>WNGB01001996.1_pt1 | contig 33287 bp, 24 predicted proteins | sample 5400681 | NCBI WGS metagenome assembly WNGB01 (sample SAMN13153367, study PRJNA577476) | soil metagenome | isolation source: 115 cm soil or saprolite under grassland replicate 2 | place: USA:California | collected 2016-06-15
AAGGCAATCGATGGGGTATTCGCCCTAACGCACACTCCATACTCACCGATGATTTCGTCGATGAAAGCGGCCATCCTACCCGCGAAGCACGCGACGCCGTGCTTGCCTTTCTTCGCCAGAAATTGAGAGGGTCGCCGACAGTCTAGGCTCGGATGCATGTAGGTGCGAATTCATTCGCACGCGGCGGCCGGATGATTCCAGCCCTACGAACCACGCTTCGGGTCGACAGCGGGTTGCATCAACCGCTCGAGCGGAAGGCGTACGGAGCGCGCCTCCGCGGGCTTACCGGCACCGATTCGACCCAGGAACATCGCACGCGCTGCGACGTCGGGCCCGAGGAGCTCATCAACGGCGACGCGGATCTGCGCTGCCTGCTCGATCGCGCTGGCGTTCGTCGTAAAGCGTATCCCTTCACGTGCGTAGCGCGCGAAAACCAGCGGGGTGTATTGGGGTTGAAACTGTAGCCCCAGGCTGGTTGCGGTAAGCCAGAATCGCTGCAGCGCGCGCCCGGCGGCGATGTAGTCATCGATGGTCGTGGGTGCGCGTTCTGCCACCAGCACGCAATGCGCGGCGCAGGCGACGCCCGGAACCAGGTCGAGCTCGACGCGCGGCGCCAAGGTCCCCGCAAGGTAGCGATTGAGAAAGCTGATGCGCTCCCAGCTCGCCATCGCCCAGCGCATGAGCATCAAGGTCGGCGCGCTCGCTCCAAGCGCCGCATCAGGAATCCTGTCCGCGCTCAACCGCGCCCCCCATTCGATGACCTCGCGATGCACGCGATAGGCTTCGGGCACCGTCAATCGAATCTTGGCGTTGGCGAAATTAAGCCACGCCATTTTCATGCGGCCGATCCAACCCTCGAACCAGATGAGGTGAAAGCCGGGGTTGACCGCGCGCTCCAGGGTCTTTTTTTCGCGCTCGGACAACCGCCGCAAACGTAAGGGTCGACGCTGCACGCGCCGCTCCCGGATTTGCGCTACAAGCGCATCCTCAACTATTCCTGCTCCCTGGCGAAAGCGGACATCGAAGACAGGTCGGTCGTCGGGCGAGCCTAGACGCCGTTCGATCCGAGCATCCAGGCCGAAGCGCGTCGCTGCGAGCGCCATCGTTTCGAGCAGCGCTCCGAGCGATATCTGGCTTGGATGACCGTCGAGGTCGTACACGCAGTGCGCGCGCGTGTCGCGCCCGAAGACCGTCACTCTGTCGCTTGCCTCGATGGCAAAGCGCCAAGGCTGCGTGTTGTCGCCACTAGGCGCCCAGCGCGCGAGGTCGAGCACCTCCATCAGCGGCATCATGGCCGCACAGCAGGCTTTGCCGCCGCGCGTCGCTTGGCCGCGCCCAACTGCCGCCGAGCGATCGCAATGGCAATGCGCTGCAACGGACTGCGGTTCCCCCAAGGACGCCACGTTCTTTTGAGCTTGCCTCGATACGCGTCGAATTGGAGCGAGACGGGCGCAGCATAGACCTTGCCGCGCTTGAGCAAGAGCTTCAGGGCCTCCGTCGCGGCGATGCCGGCGCAGATCTGACAGGCCATCGCGGTTGACGGTCCCTTGCGGGCGCCAAGGTCGACCGCTTGCCGATCAACGAGATAACCGCGTTGCAACATCGCCGGCGACAAGCCGAGCAGGAAACGAATCGCCTGGTCTTCCTCCGACAAGCCATCGAGTCGGAAATACTCTTCGAAGGTCATCCGGCCCGGCAGAAAGTTGAGCAAGGCCGCACCCATCCCGAGGGGTGCCGCGGTCACGGCCGGGACGCCCAGGCGGGCGCAGGCGGCGAAGGTCGCGCGGCGCGCCTTGAATCCGAAGAAATCGAGACCATCGACGTAGAGATCAACGCCGGCAAGGAACTTGTCGAGGTTGGCCTCCGACACGCCGTCAGGAAAGATCTGGATGTCGAGCTCCGGATTGATGTCCTTCGCCATCTCGGTCAGAACTTCCACTTTCGGGCGACCGAGCGTGCTGACCAGTGCCCCCGCCTGGCGATTGAAGTTCGCCAGCTCGAAGGTATCGAAATCCGCAATGTGAAAGGCGCCGATGCCCAAACGCGCCAGGGTAAGGAGGTGGAAACCCCCTACCCCGCCCAGCCCGGCCACCGCTACGCGCTTCCCGCGCAGCACTGCCTGTTCGGCGGCGGTTACCCAACCGATATTGCGGGAAAACGCCTGCTCGTATGTGAATCCGTTCATTGGCGGGCCAGTCTTTCACTCTAACACCGGTGTCGGCCCGCGATTTCCTGGGCACGGTCCGTAGGTGAATCATGCCGCTGGTATTCGCGTTGCGGCGTGCGCGCCGACCGGCATGTTGTACACATCAACTGTTCACAACCGCGAGACTTCCGGATGCGATTTTGACTCACCGCAAGAGCAGATTGTTGATTTCATGTAGTATCGCACCCGTCCGGATGTTGGCAGCTCAGCGCTGAATGAACCCAACTGATCTTAGCAACGCCTTGCTGTACGGTATCCCGGTGGTCCTTTACGCAGGGATGTATGGCGGATTCGATTCCATACTTACGCGTCGGGAGTGCTGGCCGCAACCGGAGCCAGGCGTGCGCAGCGGAGAAGAGCGACGGCTTGCAGCCGCCCGCGGCGATCATGCTCCACTGCACATCTCGGTCGCCAAACGCGCCGAGCAATTCGCAGCAGTAAGGAATCTCGTTCGGGAACGCTATGCGTCGCGGGGCTACCAACTCGAAGATCCCGCGGATGCACGCGCGGAATCGCGACCCGAGCGCTCGTCGCAAGAGGTTACCTTCCTTGTCGCATCGGGCCAGGCGACGGTCGGAACGGTCACTCTGGGTTTGGACGGTGCGCACGGGCTACGCGCCGAGGAAGCGTATTGCGATGTCATCGAGCGGTATCGCGTCGCGGGTTGCAGAGTATGCGAGCTCACGCGCCTTGCGCTGGCGGAGCGCGTTGACTCGAAAGCCGTGCTCGCTTCGCTTTTTTATCTCGCCCATTCCGTAGGGCGCACGGTGCATGACGTGACCGACGTCTTTATCGAAGTCAATCCGCGCCATGTCGCCTTTTATTCGCGCGTACTGGGGTTTGTGGTCGCCGCAGGTGAAAAGTTCTGCGAACGTGTCCGGGCGCCGTCCGTGCTGCTTCAGCTCGAGCTCGAGGCCTTAGAGCTGCGTCTCGGGTTGCTCAACGTAGCGGGCCTGATGCGGCCACTGGTCGCCCACGCCGCTTGAAATCATCATCTCGAGCGCGTGGCCCGCCAGGCTGCGTTCCCGCTGCCACAGGCCCGCGGATTCAGAAATCGTAACGAACCTCCGCGTAGACCCGGTCGCGGTTGTTGAAACGACCGAAGAATCCATCGGTCGACCCGGTAAAGATGTCGACACCAAAGCCGAGAGTCGTGTTTTTCGCGGCAAGCCAATTGAGCCGCGGCCGGATGAGCCCTCCGCCGTCCTTGAAATTCTGTATCCACAGGAGCTGCGGCTCGAGGGTGCTTGTCAGCTTGGTCGAGACAAAGATGCTGGCGCCGAAGCCATCGCCCTTGATCGCGATATCGCCCCCGCCACCGCCAAAGAATACCCGCTGGAAGCCCTGCACGTTCAAGCGGGTGTCGCGCGGCAACACGAATTCAGCGCTAACAATGTAATCGAGGGTCTGCCGGGTCGCGACACCCTGAGGCGCGCTTGGGTCGGTGACGCTGTAGCCTTGACCATGGGTATAGACCGCCTCCGCGCGCAGCACGAATTCACTGAAGTCCTTGCTCAGCGTGCCGCCGGCCTGCCAGATGCGGTCGTAATGCGGCTCAAACGTAAACGGCTGATCGCCGATACCCGTCGGAAGGCGGTAGAACGTCGGCGCTGTGCTGAAGCTGCGATAGTAGAACGCGGCGACGTCCCATCCGGCTGCCAAAGTGTTGGCCCGCACGCCGTAGTTCGAGTTGCTCAGCCGGCGAGCCGGCGTTACCGGATTCTGGAACAGCGCGGCAGCCTGTGCCGGTGTCGGCGATGGAAGCGGCGCCGGATAGAAGTCCGCGCCTGGTTTGCCGATCTTGTCGAATACAGGTACGGGGATCCAGATGAGCTCGAGATGCGAATCACCCGCCGTGTACTCCGCACGCGCCGCCGCCTGCGGAATGCGAATAATGTCGAAGCTGGGCAGCAGAAATTCGCGCTCATCCTTGGCCGAGACAACATCGGCAAAGAACAGCCCGACGACCTCGCCCCACACAATCTGCTGCGCGCCGAGACGAAAATCCCAATCCCCAGCCGAGAAATCGAGATAATTCTCCCGGTAGAAGAAATCGAGGCGTTGATTCCGCTTGACCGGGTCGAGATAGAAGTTGGAGGAGTAGTACACCGGGTCGACGTCAACGCGGGCGCCGAGCTTCCACTTCACCTCATCGGCAAGCTCTCCCTGAGCGGTCAACTGGACTCGCGCGACCGCCCGCGACCAGTGCGAGGGGCTTGCATACGTGTAGGCAGGCATTCCATCGAGGAAACCGCCAAATCGGACGGTGGGCTTGTCTCTCGGTTCAGCGCCGGCGCCGCCTAATAGCGCACTCTTACCGGCATCCGCCTGCGACAGTATCGGCCACGCGAACGGCGGCGGACCGTTCGATGGCTCGGCCGCGGGTTGTGCGCAAACCAAGTTCGATGCGAGGCACGCACCGGCAATCGCAAAGAGGCAGTTGCATGCGTAAACGAACGTCTGCGCACGGGTCATTTTGCGGCCAGAGCGTCTGGTCGGCATTGCACCGCACCGCGTCATCGTCATCGCTATACTGTGCTGCCGATGTCCCCGGCAGAAGCTTATATGGTTTTGACTGACCGCGCAAAACTCAAAGTGGCGCGAGCGCTTTCGCGCGCGTCAGGCGTGGCCGTGCTGTTGTTCGCGCCTGCTGTACTCCTTGCCCAGGCCGGTCCGCAAGCAGGCGACGACGAGCTCGCCAAGTCGATCGTCGAGAAGGCGGACCACGTGCGCTTTCCCGTCGAACCGTTCGAGGTCGGAGTGACGATCTCATCGACCGGCTCCAACGTGACGGAAGACGTGAGGCAATATCGAATCTTCGCCAAGGGACGCGAGAACACGATTGTGATGGTAACGGAGCCAGCGTCCGACCGCGGCCAGGTCCTGCTGTTGAAGGGTCACGACCTTTGGATCTTTCTGCCCACGCTCTCGCAACCGGTGCGGCTGTCGCTCTCGCAGCGGCTCACGGGGCAGGTCGCCAACGGTGACTTGGCCCGGACAAATTTTGCCGGTGACTACGTCGCCAAACTGCTGCGGACCGAAAAGAGCGACAACGAATCGTTCTACGTCCTGGAACTGACCGCGGTCGACCGTAGCGTCACCTATCACCGCGTGATGTATTGGGTGCGTCAGTCCAACTACTGGCCTCACAAGGCCGAGTTCTACTCCTTGTCCGATCGCCTGCTGAAAACCTGCCTGTATCAGAGCTACAAGCCGATGGCCGGTCGCGAGCGGCCGACCCGCTTGGTCATGCAAAACGCGCTTCTGAAGGATGAAGAATCTGTGCTCGAATATTCGAGCATGCGGCTGCGTGATCTTCCCGACCGAATGTTCACCAAGGACTATCTCAAGCGACTCGAGTAGCGCGTCGGTCGGGCAATGAATCTGTTGGTTGCGGTCCGGGAGCGCCGGCGACCGCGCTTTACCTTGACAAATGCTCTTTTCCCACGCCAAGCTGAGCGCAAGGGCGCTCCGATCATCGGGGCAAGCAGGTCTTGAAAGAAGCCATTCGCAAAGTAGTGCGCAAGCTGCGCCGGGAAAAGGCGGGCGTTGCGCCTGCGCCGGCTAAACGGAAGCCCCATCAAAGCCGCCGTCCCTCGGTGACCCGGTCGAAGGCTCGTGCCTATATTACCGGCCAGACCGTTTTCGACGATCGTCCGCTGCGATTTCGCAGCCTAACGCTGATCGAAGCAGACGTACCTTCGCTCATGCGTATGTCGATCCTCGAAGGCGCATTCAAGATCAGGGTCGCCAAGCGTGCTCACGCCCACCGCGATGCCTTTGACCTGGTCGAGAAGAGATACGCAGGGCGAGGTTACGCCGTACCGGTTGGCAAGCGACGACCTCGGGTATTGACGTTCATCGCTTATGATGAGGGTCAGATCGTGGGAACCGTCGGCGTCGGCATGGATTCCGATAAGGGTTTGTCGGCCGACGAGCTTTATCGCGCCGATATCGATCGTCTGCGTGCGCGCGGCTACCGTGTCTGCGAGTTCACGCGGCTCGCCGTCGACCGCACCGCCGCAACCAAGCGCGTGCTCGCGGGACTGTTCCATACTGCCTACCTGTACGCGTCGAAAGTCCGCGGCTACACGCATGCCGTCATCGAGGTCAACCCGCGGCATGTGGCGTTCTACGGCAAGGAGCTCGGTTTCGGTCCCATTGGATCGGAACGCCTGAACACGCGCGTAAACGCGCCCGCGGTGCTGCTCTGCGCTTCGTTCCAGTCGATTGCCGAGGGACTTGCGAGATACGCGGGCAAGCATCCTGCGCCAGGCACCAAGCGGGTCTTGTTTCACTATGGATTCCCGCCTGAAGAAGAGCGAGGGGTCCTCAAGCGGCTCTGCAAGCTCGTTGTCGGAAGCTGACGCTTCAGGTCGTCTGACGGTGTCGAGCCTTCAATCCAAAAGCAATTTGATCATGACCAGCGCAAACGACATGAAGATGGGTATCGATCAGCAATAGCAATGCGTGACCTGGCCCTGCTCGCCATGCTCGTCGGCGTCTGCGCGCTCGCGCTGTTGCGGCCGTGGCTTGGCGTCGTCGGCCTTGCGCTGCTCGGCGCCATGCACCCGCAGTCCTATGGCGAGTGGATGTCGCGATTTCCGGTGTACAAGCTGCTGTTCCTGGTCACCTGTGTCGCGGTGGTACTCGACTGTTGGCGGACGCGTCAGTGGCCCCGGCTTTTCTGGGACTGGCGGCTAGCCGTGCTTGGCCTGCTCTTTGCCGATTTTGTGCTGACCACGCATTTTGCGCTGCTGCCGGACACCGCCCGGGGCAGGTTGATCGCGGTCAGCATGCTCGTCCCGCCGCTGCTGCTTATCTTTTGGCTTACCGACTCGCGAGAGAAATTGCTTTACCTGATCGTCGCGACAGCGGTCGGCATTGCGCTGGTTGCCCTGAAGGGCGGCTACTGGGCTGTCATGACGGGCTTCGCTGATCGGGTGTATGGCCCCCCGAACAGTCAGATCGGCGGAAACAACGAATTCTCGGTTGCCTTGGCTATGACCATCCCGCTCCTGGTGCTCTGGCTGCGGCAAACCAGCGATCGGCCACTTCGCTGGACCATCAGTGCTGCGATTGCGCTGTGCTATGTGGCCGCGCTCACCTCCTGGTCGCGCGGGGGGCTGGTGAGTCTGGCGGCAATGAGCGCATTCCTCGTTTGGCACAGCAGGCACAAGTTCCTCGGGGTCATCTTGGTCGCAGTGGGAGTGGCCGTGGCGCTGGTGAACCTCCCCGAAAAATGGGTCGCGCGCATGGAAACCATCCCCAGCTACCAAGCGGACCAGTCCTTTGTGGGGCGCCAGGAGACTTGGCGACAGGGGCTAACCTACCTGCAGCGGAAACCCTGGACGGGGTCCGGCTTTGAAGGCTGGCGTGCGATCACGGCCAAGTTCAGCGGCCCCGGCGATCCCGCGGTCCGGGATTGGCACAGCGCCTACATCGAGGCGCTGGTCGAGCACGGCATTCCCGGTTTCCTGTTGTGGGGAACGTTGTTGGCCGGGACGATGATTGGGCTGTCGCGAATGATCGGCCGCGGACGACGGGTCGCGGATGCGTGGCTGGTCGACAATGGCGCCATGCTGCGCGCTGCGCTGGTGGCCTACCTTGCTGGCGGGCTGACCCTGGGCATCACCTACTGGGAGCTGATGTTTCAAATCCTGGGCTATTCATGGATCGCGCTCAGGCTGTCGACGATTGCAACCGGGGTAGACGGCACGCTGTCCCGTGCCCCATCGCAAACTTAAGACGAATGACTGTCGCCCTTCTTTACAGTATTGCCTTGCCCGACGCAGCCAGGATGCATAACACATTGAAGGAAACAGAAATAAGTTTTGTGGTGCGAAAATTGCGGGGTTCTTTTCCGGCCCGCGCTGCCTTACGGTTGCATAATGGGGCAGCGCTCGATTTCTGGAGTTTCAAGGCATGAACCAATTTTCGATAGCTCGGATGCTCAAGGGATTGGCGGCGGCGAACCTCTTGGCATTGGCTGCGGCGAATGCGGCATGGGCCGATGACCACTTGTTCAGCATTAACAGCGCGACGGTCATCACGCCCGGGATCGTAACTCATGCCGGGGCGGTTACCCAGGCGCTGACCATCAACTTTTCCGATCCCCCTCCGCCCGGTAATACGACAACGGTTACGCTGGGGACGTCGCAGACGCTGACCGTAGTCAGCGCCCTCGTGAAAATGTGCAAGCCCGGGACCAATAACCAATTGGAATGGCTGGACCAGGGCAACACGGTGGTGGGTGTGACCGGGACCCTGACCAACGGAACTACCAGCACCGTTCCCACGAATGGCTATCGGTTGACGCTGACCATGACCGGAATCAGCAACACGTATGCAACTTCTAGCGGGTCGTGCTCTGTCAGTGGGCAAAAGACCTTTACCTACACTGCGGGAGCGCTGCTCGAGCAACGAGTTGGCAACAGCGCCAATTTCACCACCAAGCTGACCACCACGTACAACTTCTGGAACACGACGAATACCGCGCCGGAGCCGGGTACGGTGGTGCTCATGCTGACGGGCTTGCTGTTCCTGGGCTGGATGAGCATGAAACGGATGCGGCCCGTGCGCGACGCATCTACGTGAAATCGACGCGCCGGGTACGACCCGGCGACGAATACCGTTCCTGAGCCGGGTCGGTGCTGCTGATCGGCTTGCCGCACTCTCAATCCGTTCCAACGGGTTTGCCAGCAAGGTGGTTACTATTCGCTTCCACCGCGGTGCCGGCCAGCACGACCAGCAAGAAGAACAGTGTGGCAATCCGCGGAGCGTCGAAGAGGCTTCCGAAGAGCCCGACCGTCAGAAAACCACCGGTCGAAGCGAGCAGCACGCCGGCCAGTCGATCTCCGCGCCAGACGGCGCGCCCGAGACGTCCTGCTACCGCCGCGAGGAGCAGCAGGAAGCTGATCAATCCGAACCAACCCTGTTCGAACAGGATTTCCACCCACAGGTTCTTGATGTGCCACGGCAGGTGGCTGTGCGTCTTGAAGAACCAGTAATCGCCGCCGGCGGAAAAATCGCCGTTGCGAATCAACCGGTCCCCCGCCTCGTCCTGCAGTTGGATGTCATCGACATCGACCAACGTGCCTTCGGTCTCGTTGTATAGAGATAGTTCGACCGGCCGTCGGGTAAACCAGTCGCCCCCTCCGACCGGCCCAGTATCGATGGCGATCGACTGCGTGTGCCAGCTCCCATCGGCAGGCACCGACAGGACCTGCCATTGGCAACGGAAGGAATTGAGCAAGTGCTTTTCGCACAGGGGAATGCCCAGGCGCGCGTTGGCATTGCCGCTCCGCACGCGCATTGATAGCGTGTAGTGGCGTCCCTCGGCTACCGGCACCCTTTGCGCCATGTAAAGGGTCTCCCCGCCGCCCAACCTCAGAAACCGGTTGCCGTCCTCAGCGATGAACCCGTAAGTGCCCGGCAGGGAAGCGGCACCCGATCGCAAGAGATATGCTTCGGAGAACCGCCCCAAGCCCATGCCGAATAACGTGGCGCTGAAGTCCCGGTCGCGGATTGCCAACGCCGTATGCCAATGGCTGACGCGCACGGCCCAATCCTCTCCGGTATTGGCCAGCCGCTTCTGCAAGTAACCGCCACTCAGCCCCACCGCCAGCACCGTGGCTCCGCCCAACAACCCGATTGCGGCGACTCTCGCACGCCGCTTGCCCTTGGCCTTCGGTAACGCCGTCCGCCAGGCGCCGAGCAGCAGAACGCCAAGGGCCACGCCGAGTGCGATTACGCCCGCGCGGGCAATAGTAAGCGTCATCAGGTAGGCGCCGAGCGCCAGTACAGCCAGGGCGACCAATCTGACGGCGGCAGGCCATTCCCTGCCGAACGCAAGCCAGACAAAGGGGATCGCCGTGACGAGGTACGTCTCGATCTCGCTTCCGCCGGTGTGCATGCTGGAGAACGTCGCGGTAATGCGATAAGGAACCGTTAGGTCCACCAGGCTCGCGAAGGACCAGCGCTCCCACAAGCCCACCGCAATTACCCCTGCAAGGCCGAGCCACATCCCCGGGACGAACAGGCGGGTGACCAAGCCCGATTGCGCGGGAAGCGTCCAACGCATCAATGCAACCAACGGCAGAGCCCACAGAAATCCCTTCGCGATGCGCAGGCTGTTGTAGTGGCTCAAGTAATTCGTGAAGGCATTGGCATCGAGCGGAGAAAGCGGCAGGAGCCCGATGACGAGGCTCACGACAATTGACAGCCCGAACAGCGTCAGCGCGACACCCAGCGGACGGGAAAAAGTCGGACGCGGCGGGGGGCCGACGCCGTGCCACGACGCCATGGCGACCGTGGTCGCCATGAGCATATCGAACTCATCGAAATAAAAGCGCCCCGTCCCGGGAGCAAGGTTCAATAGCGGCAACGCTGCCGGCACGACCAGCAGCCAAGCGTGACGATACCGCCACAACAAAAGCGCGTAGATCCCGAGCCCGCACAGGACCAACAAGCCCCACCGCGGGAAGAACCATGCCCAGACGCCGACGCCGAGCAGCAGCAGCACTGCAACGATCCGGCGCAGCGCCTGACCGGCGCTTACGCGAGACGAGGGCCCACTCTCGCTTGCGGTTCGGTTCGGTTCGGCCGAAGCGGCGAGCGCAGCGTGGCCATCGGGCTCCGGCGCCGGCAGAGTGCGGTGCACCCGCGTTCCCAACCAAACCCCAGCCACTATGCCCCAATAGGCGCTCAAGATCTCCAGCACGTCCTGCACGCTGAGCGCCCCGTGCAGCAGCGGCAGCCCGACAACCAGAAAGGCAAGGGCTCCGACGACGGTCCAGCCCGTGATCTGAGCTTGCTTTTCCGCTAGGGCATACAGCATTCCTACCGGCACCCACAGGATCAGGGACTTCAGCGCCAGGTAGACCTGCCCTGGGAGGGCCTTGAGGTAGCCGCCAAGTGATTCGACATGCCACCCGTTGGCCAGATCGATCAGAGACGTGTCGGGCGCGAGTGGTACCAGAATGATTGCAACGCTGATGATAGTGATGACTCGGCGGGCGATCGCTTCAAATGGCCTCAGCCAATTCGCCAACCCGAGAGCAAGGACTGGCGGGCAGAGCCATCCGAACGTGATGCCGAGGAGGAGACCGACTTGCTGCATCACAAGATCGAACGTCGACCAAGGGGCATTCAGGCCCATTTGATGAGGTATGACTGCGGCCCCGAGGCCGACCACGGTCCAGGCAACCCACAAACCGGTTGCATGGCGCAGGCGAGATCCGCGTGCGAGCGATGAAGCCGCGCTCTGGCACAGAATGCCCGCGAGGAGCGGGACAAGAAGCTGACCCAAGTGGAACTGGCTAACCTGTCCTTCGACTGCCTCGCCCACGGTGTGGACCCGGGCAAACATGGCCAGCAGGCCCGCGCAAGCGAGCCACCCCAGAAGCGCAATACCCAACGACATGAGCCGTCCGGGCCCGGCTGCACGAGCGGATGAAACGGTGGAATTCACAGCTAGATCGATATCATCGCCGACGGTCCGGCGCCGGGCGCGGCATCGCGTTCCCACGTCCGCTTTGCCAGAGCGGGATCAACATCCGCAGGCAGAAATATCCCACGAGTCCGCCGAACGTCTCGAGCAACCAGTCCGTCGTGTCTGCAATCTTGTCGGGAAGAAACAACTGTCCGATCTCGATTCCCGCGGCGGCGCAGGCGACGACTAATGCGCTTGCCACATGCATCAGGACCGCTGGAACCGCGAGTCGACGCCGGATGCCGGCCGCTCCGACGGCGAGCAGCGCGCCGAGCGGGAAGAAGAAGCCCGTCTTGTGAAATACCTCCGTCACGGCGCGAAACTCGGTGCCGAAGTAATACGCTTCGAACGGAACCCGCTTCAACGCCGCCAGCCGCCCATGCACAAATCCCCAGTCGGTGCTGAAGTCGAAGGGATACCAGAACACGACCATCAGTACTCCCGCCCAGCCTGCAAGGGCGAGGATCCACAGCAGCGCGAAGTAACCACCGCTGAAGTCGGCCGATCGTGGCGATCGCTGGTCCCCGGTGCTCGGTCGCAGCCAACGCGCGAGCGCGACGCCGATAGCGCCCCCGCAACCCGCCATCAGGACATCTGTGATGGAAGTGACCCGCGAGTACACGAACAGTTGAAGAACTTCGATGATCGTCGCGCACGCCAACACGTAGAGAACGATCTTGCGGGCGGGGCGGAGCGACGAAAGTTTCCACAGGAACGCCGCCGGAATCCAGATCGCGATATCGGCGAGCAACGCATAAGCGCGCTGGGCGCCGGTTTCGTAGGCGGCGCTGAAAGGCACGAGCAGAACCTTGCCCTCCCGCCACTTGTGGTAGATCTCGATGAAGCTGATCGTCAGGTCCAGGGGCAGGACGCTGTAGCCGAACAGCAGGAAGAGATAAGCGTAGAGAAGACGCTCCGCCGTACCGGTCGGCGCGTGCGCCTCGAACCATCCGGCCAGCCAGCGCATGACACGCCCACCCGTTGACCACCAGAACAGGGAACCGATGACCGCCCCGATGCTCTCGGCGATGATGTCATTGAGCGAGACGGTGCGTGGCGGAAAAAAGATCTGCGTGAATTCGATCGCCACGCTGAGACCAACGCAACCGATCAGGACGAAGCTCGAGGCGAGCGCTTTGGCGATCCATCCGCGATTCGGCCACAGCACCCCAAGCCACAGGAACGCCAGCGGCACGAAAAGCAGGATGTTGGCGACCCAGTCGGCTCGCGAGCCAATGCCTAGCTCGAGATAGGGAATGCGCCGAAAGTATTCCCAGGCCTCACCCAGCGGACGCGGGCGGAACTGCAGCGGGACGAGGCTGCCGTAGATGACGAAGGCCGAATAACCGAGAGTCAGCCACCACAGCAGATTTTGGCTCGACGCGGCCGGAGTCGCGAGATTGCCGGATCGCCGCGCGCCGCGGTCTTGGTCGTCAATCGAAGGCATGCGCTGGGTTGTCGTGAGCCGGCATCGGTGTTCCGATCCAGTCAGTGTCGGTGCCGCATCTTAGTCCGGTTTTTCGTTCGAGCTGCGGAAGCCAGCGCGGATTTGCGCTTCTGCGGTCAGATAAGCGGTTGACATCGATGTCCTCTTGCCGCAGGAGTGGTCTATGTGCTAGACAACCTCCGCGGTGACAGCGGCTTTCATCGCGTTTGCCATGGAAACGCTGAAACTATTCCTCAATGGCAAAAAGCCCGATGTCCTAATGCTCCCCAAGCCCGCGGGTTTTCAGCGCCTCCGGTTTGCGGCCGGTCTTCTCATTGGCATCGTTGCACTCGTGGGGTGGGCGGTAGCGCTCCAGCCCAAAGAGCATTTCGTCGACGAGAGCAAGCTTGCGCAGTTACCGGCCCCGGAGCAACTGCCACCTGTCAATCTGCCCGGATTCAAATTCGTCCACCCTCGCCTGCCCGGTCCAACCGCAGCCGAGCTAAGCACGCTTGCAGGGCAAAACCCGGAGTTTCTCCGCCAAGTGCGCAGCCGAGCTGATGGCGGCAAGGGCGAGATCGAGGCCGCTGCCTTGCAGGAATTGATCGAACCGGGCAGTGTCGATCTCGACATCCTGCACCGCCGCCTGATGGAGCTCAAATTCACCGGGCGCGGCCACAACCAGGGCAAGCCTCTCGCGATCGCCTACGACTGGCTGTATTCCCGTTGGAGCGATGGGCAGCGCATCCAGTTACGCGCAAAGCTTGCGGACGGGTGCGATTACCTCATTGAATACATCCGCCACGAGCGCCTGTCGCCCTATAACGTGTTCCTGTACAACGCGCCGCTGCAGGCACTTATGGCATGCAGTCTGGCGCTGTACGGTGACGACCCGCGTGGCGATCCCGCCATGCGTTTCACCTCAGACATGTGGAAGAATCGCGTGCTTCCCGCGTGGCGCCAGGTCATGGGCCGTAACGGCGGCTGGCACGAAGGCGGCGAGTACGTCGGCATCGGGATCGGACAGGCGATCTACGAACTGCCAGCCATGTGGCGCAGCGCCACCGGTGAGGACCTGTTCGTCAGCGAGCCGGGCATTCGCGGGTTTCTGGATTTTCTGGTTTACCGCAAGCGACCCGACGGCACCGACTTTCGCTGGGGCGACGGTTCGGTTTTCGACAGGATCGCACCGGACACCATTCCCCTGGCGCTCGAATTCCGCCATGCGCCCGCTTACAGCCTTCACCCACCGACGCGGGGCGGGGCGCCCTCGGGCTGGCCTTGGGGGCCGCTCACCGACAGGGGGCTCGACGATCCCGCCTCGTTCGCTCGCCTGCCGCTAGTGCGGCTCTTCGACGGCATCGGGATGGTCGTTGCACGCAGCGACTGGTCTCCCGATGCAACCTACGTCACGTTCAAGGCCGGCGACAACTACTGGTCCCACATGCATCTCGACCAAGGTGCGTTCACGATCTACAAGGGCGGAGAGCTGGCGATCGACAGCGGTCTTTACGGTCCATCGTACGGCTCGGACCATCACATGAATTACACGTACCAGACCATCGCCCACAACGTCGTCACCGTGACAGACCCGCAGGATGCGGTACCTGCCCCCGGTAAGGACAAGCCTCGCCCGATTGCCAACGACGGGGGACAGCGTCGGATCGGATCGGGCTGGGGCGTGGAGGCGGCGCCGCTCGACCGCAACGAGTGGGAAGCCAAGCGCGACATCTACCACACGGCGGCCATGGGGCCGCTGTTCGATCAAGGGGGGTTGGTCGTCGTGGCTACCGACATTACGCCCGCCTACACCAACCGCCAGTCGGGGGATGGCACGTTCTCGGCGCGCACGCGACGCGTGGAGCGCTTTTGGCGCATCTTCGGTTACGATCATGTCGAGAATGTCGTGGTCGTGTTCGACCAGGTGACCGCAATCCGGGCATCGTTCAGGAAGCGCTGGTTGTTGCATACGATCAATGCGCCCACCGTATCTCCGGGCGGATTCAGTGTTATCGTGGCGCCGCAGGATCGTCCCGGGCATGCTGGCGGCAGGCTCGACGGCAAGATTCTGTTGCCCAAGGATGCGGTGATCAACGCCATTGGTGGCCGCGGGTTCGAGTTCTTCGTCGACGACAGAAATTACGATGAGAACGGCACCCTGCGGGAGCTGGTCGGCAAGCTAAGCCCGAACAACGGCGAACCCGGGGCGTGGCGAATCGAGGTGAGTCCGCCCCGCGATGCGAGGCAGGACATCTTCCTGGTCGTGCTCCTGCCGACCACGGCAGCTGCGCATCCGGCGCACCGGGTCCGGCTGCTCGAGTCAGGCAAGCGGCTCGGATGCGAGATTGTCGGGCCCAATCGTACGACTCGCTGGTGGTTCGAGCCCGGCCGCAACGATGCCGAGATCGAAGTATCGAGTGGTTCCGATGCTCACCGCTACGCAGTCAGGGGGCCGGACGCGCAGGCTTCCTCGACATCGGACTGGGCGAGCCGGATTCGGCGGCTGTTCGGGCGCTAAGCGCTAACATCGGAAACACTCTTCAAAGTATCCTGGCCAATTAGCTCATTACTCATCCGATTGGCCCCTGGTTATCAAACTTCGGCCGGGAGACCAAGTCGGCGTCGTCAATCGATCCATCTTTGTACTTATTCCTGTGCACCACCGCTTATGAAGCACAGATAAATTTTCAGAAATGCGTCGCTCTGCGTTGCCTCGGCGATTGCGCAAGGACCGGTGCTATGTTCTTGTCTCGAACCTCTGGTAACCTTCGTGCCTACCGCTTCCGACCAGCGCCGGAAAGGACTCGGGGTCGTGGAATCTTCGACAGACAATGCTTCTGAAAGAGGCACAGCGTCTCCTCCATTCCGACTTTCATGCGGATAGCATAGTAGAGCCGAGGACGGGTGCGACCTCACTACCTTAAGGCTGCGGGCCGCGTAAATCGGCGGCGTCTGTAATGCCCGGCCTGCGTTCTTCCTCGCGCGCAATAACCGATGATGCGCCGAGCGCCGGCGCGCATGAGTTGGTTTACGTGTGCTTTCATACCGACGACTTGCCCGGCGTCAGTTCCTGGGCGTTACCGCCACAAGCGACTGCTGAAGATCGTTCCTATGTTGACGCTAGCTAAAACTCCGCTGGAGCAGGTGCTCGCGGGCTGGTGGAGCAGAGTCGATAGCGCCTACAAGCGGGCGTTTTATGTCGTTCTGCTCGTAAATCTGCTTGCATTCGGATTCGAGATGACGAATCTGACCATCGATCATGACGATCTTTGGGAGATTTTTCTCGAGGACGACATTCTTGGGCATTACATTGGCCGCTTCGCCCTCGGCTGGATACATTTGTATACCCAGGGTGCTCACATCATGCCGTTTCTGCAGGTGGCAGAGGGCATCACAGTAATGACACTCTACGGCCTGCTCGTTGCGCGAGTTTGGGGATTGACGAGGACTCTGGATATCGTACTTGTGGCATCTGTGCTCTGCGTATTTCCATACATGGCGCAGGTAAATTCATACAACGCAGTAATCGTTCCGTACTCGATAGCGCATTTTCTGTCGGCCAGCGCAGTCGCGCTTTCGATCGGACCAACCAGACTCCGTCTCGCATTCGCGGCGCTGCTCTACGTAGGCGCGTTCTTGATCTACCAAAGTGTCATCGCGAATGCAGCTACGATCTTTGTCGTGTGGCTCCTGACCAGGATTCTATTTGATAGCCGGCCCGGGACGTTGCATGTTCAAGAATTGGGGAGAGCGACGATCGCCGCTGTCCTTGCTGTCGCCGCAGGGGGCGTGCTGTACGTTGCGATTGTCAAGTCTTGGGGCGTCCAGTTCGATTCCTATCAAAGCGCCGATGCGGCCTTCAATCTCGAAGGCCATGCAGACATCCTCGGTGGTCTCTCGAGGGTGTTGGTTGGGACGCGTGCATTCTTCTTTTGGCCAGAGGCCTATTTTCCGGACTACCTGAAGAAGTTGCAGCTCGTGCTTCTCCTCGGTGCAGGAGTTGTTTGTGTCTGGTTGCCGGATCGAATTTCGAAGAAGGCCGTTGCAGCGGTCTTCTTGGCAGCGGCCCTGTTCACACCGCGTTTGCTGCAACTCCTGCATCCGCTGGGCAACTTTCACAATTTGACATTGACAGCCTACGCGGTGACTGTGGCCGGCTTCGTCATGATCCTCACGCGAGCAGGAAATGTCCTCACGAGGAACTTGTCGGCTGTACTTTCCGTTGTTCTCCTCGGGGGCTACTTGATTCAGGCGAACTGGATCTCGACTGTGAACTATCTCAATACGCTGGCGCAGTATACGACCCTGACTCAGATTCTCGCGCGCGTTCGAGCAATACCAAATCAGCAATGGGATGGCAAACGGATCGTGTTCATCGGCGAGTTGCGCATGCAGCCAACATATCCATTCAAGCCCGCGATCGGGGTTGCGACGCCGTACATCGGCGCGAAACTTGTCGGCTATCTCGCCAAACTCATGAGGGACGATCTTGTCGTGCTACCGCCGGAAGCGGTGCCAAAGGCCTCCGAATATGCGGCGATGCACTTGCCGTGGCCGCACCCAGACAGCGTCGCTGTTGTGGACGGAGTCGGCGTAGTGGTCTTGTCGAACGAGCAGCGTGGGCGGCAAGCGCAGGGAACCGCGGATCAGACCTCTCCACTGCTTCCCCAGTGATTCCTCGCAAATAGGCAGAAAGTGACAAGAAAATGGCTCCCTGTCAGGCGACGCGCCACATCAAGTGATGTCTCCATGAGATCAGATCGATCGCACTTCCAAGATGGCCGCAAGGAAACGGCCCTGCCGCGATGTGGGAGTACACGCCGGCCATCGTCCTGGGGCGTCTGGCCTGCATCTTGCTTGAATCCAACTTCGCTCGCGCGCTGGCTTTGCGGTGATGCGGTCGGATCCGATCCATCGTTCGGCGATCGGCTTGAAAGCGGCTTGGTGCCGCGAGTGCGAATGACCTGGAGAGAGGAATAACATGGTAGGGCGCTCGCTTCGCCGGCTGGGCATCATCGCCGCCTTCGCCGTCAGTCTCATATTTGCCTTCCTGGCCTTTCATGATGTGGATTGGTCAGAAACCATACGCGCCCTCGTCGCCGCAAACGGAACCATCGTATTTCTGGGCGCAATTGTCGGTCTCGGCGGTTTTGTTGTCCGAGCCTTCGGTTGGAAATTTCTTCTCGTGCCGGTGGAACATCTAAGCGGTCGGCGGCTCTTCACGCCAGTCGCGATCGGCTACATGGCTAATAATCTGCTGCCCGCACGAGTCGGGGAGTTCGCGCGCGCTTACGTAGTCGGACGGCGAGAAAACGTCAGCAAGAGCGCTGCGCTCGCCACAATCGTTATCGAGCGCATCTTCGATGGTCTGACCTTGCTCCTGATTCTCGCGGTCATATCCCTCTACTTTCCATTTCCGCCTTGGGTGAAGGAGAGCGGCGCGCTCGTCGCGGCGGTGTTATTCCTCCTGGCCGTGGCCCTCGCTCTCGTCGCTGCAAAGATAGAGTTGGTCATTCGTGTCATCGATTTGGTTGTCGGCCCTTTGCTTCCGGGTGTGGCCGTGCAGATGAAGAGCCAGTTCCGGAATTTTGTCGTCGGTCTTGATCTGAAGAACCATTACCCGACGGTCCTGCTCGCGCTGCTATTCACCTTCTTGCGTTGGACTTTCGAGGCGTGCATTTACCTCTCTGTCATCTACGCTTTCGGGCTTGAACATCGCGTGCCGATCCACGGTGCGCTATTCGTGATGGTTGCCGTGAATATCGCATGCATGATTCCTCAGGCGCCTGGTTTCATCGGTTCAGTTCAAATAGCGTGCATTCAAGCCTTAAGCGTATTCGGAATCGACCGCGAAACTGCCGTAGCGTATTCGTTGTTGGTACACGCCGCCTTTTTCTTCCCGATCACGATCGTCGGAATCGTCTGTCTGGCACAGAGCCATCTGACGTTTGCAGAGATACGCAAGAGCGGCAATACTGCGGCTTCGCGAGATCTCGCGGCAACCTTGAAGCGGCCATCAGGGAAAGAGAAGGCGGCGTTGTGATAGTCATTCTAGGGGCAGGGCTTGCCGGGCTGAGCGCCGCGTACCATCTGCGGGAGGCCGGCCACGACGATTTCGGCTTGTATGAGCGTCAGGCGCGCCCTTGCGGGCTCGCACGATCGCATCGCATCGGCCTCTATACCTTCGACCACACCGGGCACTTTCTGCACTTGCGCGACCCCGCCATTCAGCGTCTGGTTTCCGATTGGCTGGGGGAGCGCCTTCCCGAGGTTCGTCGCAGCTCATGGATATTCTCGCACGGCGTGTACACGCACTACCCGTTTCAGACGAATACTTATGGGCTTCCGGTCGACATCGTCAAGGAATGCATTCTGGGTTACATACGGGCGAGGTATGAAAAGGTCGAGCTTCCCAACGAACCCTTGGACGAGCCGGAGTTGCCCAAGCCCCAATACAGCTTCGAACAATGGATTTACGAGAATTTCGGTTCGGGGATCGCAAAGCATTTCATGATTCCCTACAACGATAAGCTTTGGGGTATCCATCCGAGATACATGACTGCGACTTGGATGGGGCGCTTCGTCCCACCAGCGCCGATCGATGCTGTTCTTGAAGGCGCGTTGACCGACAAGACGGCCAACGTCGGTTACAACGCTACGTTTCGCTATCCCGTTGAGGGAGGGATCGAGACCTTCGCGAAGGAGCTTGCGCGCCGCGCCGGGTATATCCACTGCGGGCACGATGCCGTTGAGATCGACACCCGCAAGCGCCGCGTCAAATTCGCTAGTGGAGAGACCATTCCCTACGAGACACTCGTCAGCACGATACCGCTGCCGCAGCTATGCGCTCGATTGAATCCGGTGCAAGAGGACGTGCGAGAGGCGTGCGCCAAGTTGAAGTGGTCGTCCGTTTTCGCCGTCAATCTCGGCCTTCGCGTGGATCGCACGGAAGGTCGCCATTGGGCCTACGTTCCCGAAAGACAGTACAGCTTTTACCGCGCCGGTTGCTTTTCGAACGCGGCGCGTGCGATGGCGCCAGCAGGCCACAGCAGCGTCTGGGTCGAAACAAGTTATAACGCCCAACGCCCTTTGGATCGCCAAAAGGCTCGAGCCGGCGCCATAGCGGGATTAAAGGCCATGGGCTGGCTGCGTGATGACCGCGACATCGCCGCGGAGTGGCTGCTCGAGATCCCCTGCGCGTATGTTACCTTCGACGCGTGCCACGCCGAGGCGACGCAAACAATCCACCAATATCTCGAGCGCCACAACATATGCTCTACTGGCCGCTTCGGACGATGGGAATATTCGTCGATGGAGGACGCCATTATCCACGGTCGAACTGTTGCGGCTCGCCTGGTCGGCACGAATGAGGATACAACGGTACCAAGTGCAGAGCTCAAATAGGCAAGGTTGGGCACGACCTCAAATTTCGTACGTGACTTGCTGACGCCCCGTAGAAACGTGGTAAGCCCAACCGGTCCGGATGAACCAGATGCCAGAGCACGAAGAGCCGCGAGAGCATGGAAAGCGATCGATGCCAACTGGCGATCGGTATTCTGCGGTCGCTCCAGAGGCAAGCAAGGCATCGCCTGTCCAAATCTCGATTCTTATACCCGTTTACAACGAGGAAGCCATCCTCGAGCATGCTGTCCGCGATCTCGTTCAAGGGTGCGAGGCGAGTCGCCTTCGATACGAGTTGGTGCTGTGCGAGAACGGAAGCAGGGATCGAACCGTAGAGATCGCTCACAACCTCTGCAAAGAGCTGCCAACGGTTCGGTTACTTCGTTATCACGAGCCGAACTACGGCGGAGCCCTCCGGGCCGGGATCGAGGATGCCCGCGGCGAAAACATCGTGTGCTTCGAGATCGACTTCTACGATATCCCGTTCGTCGAAATCGCCAATGTAATGCTCAAGAAGTACGACGCGGTCATCGGATCGAAGCGGGCGCCGGGTTCGCGCGATCGACGGCCCTGGGTTCGACGCTTCATCACCTGGGGCTTCAACACTTTCCTCCGGATCTTCTTCAGGTTCAAAGGCACCGACACACATGGCATAAAGGCCTTTCGGGCTGAATCCGCCAAACCTATCGCGGCGTCCTGTGAGACCGAACGCGACATTTTCGCAACCGAGCTGGTGATCCGCATGGAGCGCACAGACCTTCGCATGTGCGAGATACCCTTGGAAATCGAGGAGCTTCGCCCTGCTCCGATCAACATTGTGAAGCGTGTGCCGAGCACGCTGAAAAACCTTTGGCGCCTTTGGAAAGCCACGCACAAGATCAGGCGACCCAAGTACGTGATCGACCGTATCTCCAGACCAGGGGAACTTGTCTAGTGCGGGAATCCAAGAGGAATCCGGTGGACAAGCACGCGATCGGACTACCAAACGCCCTCACGGTGGACGTTGAGGACTGGTACCACTCCATTCTCGAAATAGAACCCGCGGACTGGCCGCGGTATGAAGACCGAGTCGTGCCTTCGACCGAAAAGCTGCTCGACGTACTCGCCGCGGGAGGCGCCCGAGCGACTTTCTTTTTCCTGGGCCATGTAGCCGAAATGCATCCGGACCTCGTGTCCAGGATTGCCGCAGCCGGGCACGAGATTGCCTGCCACGGCTACACCCATCGCTTGGTCTACACCCAGACCCCTACCGAATTTCGCGCCGATTTGCGTCGTGCGCTGAACGTGCTCCGCTCCCAGACGGACCAGCCGATCCGAGGGTATCGCGCGGCATATTGGTCAATTACGCGAAAGTGTACGTGGGCGCTGGACATCATCGCCGAAGAGGGGCTCTCGTATGACTCGAGCATCTACCCCACGACCACGAGCCTGTACGGGATACCTGACGCACCGCGTGAGCCTTTCCGGCTTTCCACGCCGGGCGGCCATTGCTTGATGGAGTTTCCGCCGTCGGTTCTCCGCTTCCCCTTGCGCAACGTTCCCTTCGCCGGGGGAATCTATTTGCGCCTGCTTCCGCATCGCTTCGTTCACTGGGCTTTGCGGCGTTACTCGCGTAGCGGTCGATCAGCTCTCGTCTATATTCATCCGCCGGAATTCGACCCCGATAAGCCACGGCTTCCGATGCCGTTTGCCGCACGCGTGTTGCATTACGCGCGTCTGGATGCACTCCGGAAAAAGGTGCCGCGTCTCCTTGGGAGTTTCAGGTTCGCGCCCCTTGGCGAAATCCTCGACCGCTTGGACGAGCAGGGCCGGCTTGCGACGTGGAAACTCTCTTAATCCAGGCGCGGTTAGCGCGCGCTGACGTTCGCGCGTCATTACGCTCGTGCATTCCGGCGGTGAAAGTCACTTCACCGTAGCAGGTTTGCTGCCGTACATGCGCAGGAGGCGATTGATCTCCGCCCGGGTTGCTTCGACGTGTCCGCGAATCGGGCAGTTCGGATAACCCGAGATCCCTTTCTCGGTATAGGCGACCTGGGCATCGGCCATGCGGATGAGCGGCAGCGGTTTGCCCCTGGCCGCCGAGCCCTTGCCGCGGATAAGAGTAATGAGCCCGGGACAGTAGTGGTTCACGCCGACACCGCAGTCCCGGATCTTGAATTCGTCCCCCTGTGCGTCCGGGACTTCGAATTGCGCCCAGCAGAACTGCGGAAGCTGTGCGATCTCGACCGAGGTGACGCTCATGTTTTCTCGATATCCCGCCAGCGCCGACGACGGGACAAGAATGGACGAGACTAACAACGCGGCCGCGACGAGCCTTAGAACGACAATGCGCATATGCTCAGACCTTTCTGCCAGAGAGTGAGAAGTCGTCACCGCACGGTCGTTCCCGCATCGGCGCGCCCACGGGTTTCTTATGATACTGAACTTGAGGTACTCGTTCCATATCTCTGCGGGAACCTTCCGCTTCACTTCTCGCCTTTTTCCTGCTTGATCACCTGCAGCCGGTCTCCGTCCACGTCCCTCAACTCCTGCACCTGCCCGTCGGGCCAGCGAATCCTGATCGCGTCCACGCGCGCGTGAGATCCAAGCCCGAAGTAAAGCCGGTAGTGGCCTTGCGAAAAGAACGCACCGTCGTTGAGACCGACTTGCTGCAGCTGCTGACCGTCCGCGGTCTCTACGGTGACGCGCGCGCCGATGGCCTGCGGATTGCCCCGTCTTCCGACGAGCCTCATCTCCAGCCAGTGATTTCCGTTGTCGACAACGTTGCGATAGGCGGCCAGATTCCACGCAAAGCGATCCTCGGAGTTCTTGCCAACCTTCTCCCACCATCTCCACTGCGAAAAATTCTCCAGCGTAGCCAGCAATAGATCACGCCGGCCGTCGTTGTCGAGGTCCGCCCAGGTCGCTATGGCGGCCATGTACTTGTGCAGAGGAAACGCCAGCAGCCCGGTAGCCTCGAAAGTGTGGTCGCGACGTTGCCGGAATAGTCCCTGAGGGACTGCATACAGATCGGGTAGCCCGTCGTTGTCGAAGTCCACCCAGCTCGCGGTCGCACTCTCCTCGGGCAAGCCCATCGTAGCCGGATCGACGATGGAAAATCGCCCGCTGCCGTCATTGAGCAGCAGCGCGTTGCCTGTCTTGGAGGCGGAGAATACGTCGAGCCTTCCATCGCCACGAAAGTCGGCAACAACCAGCTTGCCGTCGACGAACCAGTACTCGTTGGCGATTCCCTTCAACTTGGGATTGTCCGCTCGAACGAACTTAGTGCGGCCGATGAACTCACGGGAGAAGAACTTCCCGCCATGGTTGCGATAGAGGTAAAAGCCCGTGTCCTCCGAAGTCAGCAGGTCGATATATCCGTCATTGTCTGCGTCGAACCAGACGAAATCGATTACCTCATGATCGGGGAGACCTAGACCCACTTCAGCGGCGACGTCGACGAACCGCTTGTCAGGAGTCTGACGGTAGAGTTGCTTGGGGTAGCCTTCTTGGGCAAAGACGTTTCCCCGATCCTGGCAATCGATGAAGAGGTCGAGCAGACCGTCGCGATCGAAGTCGACCCAGTTGACCTTCCTCCCCGAACAGCCCCGCTTGTCGATGCCGACGTCGCGCGCGATGTTTTTGTACTGCCCGGGAGCGATGCTGACGATCAATTCGTCCTGGATCCCGCTCGACACGCTCTGGGGCAGCAAGAGTAGCTGGCCGGCAAGGGCTCCGCGCGAAATGAATACGTCTATCAGCCCGTCGTCGTTGTAATCGGCCCAGGCCATGCCGTGCCGGTCCTGAAATGTCAGCTCGAACTGCTTCGAGCGAGGCGAAACCTTCTGGCGACCGATATATACCGATGTCAGCGGCACGCTCCCATCCAATTGGACGGCGATCGGCGTCCCCGGGGTCTCGATTTCCATGTCGAGCTCGCCGTCGCCCTCGGTGGTCATCTCGATCGTCTGCTCGGGCATCTGGTGATTGCCACTTGTCGCGGTCACGGGGGGCTTGACCGTGAACCCCGTGCCTTTGTAGCTGTTGAAGGTCGTATAGCTCTGAAGCTTGATGTGGAGCCGTCCGAAGTCCTTGATCTCGTGCGTCCGGACAGTGAAGATTCTTCTTCCCTTCCAATACATGTAGAGGCCTGGATTGACGACTTCAGGCTGGGTCAGGGCTATCTCGAATCCGGGGAATTCCATGTTCTGGTCCAGGCCCCACGCCGACAACGTATCGCGATATCCGCCTCTGCCGTCTGCGATCAGCAGATCCTGTCGGTAGTTGTGGTTGCTGGTGAACACGTCCAACCAATCGTCGCCATTCGCATCGACGACGCCGATGTCCATCAGTAGCTGCGTGGCCCTGAAAGGGATCGCGTACTCGACAAAGGAGCCCCTCGACCGCCACAGCCAATAGGCATCGGTCCAGGCAAGCTCTCTCGCCGCAAGAACCGCTGCTACCAAAACAGCCAGAATAACGGTACCCCATGCGAGCTGTTTCCTTGTCAAACTCGGCTCCTTCCTGATTTCATCTTGGCTTCGCCATCGAGACATATACGAAAGAGCGAAAAGTTCGCCTTTCGCGGATAGCCAACGCGATCGATAGCACGCGAGAGTATGCGCCGGCCGAGGCTCAGTCGTTCAGACAGATTCGCTTTGACCGGAGGCCTGCCGGAATTTCGCGCGCCGATTCATGTGGACGACAGTCGTGGATCGTGCTTTCCAGTATTATTCCCCACCGCCCTGCTGGCGCGCCAACGCATACGAATTGAATTTTCATATCTGACAGCAATGCTATGGCATATTTCGACAATCGTCAGAATCTGTGATCCAACGTAGCCCTCCGGAGGTAACCGATGCAGGGTGAGCGTCGCCTTCTTGCACGACGCGGGAATCGACGCTACCGGGTATTCCTCGCCGTATTCGCTGGCGTTGCCGTGACGGCTGCGACCGCCGTGCTAGCGTTTACCGTGCTTGTCGATCCATTCGGCATGATCGGGCTCGTGGAGATCGAGGGGTTCAATGCGTCGAAGCCGCACATGTTCAGCAGTGCGAGACAGATTGCGTTCACTTCAATGACGGGGCGGCCCAAGGCGGACGCCACGCATCTCACACCTGCCGGCGTCATCGCACACGGCCACCGTCTTTTCGTAGCGTTCCGCCAGCTGAGTCCGCAAAAGCGAGCCGGCTACGCCAAGGAAATCGCATCGAACGGTTTGCTGTACCGTTGAAAACATCTTGTAGTAGACCACCAGCGTCCTGTTCAATCTTCGAGTAAACGTGCGAAAATGCAAGCGTAATAGGTTTCTGGGACCCGCAGTGCTAACCTGAATGCGTGGGCACTACAGTATGGTGCCCTGTGGCGTTCGCTCCGCCGCTCAGCTTCTGAGAGCGCGACGCGTCAACCGTAAGAAAATGCGATCGGAACGCCAAAACATGAAACGTCAATACCGGGGTAGCCCCTCATACACCTTTATTCGCGCGGCGTATGCCTCGGGCAGTGCATCCATCGGCACTGCACGTCCTCGATCATGACTATTCGCCAGGGCATACGGGCAGGTGTCACTTGGCTCCTGGTTGGGAATACCGGCGGGCAGATCCTGCAGTTTGCGTTCGGTGTCGTGCTGGCCCGTTTGCTGGTGCCGGCCGATTTTGGCATGGTCGTCACCGTTCAGATATTTACCGGCTTCGTGGGCTTGCTCGCGAGCGGGGGGATGGGCCAGTCCCTCATTCGGGCCAAGGAGGCAAGCGGAGATGATTTCAACACCGTTTTCACTCTGCAGATGGGACTAGGCATCCTGATATACGCCGGGTTTTTTCTCTGTGCTCCATGGCTTGCGGAGTACCTGCACAACACGCTCTACACGGATCTTGTGAGAGTCTCCGCCCTGAATTTTCTGTTGAGGCCGTTCGCGTTCATACGTAGCTCGTGGCTGACCCGGGAAATGCAATTCAAGAAGCGAGCGCTGGTAGCGCTCGCGGGCGGGGCCGTGACTGGAGTCTCTGGCGTCTCGATGGCTGCGGCAGGCTTGGGGGTCTGGAGTCTCATCCTTTCAGGGCTGATAGGGGCGGTGATCTCCAACCTTCTCTATTCCTTGGTGACGCCCCTGCATCTGCGGCTGCATTTTGACCGGTGGGCCGTGCGGCGGCACAGCAGCTATGGCGCGAAGATCACGACCAACGAATTTCTAGACTATTTGAAGGAGCAGTCGGTCAACCTGATCCTGAGCAAGATGGCCGGTCCGTCCTTTGTGGGTCTTTTCAATAAGGCTGAAAGTCTCGCCAGATTGCCCAATCGGCTGATCACGCCAGCCACCGGCCAGACCGTGTTCCGCGCCATGAGCGAGGTGCAGGACGACTTAGATAAGACCAAATACATGTTTTACCGCACGGTTACCCTGCTCATGGTCTATATATGCCCGGTGCTCGTGGGCCTATGGTGGGTCGCAGAGCCTTTCATAGAGGTCGTTTATGGTCCGCAATGGATCGCGGCAGCAGAGCCGATGAAGATCCTTGTCCTCGCCATGTTCCTGCGCCCGATTCGCACCCCATGCGGTGTAGTGCTGGCTGCGCAGAACCGGCTCACCCAAGAGATGGTCGCCTTGACGATTAGCGTCTGCGTCACGATCCCCGCATGTCTAATCGGTCTTCGTTGGGGCCTCGTGGGCGTGGCGTGGGCATTTCTGGCGGATGGTATCTTCGTGACCGTCTATTATTACGTTCTCGTCTACAAGACAATCCCGACGCGCGTGGCGGAGTTGCTCGCGGCGGTTGCGCCGGGCATGTTCCTGAGCGCTCTGATTGCCGTGGTTCTGGCCGCGATCCATTTTCTCCTGTCGGACCTCAGGCCGGCCATTCCCGCACTTTATCTTGTCATCATGGGGATCGTCGGGCTGCTTGCCTACGCCATAGCCCTACTATTCCTGCCAGTCGCGGCCCTGCAGTCGGAGGCAGCGCGGTGGCGACAAGCCATCAGGAGTGGTTTGAGCGTCGCATCCCGCACGTTCTGATGAGGGCTCGACTCTTGCTGCCCTGGCGGTGGGTGGCCATGTGTCCAAGAAGCAGCTTCGCTTCAGGGTGATGAGCACAATAGAACCGCACGCGGAATCCCGCATCTACCACGCGTGCGATTTATTTCGGCTTGCAAAGGATGTTCGCTCGGAGCCGATAATCAGGTCCAGTCTGCTATGGAGGACCCGGGTCGACCTGCCGGGCGGAGCGACTCTGCTGAGAGATGATTTCTCGGAGAGTGACGGTCCGTGCTGCCTTTTCATCCGGCTTTCCCCTACCGAATCGCGCGTTGCGCACTTCGTCTTCGATGGAGCGCGAACGCTTGTCTCGAGCGAGTCAGGCGGGTGGTTGTTGGAATCGAGCGAGGAAAACGAGCCCTCGTACTGGATACCGCAACCGCCACGGCTGCGGACATTCGACGCTCAAGGGCGGATTCTCTTGGAAGAGCCTGCTGGCGTCGTCGGGCTCACCGCGTCTGCCGGCAAGCTGGCTGTGGCAGTTACAACGCTTGAGGGATTTCATCTGGATTGGGTCGTCTGGCGTCTGCCGGCGGGCGTCCACGATCTTTGCTCGGAGCTGACGAAGCCGTTCAACCTGGAAAGGCAGCGCACGTATCTCTGGAGTTCACAGACCGTCTATCAGTCGCCGGCAGATCTCTATCTGCACCTGATAAACGGAAACGTCTACCAGAACGCGCGGGCGTGGCCGCGCAAGTGGAAGTTCTGCTGCGAGCTGGATGCGTACGAGCTTTATGTTTGGTTGAGCGGGCTCGAACTCGCGACCGGAAAACGACTGTACGGCTTGCTACGGCGACAGATCCTGCTTTCGGTCATTGCGAGGCAATCCCGAAGCGGCGCCTGGAATCACGGCGAGTGGACCGACCTGAACGAGTGCCATTATCGGTTTCACAATGGCGCTGTTCTCCTCCTGGAAAATGCTTACGACGAATGGACTGATGAACTGGTACGGGAGTCTTTGGCGAAGGGCGCCGCGTTCGTCGCCTCGCGCACGGACGAGACCGCTCTCGGCCTGTGGTTCCTGCATGATTCCCTGGAAGACAGCGCCGAGGCGATGGACGAAATGTACAGGCAGACAGGCTCTATCGTACCGGGCTTCGGCGCCTGGAAAGCGAGCCGAGTCCTTGGCAAGTCCCCGACCAACAAGATGATCCTGAATACCCACGTGGATACGCTGATCGCACTGGACAGGTACCGGGAAGCCACCGGTGATACCCAGTTCCATGCGCGTGTCGCGTCTGCTCGTGCAGCAACCCGAGCGCTGCTCGCTCTTCGCCCGGCGGAGCTTCTATATCGCGTCGCATACTGGGCGGTGGGCCTAACATTGCTGCCGGTAGCCGAAGCCAGGCGACTGCCCTTGCCGGTACGGGCGGTGAAGCGGATGGCCTGGATGTATCTGATTCCCCGCCTGTACGGTCTCAAGCGTATGTACCCGCGACTTGTGATGCCTCGCGGATTCATCGATCGGCATTTGTCACCTCCGCACTTCGATGCCAAGTACCATGCGGTCAATATGATGGATCTCGTCAGGTACTGGCGGCGTTTCCCGGAGGAAGACCTTCATTCGATCATCGAAGGCGCGATTCAGTTCGTCCTCGGCAACCACAAGAGCGTCCTGCGATGGTGGGCCGAGGAGAAGCCACGGCATTTTGCGATCGTGGTGTTTGCCGAGTCGCTTTACCAGTTGTGCATGATGAGGCAAGACCCCGCCTACCGCAGATATCTCGTGGAGGCGATTCTCCTGATAGAGGATCTTGGGTTGGGTCTGCCGCCCTCGCTCTTGGGCGGTAACGTCGAGGTCCTGCGGCGGACGCACCAGGTGCCGTGCCCCAGCCCCACGGAATCGCGCCTGCGCGTCGCCAATTTGAGCAAGTCCGGCCGCGCGGAGTTGCTGGTTGTCAACCCAGCGGTCGTGGAGCTCCCGCTCGTATGGGAGCTTAACGGCGACTTGCCGATCGCCTGGGCTCCGCCCGAGGGAGCCTCGGTCGTAACGAATGGCTCCCCCATTCGTATTCCACCGCGCGGGTGGCTGTGGGGAAAAGAGGTACGCGCAGATTGATAGAAGAACAATGCTCCGCTCATGATCATTTCACATACACATAAGTTCATCCTCATAAAGTCCGTAAAGACGGCTGGAACGAGCGTCGAGGCAGCCCTGTCCAATTGTTGCAGCGGCTCCGATGTCGTGACGCCGCTCAACGATTTTCCGTTCAACCGCGATGAGAAAGGCGTCGCCGTTCATCGCGCAATGAACGCAGAAACGCTTTCCTGGTGGAATCGCGAGATCGGGCAACATGTCGACGCTCTCACGCTGCAAAGCAAGCTGCCTGAAGATGTGTGGAGCGGCTACCTCAAGCTCAGCATCGCCCGAAATCCATGGGACAGGATGGTTTCCCTGTTTACCTGGAACGCGAGAAACGATCCGGCGATGAAGCCGCGCAAGCGGTTTTATCACCGACTAGGCGTGCCATTCGACGAGCTTCGGGAAATCCGACGCCTTTTCTCCCATTTCCTGCAAGGAGAATGGGAGACCAATGATCGCTTCTACATCATCGACGGCGAACTCGTCGTCGACTTCGTCATTCGCTACGAAGACTTGGCGCGCGGTCTCGACACGGTGCGCCGCAAGCTTGGGCTGCCCGAAATGACGTTGCCGCGCCTGAAGACCGGTATCAGACCGGGGCACTACCACTACTCGCAATATTACGACAACGAGACCAGGGTTCTTGTCGCGCAAAGGCACGAGAACGACATTCGCCTCTTTGGATACAAGTTCGAGAACGCTTAATGCCGATCGGCAGAACCGGCACATTGCTGGCATGAAAGCGGATTCGTCGAAGCTCTTTGGTATCGGACTCTCCAAAACGGGGACGACCAGTCTCGCTCACGCCCTCGAAATACTGGGCTATCGGACGAAAGACTATCTCGGAATATCAAGGTATTCGCGAGGCGACCTGTCGTCGATCGATCTCGACGTGCTCGATCAGTACGATGCGTTGACCGATACGCCGATACCGAGCTTTTACCGCGAGCTCGACGTGAGGTATCCGAATTCGAAGTTCATACTGACTGTCAGGGACAGAGAAGGATGGCTGAAGTCCTGCAAGAAACAATTCACGCAGCGGCTGGCCGAAAAGCAGAACGAAGCCCACAAGCGCCTGTTCCTGGACTTGTACGGGACGGACGTCTACGACGAGCAGAAGTTCATAAGCGGTTATGAAACGTTCGTGGGCGGTGTGATCGAATACTTCAAGAACCGCCCGCTCGATCTGCTGGTCATCGATGTCGCCGGTGGCGACGGATGGGAAAAGCTCTGCCCGTTTCTCGGCAAGCCCATACCGGACGGGCCATTTCCGAAGGCCAATGTGACTCAGATCCGATGGATCGACGTCGCCGATGTGGTTGCTATTGCCAGGGAGGCGGGACAGGAGATTTTGAGGAGTGGAGATAGCGCGCTCGGTCTACCAAAGCCACGCGCGTATACGGAGTCGACCGAGGACGTCGCCGAGGCGGAGCTGTTGAAATTTCCGCGCCAGCTCGTGAAAAGGGCCGTACGCGCGCTGCAGAGAGACGAGAAAGGTGCCGGCCTGAAGGCAGCCGACAGGTCTCGCAAGCGGATCGTCGAGCGGTTGAAAAAACTGACCCCGCAAGTACCGGTGCTATGCCGTGGCGGCGACACCGTGCCCTACGCGCAGCGCGCGAAATATAGTCACCTGTGGTTGGTCGACCCCCTTAGTGGCATGAGCGAATCGACGGATGCTCCCCGAACGCTTACGGTAAACATCGCGCTGATCGAAGATGGGAGACCCATTTGTGGTGTGGTTTACGCGCCAGCAATTGATACCATGTACTACGCGAAAGCGGGACATGGAAGCTTCAAGGTCGAGCGGAGCGCGGAGCCGCAGCGGCTTGCTCCACGCCAGCGGCCGTTGTCGGATCCGGCTCCGCGCGTGCCCGAAGCGCAGGCTCCGACGGGCGTTGAAAGTGGGATGAGTGACACCTCAAAGGAAAGCCCGACGACGTCGCCAAATGATGCGCTTGCAATCTGCCTGGTCGCAGATGGGCAGGCGAACGCCTGCCGTTCCTCGGGGCCCAGCACGGAGTGGGAAATCGCGGCCGCTCACGCAGTTGCAAACGGCGCCGGGATTAGTGTCTGCGACTGCAAATCTCAAGAAGAATTGAGATACAACAAAGAGACCTTGATCAATGAATTCTTCACTGTCGTTTGAGCTTCGAGCTGCGACCAGGTGATCGCTCTTGAGACTATCGTCTAAACCAGCTCACGGAACGTGCAGTGCCGACGCCCCGACGGAATCCGATAAGTCTTTTGATTGGCCCGCCTTGAAAGACGGCGACATGACCCAGACGAGCAAGCGACCTGCGGTATTCGCCAAATTCGTCAACAAGGAAATTCTTGGCGAATGGGGTCGGCTCTTGTTTTCGCTGCTCGACGCTTTTGCCTTGTCCGGCTATGAGATAAGGCTTTTCGACAGCATCCCGCGCGAGGACCTAGGCAAATACGGCGCGCTGGTCTTCTCGCTGCAGAATTTGACGTTGACAAATGCAGTTCCCTCAGATACGGCCGATGCGATCTACGTTTTTGATCGCGAAGACAAGGCCATCGGCAAGCGTCCGTGGCGCAAGAAAGTGCAAGTGAGATTCGATGTCTTTTCCTCATACTGGTTTTCAGATCCAATAATCATGCCGTATCCCATGCACCCCGTTCAAACCGGGCCCGACCTATCGAGCCGTTTGCAGGCATATCGGCGGCACGAAAGGACGGTGCGGATTTTCTTTTCGGGCGATACCGACGGATACGTCAAGAATCGTATTTACTACCCGACCGACAAACTGACGCGTCTGGACGTCATCAATGCAATATTGGAACGATTGGGCGACAAGTTATCTCTGGTCAAAGACGAGGCAAGCCTCGCCGGCCTGCGCGCCGCCAACGGGTATGTGAACAAGTTCGTACTGGTCGAATCGGGTGGAGTCCGAATAGAGGCAAAGAATTGGCTGAGCACACTGGCAAGCTCGGATTTCTTTCTTTGCCCGCCTGGCTACGTAATGCCCATGTGCCACAACGCAGTCGAAGCCTTGGCCGTCGGTGCCATACCCATTACCAACTACCCTGAGTGGTTCGATCCAAGCCTCGAGCATCTGAAAAACTGTGTTGTGTTCAATGACAGAAGCGATTTGATCGACAAATTAAACAGCGTCCTGGAGATGGGCGATGAACAAATCGCCGCCATGAGGCAGCGAGCAATCGACTACTATGAAAATTTCCTAACGCCGTCTTCCTTCACCCGGAGGATCGAATCGAACAAACGGCGGAACGCGATCGTACTGATGATAACGGACGCAAACGTGTCAAAGAACGCGTCGAGACTGAACCGTCACTCGATCCTGATTCGTGGCGCTTCCGTTCGTGCCGATGTGTAGCATGAGCTACTGAGGTGCCGTCTTGTAGGGCGCCGTAATGCTCTTCGAAGCGAGCGTCATACCCCTGCGTCGAAGAACAGCCCGCTCAGCACGGCATTCGCGCCGCCCACCTTGGTGAAGCGCAGGATGACGTGGCCCTGCAGGTTCCACAGCAGATACACCCCCGGCTGATACGACTGTACCGTCTGCGTGGCGAGCACTTGTTGGGTGACGGCGTCGAGCACCTCGACGCGGGTGACCCGCGTGTTGCTGTCCCAATCGAGCAGATACAGCGCTACCCGATGGCTGGCCGCGTCCGTGAGGTTGATGT
>WNGB01005895.1_pt1 | contig 33278 bp, 40 predicted proteins | sample 5400681 | NCBI WGS metagenome assembly WNGB01 (sample SAMN13153367, study PRJNA577476) | soil metagenome | isolation source: 115 cm soil or saprolite under grassland replicate 2 | place: USA:California | collected 2016-06-15
CACGAACACCGGCGTCTGGACGCAGGTCACCTACGACACCACCAGCCTGGCGGGCCAGACCGTCGTCCTGCGCTTCAACGTCCACGCCGACGGCGACCCCAACACCACCTACGCGCTGATCGACGACGTCGCGCTCGCCGGCAGCGGCCCACCGCCTCCCTCCGACTTCTCGATCTCCGCCGCGCCCTCCAGTGTGACCGTGCAGCAGGGCGGCAGCGGCGGCTCGACGATCTCGACGGCGGTCACCAGCGGCTCGGCGCAGACGGTCGCGCTCAGCGCCTCGGGGCAGCCGGCGGGAACGACGGTCGGCTTCAGCCCCGCCTCGATCAGCAGCGGCGGCTCCTCGACGATGACGATCACCGTCGGCGCCGCAACCGCCACCGGGCCCTACACGATCACGATCACCGGCACCGGCACGAGCGCCACCCACACCACCACCGTCACCCTCACCGTCACGGCGCCGAGCACAAACGCGGTCGCCAACCCCGGCTTCGAGCTCGGCCTCACGGGCTGGGGCATCAGCGGCAACCTCAACCCTGTGCTCAGCGCGACCGCGCGCACCGGCACGAACTCCGCCCGAGTCGGCTCACCCGCTGCATTCGCCGGCGACAGCACACTCACCCAAACCGTCGTCGTCCCCGCAGGCAGCAGTCAGCTCAGCTTCTGGTACCAGCCGCACTGCACCGACGGGATCACCTGGGACCAGATCCAGATGGAGCTTCGCAGCACCGGCGGCGCCACGCTCGCGACGGTCCTCAATGCCTGCACGAACACCGGCGTCTGGACGCAGGTCACCTACGACACCACCAGCCTGGCGGGCCAGACCGTCGTCCTGCGCTTCAACGTCCACGCCGACGGCGACCCCAACACCACCTACGCGCTGATCGACGACGTCGCGCTCGCCCTCTCGCGCTGCTCGGCCTTGTCGCTACGAACGCGCGCACGGTCACGCATTACTGCGGCGTCGCTGCGTTGCTGCTCGAGCCTCTGTTGCCGTCCCCGCGTCAGCCAGTAGACAACGCCTGCGATCACGATCACCGCAACGATCACGATCACGATCCAGACCACTACGCTCATCCTCCTTCTGGTCGCTTGTCGAGACGGGCGGGAGACAGACGCCTCCCGCCCATCGCCGTCGTCGCTAGCGCGACTCGCCGTAGTAGCTGCTGAGTTCCGCCCGATACGCTGTGTCTGCGTGCCGGGATTCGTCGAACTCCGGCGCGTTCTTGATTTCGTCCTTCATATGGTTGACGTACACGGTCTCGGTGTCGAGATCGACGCGCTCGATCACGCCGGCCGGAAGGATGACCTTCTTGCCGAGGATCCACGGGCCGGTGTCGACGACGATGAAGCTGCCGCCGACGTCGTCGGTCGCCTCGTCGACCTTGCCGATACCGCCGTCCGTCGCCTCGACGTCGAACCCTACGAAGGCGTTACCGCGCCACGTCGAGTCGCGATAGGTCCACAGGTCGGTCGTGGCCATAGACCTGTTCCCCCTTTCTGTCGATTGTCGGACCCCTGCTGGGCAAGGTCCGGGTACCCGCGCCCGCGAGATGCAAACGGAGCGATCAGCGCATCCGCGGCGTGTGACGGGCGACGATTGCGTCGAGCTCGATTCCGCGCGGGAGCGTCCCGTAGGCGCGTCCTCCCTCGCCGGCGAGCCGTGTCGCGCAGAACGCGTCCGCGACGGGCGAGTCGCAACGGATGAGGATCGATCCTTGCAGGCACAGCGCCAGCCGTTCGACGAGTCGGCGTGCGCGCAACTCGGCGTCGTCCGCATCGGCGAGCTCGGAGCGGAGCTCGACAAGCGCAGAGTCGAGGCGCCCGTCTGCGCCTGCGGCGAGCGTGATCTCGTCCAGAACCGCGGCGAGGCTCTCGGGTCGCCGCTCGAGCGTGCGCAACACGTCGAGCGCCTGCACGTTGCCCGCGCCCTCCCAGATCGAGTTGAGCGGGCTCTCGCGGAACAGCCTGGGGAGCGCGGATTCCTCGACGTAGCCGTTGCCGCCGATGCACTCGAGCGCTTCTGCCACCAACGGCGGTGTGGTCTTGCAGATCCAGTACTTCGCAATCGCGGTCGCAAGACGACGGAAGGCGACGTCGTCCTCGTCGTACGCCCGCGCAAGCCGTAGCGCGAGGACGGTTGCCGCTTCGGAGTCGACACAGAGATCGGCCAGGACGCTCGTCATCAGCGGCTGCTCGACGAGCGGCCGGCCGAACGCGAACCGGTGCGCCGCGTGGTGTGTCGCCTCTGCGACGGCGCGGCGCATCAGCCCGGCGGAGCCGAGCACGCAGTCGAGCCGCGTGTGCACGACCATCTCGATGATCGTCGCCACCCCGCGATCCTCCTCTCCGAGGCGACGCGCCCAGGCGCCGTCGAGGGCGATCTCCGCCGATGCGTTGGAGCGGTTCCCGAGCTTGTCCTTCAGCCGCTCGATGCGGAACGCGTTGCACTTGCCGTCCGGCAACACGCGGGGCAGGAGGTAGCACGTCAGCCCGGCCGGGGCCTGCGCGAGCACGAGAAACGCGTCGCACATCGGCGCCGAGCAGAACCACTTGTGCCCATGAAGCGTCGCTTCATCCTCGGCGAGTGGGCGCGCCTGCGTCTCGTTGGCGCGCACATCGGAGCCGCCCTGCCGCTCCGTCATCGCCATCCCGCACAAGGCACCGCCCTTCTCGCTGGCCAGTCGCAGCGCCGGGTCGTACGTCGTCGAGGTGAGGAGCGGCTCCCATTCGGCTGACAGCGCGGGCTCGGCGCGCAGCGTCGGGACCGCGGCGAACGTCATCGAGAGCGGGCAGCCGACTCCCGCCTCGACCTGCGCGAGCGTGACGAACGCCGCCGCACGCGCGACGTGGGCGCCGGGACGCGGGTCACGCCACGGAGCCGCGTGCAGTGCGTGCGAGACGCCGAGGCTGAGCAGCTCATGCCACGCAGGATGGAACTCGACCTGGTCGATGCGCTCACCGAACCGGTCGTGTGTCCGCAGCCGCGGCGGGTTCTCGTTCGCGAGGCGTCCCCACTCGAGCGGCTCGGCGCCGAGCGCACGCCCGAACACACGCAGCTCGTCGTCCGCCCACGTCGCGCCTTCGCGCGCGACCGCCTCCACGAGTGCGCGGTTCTCGCCGTAGAGGTCGTATTCCTCTAGCGGAGGAGGTTGATTCGCAGTCCGAGGCACGATCGTCGCCACACTCGGATTGTCGCACCGCTAGCTTGACGGGCGTGCTCGCGCACGTTGCCGCCGCCGCGCTGATCTGCCTCGACCCGGGCCACGGAACGATCCCGAGCGTCGGCGCGCAGACAGAGCCGATCGGCCCAGGCTCGCGCACGTTGAAGGTCAAGGACGGCGGCGGCGCGCCGGGCGAGGCGGCCGTCGCGCTCCAGATCGCGGTCCGCACGCGCTCCCTGCTCCGGGCGCGCGGCTATCGCGTCGCGATGACGCGCACGCGCGGCGGCTACGCGAGCGGCAACATCGCCCGCGCGTCCTTCTGCAACGCGCGTCGCGCCGCACTGATGCTCCGCATCCATGCCGACGGCTCGGCGAGCGCGAGCTCGCACGGGGTTTCGACGCTCTACCCCGCGCCGCACCGAGGCTGGACGGATGACATCTACGCGCCGAGTCTGCGCGCCGCACGCGACGTCCAGCACGCCCTCGTCCGCGCAACCGGCGCCCGCGACCTCGGCACGATCGCGCGCAGTGACCTCACGGGCTTCAACTGGGCGAACGTCCCCGCGATTCTCGTGGAGACCGGCTTCATGACGAATGGGCGGGAGGGCGCGCTGCTGAAGACCCGCGCGTATCAGCAGAAGGTCGCACGCGGCCTCTCGGCCGGTGTCTCAGCTTTCCTCGCGCCCTGACAACTCGTCGATCCGCGCCCGGGTCTGGTCGTGCACCCCGCGCCGCCGCGCCTCCGGATCCGATTCGTCGACGACCTCTTCGGGAGCCGGCGCACGCTGCGCCTCCGGATCCGCTCGGTCGACCGGCGTCTCGCCCGACTCGAACTCGTCGCGGTCTTCGGCAACCGCACGCGACTCCACCAGCTTCGCGCGAAGCGCCTCGGCCGGATCCGGCTCGGTTCCACGCCTCCGCCTCAGCCAACGGAACACGGGGCGATGCTACAGTGGTCGCCGCTTCCTGCCTTGCCTACCGTCGCACTTCCCGAGCGGCGTCAGACGGCAAGGCCGCCGAGACCGAAGGAGGACACCGGGCCCGTGAACGAATACGAAATCCTGTTGATGCTCGATGCTGACCTCCCCGAGGAGCGTCAGAACGAGATCGTCACCCGAGTCCACGAGCTGGTGGAGCGCGGCGGCGGCACCTGGGTGCGCCAGGAGCCGTGGGGTCGGCGCAAACTCGCGTACGAGATCCAGAAGAAGACCGACGGCGTCTATCACCTGCTGGAGTTCGACGCGACGCCCGAGACGTTGGAAGAGCTCTCGCGGATCCTGAAGATCACGGACGGCGTGCTCCGTCACATGGCGGTCCACCGGGTCCAGTCCAAGCATGGCCCGGGCCGGCCCACGGAAGAGACCGTCCACGAGCCGGAGTACGCTGCTGCGAACGCCCGTTCGCAAGAGGAGGAATAGCAATGGCAGCTTCGATCAACCGCGTCGTGCTGGTCGGCAACCTGACCCGCGATCCTGAGCTTCGGCACACGCCCAGCGGCATGGCGGTCTGCTCGCTGAGGATCGCCGTCAACACGCGTCGCAAGGACGCCGCTACCGGCGAGTGGGGCGAGAAGCCGAACTACTTCGACATCACCGTCTGGGGCAATCAAGGCGAGAACTGCGCTCAGTACCTCGCGAAGGGACGCCCGGTCGCGATCGACGGACGCCTCGAATGGCGTGAGTGGGAGGCGCAGGACGGCTCGAAGCGCCAGGCGGTCGAGGTCGTCGCCGACTCGGTGCAGTTCCTGGGCGGCCGCGGCGAGCAGGGCGGCGAGAACCAGTACGTCCCTGCAGGTGCGACCTCACAGGCCGATGCCGATTTCGGCTCCTCGGCAACCGACGACGACATTCCGTTCTAGGAGCAGACCCCTTGGCACAGAAGCAGAGCAGGCAGCAAAGCGACCGCTCCCGCAGCAGGAAGCCGATGACTGCGCCGACGAGGCGCAAGTCGTGTTACTTCTGCAAGGACAAGGTCGACGAGATCGACTACAAGAACATCAATCAGCTCCGTCGCTACATGTCGGAGAAGGGCAAGATCCGCTCCCGCCGCATCACGGGCGCGTGCCGGCGCCACCAGCGCCAGGTCGCGGTCGCGATCAAGCGCGCGCGCGAGATGGCGCTCCTGCCCTACGTCACCGGCTAGGCATGGAAGTCATCCTCCTCAACGACCTCGAGAAGATCGGCCTCCGCGGCGAGGTGGTGAACGTCGCACGCGGCTTCGCGCGCAACTACCTGCTGCCGCGCCGGCTGGCGGAGGTCGCGACGCCGGCGAAGGTCGCCGAGATCCAGAAGCGCGAGCAGCAGCGCGCCAGGCACGAGGCTCGCTCGTTCGAGCAGGCGCAGGAGATGGCGGACACACTCGGCAAGACACAGCTTCGGTTCGAGGTGAAGGCCGGTCCGACCGGATCGTTGTTCGGGTCCGTCACGCCGACGGACATCGCGGACGAGATCTGGCGCGTGCGCAAGATCCGCGTCGATCGCCGCAAGATCGACATCGACACGATCAAGCGGATCGGCCGCTACGAGGTGCCGATCGAGCTCTTCCAGGACGTGACGGTCGGCGTGAAGGCCACGGTCGTGCCCGAGGGCGGCGAGCTGCCGTCCGACGAGGAGCTCCAGGCGATGGAGCAGGCCGAACAGGCTGAGGCCGAGGCGGTGCAGGAACCGGCGGCCGAGGGCGATCTGGAGGCCGTGCTCGCGGCGGAGGAGCCGGCAGCCGAGGCCGAGACCCCTGCGCCCGCGGCAGAAGCAGAGCCTCCGGCCGAGCCCGAGACGGCGTAACGCCCGCGGCGGCGGGTAACGGCCCGTATCGCGAAAACGACGGCTCGGCACCGGCTGCGGGATCTGCTCGACGCGCTGCTTCGCACGACACGCAGCTGAGCATCCACAGGTCTGTCAACAGCTCGGGGCCCTGGATGCACCGGTTGGGGAGAACCTGGGGAACTTCGACCAAATAGCTCGACATTCGTGGAGCTTTGGTGTGGACAGGGCTGTGGCTAGCCCTGTCCGAACGAGCCACTTGCGGCCGGGCACGCTGTTGATAGCATGCAAACATATGTTCTGTTTTCCCTGCTCAAGCGCATTCCACAGCTGGGGAAGGCAGCCACGCCGAACCCGGACCGGAGACGGTTTTCAAGCGGTAGCCATCCGTTCTCGCCACGTCTTGAATGCCCACCCGTAGTGGTCGCCCAGTTGCACTCGCCGGCCGCCCCGGTCCCCCCTCAAAGCCTCGAGGCCGAGGAGTCCGTCCTCGGGGCGATGATGCTCTCCCCCGGCGCGATCGGGGCGGTCAGCGAGATCCTCGACGCCGGCGACTTCTACCGCGAGAGCCACGCGAAGATCTACCGCGCGGCGCTCGCGCTCTATGCCAAAGGCGAGCCCGTCGACGCGATCACGCTCGTCGACGAGCTCGAAGAACGCGGCGAGCTCGAGGGAGCGGGCGGCAAGGACCGCATCCACGAGCTCGCCGCACTTGTTCCTGCGACCGCGAATGCGGCGCATTACGCGCGCATCGTCCGCGAGACGGCGACGCTCCGCGGGTTGATCCGCGTCGGCTCCGAAATTGCTCGGCTCGGCTGGGAGCGAACGGGCGAAGCGCCGGACCTTGTCGACCAGGCCGAGCAGATTCTCTTCCAGCTGTCGCAGTCTCGCGTCTCGGGCGACTTCTCCCACATCGAGGAGCTGCTGAAGGAGAGCTTCGAGCGAATCGTCCAGCTGTACGAGGCCGGCGTCGAGGTGACAGGCGTACCGTCGGGCTTCCGCGAGTGGGACAAGATCACCTCCGGCTTCCAGCCCGGCAACCTGATCATCGTCGCCGCCCGCCCGTCGATGGGGAAATCCGCGCTGGCGCTGTGCGCCGCGGCGAACATCGCCGTACGTCACAGCATTCCCGTCGCGCTCTTCACGCTCGAGATGTCGAAGTCCGAAGTGACGCAGCGGCTGATGTGCAGCGAGGGGAAGGTCGAGTCGCAGCGGCTGCGCACGGGGAAGCTCGCGCAGGACGACTGGTCGCGACTGACGGCGGCGAGCGACAAGCTGATGAAGGCGCCGATCTACGTCGACGACACGGGGTCGCAGACGATGATGGAAATCCGTTCCAAGTCGCGCCGGCTCAAGTCGCAGCACCAGGACCTGGGACTGATCGTCGTCGACTACCTCCAGCTGATGACGTCGGGCCAAAGCGCCGAGAACCGCGTGCAGGAGGTGTCGCAGATCTCGCGCCAGCTGAAGGTGCTCGCGCGCGATCTGAACGTGCCGATCATGGCGCTGTCGCAGCTCTCGCGGGCGGTCGAGCAGCGACACGATAAGCGGCCGATCCTTTCGGACCTGCGCGAGTCGGGGTGCCTCGCGGGCGACTCGCGCGTCTATCTTCCCGACGAGGGCGTTTATCGGCCGATCCGCGAGCTCGAGGGCCGGTCGGGGTTCCGCGTTCTCTCCGTCGACCCCGAGACCTGGCGTCTCGAGCCTCGGGTCGTGACGAACGCGTTCTCGACCGGCCGCAAACCGGTGTTCAAGCTCCGAACGCATCTCGGACGCGAGATCCGCGCGACGGGCAACCACAAGTTTCTCGCCTTTGACGGCTGGCGGCGGCTCGACGATTTGGCACCCGGCATGCGCGTTGCGGTACCTCGCACGCTTCCCGGGCCCGAACGCCAAACGATGAGCGACTCGGAACTCGCGCTCCTGGGACATCTGATCGGCGACGGCTGCACGCTGCCGAGTCACACGATTCAGTACACGACTCGGGATCGCGAGCTGGCCGGCCTGGTCGCCACGCTGGCCGAGGACGTCTTCGGCGACGGGGTTGCTCCCCGTATCGCCCGCGAGCGCACGTGGTACCAGGTCTACTTCCCGTCCTCGCGACGGCTGACGCACGGCGTGCGCAATCCCGTGGCCGTTTGGCTCGACGAGCTCGGCGTCTTCGGCCTGCGGTCTTGGGAGAAGCGAGTCCCGGATCGCGTCTTCCGGCAGAGCGCGTGGGGCATCGCGACGTTCCTTCGGCACCTGTGGGCCACGGATGGCTGCATCAAAGCCTGGGCCGCATCGCCGGTCGTCCGTTACGACTCGAGCAGCCGGAACCTCGCGCTCGGAGTGAGCTCGCTTCTCATGCGACTCGGTCTCAATGGTGTCCTTCGCGAAATCTCGATGGGGTCGAAGGGCCGGCCAGTGCATCGGGTTCAGATCATGGGACGCGACGACATCGAGGGATTCCTGCAGGCGGTCGGTGGTAGAGGTCTGCGCAAAGGCCACGAGCATTCAGAACTGCTTCGACGATTCGAGGCACAGCCGGCTCGCAACACGAACCGCGATGTGATTCCGCGCGAGGCATGGCAAGCGCTGATTCGTCCGACGATGAGTCAGTCAGGCCGCTCCGAGCAGGAGATTCGAAGAGCGCTTGGGATTTCGTATCGCGGCGCCACCCTATTCGAGCAGAACATTGGTCGTGGCCGAGCACATCGTCTGGGCGAAATCGTTGGAAGCGAGGAGCTGGTGCGCGTGGCGACGAGCGGCGTGTATTGGGACGAGATCATTTCGGTCGACCCCGACGATGAAGAAGACGTCTACGACCTGACCGTCGAGGGACTCCACAACTTCGTCGCGGAAGACATCATGTCCCACAACTCCATAGAGCAAGACTCGGATCTCGTCGTCTTTATCTACCGCGACGAGTACTACAACCCCGACGAGACCGACCAGCAGGGACTCGCCGAGCTGATCGTCGCAAAGCATCGCAACGGCCCCACCGACTCGCTGAAGCTCTCGTTCCTCAAGCGGTACGCGAAGTTCGCGGACCTGGCCCAGGTCTAGTCGTGACCGGCCAAGTCATCTACCTCGGCCCGGACACAACCACGTTCGCCGTGCCCTGCGAGGTGTGCCTCTCCGTCGAAGAGGGGTCGCTCGCCGCACGGCATCGCGCCGCCAAGGTCGAGGGATCGCTGCGCGTGGACGTCGACATCGGCTTCCGCACCTGCCGTCGCGGCCATCGCATCCTCGTCAAACGCCTGCGCGCGCGGCCTGCGGCATGAGTGTCGTCCTCGCAGCCGCGCTGCCCGAGCCGCCACGGGCTTGGCACGACCGCATGCTCGTTGCCTATCCGAACGGCGGCAAGGTCGCGTTCGACCCCTGCGGCCGCTTCTATCGACCCGGGGACGTCCTGAACGGCTACGTGGTCGATCGCTTCGAGCTCGACGGGGAGCACGTCGTCGCAATCCTGCGTGTGCACTAGCGCACGCGGTCGAGCAGACCGAAGTCGAACCGCCTCGCGCCTCGTGAGTCGACGGTGAGCAAGAACGTCTTCGTCGGCGCAAACGGCTCCTCGATCCACATCGAGAACCCGAGTTGGACCACTGACTCCTCGTGCCGGAACCAGACCTCCGGCACGCTGCCGCACAAGTCGGCCGTTTCGACGAGTAGGCAGCTCGTCGACGTCTCGTACTGCTGCCAGGACGGGAGCTCGCGCGCGTAGAAGTCGACGACCCGGCGCGGCTTCGTGCGGCCGCCCACCTCGTACGCGAGCACCGTCTCGTAACCCGCACTCGAGGCGTCGTAGCTGCTCACCTTCCTGGCCGCTTCGCGTGCGCCGGGAAACTGCTGAAAGTCGGCGAGCAGCCGACCGTTCCGCTGCACGTACGCGTCGCGGCCGCTTCGGCCGCAGCCGGTGCCGATGAGCAGCACGGCCATCGTCACGAACAGCCCAAGTCGCACGTTGTCATCCTCTCGCATCAGGCACACTTCTTCCCCGTGCCCTCGACCGTGATCGTCGGGGCGCAGTGGGGTGACGAAGGCAAGGGAAAGATCGTCGACCTGCTCGCCCAGGAGTCGGACGTCGTCTGCCGCTATCAAGGCGGCCCGAACGCCGGGCACACGATCATCGTCGGCGGCGAGACGTACAAGATCCGACAGACGCCGAGCGGCGTGATCTCCGGAAAGACGTCAGTGATCGGCGCCGGCTGCGTGGTCGACCCGCAGGTGTTCGTCACGGAGATCGACGAGCTCGCCTCGCGGGGAATCGACACCTCGATCGTTGTCCTTTCGGGCAACGCGCACTTGATCATGCCCTGGCACGTCGCAATCGACCAGGCGTCGGAGCGTCGGCTGGGGAAGCTGCAGATCGGGACGACCCGACGCGGGATCGGTCCGGCCTACGCCGACAAGGCGTCGCGGATCGGAATCCGTGTCCAGGACGTCCTGGACCCGAAGATCCTTCGCCAGAAGATCGAGGTCGCGCTCGCCGAGAAGAACGTCTGGCTGGAGCGTGTGTACGAGGTGGAGCCTTTCGGGCTGGAGGAGATCTGGTCGCAATACGCCGCCTACGCGGAGCGTCTGGCGCCCTTCGTCGGCGATACGTCGCTGCTGGTCGACCAGGCGCTGCGAGAGGGCAAGAACGTCCTCTTCGAGGGTGCCCAGGCGACGCTGCTCGACTTGGACCACGGGACCTATCCGTTCGTGACCTCGTCGAACCCGATCGCGTCGGGAGCTGCGACGGGTATCGGCATCGGTCCGAACCGCATCGATCGCGTGACGGGCGTTGCGAAGGCGTACGTGACGCGTGTCGGCGAAGGGCCGTTCCCGAGCGAGATCCCCTCCCCGCTGCAGGAGCGGGTGCGCGAGCTGGGCGGCGAGTTCGGGACCGTCACGGGCCGAGAGCGTCGCTGCGGCTGGCTCGACCTGGTCGCGCTGCGCTACGCGGTGCGGCTGAACGGGATCACATCCCTCGCGCTGACGAAGCTCGACGTCCTGTCGGCGTTCGCCGTGATTCCCGTCTGCGTCCGTTACTCGCTGCCCGACGGGCGGGAGACCGAGCATTTCCCGGCGCACCAGTCCGACTTCCACCACTGCCGCCCGATCTTCGAGACGCTCACGGGATGGGAGGAGCCGCTTGGGGCCCAACTCCCAGCCGCGGCGCGCGCCTACGTCGAGTTCGTCGAGGACGAGCTGGACGTGCCGGTGGAGCTCGTTGGAACCGGCGCCGACCGGGCGGCGGTCCTCGCGCGTAGCTGAGCGCTCAGAGGCGCCTCGCGAGGGCTTGCAGCTCGTCGGGTGTGTCCGCGTCGACGAGCAGCTCGGCGTCGACATCGTCGACGACGGCCGTATCGATGCCGCGCAAGGCACCTGCCAGGGAGAGATCGGCGCCGTGCAGGCGCGCCTCGATCTCCGGCAGCGCGCGTTTCGCGATCGCGCACGGCGCGGGCGACGACACAGGCCGAGCGGCGTCGCGGCAAGCATCGCCGAGCGCGCGCAGAATCTCGGGGGAGACGAGCGGCGCATCGACCGGCAGGAACACGCAGACCTCTCGAGTCGCGGCGCGCAGGCCTGCGACCACTCCCGCCAGCGGTGCCCGCAGCTCGACGCCGTCGTCGACGACGTCGAACGGCAGCTTCAGCTCGCCTGCCTTTCCGACCGCGATGCGCTCGTCGCACGCCGCACCGAGAACTCGCCACGCACGAGCCGCAAGCGTCTCGTCGCCGAAGCGTGCGTACGCCTTCGGCGATCCAAAGCGAATGCTGGCGCCGCCTGCGAGCAGGACGCCGGTCAGCGCTCGACGCGCCACGGCTCGGCATAGACGTTCACGCGGCCGTCGCGGACGAAGCCGCACAGGGTGATCCCGCGGTCGCGTGCCAGCTCGACTGCGAGTGACGACGGCGCTCCGACGGCGGCGAGCAGGGGGCAGCCGGCGATGACCGCCTTCTGCACGAGCTCGAAGGAGAGCCGGCCGCTCACGCAGAGGATGTGTCCCGCCAGCGGGAGCAGCCCCTCGCCGAAGGCCCAGCCGATGACTTTGTCCATCGCGTTGTGACGTCCGACGTCCTCGCGGACGCACACCAGCTCGCCGTCCGCGCCGAAAAGTCCGGTCGCGTGCAAGCCGCCGGTCGCCGCGAAGGTCGCCTGCGCCCCGCGCAGCGCATCAGGCAACCGGGAAACGATCCCCTCGGACACGCGCAGCTCCGACTCGATGCGCGGCGCCTCCACCGCCACAGCCTCGAGCGCCCCTTTTCCGCAAACGCCGCACGAGGAGGTCGTGTAGAAGCTGCGCCGGAGTTTCTCGGCCTCGAAGCCGGGCGCGTCGACCTCGACCGTGTTCGCGGCGAGATCAGGCGGCAGCCGGGCAGCTCGCGGGCGGATCCCTTCCGAGAGGCAGAAGCCGACCGCCAGCTCCTCGTCGTGGCCGGGCGTGCGCATGGTCACCGCAATCGGTTCGCCGTTGACGCGGATCTCCAGTGGCTCCTCGACGGCGACGCGGTCGGCCACGGGCGCTGCGGCCGGACCGCGTACCACGTCCACAACGGACGTGGAATACACAGGCACGTCGGCTTCTGACGGGCGCCCCCCGCTTTCAGCGTATCGACGAGATTCGTGTGCCTGGGTCACAGCTTCGTGCCGGAAGTGTGCCCGCGGGCGACGAGCTTCGGCGACGCCGGGTCGGCGTTGTCGAACACGGCGTCGGCGCGGGCCGAGGGATCGACGGCCCTGAGGTACAGCTGCTGACCGGGCGCATAGCGCCGTTCGTACAGCCTGCGAATCTCCCGCTCGCTCGAGTGGTACTGCCGATCGCGTGCGACGCCGCGTCTGATGCTCTCGCTGAGCGGTATGTCCACCCAGACGGTCAGATCCCAGCAACCCTGGAGTTCCGGGCGTTGAAGAAACACGCCGTCTACCAAAACGACGGCGTCGTGCGCGGCGCTGCGCGGATCGGAAGACTCCCGGCCGTCGCGGTGCAGGTCGAATGCTCGCGGCCGATAGGTCAGGTCACCTGCCGGGCCGAGCGGGAGCAGCACGTGTGCGCGCAAGCCGGCATGGTCGAACGAATCCTCGTGGTACCCCTGCGGCGATTCGCGGCCTTGCCTGTAGCGGTCTGCTCGCGGACGGTGGAAATCGTCGAGCGACACGCGGATCGCCTCGCGGCCGCGCCATTCGACGAGAGGTGCCAACTCGTCGGCGAGGGTCGTCTTCCCCGCCGCGTCGAGGCCGTCGATCGCGACACGCGTCGGGTGCTCGACGGTCACCGTGTCGATCAGATCGGCGAGCTCAGCGATCACATCGGCCCGCGTCGCCACGCCCGCAGCGTGGGCGAGCGCGGGCTACGGAGCAGGGCGATCGGCCGTGAGGTACTCGTACACGCCGCGGTACCCCTCGATCGCATCGGCCACGTCTCCGGGGTCGAACTCGCCCCGATCCACTTGCAGCTTGACGTCCCGCGCCGCGAGGAACTGGCGCAGGATCTCCGGCTCGTCGCCTTCCTCGGTCACCGGCTCGTCCAGCTGGAAGCCGCGTTCGGTGAGCATCTCCGTGAGCACCCGATCCATCTCGCCGAGTGCCCCGGCGGGATCGTCCTCCGCATCGTCCAGTGCCTGCTGCCACCAGGTCTCCCACTCGTGGAGGTCGAGTCCGGGCTCGGTCATGCCCGGATCCTGCGCGGCGTCGCCCGTCCTCAAACCCCAATAGGATCCTCGGGCGTGAAGGTGCTCGTCGTTGGGTCGGGCGGCCGCGAGCACGCCCTTGCCTGGAAGCTGGCGCGGAGCACGCGGCTGACCGAGTTGCATTGCGCGCCCGGCAATCCCGGGATGGATCGGCTGGGCAACTGCCATCCGGTTCGCGCGGAGGACGGCGAAGGGCTGCTCGGGCTCGCCCACGCACTGGGCGTCGACCTCGTCGTCGTCGGGCCCGAGGCGCCGCTCGTCGCAGGTGTCGCGGACGAGCTGCGCCACAACGGAATCGCAGTCTTCGGCCCGAGCGCGTCAGCGGCGCGCATCGAGGGCTCGAAGACGTTCGCGAAGGACGTGCTGCAAGCGGCCCGCGTGCCGACGGCCGAGGCGCTCGCCGTCGCCCGCGCCCCCTGCGTCGTGAAGGCCGACGGGCTGGCCGCAGGCAAAGGTGTGTTCGTCTGCCGCACGCAAGAGGAGCTCGACGCAGCGCTTCCCTCCGTGGCCGCGCTCGGCGACAGCTTCCTGGTCGAGGAGCTGCTGGAGGGAAGCGAGGTCTCGGTATTCGCGCTGTGCGACGGCGTCAACGCCGTCCCCTTGCCGGTCGTGCAGGACTTCAAGCGAGCGTTCGACGGCGACGAGGGACCGAACACTGGCGGTATGGGAGGCTATTCGCCGGTCCCGGCAGTCGACGCGGACGAGCTCGTCGGCGCCGTCCACCGGCCCGTACTCGCCGAGCTCCAGCGGCGAGGCGCGCCGTTCATCGGCGTGCTGTTCGCCGGGCTCATGCTGACGGACGACGGCCCGCGCGTACTGGAGTTCAACTGCCGCTTCGGGGATCCCGAGACGCAATCGTTGCTCCCGCGTCTCGACGGTGACCTTCTGGCCGCCCTTGCGGCCGCCGCCGAAGGCGACGCGCGCGGCGTCGAGCTCGCGACTACGGAAGACGCTGCGGTCACGATCGTCGTCGTCGCCGGCGAATACCCCGAACGCGGCGACAGTGGGACGCCGATCGAGGGGATCGACGAAGCGGAGGCGCACGGCGCGCTCGTCTTCCACGCCGGGACCGCGCTGCGCGGTGACCGCGTCGTCACGAACGGCGGACGCATCCTGGATGTCACGGCGACCGGCGGCACGCTGGCCGAGGCGCGCGAGCGAGCCTACGCAGCGGCAGCACACATCTCGTTCGCGGGCGCCCGGTACCGCACGGACATCGCGAAGGAAGCCGCGCTTGTCTGAGCCGGTCGTGGGGATCCTGGTCGGCTCCGAGTCCGACCGGGAGCGGATGCAGGGCGCGTTCGACGAGCTGGACAAGCGGGGAATCGCCTACGAGTTCGACGTGCGGAGCGCGCATAGGCAACCGGACGCGGTGGCGGAGTACTGCCGGAGCGCGCGCGGGCGCGGGCTGAAGGTGCTGATCTGCGGCGCCGGCCTGTCCGCCGCGCTTCCGGGCGTCGCGGCGGCGCACACGGACCTGCCGGTGATCGGCGTACCGCTCCGATCGTCTCTCTCGGTGCTCGACGGCGTCGACGCGCTGCTCGCGATCGCTCAGATGCCGCCGGGTGTGCCGGTCGCGGCGGCGGTTGGCTGACGAGCCGCTCATCGAGCTGGCGTCACAGCTCGTCGCGATCGACTCGATCAACCCCGATCTGATCCCCGGCGCCGCGGGCGAGCGCGAGATCGCGCAGTTCGTCGCGGATTGGGCTCGCGAGCGTGGGCTCGACGTCGAGCTCGTCGGGCCGGCGGAGCGGCCAAGCGTGGTCGCGGCGGCGCGCGGCACGGGCGGCGGCCGTTCGCTGCTGCTGAACGCACACCTCGACACCGTCGGCGTCGCCGGGATGGAGAGGCCGCACGTCCCGGATGTCCGGGACGGCCGGCTCTACGGCCGCGGCGCATACGACATGAAGGGAGCGCTCGCGGCGATCATGGACGCGGCGGTGCGCGCAGCCGACGGCTCTCTGCGCGGGGACGTAATCGTCGCGGCGGTGGCCGACGAGGAGGTCGCGTCGATCGGCACGGAGGCCGTGCTCGAGCGCGTGCGCGCCGACGCGGCGATCGTCGTCGAGCCGACCGAGCTGCAGCTGGCCGTCGCGCACAAGGGCTTCGCCGGCTTCGAGATCGAGACGGAGGGCGTCGCCGCGCACGGGTCTCGTCCGCACCTCGGTGTGGACGCGATCGCCAAGATGGGCCCGATCCTCGTTGCGCTGAAAGATCTGGACGCTCGCGTTCAGGCCGGCGCGCGCCATCCGTTGCTCGGTCCGGGGTCGCTGCACGCCTCCCTGATCGAAGGGGGGCAGGAGTTCTCCAGTTACCCGGCCCGGTGCCTGCTCACCGGGGAGCGGCGGACGCTTCCGGGCGAGACCCTGGGGCAGGTCGAGCAGGAGCTTCGCGAGATCGCCGGCGATGCGGAGCTGCGGATGCTGGTGTCGCGCGAGCCCTTCGAGATCGATCCCCGGCATGCCTTCGTCGAGGTGGTCCGCAGGTGCGCCAACGAGCCCGAGACGGTCGGTGTTTCCTTCTGGGCCGACTCGGCTCTGATTGCCGCGGCCGGGATCCCGTCCGTCCTCTACGGCCCGCTCGGCGAGGGCGCGCACGCGGTCGAGGAATGGGTCGACCTCGTATCGGTGAAGCGTGTGCGCGACGTCTGCCTCGCGGTCGCGTCCGAATGGTGTGCGTAGAGGAGGCGCTCGCCGCGGCCCTCCCGGACGTCACGCCCGTGGTCCTGCGGACGATCGACACAGGCTGGGACAACGTTGTGGTGGTGATCGCCGACGAGTTGATCCTCCGCGTCGCGAGGAACGAACGCGTTGCGCGCAGTTACGCGGTTGAAGCGGCCCTGCTCCGCGAGCTCACCCTGCCGCTGGCAACGCCTTTTCCCATGCGCGTCGGCGAAGGCTGGATCCTGACGCGGCGGATTCCCGGCCGCGCCTACGACCGCCGCGTCGACGCCGAGCCGCTCGGGCGCTTCCTTGCCGCATTGCACTCCTTTCCCGTGGCTCGCGCGCGTGCACTCGGCGCTCCCGAGCACGACCGTGCCGGCGACGTCGAGCGCTTCCGCAGCCGCGTGCTACCGCTCCTCGAGTCGCACGAGCGTGGCGCCGCCGAGCGCCTGCTCGAGGAGGCGCTCACGGCGCAGTTCGAACCGGCGCTCACGCACGGCGATGTCGGCCCAGAGCACGTCCTGGTCGACGATGTTCGAGCACCGCTGGGTCGAGAGCGGGCTCGCGGGCGTGCGCGCGCGCCTGCGGAAGGTGACCGGCGGCGCGGATACGATGGCTGAGTGATCGCCCGCTACTCCCGCCCGGCCATGGCCGCTGTGTGGTCGGACGAGGGGAAGCTGCGGCGCTGGCTGGACGTCGAGCTCGCAGCGCTCGAGGGCTGGGCGGAGATCGGAGGCGTGCCCGCCGAAGCGGTACGCGAGATCCGCGAGCGTGCGCTCGCGCCGACGTCCGAGCGCGTCGCCGAGCTCGAGGCGACCCTGCACCACGACACAGCCGCCTTCGTCGACGCCGTCGCGGAGCAGCTCGGCGAGGTCGGCCGCTGGTTCCACTACGGGCTCACGTCGTCAGACGTCGTCGACACGGCACTTGCGCTGCAGGTGCAGGACGCCGGCAAGCTGATCCTCGAAGGGATCGAGCGCGCGCTCGCCGCAGTCGTCGCGCGGGCGGAGGAGCACAGGGACGCGCTGTGCATCGGGCGGACGCACGGCGTGCATGCCGAGCCGACGACGTTCGGCCTCAAGCTCGCCGTCTGGGCGTTCGAGCTCGACCGCGCCCGCCAGAGGATCACGAGGGCGCTCGAGGGCATGCGAGTCGGAAAGCTCAGCGGCGCCGTCGGGCAGTACGCGTCGATCGATCCCGAGGTCGAACGAATCGCGTGCGAGCGCCTGGGCATCGAGCCCGCTCCCGCGGCGACCCAGATCCTGCAGCGCGACCGGCACGCGGAGCTCCTGGCCGCGCTCGCAGTGGCCGCCGGTTCGCTCGAGAAGTTCGCGCTCGAGATCCGGCACCTCGCCCGCACCGAGGTTCGCGAGGTCGAAGAGCCGTTTGCGAAGGGGCAGAAGGGGTCGTCGGCGATGCCGCACAAGCGCAATCCGGTCGTCGCGGAGCGCATCTGCGGGCTGGCGCGGGTCGTCCGCGCCGCTGCGCTTGCCGGCTTCGAGAACCAGGCGCTGTGGCACGAGCGGGACATCTCCCACTCGTCCGCCGAGCGTATCGTCATCCCCGATGCGTTCCTTGCGTTCGACTACATGCTCGACAAGTTCACCTGGCTGGTCGAAGGTCTGAGCGTGAGGCCGGAGCGGATGCGCCGAAACCTCGACGCCTCGCACGGCCTGTACTTCTCCCAGCGGCTGCTGCTCGCAATCGTCGACTCGGGACTCGAGCGCGACGAGGCCTACCGCATCGTGCAACAGCATGCGCTGCGCGCCTGGGAAGAAGAGCAGGACTTCCGCGAGCTGGTCCGCGCGGACCCGACGATCCATGTCGACCTCGCGAAGGTCTTCGACGAGTCCGCCTACACGCAACATGTCGGAGTCGTGTTCGAACGCCTCAACAGCCTCGTAAAGGAGCCGGTACATGTCTGAGACGCACGTCGGCAGCGGTAAGGTCCGGGAGATCTACGCGCTCGACGACGAGCGGCTGTTGCTCGTGGCGAGTGATCGCATCTCGACCTTCGACGTCGTCCTGCCGACCGAGATCCCGGACAAGGGGCGGGTGCTCACCGGCCTCTCGGGGTTCTGGTTCGCGCGCACGAAGCAGGTCGTCCCGAACCACCTGCTCGCCCTCCGCGACGACGGGCGCTCGACGGAGTGCCGGCGACTCGAGATGCTGCCGATCGAGTGCGTCGTCCGCGGCTACATCACCGGCTCGGGCTGGAAGGACTACCGACAGACGGGTGAGGTGTGCGGACATCGCCTACCGGACGGGCTGGTCGAGTCGCAGCAGTTGCCCGAGCCGATCTTCACCCCGGCGACGAAGGCGCAGACCGGGCACGACGAGAACATCACGCGCGAGCAGGCCGCCGAGCTGGTCGGCCGGGAGCTCCTCGCGAAGGTCGAACGCGTTTCGCTCGAGCTGTACAGGTTCGCCTCGGAGCACGCACGCGCGCGCGGGATCATCCTCGCCGACACGAAGCTCGAGCTCGGCGCCGACGAGCAGGGCAGGCTGGTGCTCGCCGACGAGGCGTTCACACCGGACTCCTCGCGCTTCTGGCCCGCCGACGACTACGAACCCGGGAGCGCCCAGCCGTCGTTCGACAAGCAGTTCGTACGCGACTACTGCGAATCGCTCGGCTGGGACAAGACGCCCCCGGGGCCCGAGCTTCCCGACGACGTCGTGGCCGGTACGCGCGCGAGGTATGTGGAGGCGTTCGAACGACTGACCGGGATGACGTTCGACGACTACCTCGCCGACCCGGACGTGGTGCTGCGATGAAGGTCTCGGTGTTGGTCCGTCCCAAGGAAGGGATCCTCGACCCGCAGGGGGCAGCGGTCGAGCAGTCGCTCCGCAAGCTGGGCTTCGAGGTCGCGGGGGCCCGAGTCGGACGGCTCGTCGACGTCGACGTCGACGCTTCGAACCCGGACGAGGCGCGGGCGAAGGTCGACGAGATGTGCAAGCAGCTGCTGGCCAACCCGTTGATCGAGTCCTACGAAGTCGAAGTGCACGCATGAGCGTCAAGGTTGCCGTCGTCCAGTTTCCCGGGTCGAACGACGACCATGACGCCCAATGGGCGCTGAAGGCGCTCGGCGCGGACGCGCAGCTCGTCTGGCACGCGGACAGCGAGCTCCCGGCCCGGACGGCGGCGGTCGTGCTTCCCGGCGGCTTCTCGTACGGCGACTATCTGCGCTGCGGCGCGATCGCACGCTTCGCGCCGATCATGGACGCTGTAACGCGCTTCGCCGCCGGCGGCGGGCTCGTCCTCGGAACGTGCAACGGCTTCCAGATCCTTTGCGAGGCGGGGCTCCTGCCTGGCGTCCTTCGGCCGAACCACTCGCTTCAGTTCATCTGCCGCGACGTGACCGTTCGCGTCGAGCGCAACGACACGCCGTTCACGTCGCGCTGCGAGCGCGGGCAGAAGCTCGTGATCCCGATCAAGCACGGCGAGGGGGCGTGGTACGCCCCGCCCGAGCTCATCCACGAGCTCGATGCGAACGGTCAGCTCCTGCTCCGCTACGAGGAGTGCCCGAACGGCGCGGTCGCCGATGTCGCCGGCGTCCTCAACGAGGACGGCAACGTGATGGGCCTGATGCCGCATCCGGAGCATGCGGTCGATCCGCTGCTCGGCTCGGGCGACGGCGCACTGATTCTCGCGTCGGTGATCGACGCGGCCCGGGCACGCGACGGATCGCTGATCAGGTCCTAGGGCCGTAGAGCTTTCGCAGCCGTTCCCTGAGCACGGCGTCCTGCTCGGCGACCCAGCGTCGAACCCGCGCTTCCTGCTCCGGCGTGGGCTTGAACCGCTTCGTCCTGTAGCTGGTCCATCCGGGCGGGAGATGCTCCTCGTTCTGACTCATTGAATCCTCCGTGAGAATTCCTCCTGCAGCTTCAGTATGCACCAGCGCGAAAGCGCGACCCGCGCGACGAGTTCGCCCCGCGCCGGATCGCGCGGGTCCAACCGTGCGAAGTCGAGCGTGAGCTCGCCGAAGTCACCGAACACGTCCACGTGATCCGCCCAGACGCCCGCGCGGAGGTCCGAGCGTACGCGAAGGATCGGCGAGTCTGGATCGCTCACGCCTCGATCCCGAGTGCGGCACGCAGCCGCGGCTTCTTTTCTAGCGCCTTCCGCAGCCGCTCGAGATCCGCGCCGCGCAGCGTCACGGGCCCGCGCCGTGCAGTGCCGCCGGTCGAGTACGCGAAGCGGACGAACCATTCGCCGCGTTCGTCCTCCAGCAACTGCACGTGCGTCGTCCACGCCTTGCCATTTGCGCGTTGCGAGACCTTCACTTCCTCGACGAGCTCAGCCGTTCCGAATGCCGTCGTCACCATGCTCACGACGGTAGCGTCGCGAACGTCTTGTGTCTGTCACGACTTCGCGCCGAAAGCCCGCGGCGACGTCAGCGGCGAAGGCGGCGCATCGTCTGGCACGGCGGTCGTGTTGAAAACGCCGGGCGCCACGTCGTTCGGCGCATCCGGGTGGAAGAGCGACGCGAGCTCCTGGATCTGCGCGCGTCCCGGACCGAGCTCGAACTGCCCACCGCCGTAGAGCGCGATCCCGCGTGACTCACACGCCTCGTAGAACTCGAACAGGCGCGCGAGCGTCCCGAACCGCGACGGCTTCACGTTCAGGCACTTGGGCACGAACGGGAGCGCCTCGACATCCGCCAACGAATGGATCGGCGCATCCCACGTGATCCGATCGCGATGCGGCTCCAGGACGCGGTCGGTCTCCTCGTTCAGACCAGGATCCTCGAGCCACGCGCGCGGGAACGCTTCCGCGGCCCGCGCATACAGCTCGGCGTCCGGCGGATTGCCGAAATCGCCGCGGAACACGCCTTTGTAGTCCGCGGTGTCGACTCGCCCGGTCGCCTCGAGCTCGTCGAAGAGCTCGTCCGACCAATCCCGTGACGGGTCGAGCTTGAAATGCAGGTCCGGATGCCGCTCGAGCAGCGGGGCGACGTTCTCCGCGCGCGTCGAGACGACGTAGGTCACGGGCCGCGGCCGGCGGTGGATCGCGTCTGCAAGCGTCAGCCCGGACTGGCGCAGCGCGAGATCGAGCGCGGCGCTCTCCCAGGCCCAGCGCCGGTAGTCGCGTGCCGCAGCGTCGAGCGGCTTCTGGGCGCCGAAAAAGTCGAACCCGTCGAGGCGCGCCGAGAACGACGCGAGCGTCCAGCTCCCTCCGACCTCCGGCCGGGGCGGGTCGTCATGCAGCTCCGGCTGGTAGGTGACGTCCTCGCCGACGCCCTCGTGACCGCCGCCGAGCAGACGGACGACCGTCGTCGCACGGGTCCACTCGCCAAGCTGCATCTCGAGCCGTTCGAGCTCGGTCGCTTCGACCTCGACCGCTAACTGCAGCAGCTCCGCCAAGAAGCAGAGCCTATGCGCTTACTGATGCATCGGAGCCGGTTGCCCCGGCAGGTGCAACAGGTTCTCGACGTCGCGTACGCCTTGCGTCTTGCGCGCCTTCTCGACCAGCTGGTCGACCATGTCCCACGAGTCGACCTCTCCTCGCAGCACGACGACGCCGTTCTCGACGTTGACGTTGACCTTCCCTTTCGGGACGGTCGCCGGACGGAAGATCTCCGTTTCGACTTTCTGCGCGAGGGTCACGTCGTCATACTCCTTCGGCTCTTCATGGAGGTGCGTCGCCTTCTGCTTCACCCCGTAGGCCTCCGAGGCGACAGCGCGGCCCGCGTGCTCGGCCTTGCGGGCGCCGCGGCGGAAGAACGCGAAGAACCGATCACGCGCCGTGTGACGTCTACGCCTGCCGCTCCGCGGGTCGAGGAACCAGGCGAACGCAGCCCCAACGGCCGCGCCGAGCGTCAGCTTTCTCATCGTCCCCTCCTGGATCGTTTTCCTTCTACGGTCGCCGCCGAGTCGGTTCTCAAACGCCGAGCCCGCGCAAGAAGGAGCCGCCTCCGATCGTCCGCTCGGCACGGGAGCCGACCCGCTCGCGCAGCTCCCGATCCGACGTGACGAGCACGAACGGCCCCTCGAGCTCGGCGATGACGTCGTCCGCGCTCCGTCCGTCCGAGCCGAGCAGATCCTCCGCCTCCGCGGGCGCTGGACCGTCGAAGACGATCAACAGGGACAGGGCCTCGCGCTCGGCCCAGGCGCGGGCGCGCTCGACCAGCTCGTCCTTCGAGAGATTCGGCCACATCGAGCGGCGGACGTTCTCGGCATCGACGACCACGTGGGCCACGTCAGCGCAACGCCCCGAACGTGTTGCACTCCTTCGGCTCGCCGGAGCGGTAGCCGACACGGAACCACCGCTGCCGCTGTGCGGCGGATCCGTGCGTCCACGTCTCCGGGTCGACCTGGCCCTGCGTCGCGGCCTGGATGCGGTCGTCGCCGACCGACGCCGCGGCGTCGAGCGCCTGCGCGATGTCGCCCTGCGTCAGGTCGACGATGTAGCCCGTCTCCACGGCGTGCTCCGACCAGACCCCGGCGAAGCAGTCGGCCTGAAGCTCGGCTCGGACTGAGGCGCTCTCGGGCCCATGGCGGTCGCCCTCGATCTTCGCCAGGGTCCCTTGCAGGTCCTGGACGTGGTGGCCGTACTCGTGCGCGAGCACGTACGCCTCCGCGAACGGCCCGCCCTGCGCGCCGAAGCGGGCCTGAAGCTGGTCGAAGAAACCGAGATCGATGTAGACGCGCTTGTCGTTCGGACAGTAGAACGGGCCGACGTCGGAGGTCGCGTAACCGCAGCCCGTGTCGTACGAGTCGGTGAAGAAGACCGTCTGCGCCGGCTCATATCTCGTCCCGAGCCGTTGCTGCCAATAGGCCTGAATGCTGTTGATGTCGGCGACGAGCGCGCATTCCTCACGCGCGTTCGCGTCCGCCCCGGTACGGCAGGTCTCGAGCGTGCCGCCGTTTCCCACGGTGCGTCCGTCGAGCGCACCGAATGCGCTCGAGGCGTCGCCGCCGACCAGCGCGCTGATCAACAGATAGGCGATCAGGATCACGAGCCCGGTGGCGCCGCCGCCTGCGACGACCGGGACACGCAAGCCGCGGCCGCCGCCCGCACCGCGGGCGTCGACCACCTGGCCGGGATCGAGGCGGGCCCCTCGACGAAAGCGCACGTCATTTCGGTGCGCGCTCGGCCGTTTCACGAAACGTGCGTAGGATTCGGGAGTGAAGCATCTGGGCCTTCTCGCGGCGACTCTCCTTGCCGCGGGGTGCGGCGCGGCAGGAGGTGCAGCGCCGTCGGAAGAGCCCGGCCGCGCGATGCAGCGCTTGATCAAGTACGAGCTGGCGGGCCGGCTCGAGCAGTCATACGCGATGCTCGTCCGGCAGCAGCGCGACGTGGTCGAGAAGAACCTGTACGTCCGCTGCCCGCCGGGCCCCCCGATCGGCGGCGTGACGGTGCTCGTCCTTGCTGTGAGCGACGAGACGATCGAAGTCCCCGGGCTCGGGCCGACGAAGACGAAAGCCGTCCGCTGGCGGATGACGCTGCCCGACGCACAAGGGGATCCGCTCTCGCAGTCCGACACCGGACATCTGATCGCGCAGGACGGCCAGTGGCGTTGGACGCTCTCGAAGTCGAGCTTCGAGTCGTTCAAGCAGCGCGTCTGTCCGTACTGAAGTCTTAGGCGCGTCTTAGTCCGAGGGCCTACGCTCCCGGCAGTGGACGTGGATCGGATCAGCCGACGCGGCGCGCTGGGACGGCTCGGCGGCTTTGCTGCTGCCGCGCTCGGCGTCGGCGCGTGGAAGACCGGAGACGACGCCGAGGGAGCGGGCCCGGCCGCGGTCGCCTCCGGCGCGGTCGCCTGTGTGCTCACACCGGAACAGACCGAAGGCCCCTACTACATCGCGAACGAGAAGCTCCGGCGGAACATCACCGAGGGCAGGGCGGGCATGCCGCTGACATTGCGGGCCAGGGTCGTCAACGCGTCGAACTGCAAGCCGATCAGGGGCGCCGCGGTCGACATCTGGCACGCGGACGCGCTGGGCGTGTACTCGGGCGTTCAGGGATCGAGCGGGACGTTCATGCGCGGGATCCAGAAGACGGACGCGAAGGGCTACGCGGTCTTCAGGACCGTGTACCCCGGCTGGTACATGGGCCGCACCGTGCACATCCACGTGAAGGTTCACATCGGCGGCAACGTGGTGCACACAGGGCAGCTGTATTTCCCCGATACGGTCACGGACGCCGTCTACGCCAAGTCCCCGTATGCGAGCCGGCCGAGCCGCGACACGCGCAACGCGAGCGACTCGATCTTCCGCAACGGCGGCAGCAAGTCGCTCCTGGGACTGCGCAGGAGCGGGTCCGGCTACGTCGCAGCGATCACGATGGGCGTGCACCGCAGCTGATTTTCGGCGGATGTTCTGACGTAGTACTGGCTCTGAGGGCGAGCCGGGATCTGGCTCGGGCAGGACTTCTCGGCGAGCAGTTAAGGGGCCTGAGCTGCCCCGGCGTGATCGGCCGAGGACCGCAACCACTCGACCAGGAATCTTCACACCTGTCGCATAGCCTCGGCTCGAGATGCCGGGTCGGAATTGGTTCGCGGCGCTTGCAGCGACGCTGTTGCTCTCCGGTTGCGGAGGCGGGGCCAAGTCGGGCGCTCCGGCGGCGTGCGTCGCGCCCGAGGGTGCCGCGACCGACGTTCGCAGCAGTTCCAACACCGAGAACCTCACGTTCCTGACCGATGTCCGGGTCGACTCGCAGACATGCCTGGACCGGCTCGTGTTCGCCTTCCGCCCCGACACGCCCGACCCGCCCGCCTTCCGCGTCTCGTATCAGCCCGCGTCGACCGCGCTCGTGCAGGACGGCTCCGGGGAGCCGATCGAGGTGGCCGGCTCGGCATACCTCGTTGTGCGCCTCGAGCCCGCCGCCACCGCCGAGGCGGCGGGCGACGGCCTCGACTTCACCTACACGGGGCCGCGGCGGCTCGCGCCGACGGGAACACGGTTCGTCCGGAACGTCGTGAAGAGCGGCGACTTCGAAGCCGTCCTAACGTGGGTCGTCGGCTTGAGCGAGCAACGACCGTTCAACGTCAGCGCGCGGACATCGCCCCCGCGCGTCGTGGTCGACGTCGGCTGACGGACCCGGCTGGCAACGCCGGGCGCCGGCGAGTAGGGTTCCGCACCGTGAGGAAGCGGATCGCGCTCGTCGCGGCGCTGCTCGGCGTCGCCGCGACGTCGATGGCGTTCGTGTCGGCGGGCGGCTCGACCTACAGCTGGCACCTGACGCCCACCGGAACCGATGCGCGGCTCCGCGGAGTGTCTGCGGTCAGCGCCGATGTGGCCTGGACGAGCGGCAGCCTCGGCACGGTCCTGCGCACGGTCGACAAGGGTGCGACCTGGCAGCAGGTCTCGCCTCCCGGCACCGCGACGCTGCAGTTCCGCGACATCGAGGCCTTCGACGCCGACAACGCCGTGATCCTGTCGATCGGCGCGGGCAGCGACTCCCGCATCTACGTCACGTCGGACGCCGGCCGCCACTGGACGCTGACGTTCGTGAACGACGAACCCGAGGCGTTCTACGATTGCATGACCTTCTTCGACGACCGGCGCGGCCTTGCGCTCTCGGATCCGGTCGACGGACGCTTCCGGATCATCGCCACGGACGACGGCGGTCGCAACTGGCGCATCGTCTCATCGGCGGACATGCCGCCGGCGCTGCCCGGCGAATTCGCGTTCGCTGCAAGCGGCGAGTGCCTGGTGAGTGATCACGGTCATCGCGCGTGGTTCGGCACGGGCGGCGGCGCGCAGGCGAGAGTCTTCCGCTCCGACGACCGGGGCCAGAGCTGGCAGGTCAGCGCCACCCCGATCCGCAGCGGTCCGACGGCCGGGATCTTCGCGTTGGCCTTCCGCGGCGAGCAGCACGGTTTCGCTGTGGGCGGCGACTTCCTGTCGCCTACGGCGTCGCCGGACGCACTCGCGCTGACCGCTGACGGCGGCCGAAGCTGGCAGCTCGTCGCCGACGCACCGGACGAGTACCGCTCGGGCGCGGCATGGGTGACAGGACGCGATGCGGTGATCGTCGGCCCGACGGGGAGCGATGCGACCGCCGACGGCGGGCAGACGTGGCGTCGATTCGACGACGGCAGCTTCGACACCGTCGACTGCGCCCACAGCGGCGCCTGCTGGGCGTCCGGAGAGCACGGCCGGGCGGCCTACCTCGTCAGAACTCCCTGACGCAGCGGCGCCGACGACCGCTGAGAAGATCAAACGCGCGCAATGCCGAGAACGTAGGGCGCCGCGGTGATCGTCATGAGCGACGACGAGTGGAAACCCCGGTCGAGCTCGGCGATCTGAAAGCCCGCCGCGCGGATCGCAGCGACCGTGTCGCGCGTCGTGCGGCAGCCACCGAGCGAGCGCGTCCAAGCACCCGCCCGCGCAGACCTGTGAGCTGCCCGCGACGGTGCTCGCGCTCAAAGGGATCGGGCCGCCGGAGCGCGCGGCGCTCGAGGTACCGCGCGAAGCGCGACTGCTGCGGGCCGTAGAGCGGCGGGCCCGTCGTCGGGTGCCTACCTTCCGCTACGGTCGATCAGCTCCACGCGGTAGCCGTCTGGTTGGTTGCAAACGTTGAACTGAACGTTTTCCGACTTTTCTGTGCTTGACGATACGTCCGGCCGCGTGTAACTCCTTGCACCAGACCAGAATGACTGGCCTCCTCACCGGAACCGTCACCTTCCTCTTCACGGACATCGAAGGCTCTACGGAGCTGCTGAAGCGTCTGGGGAAGCACTACGGCGATGCGCTCGCCGCTCACCGAAGGATCCTGCGCGCGACGGTCCGCGACCACGGCGGCGAAGAGGTCGACACCCAGGGGGACTCGTTTCTGTTCGCCTTTCCGCGCGCCGAGGAGGCGGCAGCCGCCGCGGTCGACGGCCAGCGGGCGCTCGCTGCGCACGATTGGCCGGCTGGGACTCGCCTCCTGGTGCGCATGGGCATCCACACAGCGGAACCGACCGTGTCGGACGAGGGGTATTACGGCCTCGGACTTCATCGCGCTGCACGGATCATGGCCGCAGCGCACGGAGGCCAGGTACTCCTCTCGCTGGCGACCTCCTCCATCTTGGAGGATGCCACCCTGCCGGGAGCCACACTCCACGACCTCGGTGAGCACTGGCTCAAAGACCTCGATCGTCCGGAACACATCTACCAGCTCGATGTCGCGGGCCTGAGAACCGCGTTTCCACCGCCCGGCGGTGTGCAACGCGTTCGCACAGCCCAGCCGGCAACCGCGGACGGCACGGACGAGCTGCTCGAGCGGTCGGAGGCCCTGTCGACGCTCGCCGACTCGCTCGCCGCGGTCGCCGAGACCGCTCGTGGCCAGCTCGTGCTCGCCTCGGGTGAAGCCGGTGTCGGCAAGACCGCTCTCCTGCGGCGCTTCTGCGACGACCATCGGCAATCGGCGCGCATCCTTTGGGGCGCTTGCGATCCCCTGTTCACACCCCGCCCGCTCGGCCCGCTCCTGGACGTCGCCGAGTTGGTGGGCGGCGAGCTGGCCGGTGTTGTCCAGCAAGGCGGCAAGCCGCACGCAGTGGCAACGGCATTGATGCAGGAGCTCGGTTCGCGGGAGACGACCATCCTCGTTCTCGACGACTTGCACTGGGCCGACGAGGCCACGCTCGACGTAGTCGCATTGGTCGGTCGCCGTATCGACGCGGTTCCCGCACTCGCCGTTCTGAGCTACCGGGATGACGAGCTCGAAAGACGTCACCCGCTGCGAATCTTGCTTGGCGCGCTCGCAACCGCCCGGTCGGCCCGCCGGCTGGAGATCGGGGCGCTCACTCGAGAAGCAATCTCACGGCTCGCAGAGCCGCACGGCGTGGACGCCGGCGAGCTCTTCCAGAAGACAGGCGGAAATCCATTCTTCGCGACCGAGGCTCTCGCCGCGCAAGAGGCGGAGCTCCCGCACACGGTCCGGGAGGCCGTCCTCGCACGCGCTGCGCGCCTGACGCCTCACGCGGCGGCTCTGCTGGAGGCGGTCGCTGTTGCGCCACCGCACGTCCCCCTCTGACTCCTCGAAGTGCTGGCCGGAGATGTCGTCGACCGGCTCGACGAGTGCCTCACATCTGGAATGCTCACGCATAACCGGAGTGGCGTCTCATTCCGGCACGAGCTCGCGCGGCTCGCCGTCGTGGAGTCCCTCGCCCCGAACCGCTTGCTCGAGCTCAACCGCAAGGCCCTCGCCGCATTGGCGGATCCTCCCGCCGGTCGGCCCGACCTCGAGCGGCTCGCGCACCACGCCGACGCCGCAGGCGACGGGCCCGCAGTGCTGCGCTTCGCCCCTGCAGCCGCCGAACGCGCGGCTGCGCTCGGAGCGCACCGCGAGGCTGCGGCACAGTACGCGAGAGCACTTCGATTCGCCGACACGCTGCCGACCGGAGAGCGAGCGGAGCTGCTCGAACGCCGCTCTTACGAGTGCTACCTGACCGACCAGCTAAACGAAGCGCTCGAGGCGCTCGAGGACGCGATCGGATGCCATCGGGAGCTCGGCGATGCGCGAGCGGAAGGAGACTCGCTGCGCAAGCTCGCCAACATCCTTTGGTGTCCAGGACACACGGCGGAGGCCGACGAGACGGCTCGGCGGTCGCTCACCGTCCTCGAGCAGCTGCCGCCGGGCCCCGAGCTCGCGATGGCATTCGCCACATTGGCCCAGCTACGCAAAGACCGCGGCGACTTCGATGGAGCCCTGACGTCGGCCACTCGCGCACTCGAGCTCGCCGAGCGCCTCGACGACAAAGAGACCCTGATTCACGCCCTGAACACGATCGGAACGACAGAGCTGCTCGCAGGAAACCCTGAGGGGCGCGACACGCTCGAGCGCAGCCTCGAACTCGCCCAGCGGGTGGACCTCCCAGGGCACGTCGGGCGAGCCGTCGTCCACCTCGTCCAAGCGGGCACGCAGCTGCGCACCTACGACCTCGCCGACCGATACCTCGAGCAGGGCATCGCCTACGTAGACGAGCGCGGCCTCGACCTGTGGCGCTTCTACTTGCTCGCCTTTCGCGCGAAGATCGAGCTCGACCGCAGCCACTGGAGCGACGCCGCTGACTCAGCGGCTCTGGTCATGCAGAAGCGCTGTATCTCCACGATGCCGCGCATCATCGCAATGACTGTCCTCGGCCTCGTGCGCGCACGCCGCGGAGAACGGGGTGCCCGTCCTCCGTTGGACGATGCGCTCGCGCTCGCCGAGCCTACGGACGAGCTGAGTCGGCTCGCGCCCGTAGCGGCAGCGCGAGGCGAGGTGGCCTGGCTCGCGGGTGACCGGGAAGGCGTTCGTGAAGCGACGGAGGGCGCCTTCCGGCTTGCTGTGCGGCAAGGAGCCGCGTGGCCGATCGGCGAGCTCGCTTGCTGGCGCTGGCGGGCCGGACTCGACCCAGAGGTTCCGGCTGGGGCGGCCGCGCCCTACTCGGCCCAGATCGCCGGCGACTGGGCACGCGCCGCGGAGCTCTGGACGGAGATCGGCTCCCCCTACGAAGCAGCACTCGCGCTTGCGGATGCGGACGACGAGGATGCACTGCGGCGCGCTCTCGACCAGCTTCAGGAGCTCGGCGCCGGGCCCGCGGCAGCAATCGTCGCCGAACGGCTCGGCGGCGCGGGCGCGTGAATCGACCGCTATCCGGTTGAGCGATCGATCAGCTCGACGCGGTAGCCGTCCGGATCGCGGACGAAGCAGAGGAGCGAACCGCCCTCGCGCACGCGGTACGGCTCGCGCTCGGGCTCGATTCCCTGCCCACGCAACTGCTCGAGCGTCTCCTCGAGGTCGTCCACGGCCAGCGCGACGTGCCCATAGCCGGTTCCGATCTCGTACGAGTCGACGCCGAAGTTGTGCGTCAACTCGAGCTCCTCGTCCTGCCCCGGGATCCCGAAGAAGTAGTTGATCGCCTCGTCCCGGATCGGCGCCTCGCGCCGGAACTCGAAGCCGAGCGCCTCGTAGAACGCACGGCTCCGCTCCGGGTCGCCGATCCGGTAGCAGGTGTGGAGGTACCGCGTCATGCCGGGGATCCTGCCTCGACACGCGCCAGCGCGTCGAGGTCCTCGGGACTCAGGCGCCGGTCGGCCGCCGCCGCGTTTGCCCGCACCTGGTCCGGCGTGGTCGCGCCTGCAATCACGGACACGACGCCCGGCGTCGACGCGAGCGCCGTGATCGAGAGCTCCAGCAGCGAGAGGCCGCGCTCGCGCGCGAACACCTCCAGCGCCTCGATCCGATCGAAGGCTTCATCTCTCAGCATTTCGGGCCGGGCCGCGAGACGCGTTCCCTCCGGCGGTGGCTCACCGCGGCGGTACTTACCGGTCAAGAGGCCGCTGGCGAGCGGAAAATACGGAACGAATCCGACGCCGAGCTCGCGGCAGCGCGGCAACACGGCACGTTCGGCGTCGCGCTCGAGCAGGCTGTATTCGTTCTGCAGCGCCGCGATCTCGCCCGCGCGGACGGCTTTGTCGAGCCGCTCGACGGTGAAGTTAGAGACACCGATCGCGCGCGCCTTGCCTTCGTCCACGAGCTCCCTCATCGCGCCGACCGTCTCCCCGATCGGCGTGACGCCGTCGGGCCGGTGGTAGTAGAGAAGATCGACGTGATCGGTTCGCAGGCGCTCGAGCGACGCCTCGACTGCCCGCCGCATGTACATGCGCGAGCCGCCGGCGCCTGCTCCGTAGCCCATGTCGTTCCCGAACTTCGTCGCGAGCACGACCCGCTCGCGGCGCCCGGTCAGGAGCTCGCCGAGGAACCGCTCGCTCCCACCGCGGTTCCCGTAGACGTCGGCGGTGTCGAAGAACGTGACGCCCGCCTCGAGCGCAGCCTCGACGACCGCGCGTGTTCGCTCGAGATCCAGCCGGCCGCCGAAGTTATTGCAGCCGAGCCCTACGCGCGAGACGGAAAGAGGTCCGAGGTCTGCGTGCTCCACGAGCTTCCACGCTACTGAAGATCACCTGCCCGGGGGAAGTCGCGCCCCGATGCTCGTCGCGCGAGCCAATCGGTCGCTCCCTCGGACGGGGGATGAGAGACCGTCGCGGGCCCGCCGATCCAACCTCGGCAGGCGGCAGCAGGTCGCCTCACACTCGAAGGGGTTCTCCAGGTTGCGCCGGATCGCTGCCGTCGTCGCGTTCGCATTCGCCCTCGTCCCGTCCGCTCATGCGGAAGGCGGCGCGCCGGAAATCACGCTCGTTGCGCCTGGGACGGCCCTGCGCATTCCTCTCAATGCGGCCAAGCACCCGATCTTCGCGTGGAAGATCGCCTTTGCCCAGACGCCCGACGCCACGACGACGATCTCGTTCGACATCTCGACCGACCCGTCGTTCGAGGGGTGGAAGTACAGCGAGCGCCAGGTCTGCCCCGTTTCGACACCGGGCTGCTTCACGGGAACCGTCCCGCACGGCTACGACTGGCTCGACGAGGCGAACGGCGGCGCACCCTATCCCGAGGGCGGAACAGTGACGCTGTACTGGCGCGTGACGGTCGATCTGGGCTTCGGCAGCCCGCCCGTGTCGGCGACCAGCTGGTTCACGGGCGTTCCGATCCCTCCGGATACCACCGCACCGAGCATCTTCGTGCCTACAGCGCACGCGAAGCGCGGCGTGAGGGCGCGCGTCGTCGCCAAGCTCGCCGACGACGGCCTCCTCTTCAACGCCACCGCACGGTTGTTCTACGGAGACCGCATCCTCGGCACCGCCTCACATGACTTCTTCGTACCGCGAGGGATCTACGTGCTCTGGATCGACCTCCCGAAGTACGCCCCCAAGGGGCGGTACAAGCTTTGCGTCGACGCGACCGACCTGAGCCTGAACTGGGCGCGGCGCTGCGCGCCCGTGTTCGTTAGCTAGCGCCTTTTCCCTCTCTATGAAGGAGGGCCGGCTGTCAAGGTGTGGTTTGTTCTCGGTTGCCTCCGTTTTGAGTTGTGAGTCGGCTCATCTCTCTATCGCACCGTTGTTGGTGATGAGTTGGTGGGAGTCGCTGCGGTAGCGCAATTCGCTTCTGGGCCGTCAGGCGGCCAAGGGACAAGGGGCGCCTGCCGGAGCGAACGGTTGGTTGGTGGTGAGCATGTGCCAGATCGCCTCGCTGAGTTTGCGGGCGATCGTGAGCGCGGCGAGTTTGCTGCCGCGTTTTTGGCCGTGGCGGGCGCGGTGGCGCTCGACGATCGGTTGGTAGCGGCGGTCGCGGCTGGCGGTGTGGGCTGCTTCGATCAGCGCCCAGCGTAGGTAGGTGGGTCCGTTTTTGCGTAGCGGCCCGCGCCGGTCTGTGTCGCCGGACTGGTCGACCCGTGGGGTGAGGCCGGTGTAGCCGATCAGTTTGCGTGGGCTGGGGAAGCGGTTGATGTCGCCGATCTCGGCCGCGATCGTGTAGGCGAGCACCCAGCTGATGCCGGGGCATGTGAGCAGCAGCGGCAGGTAGCGGTGGTCGGCGCCGAGCCGGCGTAGCTCGCGCTCGCAGGCGTCGATCTGCTCGTCGAGGACGTCGATCAGCGCCAGCGTCGCGGTCGTCGTCGAGCGCCAGGGCTCGGGCAGCTGCAGCCGCTCGAGCATCCGCCGGCCGCCGGTGCCGAAGAGGTCGCTGTGCGGGTTGGCGGTCCCGTGCGCGATCAGGATCGAGTGGACGCGGTTCTTGAGCGCGGTGCGATGCTTGACCAGGTGCAGACGGAAGCGGGCCCGCTCGCGCTCGGCCCTGTTGGCCGGGTCGGGCAGCCAGATCTCAGGGACGAGGTCGCGGCGGGCGAGCTCGGCCAGCACCCAGGCGTCGATCTTGTCCGTCTTGCAGGCCAGCGGCGCCAGCCCCTTCGCCTTGACCGCGTCCGCGATCCGCACGTCCCAGCCGAGCCGCTCGAGCCGGTCGTGGACGAAGCGAGCGCCATTCATCGACTCGATCACCGCCAGCACCTCGGCACCGCCCAGTCGCCGCACCAGCCCGGCCAACCCGTCCGCGTCCGGCGGCACCGCGCCCCGCTCGACGAACTCGCCGTCGGCGAGCCGAGCGTCGAAGTCAAGACGCTTGCGGCTGAGATCCAATCCGACATACAACATGTCTGGGCCTCCCTTCGTCTCTTGAGGACGCGCGGAGTTTCCCTCCGCGGGAGGCCCTCCTTCATCACA
>WNGB01002693.1_pt1 | contig 33275 bp, 24 predicted proteins | sample 5400681 | NCBI WGS metagenome assembly WNGB01 (sample SAMN13153367, study PRJNA577476) | soil metagenome | isolation source: 115 cm soil or saprolite under grassland replicate 2 | place: USA:California | collected 2016-06-15
AGCACGCTGTGGCGGCTGTGCAGATCCAACGCTGCGTAGATTGGCCTTTTCATCAGGTTTGATTTGTAGCAGCTCGCTCTGTTAAGCTTCGCCACCCCAAATCAAACCCCAATTAATGACGACTCAGCCAACGGCCCCATTGCGGTACAACTTCAGCGTGCTTGCCACGACACCCTGCCGTGGCTTATCTCTGTCTCGTTAGCGGTCCGTTTGCACGCTCACATCCCAATCACATCACGTGCACGCAATCTCAAACAAGTCCCGCAACGAGAACAGACAAAATGGCGATGCGAAGATCGCTGCTGATTCGGTCGAAGCAGCAGAGGACGCGGGCTTGCGCTACGTGAGCGATGAGCAACCCGGTTTTTCGCGCCGGCGCAAAGGCGAGGAGTTCGAATATTTCGATCAGAAAGGAAAGCCGATTCGTGACGAGCAACGCTTGTTGCGCATCAAACGGCTCGCTATTCCGCCCGCGTGGAGCGACGTCTGGATTTGTCCATCGCCCAATGGGCACATCCAGGCCACCGGACGGGATGCCCGGAGACGGAAACAATATCGGTATCATGAGCGCTGGCGAGAGATACGGGATGAGAACAAATACGATCGACTCATCAACTTCGGAAAAGCGCTCCCAAAAATTCGCAGACGGCTAAAGAAAGATTTGGCTCGGAGCGATCTGCCTCGCGAGAAAGTGCTGGCAACAATCGTGCAGCTTCTGGAGCGAAGCTTCATCCGCGTCGGGAACGAAGAGTATGCGCGCGAAAACAAATCGTTCGGTCTTACGACCATGCAAGATCGACATGTGGACGTGAAAGGCTCGAAGCTGCGGTTTCGTTTTCGTGGCAAGAGCGGCCGCCAACATGAAGTGGACGTAACTGACCGCCGAATCGCGCGGATTATTTCGAAGCTGCAGGACCTGCCCGGCCAGAGTTTGTTTCAGTATCTCGATGATGAGGAAAATGTGCGCGACATCACGTCACAGGATGTAAACGAGTATCTGCGCGAGATCACGGGCGAAGATTTTACCGCGAAAGATTTTCGCACCTGGGCAGGAACAGTCCTCGCGGCGATCGCGCTAAACGCTGCCGGCCAGTTTGAAACGAAGAAACAAGCCAAAGCTAACATCAAAAACGCGATTGGGGCGGTCGCGCAGGTCCTTGGCAACACACCGGCCATTTGCCGGCAATGCTATATTCATCCTACGGTTCTCGAAGCCTATCTGAACGGGAATTCCGTCAATGGTTTGAAGCAAGGAACTGTGAAAGACCTGGCCGAAGCAGCGGTTCTAAAGCTCTTGCAAGGCGGGTCGTAATCGCGCGAAGCGAGAGACGAACGCGGGGATCGACAACTTGCTCGCAGACGTCGGCAAATGTCTGGGTAGCGCGTGCGCCTCGCGCGCTGGTGATCGCGTCCTCGCGATCACGAACTTTCTCTGCGCGAGAAACTCCTCGGCGTTACCGAATCAAGGGAAAGATTGTTTTGGCGAGACACCAAAACCAGCACGCGAGACGCGCGCGCTACCCTACCGACGCCTCGCGCGTGAGGCGGGAGTGGCACTTGGAGTCGCCTTCGCTCTTGCGCTCTTGCGGACGTTAATTGTTTGCTGCCCCCCCGCTGCAGTTTGCTGCTGGTCTTCGGGATATTTCTTCGTGCTCGGCCAGATCAAACGCCATGGCTGAGCCTTTATTGTCTGGCTGAATTCCTTCAGATTTTCGCCGACCGGACCGAGATCGGTAACAGTAACTTTTAGTTTTTCTGACGACGTCCGAAGGTTTTGCAGCGTGACCTCGATGTTGTCGTTTTCTGAAAGGCTCGTGCTGATCTTTTCGATCTTGGTAAGCGATTGTGAGAGCGCGCTGTCGGGCGCGGTCAGATCGACAAGATGTGTCCCGAAGGTCTTGAACTGGCCGAGCGCGAGGGTCAATTCGGAGTTTTCATCCGTAAGGCGGTTGAGATTCTGGGCGGTCTGCTGAAGATCTTTCATCGTGTTAGTGGCTTCAGCGGCGACCGGCTTGATCACTTCAAGCATCCTGGCTGCGGCTTCGCCCAGATCGGGGGTGCGCTCTCCCGCGAACATTGCACCGTCTTTTGCCCGGCCGGAACTTTCTGTTCCCTGCGTGATGTCGATGGCCATATCGCCCAGCAATCCGAGCTGCATCAGTCGCGCACGCGCATCGCGATAGACTCTGGCACTCTTATCCACCTGAACCTCGACGCGCACTTCGAATTTAGGTTTGTTCGGCGGCTGAGTGGGGCCCGCCTTCGCCGAGGCTACGGCGGGCATGCTGGCGTTGGGTTCGGGCGGATGAACGGCCGCGTCGGCTTCTTGCGCCTGCTTGTCTTCTTCGCGAGGAACGGGCGAAAAAAGCTTCTGGACTTGTCCGATCTTGCGACCGGCCAACATGACCGGCGCGCCTTCCTTAATTCCGGCCGCATTGTCGAAATAAATCTTGTAAGTGACAAGGGGCCGAAAAAGTCCCGGAGCGCCCAGCAGAACGAGAATGAAGGCGACCACCGCGATCGTCGCGATCACCAGCAAGCCGGTCATAATTTCATTTCTTTGTAATTGCATCCAGGCTTCCTTCCAGAATGGGACCCTCGGTGCTTCCGCTCAAGAATTGAGCGACGACCGGGTTTTTGGATTGTTTGAATTTTTCAGGTTCGGCTTCTTCAATGACTTTGCCCTGATACAACATAGCCATTCGTGTGCCGATGCGAAAGGCGCTGTCCATTTCGTGGGTGACTGTGATCGATGTTACCTTCGATTTTTCCGTTAGGCTGATAATCAATTCGTCGATCACCGAAGCAATGACCGGGTCCAGCCCGGCCGAAGGCTCGTCAAAAAGGATCAACTCGGGCTCAAGCACGAGCGCGCGAGCCAGACTCACGCGTTTTCTCATACCGCCGCTCAGCTCCGATGGGAGCGAGTCTTTGGAATCCTTCATGCCGACGAGGTCGAGTTTTTCATCGACGATCTTATCGATCTCGTCGCGCGATTTATCAGTGAGCTCTTCGAGGGGAAGGGAGACATTGTCGCGAACATTACGCGAGCTCAGCAGCGCGGAATACTGATAAACCATGCCGATATGCCGCCGCACCTGCTGAAGCTTGCGGCGCTTCAGCCGCGTGATTTCAAATTGCTTGAAAAAAATCGAGCCGGCATTGGGCCGGAGTGTCCCCAGAATCAGGCGCAAAATCGTGCTCTTGCCACTACCGGTCTGGCCCATGATAACGAGACGCTCCTGTGGCTCGACCTTGAGGGAGAAGCCGTCGAGCACTTTTTTTTCCTCGAACTGCATCCCCACGTCGCGCAGCTCGACCATATGCGACGGCATGCTCACGTCGGAAAGAAAACGGTGTATATGATGTTGTAGAGGGTATCGAAGCCGATCACCGTGGTGATGGCGGTCACAACGCTCGAAGTGGTCGAAGTGCCGACCCCGGCGGCGCCGCCTTTCACCGTTAGCCCCCGGTAACAGGCGATCGCGCCAATGAGCAGGCCGAACAGAAAACTTTTCAAGACACCGGTAATGATGTCGCGGATGAGCAAGGCGTCTTTCACCAGATCGAGAAAGTAAATGAATGCGATGCTGAAATACGCTTTGCAAATCAGGCTGCTCGCAAAAATGGCCGCGATGTTCGACACCGTGGAGAGGCAGGGCATGAGAAAAAAAAGAGCGAGCACTCGCGGCGCAACCAGGAAACGCAACGGTCCGATGCCCATTGCTTCGATCGCTTCGACTTCTTCGGACACCTGCATGGTGCCCAATTCCGCCGTAAACGCCGCGCCGATCCGCGCCGCCAGCATGATGCCGGTTATCAACGGACCAAGCTCCCGCGTGAAACTGATTGCGACCAGACCGGGGATCAACCGTTCCGTCCCGAAGCGCTGTAACTGATAACCGGTCAAAAGCGCCATGGTCAGGCCGAGGAAAAACGAAACCAGCCAGACCAATGGCACTGAATCGACCCCAGCCCGCGCCGTGTGCCGGAAAAAACTGGTGGCGCGAAACGGCACACGGCCCTGCTGAATTCGCTCGAGCGTTTCCTCGAACGTATGCGCGATAAACCAGAACACGCTGCCTACTTCGCGCAAAAAATTGCGCGAGATCTGGCCAATTTCCTGAGCAACCACAACGGGCGAATGAGCGTTTGCCATGTTCAGGGGGAAGTTGCCTCACTTCGTGATGCGGAAAAGGGCAAAGTTGATGTGTGGAAAAGTTAAAAGTTCAAACCGTTAAACCGAAATTTTGAATTGAGCGTGACCGCAGTTGTAGCCGCGGGCGCCGACCGCGGCGGTCTTGTGTATGGCAAAATCGGGGACGGCCGAGGTCAGCGCCCTCGGCTACAACGCCGCACTGTCCGGTTTTAGGAGTCTGTAGGGGAAGCTGTCAGCTTCCTCTACAGGAACCGCAACTGTTACAGCGCACTAGGATCGACAATTAAGGTTGGGAGACGATGTTAAAGAGAACATGAAACTAGCCAAAACTGTCGGAGCTAATTGCTTCTTTGCCTTGATGCTCTTTAGTGCAGCGGCAACCGAACTCGCCCAGGAACCGGCGCGGTCCGGCTCACCGGAGAAGGCCCCGGAGGATCAGTCAAAAATGCAAACAAAGAAATTCGGATTGGTGATTCACGGCGGCGCTGGAACCATCGACCGCAGCAACATGACGCCAGAAAGAGAGCGCGAATACCGCGCCGGCCTGGAGCGCGCGTTGGCGGCGGGCTACGAAATCCTGAAGCGCGGTGGATCGAGCCTCGATGCCACGGAAGCTGCGGTGCGCGTGCTGGAGGACGATCCGCATTTTAACGCAGGAAAAGGCGCCGTGTTCACAAGCGCGGGCACGAATGAGTTGGACGCAGCGATCATGGACGGCAAGACTCTTAAGGCCGGCACTGTCGCCGCCATAAATGGCGTGGAGTTGCTGCGGGACCAAAAATATTTTTACACCCAGGAACGCTGGGACGCCTTGCAGAAAATCAAAACCGCGGAAAAACACCGGACTGGCCGCGCCGGAAAGGTGTTTGTTATCACCGATCAAGATCGACACGGAACAGTCGGAGCTGTTGCGCTCGATCAAAATGGCGATCTTGCTGCGGCGACTTCAACCGGCGGCACGACTAACAAGCGCCCCGGTCGCGTCGGCGATTCCCCGGTCATCGGGGCGGGCACTTATGCAAACAATGCGACTTGTGCCGTCTCAGCCACCGGCGACGGCGAATATTTTATTCGGGCAACGGTAGCGCACGATGTTTCGGCTCTGATGGAATATCGTGGAATGTCGCTGAACGAGGCTGCGCAAACCGTCCTGGAAAAAGTGGCCAAGCTGGGCGGCACGGGCGGCTTAATCGCGATCGACCGCCAAGGCAACATCGCTCTGCCGTTTAATACCTCTGGGATGTACCGGGGTTATGTCGATCCGAACGGCAAGTTGGTGGTCGAGATTTATAAGTAGAACCTCGTGAATCGGTAAATCGTTACATCGTTACATCGACGAATCGCGATTCACGAATTACGAATCTCGCCATCCCATGCTGCCGCCCTTCTCCATTGTCATTCCTTGCTTTAACGAAGCGGCCCGCATCGGCAAAACCCTTCGCGCCACGCTCGATTATCTCGCCCGTGCCGCTCCTGAGAGCGAGTTGATCGTAGTGAATGACGGGTCGACGGATGTAACTGCCAGCATCACACGCGAAGTTTTTTCGAACACGAAGATCGCAACCCGCTTGCTCGAGAATTTTCCAAATCGCGGCAAAGGCGCCGCTGTGCGTTCGGGATTGCTGGCGGCGCAAAAACCGATCGGCCTCTTTTCCGATGCCGATCTTTCGACGCCTCTGGAGGAAACGCCGAAACTGATCGAGCCGATTTCGAATGGTGAAATCGACATCGCCTTTGGTTCGCGCGCGATCGACCGGAGCTTGATCGGTCAGCACCAACCCTGGCGACGCGAACAGGCTGGCCGGATCTTCAATCTTCTTGTCCGTGTCGCCACGGGCCTCCCATTTTGGGACACGCAATGCGGTTTCAAAGCGTTCCGCCTCGACGTTTGTCGCCCGATTATCGAAGCCGCTCGCATCGACGGCTTCGCCTTTGATGTCGAGTTGCTTTATCTGGCGCAGCGCGCCGGGTTGCGCATCCGCGAAATTCCGGTGCGCTGGAACCATGCGGAGGGAAGCAAGGTCCGTTTCATTCACGACAGCTTACGGATGTTGCGTGAAGTAATTGCGCTAAGGATTCGGTCCGAGACGAGAAGGGCGAAATCTACACCGTGCGCTACGAGGCAGTGAACGCGATGCTGCTAAACGAACTTCTCAAGGAGCACCGCAAAATGGAGGAGCAGGACCAAAGGATCCAGAAACAGGAAACGACGATCGCTGAGCTAAAGAAGGGAATCGAAATTCTTACCGCAGAGTTCAAAGAGCAGGCGGCCCAAATCCAAAAAGTGAGCGATCAGACGGAACTCAATAAACCGGCTCCGCAAATGGCGCGCCTGTCCGGACGAAGGCGGAAACAATCCATAAAATTTTAGACCGGTTCCCCGCGAAGCACGCGAATAGACGCGAAAAGAGCAAGTTGGATATCGATCCATTCGCGCTAATTCGCGTGGATTCGCGGGCAGCAATTTTTCTGGTCATGCTCGTGAGGACTGTTCAAACTCGGTGCCGTTCGGGACCCGTCTCAGGCGGGGAGAAAAAGGAGTTCACCATATGAATCAGTTAATTCAGTCAAAAAACCTTACAACATTTATTATTTCGGCGGCGGCGTTGGTCTGCTTTGGGCTTTTGCCAAAAGTGCAGGCAGTGGGTCCCGACACAGAGGGCGCCATACCCGGCTCCAACAATGGGGAAGGCATTGGGGTGCTCGTCAGCCGGACCACTGGGATCTGGAACACCGGCACTGGGTTCGAGGCGCTTAATCACCTCACCAGTGGCAACCAAAATACGGCGACGGGTCTTCGGGCCCTGTTTAGCGATACCAATGGCGGCTTCAACACCGCCACGGGCGTTTTTTCGCTGTTTAACAACACCAGCGGGTTTTTTAATAGTGCCACTGGCGCTTATTCGCTCGCGAACAACATTAGCGGCAGCTACAACACGGCTACCGGTTACGCAGCGCTCTACCGCAACACCGCCGCCGCCAACACGGCCACTGGTTTTGCTGCGCTCTATAAAAATACCACCGGCATCGAAAACACCGCTAACGGTTATCAGGCGCTCTATAGCAACACTACCGGCGACTTCAACACGGCCACTGGTTTTGCTGCGCTCTATCACAACGACACCGGCATCGGCAACACGGCCAACGGTATTCAAGCGCTCGCGTTCAACGCTACCGGCAGCTACAACACGGCTACCGGTTATCAGGCGCTCTACAGCAACACGACCGGTGTCGGAAACACAGCCAATGGTGCCGGAGCGCTCGTTGTCAACACTGGAGGCGACAGCAACACGGCAAACGGTTATCTTGCGCTCTCTAGTAACACGACCGGCGCCGGCAACACTGCTGTCGGTTATTATTCTCTCCTGGCCAACACCCTCGGCGAAGGCAACACGGCCTTGGGCGTGGACGCCGGCAGCAATCAGACCTCGGGCAGCAACAATATCTATATCGGCGATGCTGGTCTGGCCGGCGAGTCGAATGTGATTGCCATCGGCGCTTTTGCTTCCAGTGGTACGCCTTACGCCTTCACCTATATCGGCGGCATCTACGACTCTTTGGTGGATGACCGGCCGGTTTACATTCGCTCTGATGGCGCGCTCGGAACGCTCGTTTCCTCGCGGCGCTATAAAGAGGAAATCAAACCCATGGGCACAGCCAGCGAAGCGCTTTTCGCCCTGAAACCGGTCACCTTCCGCTACAAGCATGAGACCGATCCCTCGCATAAGCTCTCCTTTGGTTTGATTGCCGAGGAGGTGGCTGAAATCAGCACCGATCTGGTTAGCCGCGACAAGGAAGGAAAGCCACAAACAGTGCGTTACGAGGCGGTGAATGCGATGCTGCTTAATGAGTTCCTCAAAGAGCACCGCAAAGTCGAGGAACAGGAAGCCACGATTAGCGGCCTAAAGAAGGAATTCCGAACCGCCGTCGCCCAGCAGCAAGAAGAAATACAGGCCCTCACCGCGCAGCTTAAAGAGCAGGCAGCGCAAATTCAGAAGGTGAGCGCCCAGCTCGCCACAGCGAGTCCGTCCGGTGGCGGACTTGAAATGAGCAGACCGGCACCGCCGACGGTTGTCAGCAATCGGTGAAGAGAAAGCGTGATCGATGATCCGTGATTCGTGATTCGTCAGGACCGGCACACATCCGGCCCGCCAAATCTGTTCAAGATGGCTGTAGGGGAAGCTGTCAGCTTCCCCTACAAGAATGCACCGCTGCTTTTCTTTCTCGCGGCGCGGCCTAAATTGAACGTTCCGCATTGTCGCGGTTTTAGGTACTCATGCAGTCGTTTCGATTTCATCCCGTGGTCGCGCGGTGGTTCGAGCAAACCTTCGGCTCGCCGACCGAACCGCAGGTGCGCGGCTGGCCAGCAATCCAATCCGGCCGCCACGTGCTGATTTCTGCTCCGACAGGTTCGGGCAAGACGCTGGCGGCGTTTCTTGCTTCGCTTGACGTCCTCTTTCGTGAGGGCGTGCGGGCTGAATTGCCGGATGAAACGCAGGTTGTCTACGTCTCGCCACTCAAAGCATTAAGCAATGATATTCGCAAAAACCTTCAGGAGCCGCTCGCGGGAATTCGCGCATTGCTGCAGGAAACAGAGGGCCGCCCGCCTTCGGTCGCCGCGGCGACCTTCGGCGCGGCAAGCAAGATCGATGTGCGCGCTGAAGTTCGCACGGGCGACACAACTGCCGCGCAGCGCCAGGCACTGATCAAGAAGCCGCCGCACATTCTCGTTACCACGCCGGAGTCTTTATATCTGCTGCTCACTTCCGAGTCCGGCCGGCGGATGTTGAGCACGGTCCGAACGCTGATCGTGGACGAAATCCACGCTGTCGTGGACGACAGGCGCGGCGCTCATCTTGCGCTGAGCATCGAGCGTTTGGCGGCACTGACGAAATCCGCCTCAGGCGGACTCCAGCGAATCGGTTTGTCCGCGACGCAAAAACCGATCGAGGAGGTTGCCCGTTTTCTGGTCGGCATGCGCGCAGTTGACGATGGGGGCCACGGGAAGCTGTCAGCTTCCCCTACAGATCAGGGACTCCGGAGCGGCACGAACGGCAACCCTGATTGCGAGGTCATCGACATCGGTCATCAGCGCGAGTTGGATGTGGCGATCGAAATTCCCAAGTCGCGCCTTGAAGCGGTCATGTCGAATGAAGTTTGGGAGGAAATCTATCATCGTCTCGCGGAGTTGATTGAACGGCACCGGACGACCTTGGTTTTCGTGAACACGCGCCGAATGGCCGAGCGCGTCACGCATCATTTGAGCGAACTGCTCGGTGCGGATGCGGTCACGTCGCATCATGGAAGTCTTTCCGCAAGGCTGCGTTTGGACGCAGAGGACCGATTGAAGCGCGGTGAATTGAAAGCGCTCGTTGCCACGGCTTCGCTCGAGCTGGGGATCGACATCGGCTCGGTTGATCTCGTCTGCCAGCTCGGCACGACGCGCTCCATCGCGACGCTGCTGCAACGCGTCGGGCGCGCGGAGCATAAGCGTGGCGGTATGCCGAAAGGCCGCATCTTTCCGCTGAGTCGCGATGAACTCGTCGAATGCGCGGCGCTGCTTCGTTGTGTTCGACGCGGCGAGCTCGATCGTCTGCTGATTCCGGAAAAGCCCCTGGATGTTCTGGCCCAACAAATCGTCGCTGCTGCCTCCACTGAAGATTGGGATGAAAATGAGTTTTTCGAGCTCGTTCGTTCGGCCTGGCCCTATCGAAATCTGGCGCGCCAAGAATTCGACAGCATCGTTAAGATGCTCGCCGACGGTTTTAGCACCAAGCGCGGGCGACGCGCGGCCCTGATTCATCACGATGCCGTGAATCATCGTTTGCGCGGCCGGCGCGGTGCGCGACTCGTCGCCCTGACTTCCGGCGGCGCCATTCCGGACAACGCCGATTATCGGGTCGTCGTCGAACCGTCGGAAACGTTCGTCGGCACAGTGAACGAGGATTTCGCGGTTGAAAGTTTGGCCGGCGACATTTTCCAACTTGGCAACGCCTCCTGGCGAATCTTGCGTATCAACTCCGGTGTCGTGCGCGTCGAAGATGCCAAAGGCCAGCCGCCGGGAATTCCATTTTGGCTGGGTGAAGCTCCGGCGCGCACGTCGGAGCTATCACAGGCTGTGTCCGATTTACGAATCGAGATCGAAAAGCTGCTGGCTGGCGGACACGATCCCGGTGAATGGCTAGCGAAAGCCGAGTTCTGGGGAGCGCAGGCTGCCAGCCTGCCCGGCGCGGCAGCTTGCCGCGCCGAAATTCGCGCGCTACGTCCCGGGCAGGAGCACCTCGGTGTTTCCGGCAAGCTGCCGGAAACTGCAGGCTGGCAGCCTGCGCTCCCCAGACGCGCGGCCCAGCAAATCGCCGATTACTTTGCTGACACTTATCGCACGCTCGGCGCGATTCCTTCGCAGCAAACTTTGGTGATGGAACGTTTCTTTGACGAGTCTGGCGGAATGCAACTCGTCCTGCATTCGCCATTCGGCAATCGAATCAATCGCGCGTGGGGACTCGCGCTGCGAAAACGTTTTTGCCGCTCTTTCAACTTCGAGCTGCAAGCCGCGGCCACCGATGACGCGATCGTAATTTCGCTCGGAACGCAACATTCATTCCCGCTCGAAGAAGTCTTTCGCTACCTGAATTCCAAAACGGTTCGCGATCTTCTCGTCCAGGCTTTGCTGGATGCGCCGATGTTCACCATTCGCTGGCGCTGGAACGCGACCCGCTCACTTGCAGTCCCTCGGTTTCGTGGTGGCGCAAAAATCGCCGCGCCACTGCAACGGATGGAATCGGAAAATCTTCTGGCCGCAGTTTTCCCGGACCAGCTTGCCTGTCTCGAACACATCGTCGGGGACCGGGAGATTCCCGATCATCCGCTGGTGAAGCAGACGATTAACGATTGCTTGACCGAAGCGATGGACATTGATGGGTTGGAAGAAGTCCTGCGCAAAATTGAGAATGGCGAGATTCGTTGCATCGCGCGTGACTTGCCCGAGCCGTCGCCGCTGGCTTCGGAGATTCTCAATGCGCGGCCCTACGCTTTTCTGGATAACGCGCCTTTGGAAGAGCGGCGCACCCAGGCGGTGTACACGCGGCGCGCTTCGGAACGCAACGGAAGCGAGGGTTTGGGAATTCTCGACGCGGCGGCAATCGAGAAAGTGCGTCGCGAAGCCTGGCCGGAAGCGACCAATGCGGATGAATTGCACGATGCGCTGATGCTCCTCGGGGTGATGTCGGCAGAGGAAGCCGCAAATTCCATTCATCATGAAGGAAACGGCGCTGCTGCAGAACATTTACTGAAAGAACTGGTTGCTTCCAATCGAGCAACTCAACTTCGATTTGCAGAAAAAACTTCTTGGGCGGCTGCGGAACGTTTGCCAATGCTTCAAACAATCTATCCGCAGGCCACGCTCGAACCTGAGTTAGTCGCGCCCGAATCTGCGCGGCAACAAACTTGGGAACGCGCCGATGCCATTCGCGAATTGGTGCGCGGCAGAATGGAGGTTGCCGGTCCAGTCACCGTAGGCGAGCTGATGGATCTGCTGAGCTTGTCGCGCTCCGAGATCGATACCGCATTGCTGGCGCTCGAAGCGGAAGGCTTTGTTTTGCGCGGAAAATTTCAGCCCGGCGCGACGGAACAGGAATGGTGCGATCGCAGATTGCTGGCGCGAATCCATCGGCTCACGATTGACCGGCTGCGCGCTGAAATTCAACCGGTCTCACCCCAGGAATTTTGCCGTTTTCTTTTGGCATGGCAGCGCGTCGATCCGGAACATCGCGTTGAAGGTCCGGAAGGCTTGCAGTCTGTCCTGGAACAACTTGACGGTTGCGAGTTGCCGCTGGCAGCCTGGGAATCGGCGGTGCTCGCCGCGCGTGTTAACGACTATGACCCCGAATGGCTGGATCGCCTTTGCTTCTCTGGCCGTGTCGGGTGGGGCCGCTTGAGCCCGCCACAAAACCCAAAGGCTCGTATGTTCGCGCCGCTGCGGAGCAGTCCTATTGCGTTATACCAGCGGGAAAATCTGGATGACTGGCTGCATTTAACTCAAACAAATTCGGCAGCGGAACTCTCGTCGGATACGCAAACCGTGCTCGATGCGCTAAGACACGGGGGCGCGCTCTTCTTCTCGGAAATCGTGCGTCGAACGGACGTGTTGCCGTCCCAGGTCGAAGAAGCGTTGTCCCAGCTCGCCGCGCTTGGCTTCGTCACCTCAGACAGTTTCGATGGATTGCGCGCGCTTCTCGTTCCGTCCGACAAACGGCCAACGTTTGGGCGTAACGAAGGAAAACGCCGCCGCAAAACAAACCTCGCGAGCATCGAGTTTGCAGGACGGTGGTCCTTGTTGAAAGCGCAAATCCCATCCCAAACGTCCGGAAATGGCGCGGAGGCCTCCTTGCGCGATGCCGCGGTCGAGAAATTTGCTCGCGTGTTGCTCCGTCGTTACGGCGTTGTCTTTCGTCGTTTGCGCGAGCGCGAAACTTTCGCGACGACATGGTACGAGTTGGGGCGAATTTATCGCCGCTGGGAGGCACGCGGCGAGATTCGCGGCGGTTATTTTGTCGGCGGAGTCAGCGGCGAACAATTCGCGCTACCGGAAGCGATTGGCTTATTACGCTCCATTCGCAAGGCGCCCCCAAACCGGGACCTGATCACGCTGAGCGCTGCTGATCCGCTAAATTTGCAAGGCATTCTAACGCCCGGGCCGCGAATTGCCTCGCTGACGGCAAATCGCATTTTGTTTCGCGATGGCTTGCCGCTGGCGGCGCTGGAGGCGGGGAAGATTTGCAAGTTCGCCACGGCGAATCCGTCCGGTGGCGGACTCGCCGATGATTCGGTCCCCGACTCCCAAATGGAAGCGGCTCTTAAAGTCGGAAAGCTGCGAGCTTCATTGCGGCCTTACTACAAATGACGATCACGCCCGAAGATTCTGGGTAGCGCACGCGTCTCGCGTGCTGGTTTCGGCGTCGCGCCGAAACAATCTTTTGTTGAAACTCTCATACTCGACGGATTGATCGATCACGCGAAAAGTTCGCGATCGCGGGACGCGCTCGCCAGCACGCGAGACGCGTGCGCTACCCCAGATCGGAAAGGGGTTCGCGCTATTTCTTTACGATCTCGGCGTTCTCGATCATCGCAATACCACCGCGATCCGCCATCTTGCCTTTTACCGTGACGGTTTTACCGCAATAGTCGGCGAGTTGATCGTTGATCGGCTTGTGTTCGCCAACGACCAGATACGCTTTGCCCTCGCTTACAATACCAACGGGCCCACCGCTTTTAATGCATTTGGCGCCGCATGACTGGCCGTGCTTTTCGCCCACGGCATTGTGATCGACGTAGCACATCATATCGACGACCTCGCCGGTCACTTCTTTCGAAGCGGCCGCGTCGTCGCCGTGTTCGTGCTCCTGCGCAATGGCGAATGGAGAAACTGCCAACGCGGCAATGAATGTCGCGACGACCGCAACTTTCAGGACGGTTGGTTTATTTTGGATTGAGTTAAACATGAGACAAATGTCGGCTGCTAGGCGCGCCGGTCAATCAATCACAAAGCGGAAAATGACGAAAAACGAATGGCAAAAATCGTCGTCAAAACTTTCGTCATTTGAGAATTCGGATTTCCTTCGTCATTCATTCGAGCTTCGTAATTATTTTTGGTTTTCAATCAGATCGGCGAACTGGTCGAAGAAGTAGGTGGCGTCGTGCGGGCCGGGCGCAGCTTCTGGGTGATATTGCACGCTGAAAATCGGCAATTCTTTATGTCGCATCCCCTCCACGGTGCCGTCGTTTAGATTGATGTGCGTTACTTCCACATTCGAGGGCAACGACTCTGGATCGACAGCAAAACCGTGATTCTGCGCGGTGATTGCAACCTTGCCGCTCCGCAAATCTCTCACCGGCTGGTTCGCGCCGCGATGCCCGAACTTCAATTTGAAAGTCGACCCCCCGAACGCGAAGCCGAGAATTTGATGCCCGAGACAAATTCCAAAAATCGGTTTCTTGCCCATCAAATCGTGCACCGCCTTGTGCGCGTATGGCAGCGCGGCTGGATCGCCGGGGCCGTTAGAAAGAAAGATTCCGTCGGGATCGGTGGCTAGCACTTCATCTGCGGTTGTGGATGCCGGGACAACAGTAACGCCAAAGCCTTTCTGGCGGAGCAGACGCAAGATGTTTTCCTTCATCCCATAATCGTAGGCCGCGATCCGAAACCGAATTGGAGGCAGCGCACGTTTATTTTCGCCGTTGCCAGTCGCAATCGACCATTGTGGGCTGAGTTTATCGTCGGGATCCCATTGGTAAATTTCGGGGGTCGAGACTTCGCGCACGTAATCCATTCCGATTACGCCTTCGCCTTCGATTGCCCTTCGGGTCGCATCCTCGGGCGAAATTTCGTCGGTCGTCAGACAAGCTTTCATCGCGCCGCGTGTGCGCAAATGGCGGGTTAGCGCGCGGGTGTCGATTCCCTGAGCGCCAGGAATCTTCCATTTTTGCAAATATTCACCGAGCGACATTTCCGAACGCCAGTTGCTCGGGACTTCAGTTAACTCTTCGATGATGAATCCGCGCACGTGCGGCGAGCGACTTTCCTGGTCGAGCGAATTGGTCCCATAATTTCCAATCAACGGATAAGTCATCGCCACGATCTGACCACGGTAGGACGGGTCGGTCAGGACTTCCTGATAACCGGTCATGGCGGTATTGAAACAAAGTTCGCCGACGCGCGTGCCGGTTGCGCCAAAAGATTCGCCCTCGAAAAATCGGCTGTCTTCGAGAGCTAACAGGGCGCGCATCGGATGTGATTGTCGATCCTAGCGCTTGAATTTCAAATCCGATGAAGTGATAAAGTGTTGAAACGTTGAAGCGATGAGGCAGCGCCCGCTTGGATTTCCGCTTCAACTCTTCAACGTTTTAACGGTTCAACGAAAAAACCCGGATCGAAATTCGATCCGGGTTTTTTGTGAAATTTTACCCCGCCGGTGCCGTTTAGGCGGATCTCCCGTTCCCTTTCAGTAACGGGTGGACGACCGTCGCCGCAGCGTCTGACTTCCAATTAAGGCCTGTCATGTTCTCCAGCGACTCAGCCTCCTTAAGCTAGCCAATTATCGGTTCGGGAATCCCACCTGTAATCTCGAACATCGCAGGGTAAATGTTGCATCCCGAAAATGCTTGCCCGCGAAAGCTTTCGGAGCTCAGGACTACGAGAGCCGTTGATTGAGAGTTGAGAGAAAAGCACTGGTTTCCTGCCCAACCCTCAACGAACGGCTCTCACGCTATCAAAGAACTATTCCCGGAGGGTGACGCCGAGCTCGCGTTTTAACCTTTCGCGAATCCTGGCATGCACTTCGGTCACTTCATCGCTTGTCAGTGTGCGACTTCGGTCTCGATATGTCAATCGATATGCGAGCGACTTTCGCGCCGCTCCAACTTGCTCGGTGAATAAGTCGAACAGCTCCACGCTTTCCAAAAGCGGCTCGCGTGGTTCTTCAATGGTGCGCAAAATTTTCTCGTGCGAAATTTCGTCAGGCACCATCATCGCGATATCGCGCGTGATCGATGGCAACCGATCGAGATCTCGAAATTTTTTGGCTGGTTCGCCTGTGGCTAAAAGAAGATCGGCATGCAGCTCGGCCACGAACACCGAACCAGGCGCGCTCGATTTGCTCGCCGAGAGTTGCCCGCCGAACCCGATCAGCTGATCGTCGGACCAAACTTCGACTGCGAGCGCGAGATCAGGGAATTTTCCTGGTCGAAACGACAGATTTGGAACAACGCATTCCAGCGCGCCCTTGAGATCAAACAAGTCGAGGTTGCGTTTCGTTTGCGATCGCCAATTCGGCGCGCTCGCGACATTTCCCCAGAGCAAGATTGCAAGATGCCGTTCCTCTTTTCCAGATGGCGGAATGAATGCGCGGCCGATTTCAAAAATGGAAACACTCTCGGCGCCGGCACGAATATTTCGTTCGAGCACTCCGAGCAAACCGCTGATCAAGCTTGGCCGCAGCGCGACGTGATCTTCGCTTAACGGATTGCGCAGCTCGATCGCACCTTCACTGAAAGCGGAGGCGCTTCCCGAAATCAATTTTGATGTCCGCGCTTCTGACAAACCGCATCCAGCCAATCGCTCTCGCAAAAAAAGTGTTTCGAGATCGTGTGAGCGATCAGCTGGGCTCGTCGGCATGAAACGGCCGCGCGTCGTCCCCGGAATTTTGTCTATTCCATAAGCGCGCACGACTTCTTCGATAAGATCGACATCGCGCTGCACATCCCGCCGATAACTCGGAATCGTCCAGGTCGCTCCCCCCGTCTCACTTTTGCTCGCCTGCCGCGCCGTAGCAGAGCGGAGGCGGGTGCTCTCGGTTTTCTTTAGCCCGAAGTGCGTGAGAATTTCATCGACGATTTTTGGTTTAATTGCCACGCCGATTACGCGATCACATTTCTCGTAACTCAATGAAACGTTAGCTGGATCGGCCGGAAGTTTACCTGAAACGTGAATTTCTTTCGCTGGGGTTCCGCCAGCGATCTCGCGAATCAATTCGGTCGCGCGATGCGACGCTCGCAAAATCATGTCCGGATCCACGCCGCGCTCGAATCGATAACTCGCGTCACTCGATAAACTTAAATTGTGCGCCGTCCGACGAATACTTGATGGCAGGAAATAAGCGGCTTCTAGCAAAATATTTTTGGTCGAATCGGTCACCCCCGTTTCTTCGCCACCCATCACACCGCCGATTCCAATCGCACGTTCTTGATCCGCCACGACGCAGTTGTCCTGCTCGAGCGAGTAAGTCTTTCCGTCAAGCGCGAGAAATTTCTCGCCGTCGCGCGCAAGCCGCACATTGATGCTGCCCCTCAATTTATCGGCGTCGAAAGCGTGCGTTGGCTGGCCGAGTTCCAGCATCACGAAATTCGAAATGTCGACGATGTTGTTGATGGAACGAATGCCAACGCTCTCGATTTTCGCACGCAACCATTGCGGGCTCGGACCCACTTTTACATTGTCGATCTTGCGCAGTGAGAAAAATGGACATTCGCGCGTCGCGGCGATATTGAAGTCCTCACGTTGTAGGGCAGGCGCTTCGCCTGCCGGGGGCAACCGATGCGGTTGCCCTACAGGTTTGTTCATCAGTGCCGCGATTTCGCGGGCGAGACCGAAATGGCTCAGTAGATCGCCACGGTTTGGCGTGATCTCGACGTCGAGAATCGTGTCCGCGGGGAAAAGATCGCCGATCGGCATGCCGATTTTTGCATCTGGCGACAAAATCAACAGGCCGGACGCATCTTCGCCGAGGCCGAGCTCGATTGGGCTGCAAAGCATTCCTTCCGATTCGACACCGCGCAGCTTGCTTTTTCGAATCTCCGTTCCGTTCGACAAGTTTGCCCCCGGCAACGCGAGCGGAACTTTGTCGCCGACTTTGTAATTCGTCGCGCCGCAAACGATTTGGCGTTTTGTGCCGCTGCCGTCGTCAACTTCGCAAACTGTGAGCCGATCAGCATTCGGATGGCGCGACGACGCCGTGATTTGCGAAACGATCACCTTGTCGATCTTCGCGCCGCGCGTCTCGATGTTTTTAGTTTCGATGCCGGCGCGAGTCAGCAGTTCCGCGATCTCTTCCGGATTTTTTGGAAGATCGACAAATTCGCGCAGCCAATTGACGGAAAATTTCATTCTGTTTGGCAATCTGTCATTCCGAGCGGAGTCGAGACAGGTAGGGGCGATTGACCTCAATCGCCCGCGGGCGGTTCGGTGAACCGCCCCTACCTTGGAATGACAAAAGAAGGCTCATGCGAACTGTTTCAAGAACCGCAGATCGTTCTGGGCAAAAAGCCGGATGTCGGGAATATCGAACAGAATCATCGCCAGGCGATCCATGCCCAGGCCGAACGCGTAGCCGCTCCACTTTTCGGGATCGTAAGCATTATCGCGCCGCGCTTTATTGACCGCTTCGAAAACGGCCGGATGCACCATGCCGCAACCGGCCACCTCGATCCACTGCTCGCCGCGCTTCAGAGCTTTTGATCGCACATGGACCTCCAAACTCGGCTCGGTAAACGGAAAGTAATGGGGACGAAATTGCACTTCGGTTTCGGAACCAAAAAGTTCCCGCAGGAAGAATTCGAGCTCGCCTTTCAAATCCGCGATGCTGACGTTTTCATCGACATACAGTCCTTCGATCTGATGGAACTGTGCGCTATGGGTCGCGTCGACTTCATCGCGCCGATAAGCGGCCCCTGGAGCAATCACGCGGAGAGGCGGCGGGACGGATTCCATCGTGCGGATTTGCACGGTTGATGTATGCGTTCGCAGAAGTCGACCCTCGGACAAATAAAACGTGTCCTGCTCATTGCGGGCAGGGTGGTCTGGTGGCGTGTTCAGAGCATCGAAGCAGTACCACTCCGTTTCGACATCAGGACCTTCGGCGAGGACGAAGCCCATTCGTCGAAAAATTTGAATTGCACGCTCTTGCATTTGGTGAAGCGGATGCAGAGAACCGATCTCATGCGGCGTTCCTGGAAGTGAGATGTCGATCCTGGCCAGCGCGCCCGATTCTTTTTGTAGACGGAATTGTGCGTCGCGGGTTTCAATCGCGGCGGTGACGGCGTTGCGAACCTCGTTGAGTAGTTTGCCAACGACTGGCTTCTCTTCCTTTGCAAGCGCTTTCATTTGCTCCCCCCATGAGGAAATGCTGCCGCTGCGTCCGAGATATTTCACTCGCGTGGTTTCGAGCGCTTGCTCGTCAGCCGCGGATTCGATGTCGCGCAGCGCTTCGTCGCGGAGTCGTTCTAGCGGATGAGACATGGCCGTGAATCGTTAAAGCGTTACACCGTTACATCGGGAAATCGATTCACGATTTAACGAATCACGAATTACGATTCAGCGAATCACGCTGCCTTTTTCGCCTTTTTCTCGAGAGCGCTCTTTGCTTGATCTACAATCGACTTGAATGCCGCTTCATCCGTGACGGCCAGATCGGCGAGAATCTTGCGGTCGAGGCCGATGCCAGCAGCTTTGAGTCCTTCGGAAAAACGACTGTAGCTCATTCCTTGCGCGCGCGCGGCCGCATTCAAGCGCTGGATCCAAAGATACCGGAACGTGCGTTTGCGGGTTTTGCGGTCGCGATAGGCCCAGTATTGGGCTTTCATCGTCGCGTCTTTTGCGTAGCGGAAAAGTTTAGAGCGGCGTCCGCGGTAGCCCTTCGCTTTTTTTAAGACTCGTTTGCGCCGCGCCCGGCTGGCCGGGGCGTTGGTGGCTCTTGGCATTGTGTTTCGTTCCGAATTGCTTCGGAACTCCTCGTTCAGCGAGCTGTTGTTTCCATTGTCGATCTTCGCGACCTCACTCGCTGATTGCGGCCCGCAACGCGGGACCAGGTGCGCAGATCGTTTCGACGCGGAAGCGTTGAGCGGGCAAGATAAGGAGCGACTCGGGAATGACAAATGAAATTCCGGGAAAAGTGGGAGAGGTACCGATTCTGAAGGTCCAATTTTGACAACACTTAATGGAATTTCATAATCGCACAGTGCTGGTATAATGCGCGCGTGCATTGGCTAGGTCGCTATCGCCTGTTAATTCTGGCGTCAATTTGCGTTTTTTGGACCGGGCTGATTTTTCTCGGTCATTTCCTTCCGGCAACCCCCTTTCTCTCGACTCCGTGGCGCGGGGAATTGAGCTTGGAGGATTTACTCCGGCGCGAGGGCCGAAAAACTGCAGCGCCCAAGGATTTCGTTTTTCTGGGGATCGATCAGAGCACATTGCAATTGCCGCCGCTGACGGCTGACGAAATCGCGAACAACCGCGCATTTCAACTAATGACTGAGAAACCTTTCCCGTGGTCACGCGAAGTCTGGGCGCTTTTGCTCGATCGATTGTTCGCGGCGGGCGCGCGCCTCGTCTTGTTCGACTTGCTTTTCAACCCCCCGAACGATGGCGATCCGGCATTTCACGCCGCGCTAGATCGCTATCGCGACAAAGTCGTGCTCGGCGCCAATTTCGATATGGAAAATGCTGCGCAGGCCACTACCCCAAACAATACACTCATTCCACCCCCGCAACTGCGGGACGATCGCGTCGGATTCGTGAATTTCTGGGGGGATCCAATCGACGGAAAAGTCCGCGCTACAGCTTATCGTGTGACGAATCGCCAACTCGCCGGCCAGCAGCCGGAGCCGAGCCAGGAAATTTATGAATCTCTGTCCGCGCGTGCTCTCACCAAGATCGGTCGCGGAAGCGATGTGCCGAATGATTTTCGTGGCCATATGATTCGCTTTACGGCGCTCGATGCCTTCGAGCCGCGCCCGCTCTATGAAGTTTTCGATCCAAAACTTTGGCATGCGAACTATGCCGACGGCGCGTTTTTCAAGGACAAAATTGTGATGATCGGCCCGTCTGCACAGGTTGAACATGATGTTGCCGATACGCCAATGAGCCCAACGACATCGGGGCCGGCGCTTCATTTGCAGGCGATGGCAGCGGCGCTTCGCCATGAGTTTTTGCAGGCGACGCCCGCAAAGGCCGGATTTGCGCTTGTCGGCGCGGCCGGAGCGGTCGCGTGGTTGCTCATTGCCTTTCTGCGCCGGCCATTGCTTTGCCTTGGCGCCCTCATTGCAATTGCCGTCGTATATCTTGGCGCGGCGCGATTCCTTTACGATAAATCGGGGCTGCTGCTGCTCGCGGTTCCGGTTCTTTCTGCCCTATTATTAAGCGGATTATTTTCGCTCGGCTTCGAATACGCACTCGAGCGTTTGGAGAAACTGCGCACGCGGCGCACGCTCGAACGCTACGTTTCGAAGAATCTGGTCAAGGAAGTTCTTGAGAATCCGGACAGCTACTACAGCTCTCTCCGTGGCGCGCGTGTGCCCGTGACGATCCTGTTCTCGGATTTGATTGGATTCACCACGTTGTCCGAAAAAGCCGATCCCGAAGCATTGGTGGCACAACTTAATGAATACCTCAGCGGCATGACTTCGGTCGTATTCAACAATGGCGGCACACTCGATAAATTCATTGGGGATGCGATCATGGCCGTTTGGGGGAACGTGCGCAGCTTTGGCGTGGCGCAGGACGCCAAGAATTGCGCACACGCAGCGCTGGGAATGCGGCGCGAGCTGGAGCAGCTCAATGAAAAGTGGCGTGGCGAAGGCCGAATGGGGCTCGGCATGGGCATCGGCATCAACCACGGCGAAGTAATTGTCGGCAATATTGGGTCGCAAGAGCGCATGGACCCCACTGTCATTGGCGACTCGGTTAATCTGGCGTCGCGCCTCGAAGGTCTCACTCGAATTTACGGTGTCGATATTTTGATCGGCGCGACAGCGGCCGAATTGGTGCGCGACGAATTTCATCTGCGGTCAGTCGCCCGCGTCCAGGTGAAAGGCAAAACGAAGCCGGTGGACATTTTTACGTTCGTTGGGCCACGCAATGAAGATGTTGATCCAGAATTTCTGAAGTGGCTCGAGTCTTATGAAGAGGGATTGGAGAAGTTTCGGGCACGCGATTTTAATAACGCGAAAATTTTGTTCTCGCGTTTCCTCGAATTTTATCCGGACGATTTCCTTGCCAAACTGTATCTCGATCGCGCGCTCGAATACGAGCAACAACCGCCGGACGAAGCCTGGGATGCGGTCGAGGTGTTCAAGAAGAAATAAGCCCGCGAATCACGCGAATTACGCCGAGGACAAGGAGCGACGGCGCCTGGCCGCCGGGACGATTGGGCGATCGCCCTTCCTTGATTTCTTCATCCGCGTGATTCGCGGGATTCGCGGGTCAAATTTCTAGCGCGCATCAAACTCCCAGCGTAGAGAATCAGATGAAGGAAGCGCCAAGAAACTTTCATTTCCTCGGGATTTGCGGGACGGCCATGGGCTCGATCGCTGCGGCGCTGCAGCACCGCGGCTTCAAAGTCACTGGTTCTGACGAAAACGTTTATCCCCCGATGTCGATTTTCCTGGAGAAAAAGCGCATTGCGCTGAAGGAAGGCTATCGCGCCGAAAATATTCCGCCAGGTACCGACATCGTGGTGATCGGCAACGCGATGAAGCGCGGCAATCCCGAAGTGGAGGCGGTGCTCAGCCGAAAACTCCTTTATCTCTCGTTGCCGGAAGTATTGAGAAATTACTTTCTGCGCGGCCGGCACAATCTCGTTGTCACCGGCACGCATGGCAAAACAACCACGACGGCGCTCCTCGCCTGGATCATGGAAAAGGCCGGAGGCAAACCCGGTTATCTCATTGGCGGACTCCCGAAAAATTTCGGACAGGGCGCGCGTCTGAACGATTCGAAATATTTTGTGATCGAAGGCGACGAGTACGACTCAGCTTTTTTCGACAAGCGCTCGAAGTTCATTCACTACCTGCCGGAATTACTGATCGTAAATAACATCGAATTCGATCACGCCGACATCTTCAATAACCTGGATGAAATCAAGCTCAGTTTCCGGCGTTTACTTAACATCGTTCCTCAAAACGGCATGGTGCTGCTCAATGGCGATGATCCCAATTGCGTGGAAGTCGCAAGAGATTGTCCGGCGCCAATGATTGAAGCCGGCTTCTCGAAGAACTGCGCCCAGCGAATTCGAGACGTCGCCTATTCGGCTGGAAGCGCAAGGTTCAAGCTTGGCGATGACGATTTCGAGATTCCGCTGATCGGTGAATTCAATGTGCGCAACGCGGCGATGGCGGCGATAGCAGCGCGATTTTACGACGTGCCGAAGACGAAGATCGATATTGCATTCAAGAGTTTTTCCGGCATCGCCCGGCGGCAGGAGGTACGTGGTGAGGTGCGCGGCGTAAAAGTGATTGACGATTTCGGCCATCATCCAACGGCAATCGCCTACACGCTGCAAGCACTTCGTCAGCGTTATCGCGGCCACCGGCTTTGGGCCATTTTCGAGCCGCGCTCGAACACGACGCGGCGCGCTGTTTTTCAACAGCAGCTTCCTGACGCGCTAAAATTGGCCGATGGGGTGTTGATAGCGCAAGTCGCCAAGCTGGAGCAAATCCCCGAAAACGAGCGATTGAATCCGGAGGCCGTTGTCGATGCGATCGCCAAAGCGGGTCATCCCGCGTTTTACGAAAAGAACGCCGCGGCGATTGTCGATCGAATCGTTCCGATGCTGAAACCGAAAGACGTGGTGGTGGTTTTCAGTAATGGCGGATTCGACAACATCCATGAGAAGTTGCTGGCGCGTTTGAGAGCGTGATTCGTGCTTCGTGATTCGTAACTCGTGAATCGTGAATCGTGAATCGGGCTTCCGATGTAACGATTTACGGTTCACGATTTAACGGACCGGCAGTGCAGCCGCCGATGTGTGATCGTGCACAATCCGCCACCCATCCGGCAAGCGTCTGAAGATGAGCGTAAATCGCCCGTGCGGCCGATCCTTGGCCCGCTGTAATTTCCAACGTCCGAGCGCCACCGCCGAATCTGGCGACAGCGGCACGATCTCGAGATCGGAAAAAGTCAGGACCCCCATCTTCGCGCGGTCGGAATATTTTTCTCGATAACGGTCGCGCACCGTTTCCCATCCGCGTCGTACCGTGTCTTCGGAAACAAAGACCGTGTGACTCGAGTGTGCGTATCCGTTCATGAATCGATCAATGTCGCCGTGGTTCCAGGCGTCCTGTTGCATGCGAAGGACGGATCGAATCTCGGAAACTGCACGCGACGGAACCTGTTCTTTCGGACCTTGTGCGGTGGAAACCGGCGAACCGGCTATAAAAGCAAAAAGTATCAGCGCCGAATGCAAAGGGGCGAGCGCAGTCGTTCTGTGCGTAACGCATGCGCCTCGCGTGCCGATTGCGGCGTCTCGGGCCAACAATCTTTCGGTGATCTTTAAGTCCCAGGATCGGGTCGCGCGTCTGGAGAAGTCCGAGATGGCGAAGGTGCCGTCGCCGGCCCGCGAGACGGATGGGCTACGCCGAATCGACGGCCCGGCACGAGTTGATCGTGCTACTCTCATTTGCAAGAGAGACAATTCTTCATACGCTCTAGTCCACCGCGTCAAGGTTCGAACATGGAAATGGTTGTTTCCGCAGGGCGAAATAGTTTGACCCGCCGTCTAAATTTATTAGCATCGTCGCCCATATAGGGAATAAGGGAATACCGTGGATCGATTTTTTTGCATACCGACCCTTCTCCTTGCCACCGCGATCGCTGTCGCGGCCAAGGACCCGCCTGAGCGTGCCAATCCATCTCCTGTTGGCCAGGTAGCGAAACCCGCGGCGGCACCAGCTGTAACTGCGCCCCCGGCCAAGGGCGCGCCGGAGCGTCCCGAGGCGTCTCCTACTGGCCAGCTAGCGGACCCTGCGGCGGCACCGGCTGTGACTGCGCCCCCGGCCACACCTCAGACGGTACGCCTTCAATTCCCAAACAGCGATGTCGCTGATGTGCTGCGGCTTTACGAGCAGCTTACCGGCAAAAAACTGGTGATGGACAATTTTGTGCAGGGCAAAGTCAACATTTTCATCGCCAAAGATGTGTCTCGCGATGAGGCAATCAAAATCATCGAGATGAGCATGGGCCTGAATGGGATCTCTCTCGTTCCTGCAGGCTCCGGCATTGTCGAAGTGGTCGGGGCCGGGCAAAACCCGCGCAAGGCAGCGGTCCCGGTTGTTTCCGAACTGACGGACATTCCAGTGGGCAATCCCGTTATTAGTTTCTTGTTCAGGCTCCAGTACGCAGACCCGCAGGAGCTTCAACAGGTGCTGATGGCGTATTTGCAGGGAAGTTCAGGCACAATAAACATTCTGGCCCTCCCGAAATCGTCGAGCCTTCTGGTGACACAGAACGCGGACATTATCCGGCAGCTCGCCAGTGTGATTGAGCAAGTCGACGTGGCGCCGGCAGAAGTTGTAAGCGAATTCATCAAACTCGACCGCGCCGATGCAACGAAAGTCACCGAGATGCTTAAAGACATTTTCGAGAAGGACAGTCAGCAAACGAGCCAGCCGGGGGTTCGCAGCGTGAAAGTGCCTCCCTCCGTGCCGCAACCGATGCCGGTTGGAATCGAGGGTAAAGCACTGGGCGTTCTATCGGAAGAAGCGGTGGTCGTGGGCAAGATCAAACTTACTGCCGACGTCCGCACCAACCGCATTCACGTTGTGACGCGGCCGATCAACATGCCGTTCATCCGTAGATTAGTTCGTGAATTTGATGCCAATGTTGAGTTCGGAAAACCGGTCACCCGGCCTTTGCAATACATCTCCGCTGGTGAGGTTCTGCCGGTATTGGTACAGGCTTTAACCGAACCAGGCGTCGAGACAGGCGGCGCAACGACCGGTGGGGGCGCCCCAGGCCAGAGCCCGCAACCGCAACAACCACGGGGGGCAGGTCCCTCCTTGCCGGCCCCGAGCGGCTTCACGGGCGGCGGGTCAACCAGTTCGACAGGAAGCACGCTGAATATTTCCGAGGAGCTATCGACGCAGCCGGTGGACACGGCTCCGCAGGCGGTCACGATCGGCAATACCAAACTCATCGCTGATCAGCGGGCGAACACGATCATCATACTCGGCAATCGCGACGTGGTGGTGAAGGTGGAAAAAATTCTGGACGAAATGGACGTCCAGGCGCCGCAAGTCGCGCTGAGCACAGTTGTCGGTCAATTGTCGCTCAGCAACGACGAGGAATTCGGCGCTGATTACTTCGCAAAGTACCACAACAGGTTCATCGGCACCTCGCGTAATAACGCGGTATTTACCGACAACGACCCAGGAATTCCCTTTGCCTCACCTGCCCCTGCTAACATTATGGACCCCTCCAAGCTGATCAATTTCAGCAAAATCATCAAGAATGTGGGCGCCGGCACCAATATTTATGTGGCAGCGGGCGACGCTTTTGCCGCCATAGTGCACCTGCTTGAGTCCACCGGTAAATTCAAAATCATTTCGCGACCCACGGTCTTCACAAGCAACAACAAGAAAGCTATCATCGCCTCAGGTCAGGAGGTCCCGGTCCCGGTCAATACCCTGACGAACGCGACTACTAATATAAGTGTAGCGTCGGTCTCATCGAGCATCGAATACAAAAAAGTCGCGCTGCAACTCGAGGTGGTGCCTCTGATTAATTCCGAGAAGGAAGTGTCGCTCGATATACTTCAGAAGATCGATGCCATCGGCAACAACAGACTTGTTGGCGGGAACTTGGTGCCGGAAATAAACACGCGCTACATCCGCACGAATGTTTCCGCACCAAATAAATCAACGATTGTGCTTGGCGGGTTGATCGAAGACACTAAGCGGAGGGATTCTAACGGTATTCCTTATCTTTCCCGGATCCCGTACGTCGGGGCTCTTTTCCGCAGTACGAAGACCAGTCAGGTCCGTACGGAGCTGATCATTCTAATGCGCCCAGAGGTCACCCTGACTAAACTGGATGCTTATCGGCTCCGCCAAAAACAGGAGGACAGGACACACTTTGGACCTGAACTCGAGCAGGACGATTGCCCGGAATGTCCGAAGCAGGGGGAAGGCAAACAATTAACCTTACCACCGCCCGATATTCCCGCAGCGAAAGATATGTAGTAAGCTTGCGCCTTATGAAACGAATGACTCTCGTCTTAATTCTTGGCCTTAGCGCAACCATCGCGCGGGGCGACGAATATGCTATCATCGACGATATTTTTCGTTCGACTGATCCATTGGCTCAACGAGACGAGTACGGGCTGCTCCACCAAGGGAAGAGTGTGAACGCCACCGACTTTGCACCACGCTACAAGTGGCGATGGGTTTACTACTTCAAGGCCAACGAACAATTGATTGTGCAGCCAGCTTATGTGGGCTCAATGCAAACGGCGTTGCGCCGGCTCGGCTATTATTGCGGCCCGATTGATGGCATATTTTCTCCAGAGGTAGGCGACGCGATTGCGCGGCTGCAAAAGAATTATTCCATGCGGGTGACGGGCACGCTCACCGATCCGGTCCGGCGCGCATTACACATGCCCTGAGAATCTCTCGCTGTCGCCGCCACAATCCTTTGGCCCAAGATTACGCGCCATGCGTGAAAGTGCTTGCGAAACAGCCTAAATCGGCTTCATTCGATTTCTTCTGCTCTGCGTTGTTTTCCGATACGATCCACGCCTCGCCTGAATGAATTCAACTGCCAGTCAATCGCTGATTAATTTGCTGCTCGAGAGCGGTGTGTCATCGAGCGAGGAAGCGGCACAGTTGGCGGTGAACTTGAACGGTGGTTCCTGGGTGGGCCAGGTCCTGGATTCCGGCAAAGTGGATGAACAACGCTTTCTCGGCGCGATCGGGAATTTCTTTCGTGTGCCAGTTGTCTCGATTGCTCCCAAGAAGATCGATCGCGCGACATTGTCGATCTTACCGAGCCGTTTTGTCTTTCAACATCACATCCTGCCGATCGAGGTGAAGGAAAATTCGGTGGTGCTGGGGACGTACGATCTTTTCAATTCGATTGGCCGCCAGCTCGCATCCCAGCTTTTGAAAAAACCGGTCGAATGGGTGCTGGTGCCGCGCACGCAGCTTTTGCGCGCAATGAAAGCGCTCTACGGCATCGGCGCGGAAACGTTCGATGAAATCCTGAAAACGAACCGCGCCTTCGAAGTATTTCAGGATACGGAAACGGCGATCGAGCTGAATGCCGACGATCCCGAAGCCTCTGTCGTGAAATTTGTGAACCAGATCATTCGCGAGGCAATTATCGAGCGCGCAACCGATATTCACGTCGAGCCGCTGGAAAACGATCTGCGCATTCGGTATCGGATCGACGGAATTCTGCACGAAGTGGCCGTCCCGCCGCAATTGCGTGTATTGCAATCGGCCATCATCTCACGGTTGAAGGTGATGGCGCACATGGACATCGCGGAACGCCGTTTGCCCCAGGACGGGCGCATGAATTTGCAGGCGAATAATCAAAACATCGACGTGCGCGTGTCGACCATTCCAACCGTCAACGGCGAATCGATCAGTTTGCGACTACTCAGCCGCAGCGAGCAACAGTTTGGGTTCGATCGTCTCGATTTGAGCGAGAAACAAGAGACAACCATTCGCCGTCTGCTTGCACAACCTAACGGCATCATTCTTCTCACCGGCCCAACTGGCTGCGGAAAATCGACCTCGCTTTATTGCTTTCTCAGCAGCATCAACTCGGTGCAGCGCCGCATCATTACCATCGAAGAACCCGTCGAATATCGATTGCCCGGCGTTTCGCAAATCGACGTGAAACCGGAAATCGACCTGACCTTTGCGAAAGGTCTCCGTCACATTTTGCGACAGGATCCCAATGTAGTGATGGTGGGCGAGATTCGCGACGTCGAAACGGCGGACATCGCGATCCGCGCAGCGATGACTGGTCACCTTGTTTTCAGCACGCTGCACACGAACGATGCCGTCGGCGGCATCACCCGCTTGCTCGACATGGATGTGGAGCCATTCCTGCTCGCGTCGGTGGTCAAAGCGTTCATCGCGCAACGGCTCGTGCGCACAATTTGTCCAGATTGCGTGCAGCTGGTCGATTACCCGCGTGAACACCTGGCCGAGATTAGTTTTCCTGTAAAAGAACTCGGCACCCGCTTCCAGCGCGGCGCCGGTTGCGATCAATGCCGGCAAACCGGCTATCAGGGTCGCGCGGCAATCTATGAGATTTGCCTCGTAACTGAACCCTTGAGAAAGCTGATCATGCAGAAGTGCGATGGCGGCGAGCTCAAGCAGTGTGCCATCGCCGAGGGCATGGAAACTTTGCGGCACGACGGCTGGCGGCGTGTTGCGCAAGGCAAAACGACCATTGAAGAAGTCGTGCGAGTTACGCAGACCGACGAAGTGATGGCCGAAACGACCGAGGAAGCCGAGCCAGTAATGGCAGCGTAGCCGCGGGAAGATCAAATCTCCACGCGGAGTCATCCCGAGCCGCGCAGACGGCGAGGGACCACACCTACGATCCCCGAACAGCTTTTCTCTCAAATCTTCCCACGTCGGATTAACGGTCCGCACTAAATCATTCGGTCATTCTTTTTTCCCGATGCCAACACTTGATCTCTTTCTCGCGTGTTTTTGTGGGGTCCCTCGCTCCGCTCGGGATGACACGTGTTGTTATTTTGAGCCGCGCAGGTCGCGGATCGCCTTTGCGTAATCTTTCGTGTGGAAAATTGATGTACCGGCTACGAGCACGTTGGCACCATTTTGGATTGATAATCGCGCCGTGTGGTCATTGATGCCGCCGTCCACTTCGATGTCGATCGTGCGTCCGTGGGATTTATTCCATTCCGCCGCGCGTTTCACCTTCTCCATCATTTCTGGCCGGAACGATTGACCGCCAAAACCAGGATGGACCGTCATGACAAGCAATAGATCGATCTGGTCGAGGAACGGCTCAATGGCTTCGAATGGCGTCGCAGGATTTAAGGAGAGACCGGGACGGCAGCCGGTGTCTCGAATCGCGCGTAAAGTTTTCTCGACATCGTGGTTCGCTTCTCGCTCCACGTGAACTGTAATCGAGTTAGCACCGGCTTTGACAAAGCGCGGCGCATAGTGGTCAGGGGTTTGGATCATCAAATGGACATCGAGAGACAGCCTTGTTTCTTTGCGTACGATGCGGACAATTTCCGGGCCGAAGGAAATGTTATCGACAAAATGCCCATCCATGATGTCGCAATGGATCCAATCCGCACCTGCCTGTTCCACCCGATGAACTTCATCGGCAAGCCGTGAAAAATCGGCGGCAAGAATGGACGGTGCCACGATAATTTCTTTCGAGATCACGTTGTGAAATAAAGCGCATGTCGTTAAGCGTTGAAACGTTAAATCGTTACATCGATTAGCGAATTGCGAATCGGGGGTCGTGAATCACCCATAATAAGCGCTTGACGACCCGAGGCTCTGTTTCATGTTACCGCGTTTCAGCCGGTTGAATCGCGCTCGCGGGAAGTGCCTGCAAAGAGCGACATGTAACGCGCTTCCTCGGACTGGAAAGTGCCTCCAATTTAATAACTCATGTTCAACGGACTTTTCGGTTGGTTATCCAGCGATATCGGGATCGATCTCGGCACCGCGAACACCCTCGTTTACGTAAAAGATCAGGGCATCGTTTTGCGCGAGCCGTCAGTAGTGGCAGTGCAAGCCGGCACTAACAAAGTGCTGGCGGTAGGTGACGAGGCCAAACGCATGCTGGGCCGCACGCCGGCAAACATCGTTGCGGTGCGCCCGCTGAAAGATGGAGTCATTGCCGACTTCGAAGTAACGGAGGCGATGCTGCGGCATTTCATCACGAAAGTGCACAATCGCCGGGTGCGGGTGAGACCACGCGTTGTGATCGCGGTTCCGTCCGGAATCACTGAAGTAGAAAAACGCGCCGTGCGCGAATCGGCGACACACGCTGGAGCACGCGAAGTTTATCTAATCGAGGAACCGATGGCGGCCGCAATCGGGGTGGGACTTCCCGTGCAGGATCCCGCTGGCAACATGATCATCGATATCGGGGGCGGCACGACAGAGGTCGCGCTGATTTCACTTTCGGGAATTGTATTTAGCCGCAGCGTTCGCGTCGCTGGCGACGAGCTCGATGAAGCGATCGTGCAGTACATGAAGCGCGCTTATAATTTGATGGTCGGCGAACGCACGGCCGAGGAGATCAAAATTAAGATTGGATCGGCCTACCCGAGTGAAAAGGAGACCAGTGTGGAGGTCAAAGGACGTGATCTTGTCGCCGGACTGCCCAAAACACTCATGATTACTTCGCAGGAAGTGCGCGAAGCATTGCTTGAGCCGATCTCGACGATCGTCGATTCCGTCCGCATCACGCTGGAGCGCTGCCCGCCGGAACTTTCGGCGGACCTCGTCGATCGTGGGCTCGTCCTGGCAGGCGGTGGCGCATTGCTGCGCGGCTTTGACAAGCTCTTGAGCGAGGAAACAGGTTTGCCTGTCCATGTCGCTGAAGATCCCCTCAGCGCGGTGGCGGAAGGGACTGGCAAATGCCTCAATGAACTTAAATTTTTGCGTCAAGTGGCCTCGGCAGATCGCCAGTGGCGGTAGCGATTTTCGATTTTCGATTACCGATTGCCAACTCAGATTGACGATTCGGCGCTGCGGGATTCGAAATTCGATATTTGAAAATCGAAAATCGAAAATGCGATGAGCCGTACCAACATCATCGCGCTGCTGATTTTTGGCGCTATCCTCGGATATTTTCTCACCTTCGGGGCGGACACCACCCGGAAATTCAAGGCCGGAGTTTATCAGTTGCTTGCGCCGTTTCTGACCGGCGGCTCAGGAATAAAGAAGCAGATTACGTCGGTCCGCACCGGTCTGAAATCGCTTGAGCAATTAGAACGCGAAAATGCTGCGCTACAGGTGGAGAATCGCACACTGAGAGCGACTAACGAAGGCTTGCGCGACATCGAGCATGAGGTCAATCGCTTGCGCCATGCGCTCAATTACCGCGAGCGATCGGTTTTTAAATTGATGGCGGCCGAAGTTGTCGCGCGCGACTCCTCGACCTGGTGGCGAACGGTGACAATCAACCGCGGGAAAAGCGATGGCATCGAAACTGACATGCCCGTGGTAACGGACGTGGGTCTGGTGGGAAAAACAACCACCGTAAGCGACAGCATCTCGATTGTCCTTTTGGTTTCCGATGAAAATTGCAGGATCGCGGCCTCGGTGGAAGGAACCCGCGAACAAGGGATCGTCTCGGGCGAGCGGGTGACGGCGGGATTGAATCCCCTCTTGAATCTCAATTTTTTGTCGAAGCAAGCTGATCTAAAGCCCGGGCAAAAAGTTTATACGTCTGGAGTAGGCGGCGTTTTTCCCTCCGGCTTGCTCGTCGGCGCCGTCAAAACGTTTCGGGTGCGAGAGTTGGACGGGCAAGCGCAACTCACGCCGGCGGTCGATCTCTCGCATCTTGAGGATGTCTTCGTGGTAACCGGGCGAAGATGATATTCTTTTTTCTCCTGTTGGTCCTGGTGCTGATTGCACAGGTTGCGGAGTTTTTCATTCCGGCGCTCCCCTGGCTCTACAATGCACATGTCTACATCGTGCCTGTCATCGTCTTTTACGGAGCAATGGCGTTGCCGTTTCCCTTGATGCTGGCGCTTGCTTTGTACGCTGGGCTGCTGCTCGATGCGCTTACCGTGCAGGTGATTGGTGGAAAGGTTGAAATTTCAATGGGATCGTCGATACTGCTCTATGGGGTGCTGGCCGGAATCATGCACGGCCTGAGGCCGCTCTTCGTCCGCGGCCGTTGGGAAGTGCACTGCATCCTGAGCGGCATCTGCACGTCGTTGATAGTTCTGGCGCAATACTTAATGATCACATTCCGGCGCGGTTCTCTTCTTTTTACTCCTGAAATTTGGTGGCAAATCGCCGCGCCGGGGCTCATTGCCATGGCGATCGCACCAATCCTGTTTTGGTTCTTGCAATGGATGGGACGGATGACGGGTTATTCAACACTTATCGAAAGGAGCGATTTCGAATGAGCCGGCGCCGCCTCAATTCGCGTTTACGGATTCAGTTTGTCGGCCTCCTCATGCTGATGGGCATGTGCGCCCTTGGCCTGAAACTTTGGTGGATCCAAGTTGCGCATGGAGCCGAATGGACGGCGCAGCTTCGGGGCAGTTCTCAAGCAACGGTTCGAATTCCATCAGTGCGTGGCGAAATCAAAGACCGTAATGGACTGACGCTAGTCCAAAACCGGGCCAGTTATGAAGTCGATTTCTATTTGCCGGAAATGGTGAAGGGCTATCGCGAACGCTTCGGTTCACCACCCTTGACTGAGTACCGAGCCGTTATTAGCGGAATGCCGAAAGACCAGAAAGAGCCAGACATTATCAAAATTGTTAATGATGGCATCATCCCACGGCTCAACGATCTCGATCTTGCGCGCGATTACAATGCCAGCAAGCTCCAGCGACACTATCGCAACGACACCGAAGTTCCATTTTCCTACATCAAAGACATCGACTTCCCCACCATGGCAAAATTTTCGGAGCACGATGTGGGACTGCCGGGCGTGGATATCGCCATCAAACCTGTCCGTTCCTACGTTTACGGCGCCCTTGCCGCGCATGTTCTTGGTTATGTCGGTGCGCCTGACGACATTGATAAAGAAGAAGCAAAGAAATTCACGTTTTACCAGGAGGACGCGGAAGGAAAATCGAACATCGAAAAAGTCATGGACGAA
>WNGB01004466.1_pt1 | contig 33242 bp, 29 predicted proteins | sample 5400681 | NCBI WGS metagenome assembly WNGB01 (sample SAMN13153367, study PRJNA577476) | soil metagenome | isolation source: 115 cm soil or saprolite under grassland replicate 2 | place: USA:California | collected 2016-06-15
CTTCCATGCGCAGGAGCTTGGCCGACTCCTCTTCCTTGACCGCGGCGATGGGGATGCCCGTCCACTTGGAGACGACGTCGTCGATGTCGCCCTTGGTGACGTCGTGGCTGCCCGAGCCGCCCATGTCCCAGTGCTCGCGGACGATGTGCAGGTTCTCGCGCTGGGCGACCTCCTCGTCGCGGAAGAAGGTGGTCCGGTCCGACGGGTCCGCGCGATCCACCACCACCCGGATCTTGCGCGAGAACTCCGGCGTCTCCTCCAGGGCGGCGGCGTCGCGCAGCTTCACGCGCGAGCCCGCCTCGTCGAGGAGGTCGATGGCCTTGTCGGGCAGGAAGCGGTCGGTGATGTAGCGGCTGGACTGGTAGACGGCGGCTTCCAGCGCTTCGTCGCGATAGGACACGTGGTGGAACTTCTCGTAGCGGTCCTTGATCCCGCGCAGGATCTGGATCGTCTCCTCCTCGGTCGGGCTCGCCACCTTGACCGCCTGGAAGCGCCGCTCCAGCGAGCGGTCCTTCTCGATGTACTTGCGGTATTCGGCGGGCGTCGTGGCGCCGATGCACTGGATCTCGCCGCGGCTCAAGGCGGGCTTGAGGATATTGGCGGCGTCGAGGGAGCCCTCGGCCGATCCGGCGCCGACCAGGGTGTGCAGCTCGTCGATGAAGATGATGATGTTGTGGCTCTCGGTGAGCTCACGCATGATCGTCTTCAGGCGCTCCTCGAACTGCCCGCGGTACTTGGTCCCAGCCACGATCAGCGAGATGTCGAGGGCGAGGATCCGTTTCTCGGCCAGGTATATGGGGACATCCCCCTGCACTATTTTATTGGCGAGCCCCTCCACGAGTGCCGTCTTCCCCACTCCGGGCTCGCCAATCAGCACGGGGTTGTTGCGGGTGCGGCGGCAGAGGACCTGGATGATGCGGGCCAGCTCCTCCTCGCGTCCCACCAGCGGATCGAGCGCGCCCCGGGCCGCGGCCTCGGTCAGGTCACGGGAGAACTCGCTGAGGAGCGGCGTCTCCTTGGCCTTGCCGACGTTGGCCTTCTCGTTGAGGAGCTGGACGATCTCCTCCCGCACCGCGCTGAGACGCATCCCCTTCTCGGAGAGGATGCCGTTGGCGACGCTCTTCTCCTCGCGCATGAGGCCGAGCAGGACGTGCTCCGTCCCGATGTAGTTGTGCAGCATCCGCTCCGCTTCCTCGGCCGCGAAGCTCAGGACGCGCTTGCTCTCCGGGGAGAGCGGGATGTCCACGGAGGTCGAGACCTTGTCCCGGTACAGGGCCCGGCCCTCGATCTCCTTGCGGATCGATTCCATCGAGAGGTGGCTCTTGGAGAAGATCCGTGAAGTCAGCCCCTTGCCCTCCCGGATCAGGCCCAGGAGGAGATGCTCGGTCTCGATGGAATTCGACCCGAGCTGGCTGGCTTCATAGCGGGCAAAGAAGATGACGCGCCGTGCCCGCTCGGTATAACGTTCGAACATCGACCCTGGGACCCTCCCGTCCAACCCACAGATTCTAGCGCAAAACGCCTCGGACCCCATCCATCCAAATCCCTGCCCCTCAAGGTGAAACGTTGCGGAGCCGGCCCTGCGCGTGAGCGCCACCCGGGGAAAAGCGCAGGGCCGCTGAGCTTGCCGCCGCCCCGCAGGGCGGCGGCAAATGCGGTGAAGATCAAACGTCGTGCAGGCGCCCGCCTTCGAGGCGCAGCACACGGTCGCAGGCGGCGGCCAGGCGTTCGTTGTGGGTAACGACGACAACCGTGATCCCTTTCTCCTGGTTGAGACGACGGAGGAGGGCGTGGAGTCTCTCCCCCGTCTCCTGGTCGAGGTTTCCGCTGGGCTCGTCGCCGAGCAGGGCCCGGGGGGACTGGACCAGGGCCCGGGCCACCGCCACCCGCTGCTGCTCCCCGCCGGACATCGCGCCCGGACGGTGCTCCGCGCGGTGACCCAGTCCGAGGTCTTCGAGGAGGGCCTTGGCCTTGTCGCGCGCCTCCGCGAGGGGACGGCGCGCGATCAGCATCGGCATCATCACGTTCTCGAGGGCCGTGAACTCGGGGAGCAGGTGGTGGAACTGGAAGACGAAGCCCAGGGTCCGGTTCCGGAACTCGCGCAGGTGATCCTCGTCCAGGGCAAAGACGTCCTGGCCAGCCACGACCACGCGGCCGCTCTCCGGACGGTCCAGGCTGCCCAGGACGTGCAGCAGCGTCGACTTCCCCACCCCGGAGGCGCCCACGATGGCGACCATCTCGCGCGGCGCCACGTGGAGCTCCACGCCCGCCAGCACCGGCACATAGCCGGCCGCGGTGCGATAGCCCTTGACGACGTCGTGGGCGGCGATGAGCGGGTCGACGGAGGTCATCCGAGAAATGGATTCACGACACGAACGGTGCCGTACATGCGGTCGTGCTGGAAGTCCTCGGACAGGAGCTCCCGTAGGCCGTAATACTCCGCGTACGCCCACAGGTGGGCGTCGTACCACGGGAGCTGATAGGCGGCGGCGCCGCGCAACGCGATGCGCACCAGGGCATCCGCCGGATACAGCACCTGGAAGATCGTCAGCATCTCTTCGGCCTCACGGCGCGCGCTTTCGGCCGGGAGCAGGGGAACGCCGGAACGCGTCCGTCGCGTCACTGCCGCCACGAACTCGACGATCGCCTGATGTGGGATTCGGATCGTATCGTCGTCGACTCCCCGCTCTAGCAGCTCGGTGGCGATCCTCTGCCGCTCCGGGTAGCGGGGATCGAAACGATAGACGAGGACGTTCGTGTCAACGAGACGAGCCGCGGCCGTCGTAGAGGTCCTCTCGTGTCCAGTCGCGGGGGCCCTCTTCCCGTGGAAGGGGGCGCTCGCGCTCGCGCTGCCGTTGTCGCTCGGTGGCCAGGTCGAAGAGGCGGCGGCGGAGGGCGAGGCCTGGCCTGGTCGCGAGAGCCTTGGGCACCATCCGAATGCCGTCACCGGCAGACTGCCATTCGATCTCGTCGCCGGGCTGGATCCCGTGGCGATCGGCGAGCGCTTTCGGGACCGTCACCTGGAGTTTGCTGGTGACCTTGGCCATGTCCTTACTTTAGCAAGGATCGAATCCTTGTCAATCGCCTCACTCATAACGCAACGCCTCGGCCGGATCGAGCCTTGATGCTCCCCTTGCCGGATGGATCGTGGCCAGGAAGCAGATCAAGACCGCGCCCACGATCACGGTCGCGGCGTCCAGCGGCAGGAGCGTGAACGGCACGTACGAGACCTGATACACGTCCACGGGCACGCGGATGAGCTTGTAGTGGTCGAGCACGCGGCACAGGCCCCAGCCCAGCACCGCACCCGTCAGCGTGCCCAGCGCTCCGATCACCGTCCCTTGCAGCATGAAGATCCGCGTGATCGCGCCCCGCGAGGCGCCCATCGACACCAGGATCGCGATGTCCTTGTGCTTCTCCATGACGAGCAGGATCAAAGTCGCGACGATGTTGAGCGCGGCCACCATCACGATGAGGCCGATGGTGATGCCGATGGCGACCTTCTCCAGCCAGAGGGCGGAGAAGAGGCTCTGGTTCATCATGATCCAGTCGGTGGTGAGGTAGCCGTCGCCCAGCGCGGCCACGATGGGCGGGGCGACCGCCCGCACCGCGTAGATGTCGTCGAGCCGCACTTCCACGAGCGATGCGCTGTCGCTGCCGCCGGTGAAGAGACGTTGGGCCACCGAGAGCGGCACGTACGCCCATTGGGAGTCGAACTCGTACAGCCCGCTGTGCACCGTGCCCGCCACGCGGAACTTCGTCACGCGGGGCAGCATGCCCAGGGGCGAGAGGCGTCCCTCGGGCGAGGTCACCGTGACCACGTCACCCATGCCGACGCCGAGCGTGCTGGCCAGGTCACGGCCGAGCAGGATGGGAGGCAGGGATCCGGCGTCGGTCCGCTCCAGCACGCCGAGCTGGCCCTCTTCGACCTGGGAAGCGAGGTCGGTGACGCTAGATTCCATCGCGGGCACGATGCCCTTCAGGGTCGCCACCGCGGAGCCGCCCGCGGTGATCATGAGGCCCTTGCCATACACGGTAGGAGCCGAGCCCAGCACGTGCGGCACCGTGCGCACCCTTGCCACCACGTCGCGGTAGTTGTCGAAGGGCTCGTTCCCGCTGCGGAAGATGCTGATGTGCGCGGTCGCCCCGAGGATCTTCGACCGGATCTCACGCTGCAGGCCGGTCATGAGTCCCAGGGCGACCATCAGCGCCATCACCCCGACCACCACGCCCAGGACGGAGATGGCGGAGATCACGGAGATGAACGCCTGCTTCCGGCGCGCGGTCAGATAGCGCAGGGCGATCCGCAGCTCGAAGGGCATGGTCATGCTACCGACCGCTCTCCGGGCGCATGTGGGGGAACAGGATCACGTCGCGGATCGACGGCGAGTCGGTCAGCACCATGGTCAGGCGGTCGATGCCGACGCCCACGCCGCCGGCCGGCGGCATCCCGTAGCCGAGGGCGCGGACGTAGTCGTCGTCCATCTGGTGGGCCTCGTCGTCCCCCTTCGCGCGCTCCCCGAGTTGCTGCAGGAACCGGTCGCGCTGCTCGAGGGGATCGTTCAGCTCGGAGAAGCCGTTGGCCACTTCCATCCCGGCCAGGTAGAGCTCGAAGCGCTCGGTGGTCGAAGGATCGTCGGGCCGCGCCTTCGACAGCGGCGAGACCTCGGTCGGATAGTCCGTGATGAAGGTCGGGTCCCAGTACGTGTGCTCGGCGAGGTCCTCGAAGAGCTGCGCGATCAGCTTGCCATGCGACAGCTTCGCGTAGCGATCCGGACCCAGCAGGGCTCCTTTGGCGTTGCGACGCCCGCGCAGGGCATCGGAAGTCGCCCACGCGTGAAGGCTCTCCGGGTCGTCGAGAACACCCGCTTCGAGTCCCAGCCCCTCCTCCGCTCCCGCCCGCAGGACCGCCGCCTTCATGGTGAGTCGCGCGAACGGCCGCTTGAACGAGACCTCGCGCTCCTTGAACACGGCCGGTCCCGCCCCCGCGACCCGCGTGACGGCGGCGGCGATGATCTCCTCGGTGATGGCCATGGCCGCGTCGACGTCGTGGTACGCGGTGTAGAACTCCAGCATGGTGAACTCGGGGTTGTGCATGGCCGAGATCCCCTCGTTGCGGAAGTTCCGGTTGATCTCGTAGACCTTCTCCAGCCCGCCCACCACCAGCCGCTTGAGGTACAGCTCGGGCGCGATGCGCAGGTAGAGGTCGATGCCGAGCGCGTTGTGGTGCGTCACGAACGGGCGCGCCACCGCGCCGCCCGCGATCGGCTGCATCATCGGGGTCTCGACCTCGACGTAGCCGTGCCCGTCCATGAAGCGCCGGATCTCGGCCACGACCTGGCTGCGCGCCACGAACGTGCGCCGCACGTCGGGGTTGACCATGAGGTCGAGGTAGCGCTGGCGGTAGCGGGCCTCCACGTCGGCCAGCCCGTGCCATTTCTCCGGCGGAGGCAGGAGGGCCTTGGACAGGAAGGTCAGCTCCCGCGCCTGCACGCTCAGCTCCCCCTTGCGCGTGCGCATCACCTTGCCCGCCACGCCGAGGAAGTCGCCGCGGTCGACGAGCTCGAGCAGCCGGTAGCCCTCCTCGCCCACGTCGTCCTGGCGCACGTAGACCTGCAGGCGGCCTTCCCCGTCGGAGAGGGTGAGGAAGGAGGCCTTCCCGTGCCCGCGCTGCGTCATCACGCGGCCGGCGATGCGGACGGAGAGAGAGAGCCGGTCGAGCTCTTCGAGCGAGCTCTCGCCGTGCGCGGCCACGATCTCGGCCAGCCCGTGCGTGCGGTCGTAGCGATTGGGATAGGGATTGATGCCGCGCGCGCGCAGGGCACGCGCGCGCTCCCGGCGCTCGCCCGACTCCGCGGGCCAGCCCTCGACGGGAGGATCCGGTCCGCCTCCGCCCTCGTCAGTCATGCGCCTTGCCCTTCTCCTTCTTCGGCCGCTCGCCCCCCGCGCGCGCGCGTGCCTCCCCCACCGGCTCGTTGCGCACGCGCACCTTAATGGCATCAAGGATCCCGTTCACGAACGGAGGCGAGTCCACGGCGCTGAAGCGCTTGGCCAGCTCCACCACCTCATCAATCACGACCGACGAGGGCGTCCCCGGCTCCCGCAGCTCGTCCGCACCTGCCAGAAGAGCCCGGTCACACGGTCCATGGGCTCCCGCGTGATGTCCCACTGGTAGAGCATCTGTAGCGCGCACTCGCGTGCCTTGGTTCGCTTCCCCATGGATCCTTTGGACCTAAACGATCTTGCGGCCGCGCCGGGCCGGGCGCGCCCGCAGCGATTGGAGGAGCCGGGCCGTGGCCACCGCCGCCCGCGCCGCTTCCCCGCCCTTGTTCTCCGGCCCGGGGGCGGCGCGCGCGTGCGCATGCTCCTCTTCGGAAACGGTGAGCACGCCGAACCCGACCGCGATTCCGGTCTCGCGCGCGACCGCGGCCAGTCCCGCCGACGCCTCCCGCGCGATGTGCTCGTAATGGTCCGTCTCGCCGCGGATCACCGCTCCCAGGGCCACCACGGCGTCCCAGCGCCCCGACCGTGCCGCCACCGCCGCCGCCACCGGCAGCTCGAAGGCGCCGGGCACGTCCACCGTCGTCACGTCCGCGGCCCGCGCTCCCATCGCGCGCAGCGCGTCCTGCGCGCCCGCGACGAGGCCGTCCACGACCACCTCGTTGAACCGGGATCGCAGCAGGATCACGCGCAGTCCCCGCGCGTCGGCGCGCGCGGAGGAGGACTGTTTGGTCACTTGCCCTGGAACCGCGCCGGCCGCTTCTCGAGGAAGGCCTTCGTGCCCTCCTTCATGTCCTCGGTCGTGCAGATCAGGCCGAAAAGGGTGGCCTCCTGGTGCTGGGCCTCGTCGAGGCCCATCTCCAGCCCGTCGTGGACCGCTTCCAGGGTGAAACGCAGGGACAGGGGCCCGTTCGCGATCATCTTCCGGAGCAGGCCTTCGGCCTCGCCGAGCAGCTTCTCCCGCGGGACCACCCGGTTGACGAGGCCGATGCGCAGCGCTTCCGCGGCGTCCACCATCTCGCCCGTCAGCAGCATCTCGAGGGCGCGGCCCTTGCCCACCAGCCGCGGCAGCCGCTGGGTGCCCGCGTAGCCGCACATGATGCCGAGCTTGACCTCGGGCGTGCCGAGCTTGGCGTTCTCGGACGCGATGCGGACGTGGCAGGCCATGGCCAGCTCGCAGCCACCGCCCAGCGCGAAACCGTTGACGGCCGCGATCACGGGCTTGCCCAGCCGCTCGATGCGATCCAGAACGCCCTGTCCGCGGAGGGAGCGCGCCTTGCCGTCCACCGGGCTCTGCGTGGCCAGCTCCGCGATGTCCGCGCCCGCCACGAACGCCTTCTCGCCCGCCCCGGTCAGGATGACCCCGCGCGTGGCGGGGTCGGCGGCGAGAGCGGCGAAGGCCGCGTCCAGCTCCTCGACCGTGCCGTCGTTCAGGGCATTGAGCTTGTCGGGGCGGTTGATGGTGACGAAGGCGATGCCGTCGCGGCTCTCGACGAGGAGGTTCTGGTCGCTCATGGTCTTATACCAGGCCCGCCACCGGCCGCGGCGGCTCCTGCGAATAATCGTAGAACCCGCGGCCGGTCTTGCGGCCGTAGAGCCCGGCCTGCACCATGCGCTTGAGGAGCGGGGGCGGGGCGAAGCGCTTCTCACGGAACTCGTCGAACATGATGTTGGCGATCGAGTAGGTGGTGTCCAGCCCCACGAAGTCGAGCAGGGTCAGCGGGCCCATGGGATGCCCGCAGCCCAGGCGCATCCCCTCGTCGATGTCCACGATGGAGCCGGCCCCTTCCTCGAGGGCGCGGATCGCGTCGAGCAGATAGGGCACGAGCAGGCGGTTCACCACGAAGCCCGTCTTGTCGGAGGCGCGCACCGGCGTCTTGCCCAGGCTGGCCGCGAAGGCCGCCACCTCTTCGTACACCGCCGGATCGGTGAGGGGCGAGCGCACGACCTCGACCAGCTTCATCAGGGGAACGGGATTGAAGAAGTGAAGGCCCACGAAGCGCGACGGCCGCTTGGTGGTCGCCGCCATCTCGGTGATGGAGAGGGACGAGGTGTTGGAGGCGAAGATCGCTCCCGGCCGGCAGGCGGCGTCGAGAGCCTGGAAGACCTGACGCTTGACGTCGAGGCTCTCGGTGACGACCTCGATGACGAGGTCGCACTCCCCCATGCGGCCGAGGTCCGTCGTGCCCTTCAATCGGCCCAGGACCTCCGCCTTGCGCTCGGGCGTGACCTTGCCCTTCTCCACGCCTTTGGCCAGGAAGCCTTCGATCTTGCTCAGGCCCTTCTTCAGGAAGCCCTCGTCGACCTCGCGCACGAGGACCTGATATCCCGCTTCCGCGCACACCTGCGCGATGCCGGACCCCATGAGTCCACACCCGACGACGCCAACACTCGACACTCCCAGGGGGGGACTCATCGCGCACGCACCCCCCTGCGCCTTCGGCTACCCCCCCACACGCTCGCGCCGAAGTGAATCCGGCGCTCGCTGCTGGCCATCACGCCTCCCTCTTGATCACCATCGCGATGCCCTGGCCGCCGCCGATGCAGGCGGTGGCCAGACCGTAGGTGGCGCCGCGGCGGCGCAGCTCGTGCACCAGGGTGAGGAGAAGGCGCGTCCCCGTGGCCGCCAGCGGATGGCCGAGCGCGATGGCCCCGCCGTTGACATTGGTCCGCTCACGGTCCAGGCCCAGCTCCTTCTCGACCGCGAGGTACTGGCCGGCGAAGGCCTCGTTCACCTCCACGAGGTCCATGTCCCTCAGCGAGAGACCGGCGCCCTCCAGCGCCTGGCGCGACGCGGGCACGGGACCGATGCCCATGATCTCCGGCGGCACGCCCGCCACCGCCCACGACACGACGCGCGCGAGCGGCCGGAGCCCGCGGCGCCGTGCCTCGTCTTCGTGCGCGACGACGAGGGCGGCCGCGCCGTCCACGATCCCGCTCGCGTTGCCGGCGGTGACGAAGCCGTCCTTGCCGAAGGACGGCTTGAGCGCGGCCAGGCCCTCGAGCGTGGTGTCCGGACGCAGGTGATCGTCCTCTTCGATCCGGATCGTCTTGCGTCCCTGGGGCGCGTCCACGGGCACGATCTCGTCCTTGAACACGCCGCGCGCCCTCGCGGCCGCGGCCGCCTTCTGGCTGCGCAGCGCGTAGGCGTCCATGTCCTCGCGCGAGATGGCGTGCCGCCGGGCCAGGTTGTCGGACGTCTGCGCCATGTAGAGGCCGCAGTGCGTGTCGAGGAGCGCCACCATCAGCGCGTCCTCGAGCTTGCCTTCGCCGAGGCGCAGGCCGGCGCGTGCGCCGCGAATGACGTGCGGCCCCTGCGTCATGTTCTCCATGCCCCCCGCGAGGGCGAGGCGCGACTCGCCCAGGCGGATCATCTGGGCGGCCGAGATCACGGCCTGGATCCCCGATCCGCACAGGCGATTCACGGTCAGCGCAGGCACCTCGATGGGCAGGCCGGCCTTGAGGCCGACGTGCCGGGCGCCATAGATCGCATCGCCCGAGGTCTGCAGGGCGTTGCCCATGACGACGTGATCGACCCAGCCCGGCTGCGCTCCGGCGCGCTCGAGCGCGGCCGCGGCCGCCTTGGCTCCCAGCTCGATGGCGGAGACGTCCTTGAACGCGCCCACGTACTCGGCCATGGGCGTGCGCGCGCCGCCCACGATCACGACTTCGTGCGGTGACATAAACCCCAACTATAGCATGTGCTTGACGGCCTTCCGGGCCGGGAATAGGCTCCGGAGAGCGATGCTTTCTCCTCAAATGCGCGCGCTCCGGACGAGCTCCGGGGCGAGGGCGCGGGCGGCCGGCGCGATCTTGGCTTTCGCGATCGCCTCCTGCAGCACCCAGTACCCCAATCCCTTCGAGAACTCGAACCAGATGGTGCCGCCGCCCACGGCGGCCAAGATCGTCTTCACCGCGAACACGTACGCGACGCAGCCGGGCGGCGGCCTCGATCTCTTCGCGATGGAGGACACGGGGGCGGGAGTCACGCGCCTCACCTTCTGCAACACCACCGACCGGCGCTGCGACTACCTCGAGGCCATACCCGGTCCCGACCGGACGCGCCAGGCGGTGCGGCGGATCCTGGACAGCGACGGCGACGGGAAGATCACCGCCGCGGACGGTACGTCGCTACGGATCGTGGACCTGACCCGAGCCGTCGAAGGCGAGCTCGTGGCCGGCAACGCGCACGTCTCCGGAGCGGACTGGTCGCCCGGCGAGGAAATCCTCTATTACAGCGCGGCCGCCTCCGCCACCGACGACGACCTCTTCCAGATCACGAGCAACGGCCAGTCCAACCAGAACCTCACCTCGACCCCCGGGCTGCGGGAGCGCCGGCCGCGCTTCAACCTGAGCGGGACCGCGCTCGCCTTCGAGCGCATCGACGCCACCGGACGGGGCCAGATCTGGATCGCCACCTCGCTCGGGCTGCGCGCGCTGACGCCGGCGGGGACCGCGGGCGCCGCCCTCGCGGGTACGCCGTACATCGTCGGGTCCGAGGCCGATCCCGTCTTCTCGCCGGACTCGAAGTTCGTCCTCTACCGGCAGCTGGTGGCCACCGGTAACGGGGGCCTCGGCGCCTGGGACCTCATGATCATCCGCACCGACGTGAGCGCGCCCACCCCGACGACCCTGGTCACGGGAGGAGGCGCCTTCCGCGGGGCGGCGGATTGGGGCGCCGCCGGGATCCTCTTCGTCGAGACCGTCTCCGGATCCGGGCCGCAGCTCGTGTTCGTCGACGCCAGCGGGGGAGGCCGTAAAGTCCTGATGACGGCGGGCACGGGCTTCGACATCGCGTTTCCGCGCTGGCTGAAGTGACTTACTTCGCGAACATCCCTTCCTCGTAGGCGACGATCTTCCCCGCCACCGCCGAAGCGGCCACGGTGAGGGGTGAGGCCAGGTAGAGGCGGCCCGGGCCCGAGCGGTTCTGGTAGTTGCGGTTGATGGCGGAGACCGTGACCTGCTCGGCCGACGACGACACGCCGGGACCGCAGCCGATGCAGGCTCCGCAGCCCGGATGGATGACGCGCACGCCCGTCTTCTCGAAGACGTCCACGTAGGCTCGGCCACGCGCGTACGCCTCGACCGCCTCCGAGCCGAACTGGATGTAGAACTCCACCCCCGGCCGGACGGCCCGCCCCGCATCGAGCGCTTCCTTCATGACCCTGGCGTACATGTCGAGGTCGTCTTCCTTGCCCGCGGTGCAGCTTCCGCCGTACGCGATGTCGATGCGCACTTCGCCCAGGTCGGCGATCGCCGCGCCGTTGGTCGGGTCCGAGGGGATGCCCCTGGCCTGGTCTCCGGGCGTCGCCACCATCGGGCGGATCCGTCCGAGGTCGATCGTGTGCACGCCGCCCGCGTACGCGGCGCCGGGATCGGGTCTCACGACCTTGCGACGCAGCTCCTCCAGGGAGGCGCCGGGCCGGCGGGCGGCGATCCAGCGCAGCGTGTCCTCGTCCGCCTCCACCACGCCCGCCTTGGCCGAGCACTCCGTGGCCATGTTGGCGAGGGTGGCGCGCTCGTCCGGCGAGAGGGAGGCGAGCCCCGGCCCTCCGAACTCCATCACGCGATCGAGCGTCTCCTGGCGCCTGGCATGGGTGGCCAGGATGTGGAGCATGACGTCCTTGGCCGTGACGCCTTCGTCGAGGCGGCCCACCAGCTCGAACCGGATGGCCTCCGGGACCTCGACGAAGGTGAAGCCCGCGTGCACGAGCGCCGCGTACTCGGTCGCTCCCACGCCGTAGGCCAGGGAATCGTTCGCACCGCCCATGCAGGTGTGGCTGTCCGTGGCCTGGATGAAGTCGCCCGGCTCGATGATCCGCTCGCGGGCCACGCTGTGGCAGATGCCGGGCGAGACCGCGTCGCGCGCGGAGAAGTCCAGGACGCCCGTCTGGCGCTGGAACGCGCGCTGCAGGTCGCGCAGGACCTGGATCTTGGGCGAGAACGGCGCCATCTTGGCCACGCCGTCGGCGTAGATGAGGTGGTCCTCGAAGACCGCGAACTTCCGCGGGTCGGCCAGGGCGTAGTCGGGTCCGAACTCCTGGGCGAGGAAGTAGGCCACCTGCGCCGTCGTGAACTCGTGGGAGTAGCCGCCGTCCACGCGCACGCACACCGCGTCCCCGGGGGCGAGGAACACCGGGCCTGGGGCCCCGACGACGTGCGCGGCCAGGACCTTCTCCGCGATGTTCATCGGGCGCGAGGTGGTGGCGGCCGCGGGCAGCTCCACCTCGCCGCGCGCATACGCCTTGGTGAACGGGAAGAGGCCTCCGTATTCGATCACCTTCTTCGTGATCACGTCGTAGCCCTTCGTGAACTCGTCGAGCGGGACCTGTTCGCCGCGCTGGAGCCGCGTCAGGACGGCGTGATCGCCCATGAGCACGCCCTGCGAGACGTTGTTGCGGGCGTGGATGGGCGCGAAGGAGGCGGCGATGGCGATGCGGATGCCGGACCACTTCTCCGCCTGCACCGCCGTCTCCCGGCTGGAGCCGACGCCCTTGCGGTAGCCGGAAGCGATGACCTCGAACCCGCCGGCCATGAGCGCGCCTTCCGGGAAGAGCCGTTCCTTGTTCACGGTGATCCCGGCGTACGCGTTGCGCGCGATGTCCTCCGGCCGGTAGTCGAAGCAGGCCCAGGCCGGCGTCATGGCGTCGGTGTTGATGTCGTCCATGAGGTCCTCGACCCGGAGGTCCTCCATGCGCAGGTCCAGCTCCCCGCGGAGCTGGCGGCGGATGAGGGCGGGGTCCTTGGTGAGGAAGAGGACGCGCTTGCCGGGCGTGAGCGAGACCGTCGGTGCGGGCTTCATCGCCAGCGAGGAGACCTCCGTGCCAGGCATTTTATCGCGCCCGTCTCCCGCCCGCCCGCCTGCCTAGGCCACCGTGACCACCACCTCCTGGCCGTCGATGCGTGCCGCGAACGCGGGCAGTGGGCGAAGGGCGGGCCCGTTCAAGACGGCGCCCCCGGTCGTGAAGCGCGAGCCATGGCAAGGACAATCGAGAGTCCGCGCGGGGGGTTCCGGAAGGAGCACGGTACAGCCCTCGTGCGTGCAGACCCTCGAGACCGCGACCACGCTCGTGGCCGATATCCGCGTGACGGCCAAGGCCACGTCCCCATCGAAGACGGCCACGGTCTCCCCGACCGCGGGGAGGGCGAGACGGAGCGTGCGCGGGGTGGAACCGGGAGGGGAGAGCGGACCCGAGACCGCACCCCCTCCCCCGCATCCCAGCCCGGCCACGCCCGCGGTGCCCGCGGCGAGGCCTTTCATGAAGTCGCGGCGGCAGATCATGGGTGAATGGCCAGTCCTATGCCGGGTTTGGACCACTGTCGGGCTCGTGGGGTTGCAAAGAACCTGACCCCTTGTCAACACAGCCCATTCAACCCTTAGTACACTGAGGCGGTCCAACCAAACAATTCGAGTTCGTCCGAGGGAGTAGCATGAGTCAACCGCCCATCGCTCCTCGCGTTGCCCGTTTCGTCATGGACCGCCTCGGCTACGGCCCGCGGCCGGAATCCATAGAAGAAGTCCTGGATCGCGGCCCCGAGCGTTGGATCAAGGACCAGCTCGAGCCCTCCACCGACGGCGGCCTCGAAACCCGGCTGCGCGCGTTCCCGACCCTCTCCTACAGCATCGCCGAGACCCTGACCCGGTACAACGCCGATCAGCGCTCGCTCGCGCTCAGCCTGCAGGAGTTCCGCAGCGCCCATTTCGTGCGCGCCGTCCACTCGCGGAACCAGCTCCAGGAGGTCCTGACCGACTTCTGGTTCAACCACTTCAACGTCTTCGAGAACGACAACCCCACCAACTACGGCGTCGTGCAATACGAGATGGAGGCCATCCGGCCCCACGTCCTCGGCCGCTTCAAGGACCTCCTGACTGCGGTCGCGAACTCGTGGGCCATGATGTCATACCTCGACAACTACCTGAGCTCGGCCCGCAGCATCAACGAGAACTACGCCCGCGAGCTCATGGAGCTGCACACGCTGGGGGTCGACGGGGGGTATACGCAAGCCGACGTGGTGCAGGTCGCGCGCGCGTTCACCGGATGGGGAATCGACAACCGCGCGGGAACCTTCCTCTACCGTGGCGCGAACCACGACCAGACGGCCAAGACCGTGCTCGGCCAGACCCTTCCCGCCAACCAGGGCAAGAAGGACGGCGACGACGTGCTGGAAATCCTCGCGCGCCACCCGTCGACCGCGCGCTTCATCTCGACCAAGCTCTGCCGCCGGTTCGTGTCCGACACGCCCGGGGAGAGCGTCATCGCGCGCGGGGCCGACGCCTTCACGCGCAGCGAGGGCGACATCGCCGAGGTGATGCGGGCGATCATCGGCACCCCCGATTTCTGGAACGAGGCTTTTGGTCCCGGGAAGATCAAGACGCCGCACGAGTACGTCGTGAGCGCGCTGCGCGCGGTGGCGGCCGAGGTCACCAGCGCGCGCTCGTTCGTGGAGGGCGGGCGGTCCACGCTGACGGCCATGGGGATGCCGACCTACGAAGCGCTCGACCCGACGGGCTGGAGCGACCGTGGGTCGGACTGGCTCCCCAACCCGGGCTCGCACCTCAACCGGATGAACTTCGCGCTGCGCCTGGTGAGCCAATCGCTGGAGGGCGTGTCCGTCGACCTCCGCGCGCTCATCGGCGACGCGGACCCGGCCGACGCGGCGGCCGTGACCGCGGTCATCGATCGGCGCATCTTCGGGGGCACCCTGAGCCCGGACGTGGCGGCGGCCTGCCGCGCGGTCACGAGGACGGGCTCCCTGCTGCCCGGCTTCAAGGCCGTGGGCATGGCCCTGGCCAGCCCCGCCTTCCAGGTGAGGTAGCCCATGGCCTTCGATCCTTCGCGTCGTATCTTCATCAAGGGGGCGGGCGTGGCCGCGGTGGGCCTGGGCTTTGCCCCTTCGACCCTGCTCACCCGCGCCGCGGAAGCGGCGGACGCCGGCTCGCGCGTGCTCGTGCAGGTGTTCCTGCGCGGCGGGGCGGACGGGCTCAACCTGTGCGTCCCCTACCGCGACGGAGACTACTTCGCCCTGCGGCCCGGGATCGCCCTGAGCACCGCGGACGGAGTGCGCGATCTGGACGGGTTCTTCGGGCTCCATCCCCGGCTGGCCCCCCTGCGCGACCTCTACGGCGAAGGTGTGCTCGCCCTTCATCCCACGATCGGCAACGCGGGCCTCACGCGGTCTCACTTCGACGCCCAGGACTTCATGGATACGGCCAGTCCCGGCAACAAGACGGTGCACGACGGCTGGCTCGAGCGCGTGGCCCGGCAGATCCCGGGTGAAGACGTGATGCAGCTCGTGGCCCTGGCCTCGCGCACCCCGCGCTCCGTGCTCGGCCCGGAGGTCGAGCTCGTACTGCAGGACCTGGCCTCGTTCTCCGTAGTCGCCGGCAGCGGCACCGCCACCTGGTCGAGCGAGGCCGATCAGCTCCTGCGCGCCGCCTACGTGGGCACCGGCTCGGCCGTCTACGAGAGCGGCCGCGCGGTCTTCAGCGCGATCGACACCATCCGCCGCACGCCGGCCCTGCAGGCGGGGCCAGCCAACGGAGCGGTCTATCCCCCCGGTACCATGGGGGCCGGGCTCCGGCAGGCCGCGCAGCTCATCAAGGCCGACCTCGGCACGCGGTGCATCTACGTCAACGTTCCCGGCTCGTTCGATACGCACGCCAACCAGCTCGCCGCCAACAACGCCGAATACACGAACATGTCTGCGGCCCTGGTCGCTTTCCGCCGCGACCTCGGGGGCCGGATCGACGACGTCCTGCTCATGGTCACCACGGAGTTCGGGCGCACCGCGGCCCAGAACGGGAGCATGGGCACCGATCACGGGTTCGCCCACTGCGGGCTCTTCCTGGGGGGCAGCGTGCGCGGCGGCCGCGTGCACGGGACGTGGCCGGGGCTCAGCCGGAGCGCCCTCAACGAAGGCCGCGACCTGCGCTATACCGTCGACTTCCGCGACGTGTTCGCGTCCGCGGCGCGCTGGCTCGGCGTCGCCGATCTCGGCCAGGTGATCCCCGGCTACACGCCGGCCACGGACCCGGGGCTGTTCTCGTGAGCCGGCGAAGGCCTGCGGTCCTGGTCCTCGCCGCGACGATGGCCGCCGCTCCCGCCGCTTCTGCCACCGAGTGGTCGGCGGGGTATTCCGGTCTTCGGGCTCGGGGCGATTTCGTTCATGGTGCCGTGCTCGGCGCGACGTGGCCCCGCGGCGGGGGCGCGCTCCGCTTGTCGCTGGAGGCTTCCGGGGAGTCGGGTCTGTCCGCCGGCGAGAACCTGCGCGAGCTGGGCCTCCTCGCCGGGGCGGCGCTGGCGCCGTGGTCCGGCGCGCGCTGGTCGCCGTTCGTCTCGCTCAAGGGCGGGATCGTGCGCGCCCGGCGCCAGGTCGAGGTCTTCGGCGTCGCCATCGGTCCCGACCGCGTATGCGACGGCGGCTGCCCGTACTCCACGGGACCGGCGGCGGAGATCGGCGGTGGGCTCGACCTCCGCCTGGGAGGCCGCTGGGCCCTGCGGCTCGCTCAAGCCGACTACCGGATCCGACGGCTGGCCGGGGAGACCGAGCGGGGCGTGCGGCTCTCGGCGGGGATCGTCCGCCGATGATCCTCGTCTAGGCCGCGTCTAGGCCGCGTCTAGGCCTGGAGCCGCTGGGCGATCGCGTCGCCGACCTCACGCGTGCCGAGCGGGCCGCCGATGTCGGACGTCGTGCGATCGTTCTCGATCGCCCAGCGCACGGCGGCTTCGATGCGCTGCGCCTCCGCGGCCCAGCCCAGGTGCTCGAGCATCAGGGCCGCGGTGAGGATCGCCCCCATCGGGTTGGCCACGTTCTTCCCCGCGAACTTCGGCGCGGAGCCGTGCACGGGCTCGAACAGGCTCAGCCGGCCGGGATGGATGTTCCCGGACGCGGCCATGCCCAGGCCTCCCTGCAGCGCTGCCGCGAGGTCGGTGAGGATGTCCCCGAACATGTTGCTGGTCACGACGACCTGGAACTGCGACGGGTCGCGCACCATCTGGAGGGCGAGGTTGTCCGCGAACAGGTGACTCGCTTCGATGCCAGGGTACTCGGCCGCCACCTGCTTGAAGACGCGCTGCCAGAGCTCGTGGGCGTGGATCAGCACGTTCGACTTGTCCGCCATGACCACCTTCGTGCGGCGGTTTCTCTGCGCATGCGCGAAGGCCTGGCGGATGATCCGCTCGACGCCCTTGCGCGTGTTGAGGTCCACTTCGGTGGCGACCTCGTCCGGCGTGTCCTTCTTGAAGTGGCCTCCCATCATCACGTAGAGGCCCTCGGTGTTCTCGCGGAAGACCACGAAGTCGACGTCCTTCGGCGTCACGTTCTTCAGCGGGCAGAGCTTCTCGTGGAAGAGGCGGACCGGCCGGTAGTTGACGTAGAGGTCGAGGCGGAAGCGCAGGCCGAGCAGGATGTCCGCGGCGTGGCGGTTGTCGGGGACGCGGGGATCGCCCATCGCGCCGAGCAGGATGGCGTCGAAGTTGTCCGGCAGCATGGTGAGCGCGTCGCCGGGCAGGGTGATGCCCGTCTTCAAGTAGTGCTCGGCGCCCCACTCGAAGTGCTGAAGATGCAGGCGGCGGCCGGAGGCGTCCGCCACCGCCTGCAGCGCGCGCACCGCTTCCGCGGTGACGTCCACTCCGATCCCGTCCCCGGGCACCACGGCGATCCGAAGCGCGCTGCTCATGGCGGGGACGGCCGCCTGCGCGCGGCGGCCGCGTCCATCGACCAGCGGCGATAGAGAAACGACGCGGCGGCGGCGCCGGCCAGGTCCCTGGCCACGTCCATGGGATCAGACGTGCGCCCGGGCACGAACGACTGGTGATACTCGTCCGTCACGCCATAGGCGGTGGTGAGCAGGGTCGCGGTCAGCGCCGTGGACACGGTCAAGGCCCGGCCCCGGTCGGCGTCGAGCGCGCGGCAGACCAACGCGGCCCCCGCCCCGTACTCGATCGGATGCGAGATCCAGTCCGGCACGCGGCCCGCCACGCCCAGGTGCGACAGCGAGGAGAAGAAGAAAACGATGGCCATCCAGAGCACGACGGGCACCCAGCGGCCGACCACGGCCTCAGCTCGGGAACGGATACATCAGCCAGCCGACCACCACCGCCGAGGCCACGAACGCCGCGAAGGCGAGCAATCCGAAGCGCAGCCGGCTGCGCGGGTCGTCGCGCAAGAGCGTGGCGAACACGGCCGAGGTGAGGACCGAAAAGGCCAGCAGGGCCACGAGGTGGCTGGCCAGCAAAGGGTGCGAGGTCACCGCTTCCGGCCCAGCGCGGTGTCGTACGCATCGAGAATGACGAGGATGTTGAGCAGCCCGGCGACCGCGGTGAACGTGTTGCCGTACTCGAAGGTCACCGAGCGCACGTCGCCCTCGAACCCGAGGCCGCGCGCGAGGACATAGGGCAGCCCGATCGCCATCTGGGCCAGGCTGAAGAGCGACGCGAGCAGGTCGTCGAGGCCGAGGTTCATGGCCAGCCGCGAATCCATGGCCACCCCCAGGGCGAAGAGGGCCCCGATGGCGCCGAGGAAGAGAAGCGCCTTGCCCGGCCGGCGGAGGTAGAGGTGGCCGGCGCCGGGAAGAAGCCACGCGAACAAGGCGGCGGGCACGGCGCTTCTTCGCGTCTGCTCCAAGGGGACGTTCATCTTAGCATGTCCCCCGCCCTCGCCTTGGCAATTGCCTCCGCGGACGCGGGTGCTAATATCGAATGCCGAATGAGTGGGAGACCCAGCACATGCGATCGTCGATGACCGTCCTTGCCACCTGCGGAATGGCTGCCCTCCTGGGTAGCGGCGCCGCCTTGCCCGTCCGGGCCGACGCCCCGCCCAAGGTCGTGGTGCCCCCGCCCACGCCGGCGCCCGTGCCCACCCCGGGCGTCGTCACCTTCCCCCTCGATCAGATCCGGCCGGGGATGGTGGGCATCGGCCGCACCGTCTTCGAGGGCACGCGGATCGACGAGTTCAAGGTCACGGTCATCGGCGTTCTCGAAAACGTCGGTCCCAAGCAGAGCATGATCGTCGCCCGCCTCGAGGGCGGCCCCCTCGAGAAGACGGGCGTGATCGCGGGCATGAGCGGCAGCCCCGTCTACATCGACGGGAAGCTGGTCGGCGCGGTCGCCTACGGGTTCCCGTTCTCCAAGGAAACCATCGCGGGGATCACCCCCATTTCGGACATGATCGACGCCACCAAGACGGGCGGACCCCGCGCGGCCTCCGCGCGCTTCCCGACCCCGTTCGGCGCCTCCGGGCCGAAGGCCCCCCTCGATCGTGAGGCGATGGTGGCCGCGCTCAAGCGGCCCTTGCCGGCCATCCCGCTGGCGGCGGGCGCGATGCGCGGGGACATGGCCAGCTCTCTCTCCGGTCAATCGCTGAGTCCAATTTCCGTGCCGCTGGTCTTCTCCGGATTCGATCCCACGACCTTCGAGTGGGCGCGCAGCATCTTTTCCGGCATGGGCTTCACGCCCATGATGGGCACGGGCGGCAAGGGGGTGTTGCCTGCGGGTGGGATCCCCGACCTGGAGCCGGGCGGCGCGGTGGGCATCTCGCTGATCGAAGGCGACATGGACCTCAGCGCTACCGGCACCGTCACCCACATCGACAACGGCCGGGTCTACGCGTTCGGCCATCCCTTCTACAACCTCGGGCCCACGCAGTTCCCGATGCGCAAGGCGTACGTGTACTCGGTCTTCCCGAGCCTCTATCAGTCCTGGAAGATCAGCTCGGCCGCGGACGCGGTGGGCACCATCGAGCAGGACCGCATCACGGCGGTGGCGGGCATGATCGGCAAGGCGCCGCGCATGATCCCGGTCGAGGTGAAGATCAAGACCAGCCGCGGCCAGGAGCGCTCGTTCGCGTTCCGCATGGTCGAGGACGAGCTGTTCAGTCCCGTGCTCGCCTACGTCGCGCTGGCCTCCGTCCTGCAAAGCAACGAGCGCGCGTTCGGCACGTCCACCATCCGCGTCAACGCGACCCTGTCCCTCACCGGCCGGCGCGACGTGCGGGTGGAGGACCTGTTCACGCAGGAGCAGCCGGCCATCCAGGCCGCAGGCCTCGTGGCCGCGCCCCTCGCCTACCTGATGACGAACGACTTCGAGCCGGTCAAGGTCGAGAAGCTGTCGATCGACGTCGCGTCCGACGAGACGGTGCAGAGCGCGACCCTGGACCGGGCGTGGCTGGAGCGCACCGGACCCGTGCGCGCGGGCGCGACGGTGCCGCTCAAGGTCCAGCTCCGCACCTATCGCGGCGAGACCCTGTCCGAGACGATCCCGATCACCATCCCCGCCACCGCGCCCTCCGGCACCTACTCCCTGCTCGTGGCCGACGGCCCTTCCCTGACCGCGGTGGAGCAGCGGGAGATGCGGCAGCAGTTCGTGCCGCGCGACCTCGACCAGCTCATCCGCGCCATCAACGGGCTGCGCCACAACAATCACGTCTACGTGCGCATGACCCGGCCGGACGACGGCGCCATCGTGCGCGGCGAGTACATGCAGTCGCTGCCACCCTCGGTCCTCTCCGTCCTCGGCGGGTCCGAACAGGGCACGAGCGTGATCCCGCTGCGCACGGCCGCGGTCTGGGATTTCGACCTCACCACCGATTACGCGGTGTCCGGCTCGCGGCTGCTCACCCTGACCGTCGAGCGCTAGAAGACCCGTCTCCTGATCTCATTGCGAGGTTCGATGCGCCATTTCTCCGCGGGGCTGCTGGCCGTGGCTTGCCTCGCCGTCCCCGCCGCCGTCCAGGCCGCCCAACCCCAGTTCTGGCAGCTCGAAGGGGCGCGCGATTTCCTCGACGGGGAGACGGAGGGACTCTCCGTCGACTCCGAGGGGGGTGTGCGTCTGGCTCCGGCCACCCGCGTGGTCCAGGACCCGGAGGCGCCCTACGTCTGGTCGCTCGCCCGCGACGCGGACGGCCGCCTCTACGTCGGCACCGGCAACGACGGCAAGGTGTTCCGCATCGAGAACGGCAAGGCCTCCCTCCTCTTCGACGCCCCGGAGCTCGAGGTCCATGCCCTTGCCGTCGGCAAGGACGGCCGCCTGTACGCCGGCACCTCGCCCGACGGCAAGGTGTACGCCATCGACCGCGCCGGCAAGTCCGAGGTCTACTTCGATCCCGCGGACAAGTACATCTGGGCCCTCGCGTTCGACGACCAGGGGCGCCTGCTCGTGGCCACCGGATCGGAGGGACGGATCCACCGCGTCACCGCGAAGGACAAGTCGGAGGTCCTCTTCACGAGTCCCGAGGGCCACATCACGGCCATGGCCGTGGACGGTGGCGGCAACGTCTACGCGGGCAGCACGCCCGGCGGCGTGCTCTATCGCATCGACCGCACGGGCAAGGTCTTCGTCCTGCACGACTCCGCCTACCGCGAGGTGAAGGCGGTGGACGTCGCGCCCGACGGCAGCCTGTACGCCGCGCTCATCGACGGCAAGGATCCGAGCGACGTCCGGCCGAGCGTGCCCTCCCTGCCCCCCGTCACCGCCTCCGTGCCCACCGGCGAGGTCACGGTCACCGAGAGCTTCAGCCTGGCCGGTCCTCCGGCCCCCGCGCCTTCCCCGTCTCCGCGTCCGATCGAGCCGATCCGCAGCGGCTCCGCGAAGGGGGCGGTGGTGAAGGTCTCGCCCACCGGCGAGGTCGACACCCTGTGGAGGTCGTCGGACGAGATGCCGCACGCCCTGGCCGCCACTGAGGACGGCGTGCTCGTGGGCACCGGCAACAAGGGCAAGGTCTACCGGGTGCACGCGGACCGCTCGTGGACGATGGTCACCTCCTTCCCCGCCGAACAGGTCACGAACCTCGTGCACGCGAAGACGGGCGAGGTCTTCCTCGCGACGTCGAACCCGGGCCGAGTGCACGTCCTGGAGGCCGCGGCGGGGACGCGCGGGACGTTCACCTCCAAGGCCAGGGACACCGACACCGTCTCGAGCTGGGGACGCGTGCGCTGGGAGGCGGAGCTGCCCCCGGGAACCGAGATCCAGGTCCAGACCCGCAGCGGGAACACGGCCACTCCGGACAGCACCTGGTCCGCGTGGTCGGCCCCGTACACCAGCCGCCAGGGCACGCCCATCGCGAGCGAGCCCGCGCGCTTCCTGCAGATGCGCACGGTCCTGGTCGGACAGCAGGGCCGTTCGCCCCTGCTCGATACGCTGGTGGCCGCCTACCTCCAGCGCAACCTGAGACCACAGATCCAGTCCATCACGGTGCACCCGCCGGGCGAGGTCTTCCAAAGGCCCATCTCCCTGTCCGGCGACGTGGACATCCTCGGCCTCGACGAGCCGCGCAATCCCGAAGGCCGTCCGGCCGCCGCCGCCAGTCGATCGAGCATGCCGTCCGCCACCGCCTACAGCCGCCGGCTGTACCAGAAAGGCGTGCAGACGTTCTCCTGGCGCGCGGACGATCCCAACGGCGACACCCTGGTCTACGACGTGTACTACCGTCCGCTCTCCGACCGCCGGCTGCGCCTGCTCAAGAAGGGCGTCACGGAGGCGGTGCTGGCCTGGGACACGACCACCGTCCCCAACGGCCGCTACGTCATCAAGGTGACGGCCAGCGACGCTCCCAGCAACCCGTCGGGTGTCTCGCTCAGCGGCGACAAGGAGAGCGCGCCCTTCGACGTCGACAACACGCCGCCCACGGTGACGGTCACGGCCGTCGCCGGGAACCCTCGCCGGGTGAAGGTCACGGTCAAGGACGACTCCAGCATCGTGCGCAAGACCGAGTACTCGGTGGACGGCGGCAAATGGCAGGAAGTGCATCCGACCGACGGCATCAACGACAGCCTCGAGGAGAGCTACGAGTTCGCGGTCGGCGAGCTGACCGGGCCCGGGCCCCATGTCGTGGTGGTGCGCGCCTCCGATCTCCTGGGGAACCTGGCCACGGGGCGCATCGAGATCCCGTAGAGTCGGGAGATCCGGTCGCTGAACGTCCTTCTCGTCCGCGCGGGTGCTCTGGGGGACGTCCTGCTCCTCCGAACGGCGGTCGGGGCCCTGCGGGCGGCCGGCCACTCCGTTTCGCTCCTCGCACCCTCCGCAGCCGGTGCGGCTCTGTGCGGCCGCGGTCCGGCCGAGGTGGACTCCGTCCTGTCCTGGGAATCGGCGACGTTCGCCGCCCTGCTCGCGGGCGACGCCAGCATCTCTTCCGAGTTGTGCGGCGCGCTGGCGTCTTTCCACGCCGTGATCGCGTACACCGCGTCGGCCGATCTCCGGCACGGCCTGGGACAGGCGGCACCGTCCGCGGAGATCGTGGCTCAGCCTCCCCTGCCCCCACCGGCGGGACCGCATGCGGCGGCTTGGCTGGCCCAGGCCGTCGCCAGGCTCGGAGCCGATCCCGCGGTCACGCCGCCAATCTTCGCCCCGTCGGAGGCGGAGTCGGCACAAGCGCGGCCCTGGCTCGATCGCCTCGGACCTGGTTTCCTGGCCGTCCATCCAGGCAGTGGCGCGCGAGGGAAGAACTGGCCGGCGGAGCGGTTCGCGTCGCTCGTCGAGCACGTCGCCGACGGTCGGCCGTTCGTGCTTGCCGAGGGGCCGGCGGACGCGGAGGCGGCCGCGCCCGCGGCGCGCCTGCCGTCCGTCGTCCATGCCCGCGGGCTTCCCCCGCGCGTACTCGGCGCCGTGCTCGCCCGCGCCGGCCTCTACGTAGGCAACGACTCCGGGATCAGCCATCTCGCCGCGGCCTGGGGCGCCCCGGTGGTCACGCTGTTCGGGCCGACCGATCCCGCGCAATGGGCGCCGATCGGGCCGCGGGTCAGGGTGATCCGGTCAGCGGATCGAACGATGGAAGGTCTCGGAACGGACGAGGTCGTGCGGGCGGCGCGAGAGATGCTTTAGGTATAAACGAAATTACGTTCCCCACACGTCCATACGGCTGATCAGCCGATAGATGCTGACCGCGACGGGGCGGCCGCGGAAGCGCGCGGGCTCGTAGCGCTCGCGCCGCAGCGCGTCCACCACCGGGCGCGCCAGCTCGGAATCGCCCCCGAGGACCGTCACCGCGGAGACGCTGCCGTCGCGCGCGACCACCGTCTCCACGAAGAGCGTGCCCTGGCCCGGATGGTCCAGGAGGTACCGGGGCACCGTCTCGCTCGACCGCATGCGCGGCGGGCTCACCTCCGACATCGAGAAAAGCGGATTGCCTTCGGTCCCCGAGGGCGGGAGGAAGGCGTCCCAGGTGGACAGGGACGCGGAGGTGGGCACGGTCGGCGACTCGCCCACACGATCGAGCGCGAGGGCGCCGCTGAGCACGGCCACGAGCACGAACGCCGCCGGAACCAGGCTGGGCAGCATGAGGGGACGCGCCATGCCGAAGGGACGGAAGACCAGCGCGAGGCCGGGTTGGCGGCCCATGTCGAGACGGTCGAGGACGCGCGCGGCGATCTCACCGGTCGCTTCCAGGGGCGGCGTCTCGGACAGGAGGTCGAGGTCGTCGTTGAAGGAGCGCCACGCGGCCGCGCACTGGAAGCAGGCCTCGAGGTGCGCGGAGACGTCGCGCGCGTCGGCCGCGCGCAGCGCCTGGTCGCGGTGCTCGGAAAACCGGCTCCGTACCCGACGGCAGTTCATGGCTTCTCCTCTCCCGCCGGCGCGAGCGCGCGCCGCAGGCCGTCGCGCCCACGCGCGAGCCGGCTCTTGACCGTCCCCATGGGCAGCGCGAGCGTGGTCGCGATCTCCTCGCAGGAGAGGCCCTCCACTTCGCGCAGCAGCAGCACCGCGCGGTGGTCGAACGACAGGGCGCGCAGGGCGGACTCCATGCGCCGCGCGCGCTCGCGGCGGGCGAGCCGCTCGAAGGGTCCCTCCGCGGGCGAGACCGCGGAGATCCGGGCCTCGTCGGCGGCCGTGATCTCGTCGAGGGGACAGGCGGCGGCGCGCCGCCGTCGCCGCCACCACCGCTGCCGGTTGCGGCACTGGTTCACCACGATGCGGTAGATCCACGTCCGGAGGGTGCTGCGGCCCTCGAAGCGCGTCAGGGTGCGATAGATCTGCAGGAAGACGTCCTGCGCGATGTCCTTGGCCTCCTCCGGATCGCCGAGGAGGCGCGCGGCGAGGTTGAGGACCATGCGCTCGTGCAGGGACACCAGCCGCGCGAAGGCCTGGGGATCGCCCTGACGGCAGCGTTCGACGAGGGCGGGCTCCGCGACGGGTCCCGCCGAAAGGCTCTCCGCGGACGAGAAAGCGAGCTCGCTCGAGGCCATCGCGACCTCCAAACCCACCGCCGCTCACTTGGACACCGGCCTGCCCTCGCCGGTTCCGCGACGGTCGCGCCCGACCCGACACAGATTGTACCGCCGGAAACCGGGCGCTATTCCGCGCCGCAAGGCAAGCGACTGGTAATGAGAGAGATCCTGCGATCAGGCGTGCGCGGGCTGGCCCTTGTCGGGGGTTCCGGGGGTGTCGTTCGACGCGCTGGCGGTAGCGGTGGCGGCCTCGTCCGTCGCCGTCTTCTCCGCCTCCCAGTACCGCACCCGCTCTTTCAGGAGGCGCCCGACGTAGATGAGGAGGAGGAGGCTCGGCGTGACCATGAGCGCCGTGATCACGAAGAAGAGTGCCCAGTTGCCGCCGAGGGCATCGACCACGAAACCGCTGGCGCCCGAGACCAGGGTACGCCCTAGGTTTCCCAGGACCGAGAGCAGGGCATACTGCGTCGCGGTGTAGGTGTGGCTCGTGAAGTACGAGATGAACGCCACGAAGGCCACGGTGGACATGGCTGAGGTGAAGCCGTCGACGAAGATCGTGGCGGCGTAGAGCTTCTCGTTGGGGCCCACCATGGCGATCCAGGAGAACATCAGGTTCGAAGCGGCCATCGCGATGCCGCCGACGAACAGTCCCTTGACGATCCCGATGCGCGCGTTCAACAGGCCGCCCGCCATCGAGAACAGGATCGTCACCCCCGCCGTCATGAGCTTCGAGTAATAGGCGATCTGGGTGTCGGTGAAGCCCACCTCCTTGTAGAACACGATGGACATGCGCCCGAGGAACGCCTCGCCCAGCTTGAAGAGGAACACGAAAAGCAGGACGCTGACTCCGAGCTTCACGCCGGTCCGCTCGAAGAATTCTCGGAACGGCTCCACGACCGTGACGCCCAGCCAGGCCGTCAGCCGCGCCCACCGTCCCGGCGCCACCTTCTGGGCCAGCACCCGCTCGTACTTCGCTTCGGCCTCGGCGAACCTTTCGCGGCGCTGCCTCGCCTCCGGCGAAAGCACCACCGCGACCATCAGCGGGATCCAGAACGCGGCCAGAAGCAAGTAGATCCGGCCCCACGTCCAGCCGGGCAGGTCGGCGAGGAAGAACGGGACCGAGCCCAGTAGCGCGTACCCGGTCCACCAGCCGGCGGTGGTGGTGGCGGACGCGTGGGAGATCTTCGTCGTCTCTTCTCGGGGAATGATCTCGACCCGGTAGGCATCGATGGCCACGTCCTGGGTGGCCGCGCAGAAAGCGATGGCGAGGGCCAGGATACCCGTCCACTTCACGCTCTCCGCCGGGTTCGTGAACGCGATCCCGAGTGTGGCGAGCGCGATGATCATCTGCATCGCGAGGATCCAGCCCCGCCTCTGCCCGAGCCGGCCGAACACCGGGAAAGGGATGCGATCCACGAACGGCGCCCAGAGGAAATGGACCGAGAACGCCGCCGTGACGGTGCCGAACACGCCGATGGCGGAACGGGTGAGACCGGACTCCTTCAGCCAGGCCGTCATCGCCGACCCGAAGAGCACCCAGGGAAATCCGCTGGCCATGCCGAAGATGAAGATGGTGAGAAGGCGCCGGTCGAGATACTCGCGCAGGCTCTCGCGGATTGACGGTGCGGCCTTGTCGGGGTCGGGTCCGTCGGCGGCAGTGGAGACCTGGGGGCTGCTCACGAGTGCCTCCTTGATGTTTCGGTGCGGACTCGTCCCGACGTCGAATCCCTCAAGCCACGATAGCAGGAACAATGCCAGCCAAGGCTCGGTCGCTCACGAGTCCCCGGGGGCCCCGAGGCCGGTCACGCGTGACTAGAATGCCTGAGGGGAGGATCCGTGCCCATCGTGGTCCAGAAGTACGGCGGCTCGTCCGTGGCGGACGTGCAGAAGATGCAGAAGGTGGCGGACCGCATCGCCACCACCAAGGCCGCGGGCAAGGACGTGGTGGTCGTGGTGTCCGCGATGGGAGATACGACGGACGACCACCAACGACGCCCACACCAACGCGCGCATCGTCGAGGTGCGGCCGTTCCGGGTCCAGGACGAGCTGGCCCAGGGCAAGGTCGTGATCGTGGCCGGTTATCAGGGCGTGTCCTACCGGCGCGACATCACCACGCTCGGGCGCGGAGGATCCGACACCACCGCCGTCGCCCTGGCCGCCGCGCTGGAGGCGGATTGCGAGATCTACTCGGACGTCGAAGGCGTGTACACCGCCGACCCGCGCGTCGTGCCCGAGGCGCGCCGCCTGGCCGAGCTCAGCTACGAGGAGATGCAGGAGCTGGCCGAGTCGGGGGCGAAGGTCCTGAACGCGCAGGCGGTGGAGTTCGCCAAGGAGAAGGGCATCGCGATCTATGCCCGCGCCACCCGCGGCGGCAGGGAGACGGTGGTACGGAAGTCCCCACCTCGCTCCCCGGGCCGCGTGGTGGGCGTGGCCAGCGAGACCGGCCTCATCATGCTCACCACCGCGGACGACGGGCCGGATCTTCTCTTCCGCGTGCTCGAGCATCTCGACGGGCGGCAGGTGGCGGGCAAGCAGCTCCTCTTCCAGGACTGGCCCGGGCGCGGCGGCTCCGGATCGCTCGTCCTCTCCCTGGAGAACCTGCACGACTTCCCCGCCCTGCGCCGCGACCTTGAGGGCGCCTTCGCGGGTCGCGTGCAGCTTCGGGACGGCCTGGGGGCGGTCTCCGCCATCGGGGCCGGCATCAACGCGAGCTTCCACAACCTGCGCCGCGCGTACGGCGTGCTGTCGAAGCAGGGCGCGACGGTCCTGGGCGTCTCGACCTCGAGCTTCCGCATCAGCCTGCTCGTCGAGGAGGCGAAGGTCCCGGACGCCGTTCGTGGCCTCCATGCCGAGCTCGTCTCGGAGGGCGAACCCGTCGAGTAGGCCCCCGATCGCCGTCCATGCCCACGTCCTACTGGCTCACGCGCTTCCTGTTCCTGCGGCTCCTGGGGCTCGTCTACGTCGTCGCCTTCCTGATCATTGTCAATCAATGGCAGCCGCTCCTGGGCAGCCATGGGCTGCTCCCCGCCCGTGAGGTGCTCGACGGCCTGGCCCAGACGCACGGCCGCGGCGTCCTCACCTTCCTTCGCCTTCCGACGCTCTTCCTGTTCGACGCCTCCGACACCGCGTTTCGCGTGGGTGGCTACGTGGGACTGGCCCTGTCCCTCTGCCTCCTGTGCGGGCTGGCGAACGTGCCGCTCCTGTTCGCGCTCTGGCTGCTCTATCTCTCGTACGTTCACGCCGGCCGGACGTTCTACGGATACGGGTGGGAGATCCTGCTGCTGGAGACGGGATTCCTGGCCATCTTCCTCGCGCCCACCCTGCGGGCCGGGCCCTTCGCGCGGCGCACGCCCCCCTCGCCCATCGTGATCGCGCTCTTGCGCTGGCTGATCTTCCGCGTGATGCTGGGCGCCGGCCTCATCAAGCTGCGCGGGGACCCGTGCTGGCGCGACCTCACCTGCATGGCCTTCCACTACGAGACGCAGCCCATCCCGAACCCGCTCTCCTGGTACCTCCACCACCTGCCCCTCTGGTTCCACCGCCTGGAGGTCGTCTTCAACCACGTCGTGGAGCTGATCGCGCCCTTCTTCGTCTTCGGGCCCCGGAGGGCGCGGCACGTGGCGGGGACGCTCATCGTCGCCTTCCAGGTGCTGCTCCTCCTCAGCGGCAACCTGTCGTTCCTCAACTGGCTGACCATCGCCATCGCCGTGGCCTGCTTCGACGACGGGCTGCTGGCCAAGCCGTTGCCGCCCCGCCTGCGCGCCTGGGTCGAGACGCGCACGGCCGGCGTCGAGGAGACCAAGGCGCGCGCCCTCGCCGTGTACGCCCTGGCCCTGGTCGTCGGCCTGCTCAGCATCAATCCCGTGATCAACCTGCTCTCGCCGCGCCAGGTGATGAACACCTCCTTCGACCCCTTCGAGCTCGTGAACACCTACGGCGCGTTCGGCAGCATCGGCCGGGAGCGCTTCGAGATCGTGCTCGAAGGCACGGACGAGGCCGAGCCCGACGGCGCGCGCTGGACGGAGTACGAGTTCAAGTGCAAGCCGGGCGATCCGACGCGCCGGCCGTGCGTGGTCTCGCCCTACCACTACCGGCTGGACTGGCAGATGTGGTTCGCGGCCATGCCCGGCGCGGGAACCCCGCGCTGGCTCGTGCGGCTGGTCGCGAAGCTGCTCGCCGGAGACGGGCCGGCGCGCGGCCTGCTCGCGCCGGGCGCGTTCGACGACCGCCCGCCGCGCTGGATACGCGGGCGCCTCTACCGGTACCAGTTCACGGCGCCGGGCGAGCGCGGCTGGTGGCGCCGCACCTTCGTGGCCGACTACCTTCCCCCGCTGTCCGCGACCTCGCCCGCGCTCCGCGAGTACCTGGCCCAGACGCCGGAGTGGTGATCCCGTCTACCCGATGCCCAGCCGGCCGATCTTGGCCACCAGCCCCTGACGGGTCAGGCCCAGGGCCACCGCCGCCCGCGCACGGTTGCCACCGTGCTCGCCCAGGACGGCCGCGATGTGTTCCTGCTCGCAGGCCCTCACCGCGTCCTTGAGCGACCGGGCGGCGGTGCGCGGTGCTTCCACGCGCAGGGACAGGTGCTCCGGTCCGATGATCGGGCCGCCGGACAGGACGACGGCGCGATGGATCTCGCGCTGGAGCTCACGGACGTTGCCCGGCCACGCGTAGCCCTCGAGGAGCCGCCGGGCGGCGGCGGTGACGATGGGCTCGGGCCGTCCCGCGGGGGCGTACTGGCGCAGGAACGCCCGCACGAGACGCCAGATGTCCTCGCCGCGCGTGCGCAGCGGCGGCAGGGCCAGGACCACGTCCTTGAGCCGGAAGATGAGGTCCGGGCGCAGGCGCGACTCCAGGGGGACGTTGGCCGCCGTCACCAGGCGGACGTCCGCCTTGCGCAGGCGCGTCTCCCCGACGCGGGCGTACTCGCGCGTCTCCACGAAGCGCAGCAGCTTGGCCTGCGCGCGGGCCGAGAGGTCGGCCACCTCGTCCAGGAAGAGCGTCCCCTGCTCGGCCGCCGCCACCTGGCCCTCGCGATCGGCCACCGCGCCTGTGAACGCGCCGCGGACGTGCCCGAACAGCTCGGACTCGAACAGCTCGTCGCTCAGAGAGGACGCGTTGACGGGCACGAAGCGGCCCGGCCGTCCCGAGCGGGCGTGCAGCGCCGCCGCCACGCGCTCCTTGCCCGTCCCCGTTTCTCCGGACACGTGAACGACGAGGTCGGAAGGGGCAACCTGTGCCATCGTGCGCAACATCTCGCGCATGGCCGGGCAGCGTCCGATGATTCCGGGCACCTCTTCGTCGTGCGCGGGGACTTCGGGGGCGAGCAGCTCGAGCGGCCGCACGCCGAGCAGGCGGACGAATTCCGCGAGCAGGGCCAGCCCGGTCTCGTCCGGCGGGGCCCCGTCCACCTCCCGGAAGTCGAGGTACACCGCAACCCCGGGCGCCATCGGGACCAGGAGCGCACCGGCCAGGCCGTGCAGCACGCGGCTGGGCTCGCGGTCCCATCCCTCCCGGCTGACGTCGACGACGCGCGGGCCGGTCGCTTCGCGCGCCACCATCCGCGCGACGTCGTCCTCCGCCAGCGGACGCGGCTCGGCGGCGTCGCGGCACAGCTCCCACCCGGACTCCGCGACCAGCGCGGCCCGCCACCAGGGAAGAACGGAGGCCAGGGCGCGCATCACCGCCGCCCAGCGCGCGACGGGCGCCGGCTCCGTGACGACGGCGGCCGCCGCATCCACCGCCGCCGAGAGGACCGGCACGCGCGGCAACGCCGCCAGCGCTCCCTCGGCGACGAGAGCGGCCGCGCGGCGACCCAGGATCTCGCGTACGTCGGCCAGGGCGTAGGCGAGCACGCGGCGGTCACCCCAGGCCTCCAGTCCGGCGAGGGCGTGCCGCACCTCGTGACCATCCGGATCCACGCCGCGCGCGCCAGCCAGGCCCAGGTCGGCGACCTGGACGTAGCCCGGCCGGCCCTGGGCCGCGCCGCGCGCCCGCTCGAAGACCTCGCCCGCCTCGCGGCGAGAGGTGCGGAGGAGGGCGCGGCCGAGAGCCAGGAGGGCGAAGGAGACCAGGTCTCCTCGGCTGTCGGCGGCCGCCCGGCAGGCCCTCCGTCCTTCACGCACGGCCTCCGTGATGCGGCGCAGCGTGACCAGCGCATGCACGCGGCGCACGCGGCTGCGGCACTCGCCTTCCGTGTCCTGGAGCAGCCGGTACAGTCCGAGGGCCTCCACCGCGATGCGCTCGGCGGCGTCGGCTTCGCCGGCGGCGAGGTGAAGGTCGGAGACGCGGAGCAGGGTTTCGGCCAGGGAGCGCGTGTTGCCGCGGTCCGCGTGCAGGTCGCGCGCGCGCTCGAGCGCCCTCCGCGCACGGCCGAGATCGCCGGTGGCGACGTCCACCGCCGCCCGACCGGCCTCCGCCACCGTGAACTCCCGGGCATCGCCCCGCTCGCGGAAGAGCGCCGCCGAGGCGTCGAACTCCTGCCGCGCCTCCTCCCACCGGCCGAGCGCCGCGAGCAGGCCGGCCCGGCCGCTGCGGGCCAGGGCCAGCACATCCGAGCGATTGAGGCCGGCCGCGACCTCGATGCGGCGCTCCTGCAGGCGCAGCGCCTCCTCGAGCCGTCCCGCATCCCGCATGATGCCCGCGCGCTTCTCCAGGACGCGGACCGTGCCCGTGGGGCAGTCCGTGGCCAGATAGATCTGCTCGGCCTGCGCCAGATGGGCGAGGGCCGCGTCGCGGTCGTTGGTCTTCCAGGCGAACAGGCCCTGCTCTTCCAGCACGCGCGCGCGCGTGAGCGGTGCCTTGGCCTGCTGCGCCGCCTTCCGCAGCTCGCCGTGAGCCCGGCTGGCCGGACCCGTGAGCCAGAGGCCGTGACCGCGTACGACGCGCAGACGCGCCTCCACGTCTTCGTGATCGGCGCCGCGGCGGAGCGCGCGCGTCGCCACCACGACGGCTTCCCGGTAGCGCAGGAGGCCCAGGAGCGCATCCGCCTCGGCCAGGGCCAGCGCCGGCGCTTCCTGGGCCGGACGGAGTCGCCGGGCCCGGCGCACGGCGGCCAGCGCATCCGCGTGACGCCCTTCGGCCAGGGACGTGCGCGCTCGCGCGCATTCTGCTTCTCCGCGCCGGCCGAGCACGGCCGGGCGTTCCGGTGTCGGGTCGCTCACCGCATCCTCCTCGTTGGTCATTCGAAGGCGGCGGAGCGTATGCGCCAGGAACGCGAAGCGCTCCGCCGGGTGTCACAGTTCGGCGGAGTGTCACAGCGGGCGGGTGGTATATTTCCGGGCTTGCGCTTCCTTACCGCCGGCGAATCGCACGGACCCGCCCTCACCGTGATCGTGGAGGGCCTTCCCGCGGGGCTCACCGTGGACCGGGCCGCCATCGACGCCGATCTGCGGCGCCGGCAAGGGGGTTACGGTCGCGGCGGCCGCATGAAGATCGAGAGCGACTCCGTCGAGGTCCTCTCCGGCGTGCGCCACGGCAAGACGCTCGGCAGCCCGGTCTCCCTCGTGATCCGCAACCGCGACCACGCGAACTGGGCGGACGTGATGTCTCCGGACCCGCAGCCGCCCGAGGCCAAGAAGCGCCGCGCGCTCAAGCATCCGCGACCCGGCCACGCCGACCTGTCCGGCGCCTTGAAGTACCTCACCGACGACCTGCGCGAGGTGCTGGAGCGCGCGTCCGCCCGCGAGACGACCGCGCGCGTGGCCGCCGGTGGGCTGGCCAAGGCGCTCCTCGCCACCGCCGGCATCGAGGTGCGCAGCCACGTGCTCAGCATCGGGAAAGCTGCGACGGAGGGCGCCCCGATCACGTGGGAGGCGCTGGCCGCCGTGGAGGGCAGCCCCGTGCGCTGCGCGGATCCGGCCGCGGCCGCGGCCATGATCGCGGAGATCGACGCGGCCAAGAAGGCGGGCGACACGGTGGGGGGCGTGTTCGAGGTCGTGGTGCACGGTGTGCCCCCGGGCCTCGGGACCTTCGCGCACTGGGACCGCCGCCTGGACGGCCGGCTCGCCCAGGCCCTCATGTCGATCCACGCCGTGAAGGCGGTGGCGGTGGGCGCCGGCTTCCGGGGCGGCGACACGCCCGGCT
>WNGB01005114.1_pt1 | contig 33218 bp, 40 predicted proteins | sample 5400681 | NCBI WGS metagenome assembly WNGB01 (sample SAMN13153367, study PRJNA577476) | soil metagenome | isolation source: 115 cm soil or saprolite under grassland replicate 2 | place: USA:California | collected 2016-06-15
GTCACCTGCTTCGGGCCCATCAGCTCGGAGGGACGGCCGATCGCGACGATCCTTCCTTCACGCAGGACCGCGACGCGGTCGGATAGCTGCTCGGCCTCCTCGAGGTAGTGCGTCGTCAGCAGGATCGTCTTGCCCAGCGACCGGAGCGAGCGAATCGTGTTCCAGGCGGCCCGGCGCGCCCCGGGGTCGAACCCCGTCGTCGGCTCGTCGAGGAAGATCAGCTCCGGATCACCGACCAGCGCGAGCCCCAGATCGAGGCGGCGGCTCTGCCCGCCGGACAGGCTCTTGACCCGGGAATCGCGCTTGTCCGCGAGCCCGATTAGCTCGACGACCTCGTCCACCGGTCGCGGGTGACGGTAGTACCCGGCGAAGAGCGCCAGCATCTCCGTCACGGTCAAGGTGGTGTACACCGCCGACGATTGGAGGACGACGCCGATCCGCTGGCGCCACTCGCTGCCGGTTTGTTCCGGATCCTCGCCGAGCACCTCCACCGACCCGGAGTCGCGCTTGCGGTAGCCCTCGAGGATCTCGACCGTTGTCGTCTTGCCCGCGCCGTTCGGGCCGAGGAGTCCGAAGACCTCCCCGGCGCCGATCTCGAAGCTGATGCCTCGCACCGCCTGGAGCCCGCCGTAGGACTTGGACAAGTCCGCGACGGAGACCGCGCTCGTCACGGCAGGTCGATCACGATCATTCCGGCCGGCGGGAAGCTCGGCTCCTCCTCGCCTGTCAGTGCCGCCGCGATGCGTCCGCAGTCCGGCTGGTGACCCACGACGACGACGCGGTCTCCGCGCCTCACCACCGCTGCTCGCACGGCCTCGGGAGTCGCCCCGGGCGCCAGCCGATCGTCCGCTTCGGCGTCCGAGCCGGTGGCCCTCGCGAGCACGGCGCCGGTCTCGCGCGCCCGCAGGAGCGGGCTCGTGAGGATGACGTCCGGCTCGATGCCCTCCGCTCTCAGCCGCTCCCCGAGCTGCCGGGCCTGGTCTCGTCCCTCCTCGCTCAGCGATCGCAGCTCGTCGGGATCGCCCGGGGTCGCATCCGCGTGGCGCACGAGAAAGAGCTGCATGCCGGTGGCAGGATAGACCGTGGCGTGCGTCTCTCCCTCCGCATTCGCGATCTCGTCGTCGCGAGCTGGAAGATCGAGCGGGACCAGGCGATGGGGCTGCTGCCGCCTGGGCTCGAGCCCGCACCGGTGGACGGCGACTACCTGATCTCGCTCGCCGCGCTGCGGTATCCGGGTGGAGGGATCGTTCCGCCGTGCTCCCAGATCAACCTGCGGACGTACGTGGCCGGCGAGAGCGAGCAGGCGGTCTACTTCCTGTTCTCCCGCGTGACTCTGCCCGGGCTGGTCGGGATTCTGCTCGGTGCTCCCGAAGGCCTCGCGCGAATCACGGTTCGGTCCGGTTTCGTGAACGCGCCGGGACTCGGCGTCTCGCTCCGCTACCGGGTCGGTGACGTGACGGACTCCGGGCCGATCGGACGCCATGAGCTCGGGATCTTCGGACGGGCCCGCCTGAGGGCTGTTCGCATCCACCGCGGCCCCGCCGTCTGGCGCCGCGCGGAGCCCTTAGGCGACGTCCGGGCGGATCCGATCCTGCATCTCGGCATCGAGGTCGAAGGCCCGCCGATGCTGCTCTACGCGAGCGAAACCGCTCTCGAGCTCGACGGTCGCCTCCGACGCATGTTGCCTTCTCCACGAAGTGGTGGGAAGATGGGCGCTGGGAGAGCCGTCTAGGAAGATAGGCGCCGAACAATCGGTGCCGGGAAGAAGGAGGTGCCCATGGAGGCACTAACAGCGAAAGCGGCGCTGGTCGATCCGGCGACGCTCGACGACGAGGGAAATGCCGTCACGACTCGTATCCCGCGCTCCGAGATCGAAGAGGCAGCGCGCGCCAAGGGTCCGTCGGAGTTCTTCCTCGACGTCGCGCGTGTCCGGGACGGCGACCGCGAGGCGGAGCAGCGCATCACCGTGTCGTGGGATCCGGACGACCTGGACCAGTTGCTGCGTTCGGCGACGGGTGACGAGGTGACCCTCGCGTTCAAGCCGGACGAGCTCGCTCGGATGTTCGAGGAGCCCGACGTCGAGGCGCAGGGTCTCCGCGAGAAGGTGGCCATCCTCACGGTCGCTGCAACGACCGCGGCCGGTATCTCCGCAGGAGTTGCGGGTGCCCAGACAGTTGCTCCTGTCGGCGATGCCGGAGGTGGCTCGACCGCAGCGTTCGTCACCGACTCGACGAGCAGCGGGCCCGCATCCGACCTGCAGGCGCAGGAGCAGGCGTTCCGGATCTCGGAGCAGTCTGGCGCAGGCGCCAGCGACCTCCAGGCCCAGGAGCACGCGTTCCGGGTCTCGGAGGAGTCAACCGGAGCAGGCGGGACCAATCTCGTCACCGACACGACGAGCAGCGGCCCGGGAGCATCGACCGAGGCCTCGGGCGGGACGCAGTTCCTGACCGATGCAACCTCGAGCGGACCGGGAGCGACCGAGGAGGCCGGCGGGACGCAGTTCCTGACGGACGCCACCTCGAGTGGCCCCGGCGCGACCGAAGGCGGCACCGGCGGGACGCAGTTCCTGACCGACGCCACCTCGAGTGGGCCGGGAGCGACCGAGCAGGCCGGCGGGCAGTTCCTGACCGACGCGACGTCGAGCGGTCCCGGAGCATCGACCGAGGCTGCATCGGCGGGCGGAGGAGGACAGAGCTGGGTCGAGGGCACGGGCGGCGAAGCCGCGCTTGCCGGCGGGCTCGCACTCCTCATCGTCGGGGCGGGGTTCATCGGCACCCGGCAGCGCCGGGGCGTCCAGCCCGCCTAGCAGCGCCGCACTGAACAGGAGGCGCGGGCGGTCAAGCCGCCCGCGTCGTCCTGCTCTTAGAGTGACGTCGTGCGCGAGCTCCGCTACGTGACCTGTGACGTCTTCACCGACACGCCGCTGGCCGGGAACCAGCTGGCTGTCTTCACCGACGCGCGCGAGGCCGACGACGAGCTGATGCAGAAGCTCGCCCGCGAGATGAACTTCTCCGAGACCGTGTTCGTGCTCCCCGCCGAGGGCGAGGGGCACGCCCGCATCCGGATCTTCACGCCGGCGACGGAGGTGCCGTTCGCCGGGCACCCGACCCTCGGGACCGCCTTCGTGCTCGCGGCGCCGATGCAGCTGATCGAGATCAAGCTCGAGACCGGTAGCGGCCTCGTTCCCGTCAGGCTCGAGCGCGAAGGCGCCCGGATCTCGTTCGGCTGGATGGCGCAGCCGCTGCCCACGGTCGAGCCCTACGCGCAGGAGGCGGAGCTGCTCGGGGCGCTCGGCGTCGAGCGCTCGCTGCTGCCCGTCGAGGTCTACGACAACGGGCTCCAGCACGTCTATGTCGCTCTCGGCTCCGAGGACGAGGTCGCATCTCTGCGCCCGGACCTCGGGCGCCTGGCGGAGTTGCCGGCGGTGCTCGGGATCAACACCTTCGCCGGCTCCGGCTCGAAGTGGAAGACGCGGATGTTCGCGCCTGCGGGCGGCGTCCCCGAGGATCCCGCCACCGGCTCGGCAGCCGGGCCGCTCGCCCTTCATCTGGCGCGGCACGGCTGGGTCGAGTTCGGAACGGAAGTCGAGATCTCGCAAGGGGCGGAGGTTGGGAGGCCCTCGACTCTCTACGCGCGCGTCGAAGGGTCTCCCGAGCAAGTCGAGCGCGTCGAGGTCGGCGGCTCGGCGGTCGTGGTCGCCCGGGGCAAGTTCAGACTGCCGTAAAGGCGACCGCGCGGATCTCCGGCAGCTCGGGCGTAAGCGCGTGCCAGAAGCGCCCTCCGTCCCGAGACAAATACAGGCGGTTGCGGGCGGCGAAGAGGACGAGGTCGGGGTCGTCGTTGTCGATCGCGACGGCATGGCCGGCCGGTAGACCCCCGCCGCTCTCGGTCCACGTGACGCCGGCGTCGTAGGAGACGACGATCGGCGGCCGGCGGTCGACGACCGCGATCCTGGTCGAGCCGCGCGCGGCCACGGCGATCACCCCCGGCAGCGGAAGTTCGACCGGCTCGGGTGCCGGCAGGTGCTCGTCCGCATCGAAACCCAGTACCTCCTCCGCCTCGAGATCGACGGTGAAGACTCCGTCCGCCGTCTCGACGCGCGCTCTCATTGCAGCCGTCCTTCGAGCATTCCGGTGACCAGTGTGGAAGCCCGCTGGGCCGCGCCCACCGGCGTGTGGGCGGTGCTGCGGGCGGCGAGATAGGCGGCCGCGAACGAGTCTCCGGCGCCGGTTGGATCGATTCCGCCTAGCGGCCTGGCCTGAATTTGCTCGAACTTGCCGCCGGCGAAGACGATCGAGCCGGCGTGACCGAGCGTCACCACGACCTCCGGCACGCCGAGCGTCGAGATGGTGGTTTCGTTCACCTCTCCGAGCAACGCCTCGGCCTCCTCCTGGGACAGCTTGAGGATCTGGACGTACTGCAATAGGCTCGAGTCGAAATCGGCGTCCAGTTTCAGCGGCCCGACCTCGGGCGACCTGACCAGCGCATGCGCATCGAGCGACAGCTTCCGCCCACGGGCGAGCTCTGCCAGCGTGTCGGGCGGGAAGTCGGAGCGCAGGAGAGCGCCAACGTGGAGCCACCGGACGCCGGCGAGCGCTCCTTCGATCTCTTCCGGCCGCCACGGATCGCCCACCGCCGCGACGGTCATCTGCCTCTGGTCTCCCTCGTAGCTGAATGCGAAGGACGTCGTCTCGCGCGCCGCTGACCAGGTGACCGGCAGCCCGAACGCGACCAGACTCCGGAGGAGCGCCCGGTCCGACGCGGCGCACTTCGTCAGCACCTCGGCGCGCCGTCCCAGCAGGCGCAGCGCCTTGGCCGCGTAGTAGACGGCTCCGCCGGGGCGCGCCGGCCGTCCGTCGACGAGGTCGCGCGAGAGGCTGCCGACGAGACCGAGCGGCCGCACGCGCGGAATTTACGTCACGACTGGAACCGACCCGCGAGCTCGCCGCGCCGTGCAAACAGTCCCGCGGCCAGCGTGAGGACGAAGGCCGCAGCGAAGCTCGGCACGGATGCGCCGATGTGCACCCCCGGTCTTTGGACTCTAGCCGAGCGGTACGAGCCTGGTCCCCGTCGCCTTGAAGCTGGCGACGACGGTCTCTCCTTGCCTGAGCCCGAGCCGCTCGGCCGAGTCGGCGGTGACCTCCGCGATGAGCGGGCCGACGCGAACGCGGACGCGGTTGGCCACCGGGACGAGGCTGTCGATCGGTGCGCGGACGTGGTTCTGGGTCGAGTCGGCCGGAAGCTCCCTCCCGAGCGCGATCTCCCACGGATAGACGACCACTCCAACCGGGCCGTCGCCCGGGTCGACGGACAGCATCGTGGTTCCGTCCGACAGCGTCACCCGCGTCAGACCCCCCGGTGCGGCCTCGGCACGGGCCTCGAGCAGGTTGCCGCCGGCGAACTCCGCCACGAACGGGCCCGCCGGCTGTGCGATCAGCTCTGCGGCCGTCCCCTCCTGGACGATCCGGCCCCGGTCGAGGACGACGATTCTCTCGCCAAGCGCCGCCGCATCGGCGAAGTCGTGGGCGACGACCAGCGTCGGAAGCGCCAGCTGGCGGAGCAGCTCCCGCAGCTCGCCCCGGACGCGGGCCCGCGTGCTGACGTCGAGCGCCGCCAGCGGCTCGTCCAGCAGCAGCAGCTTCGGCTCGCGCGCCAGCGCACGGGCGATTGCCACGCGCTGCCGCTCCCCTCCCGAGAGCTCGCCGGGGCGCGCCCGCGCGAGCTGGGAGATCCCGAGTCGCTCCAGCAGCTCCTGCACCCGGGCCCGCCCGCCGTAGGCGACGTTGTCGGCGACTGTGAGGTGCGGGAAGAGCGCGTAGTCCTGGAAGACGAGCCCGACCGACCGCCGCTCCGGGGGAAGGTCGGTCCCGTCGCTCGAGTCGAACCAGGCCTGCCCGTCCGCCTCGATCCGCCCGCGCTCGGGCGAGAAGAGGCCGGCAATCGCCCGCAGAGTGGTGGTCTTCCCGGCGCCCGACGGCCCCGCGAGGGCAGTCGTGCCCGAACCCAGCTCGAGCGCTAGCTCGAGCCGGAAGGAGCGGAGGGGAGTGCCGATCTCGACGTGAATCGTGGCCATGAGGTGAGCAGCTTGACGGCCAGCAGGATCCCGAGGCTGACGAGCACGAGCAGCGCCCCGATCGCCAGCGCCGTGTTGAAGTTCTGCGCGAGCTCTGCGTAGATCGCCAGCGGCAGCGTCCGCGTCTCGCCCTGGAAGCTTCCGGCGAACATGATCGTGGCTCCGAACTCGCCCAGGCCGCGGGCGAATGCGAGCGAGGAGGCAACCCCGAGCCCGCTCGCCGCCAGCGGAAGCGCGACGCGACGGAATGTCCGCCACGGTCCGGCCCCGAGCGTCCGCGAGGCTTCGATCAGGCGCGGGTCGACTCCCGCGAACGCGGCGATTCCCCACCGGAGGTAGAAGGGGCTCGAGACGAAGACGACCGCGAGCACGACCGCGGCCTGGGTGAGCGGGATCGAGACGCCGAGGGCGGAGAACGTCCCGCCGAGCAACCCGTTACGGCCGAAGGCGGTGAGGAGGCCGATACCCGCGACGGCCGGGGGCAAGACGAGCGGTAGCTCCACGCACGTGATCACCGCTGCGCGGCCGCGAAAACGGCGCGTCGCGAGCAGATAGGCGGCCGGCGTCCCGACCGCGAGCACGATCGCGTGGGCGATCGCGCTCGTCTTCAGGCTGACGAGCAGCGCGTCGCGAGCGGCCGAGGTCGTCAGCGCGGACGCGAGCGTTTCCGGAGAGACGCGCACGAACAACGCCACGAGGGGAAGCAGCAGGAACGCGACGGCGATGCCCACCGTCAGGCAGAGGAGAGGAAGAAAGACGCGGTTCACGGGAGGCCGAAGCCGGCGCTCCGGAGTGCCGCCCTGCCCTTGGGGCCGAGCACGAGCTCGACGAACTGTTTCGCCTCGTTGCTGTGCTTGGCGTCCTTGACGACGGCGATCGCATACTCGATCGGTGGCTGCAGCCTGGCCGGGACGGAGATCGCGCGCACCTTGCCGGCGGCGGCCTTGGCGTCCGTGACGTAGACGAAGCCTGCGTCGGCCTCGTCGAGCGCGATCTTGGCGACGACGTCCTTGACGTCCGGTTCCTCGCTGACGACCTTCGCCCGGGGACAATGCGCGCCCGTCGGAATGAAGATGGTCTTGCAGTACCTGTCGAGCACGATCCGCGCGTAGTCGCCGGCCGCGACCCCGGGCTCGGCGAGCACGAGCTTCACGCCCGGTTTCATCAGGCCACCCAGCGACGTGATGTGCTCCGGGTTCGACTTCGGAACGATGAGGACGAGCCGGTTGGTCGCGAACACCCGTGGCCGTTCGACCAGCTCCTTCGAGTACAGCTCGTCCGAGTACTTCGTGCTTGCGGGGGCATAGACGTCGGCCCTCGCGCCCTGCTCGATCTGGAAGGCAAGATCGCCCGAGCCCGCGAAGTTGAAGCGCGCCGTCGAATCGATCTGGGGAAAGACATCGGTGAGCGACGTCGCTGCGAACACCGTGGCGCTACCTCCGCCTCCTCCGCCGCCGCAGCCGGCGACGACGACCGCGAGAGCGATGAGCGGGACAAGCCGTTTCATCGCTCGACGAGCACCGACGTCGCCTTGACGATTGCGGTCGCGGGAACACCGGGCTCGAGCCCGAGCTGATCCGCGGCCTCCCGCGTGATCACGGCGACCACGCGGAATGGGCCCGCCTCGAGCTCGACCTGGGCGAGCAGCCCCTCGCGTTCGATCTTGCGCACGACCCCGGAGAGCCTGTTTCGCGCCGAGAGATCTCCCGAGCCGTCCCGGCCTCGGAGCCGCTCGATCTCGCTCGCCGGGACGACCCGGCGGTTGGCGCTGTCCCGGCGCGTCTTGATCCTCCCCTGGCGATCCCAGCGCCGAAGCGTGTCGAGGCTGATTCCGAGCAGCCGGGACGCCTCGCCGGCGGAATAGCTCTTCCTAGGCACTGCCTAGGAACCATAACTGCGATGATTCGCCGGTGAGAGTGCGTCTGTTTGTTCTTCTCCTTCCGCTGGCACTCGCCGCATGCGGAAGCTCCGGCGGCTCGCACTCGACGGCCACTCCCACGGAGCCACTCCCGGCGCCGCCACCCCCGAGCACCGCGACCGAGTCTTCCCCGCTGCCGGCGCCGGTCCTGGTCTTCTTCCTGCGGGACGGGAAGCTCGCGGCCGCGCGCCGGGACGTCTCGCCGGCGCGAGGCATCGAAGCAGCGGCCGTGCGCGCCGTCCTCGAAGGGCCTAATGCGGAAGAGCGGCAAGCAGGCCTGACCACCGGACTCCATCGGGGCGCGAGGCTCGAGAGCCTCTCGATCGGCCGCGGCGTCGCGAAAGTGGATCTGGTGATAACGGACCGAAGGGACTTCAGAAGCGAGGCAGACGCTCAGCTCGTCTACACGCTGACCCAGTTCCCGGCCGTGCGCGCCGTCAATGTCACGACGAGCATGAGCACTGCGCACGAAGCCCAGACCAGCACGATGACGGGGAACGCCGATCGCTCCAGCTACGAGCAGTTGACGCCCGCGATCCTGATCGAGTCGCCGGTCGTCGGCGATTCCGTCACCAGCCCCCTTCGCGTGAGCGGCACGGCGAATACGTTCGAGGCCACCTTCCAGCTCGAAGTGCGGACCGGGGGCCGGCTGATCGACAAGAGATTCGTCACCGCCACCTCGGGCTCGGGGACGCGAGGGACCTTCAGCGAAGACGTGCCCTTCACCGTCTCCGAAGAGACGCTGGCCGAGCTGATCGTCTACGAGCTGTCCGCCGCGAACGGGAAGCGGATCAACACCGTCCGCATCCCGATCGGGCTGCTGCCCCAAGATTAATCCAGCCTTAACCCAGGCCAACAAGGACTTAAGGGGCCGCTGGTTATAAGACGGGCGCATGCTGTACAGGCGCTCAGGACTCATTGCACGAAGCGCCGGACTCCTCTCCGTGGCGGCCGCCGGCGGAGCCATCGCCCTCCTGGGCGCATGGCTCTTCGGCGGCCTGGGCAAGGGGACGACGACGGTGCGTGAGGACTATGCCGGGCCGACGACCCCGGTACCGTCGAACGTCGTCCAGACAGGCGGTGCGATGACGATCGGCCAGATCTACAAGGAAGCCGCTCCCGGCGTCGTCCAGATCACGGCGAACATCGTCACCCAGACGCGCGACCTATTCGGGACGCCGTTCGGCTTCCCGCAGGAGGAGAAGACCCTGGGGTCCGGCTTCGTCCTTGCCAAGACCGGCTACATCGTCACGAATTACCACGTCGTCAACGGTGCCCAGTCGATCCGGGTGAGCTTCTCCAACAACGACAGCATGGAGGCGCGGGTCATCGGCTGGGATCCGTCGACGGACGTTGCCGTCCTGAAGGTTCACGCGAAGTCCCGCGCGCTTAAGCCGCTGACGCTCGGCAATTCCGATCTGGTGCGTGTGGGCGACGCCGTGGTCGCGCTCGGCAACCCCTTCGGGTACTTCAGGACGGTGACGGCGGGGATCGTGAGCGCGCTCCAGCGCCGCATCCAGTCCCCGAACTCCCAGACGATTGGCCACATCATCCAGACCGATGCCGCGATCAATCCCGGCAACTCCGGCGGGCCGCTTTTGAATGCCCAAGGAAAGGTCATCGGGGTCAACTCCCAGATTTCGACCGGGAACACAGGTGCGCAGGGCAACGTCGGCATCGGCTTCGCTATCCCGGTCAACACGGTCAAGGACGTGGCCGCGCAGTTGATCAGCACGGGGAAGGTCGAGCACCCCTTCCTCGGAATCGAGGTCAAGGGCGTGACTCCCCAGTTTGCGAAGCTCTTCGGCCTCCCCGTCCAGCACGGCCTGCTCGTCGAGAGCGTCTATCCGCACACGGGAGCAGCGGAGGTCGGCCTGAAGGCCGGAACGCTCGACGTCGTCGTCCTTGGCGAGAGCTACAGGGTCGGCGGCGACGTGATCGTGAGTGTCGACGGGATCCCGGTAAGCTCGGGAGCTCGGCTCCAGGACATCATCAACTCGAAGAAGCCTGGAGACACCGTGACGCTGGAGATTTATCGAGGCAAGATCAAGCAGAGCCTCGACGTGAAGCTTGGGCGGCTGCCCGCGACGACTCCCCCTTCCCTCGGTTAGCCGCCTGACCGCCCGGCTCCGAGCCTAGCTCGGGGCCGGGCACCTCCCTCTTCCGGCACACTCTCGCTCGTGGAAGGGCGCCAGGTCGTCGACGTCACGGCGGAGGAGTTGTGGACCGAGGAGGACGCGGGAGACCACGCGGGCTGGTTCTGCGTCCGCACAGATCCCTTCCCGTGCCCGGCGGCAGGCTGCACCTTCGTGGCCGACTTCATGACGGCGGCACACCTGATCCTCGTCTGGCAAGAGCCCGACGATCCGAACCTGCTGCGCCACGCGCAGCGCGCGAAGGAAGTGGGCCGAAATCCATCTGTCGCCGGCTACCAGGCCTCGTTCGGGCCGAGTGCCTCCTACTACGCGTGGGAAGCGGCCGGCCGGCCCGTCCACGGGATCCGCGCCCAGTGATCGAGCAGCACTTCGGCGAGACCCCGCCGTTCTCGCTCGGAATCGAGGAGGAGATCATGATTCTCGACGCCCGGACGCTGATGCCGGCGCCGGAGGTTCAGACGCTCGTCGGGATCGCGGAGGGCATGGATCTCCCCGGGCGGCTCAAGACCGAGTTGCATGCGTCCGTCGTCGAGCTCAACACGGACGTCTGCCTGGACGCCCGTGAAGCGCGGGACGCCGTCCGGACCCTCCGCCGCACGGCAGGCGCGATCGCGGAGGAGAACGGTCTCCGGATCGCGGCGGCAGGTGCCCACCCCCGAGCCCGGCCTGAGGACCTGGAGATCGTCCCCGAGCCTCGCTACCTCGAGTTCGTCGAGTACGCGGGCGTCTCGGCCAGACGCCAGGGAGTGAACGGCCTCCACGTCCACGTGGGAATGCCCGGCGGCGACGCGAGCCTGCACGCGCTCGATGGGATCCTGCCCTGGCTCCCGCTCGTGCTCGCGCTGTCCGCGAACTCGCCCTATCTGAGCGGGGAGGAGGCCGGTCTCGCATCCGCCCGCGCGGAGATCCTGGCGATGCTCCCCCGCCGTGGGGCGCCGCCCGCCCTCGAGACCTTCGCCGACTGGGAGGACCTGATCGAGCGGCTCATGGCCACGGGCCTGGTCAAGGACTACACCTCGATCTGGTGGGATGCCCGCGTTCACCCGCGCTTCGGGACGCTCGAGATCCGTGCGCCCGATCAACCGACCTCGCTCGATCTCACCGTCGGCTTCGTCGCGCTTCTGCAGGCGCTCTGCGCTCACGCCCTCGCCGAGCCGCGCCGTCCCCCGGACCCGGGCTCCCGTGTCATCTACGACCAGAACCGGTGGGCCGCGTCACGTTTCGGGACGCGCGCTGAGCTCATCCATCCCGACGGGGACCACGCCGTCGCGGTGCCCGAGCTGGCCGGCGAGCTGCTGGAGCTGATTCGTCCCACCGCCCGCGAGCTCGGAACCGAGGAGCTGCTCGCGGTGATCGATCCGACCGGGTGTGAGGGCGACCGCCAGCTCGAGATCGGGCGCCGCGACGGCCTCGAGGCGGTCTGCCGGGACATCGTCGAGCGAACGCTAGATTTCTAGGGAATGGCCATCCAGACCGAGACGATCCAGGTGACGGGGATCCGCTGCGAACGGTGCGTCCTTCGGCTCGGGGCGGCGCTCGAGGGACACCGAGGCCTGCAGTTCGCGAACGCAAACCTGATGGGGGCTGTGACCATCTCCTGGGACGACGGCGAGACCGACCGCGGGGCGCTGCTCGAGGCTATGACTCAGGCCGGTTTTCGGCCGGTCGCGGATCGCTAGGCCTCTTCGCAGCCGATCCCTCTGTCGACGCCGTCTCAAACCCGTTCTGGCCGGGGAATACACAGCGTAGATGACTCGTTCCAAGTCGTGAAAGCACCGTTGCTAGGGTGGCCCGGATGGGGGAGTCGCCGGACACCCAGGGACGGGAGCTTGCAGTCGAGGCGCGCGACCGCGTGCGCTTCGAGGAGGAAGCGCTTGAACTGGCAGATCAGGTTTACCGAGTGGCTCGCCGGCTTGTCCGGACGAAGGAAGAGGCAGAAGATCTGATGCAGGAGACATATGCAAGGGCGTTCCGGAGTTGGCGCTCCTACACTCCGGGCACGAACCTGCGGGCTTGGCTCCTGCGCATCCTCACGAACCTGAACATCGACCGCGGCCGGCGCGCTCAGCGCCAGCCGGACACGGCCCACCTCGAGGAGAGCGACTACTTCCTCTACAACAGGCTCGAGGATGCGACACCCGAGAACCTGGACGAGGAGCGCGTGATCGAGCGGCTCTCGCAGGACGACATCGTCGGGGCGCTCTCGGCGGTGCCGCACGACTTCCGCGACGTGATCGTGCTCGTCGACATCGGGGAGTTCTCATACCAGGAGGCCGCGCAGATCCTCGACATCCCGGTCGGTACCGTGATGTCCAGGCTCCACCGCGGCCGTCGCATTCTGAAACGGCATCTTGCCGAGGCAACAGTGGGTGAGGGATGATGGCAACGTTCGATCCGTGCGCGTGGTGTGAAGAGGTGCTGCAGCCGTACCTCGATCGGCAGCTGAGCGAGCGAGAGCGGGCGGAGGCGCAGGCGCACCTGGACGAGTGCGGTTGCTGCGCCAAGCGGTACACGTTCGAGGCCAATCTCCGGCAGCTCGTCCGCCAGGCGGCGAGCGAGGAGATGGCGCCCGAGCTGAAGCAGAAGCTCGCCGCGCTCAGGACACCGCTGCTGTAGTCAGAGGTCGGCCGGCGTGTCGACGTCCCCGGGGATCCCGAGGTCGTCGCAGGCCACCGTAACGGCCCGGAAGCTCTTGAGCCCTTCGTCCGGGACGCGGTCCCACGCCGAGCGCTCGATCAGGACCGGATGGCTCCGCTGACCGCCATAGGTCGCCGCTACGACCTCGCCTGCGTGCCCGCGCCAGTGCGCGATCACGCGGTCGACGGCCGCCGGGGCGAGCCGGGGGCCGTCGGCGAGGACGACAACGGCAGCCTCGGTGTCCACGGCCAGCGCGGCGAGGCCGCAGCGAAGCGAGGCGCCAGGGCCCCTGGCCCACTCGGCGCACCGGATCGTGCGGGCGTCGGTCTCCACGTCGTGGGCGCCGAGGACGACGATGACGTTGTCCACCGCGCTCTGCCGGACGCGCTCGAGCACCGACGGCAGGAGCAGCCGCTGTTTGGGTGACCCGAACCGGGTCGACGCCCCGGCCGCGAGCACCACGGCTGCGATCAGGAGACCTGCACCGTCATCTTCTCGATCACGATCGGCCTGGTGGGCTTCTGCTCCATCACGGTGCCGAGCCTGCCGATCCGCGCCACGACGTCCTGGCCGGCAGTGATCTTGCCGAGGACGGCGTACTCCGGTGGCAGATGGGCGTTCGGGGCGGTCACGACGAAGAACTGGCTTCCGGCCGTCCCGGGAGCCTCGGCGGAGGTCTTCGCCATTGCAACCGTGTTGCGGAGGTAGACGGTGCCCTTGGGAGGCCTGTCCACGGTCGAGTAGCCGGGCCCGCCCGCCCCTGTCCCTGTCGGATCGCCCGCCTGGATCACGAAGTCGGGGACGATCCGGTGGAAGCTCGTGTTGTCGAAGTAGCCCTTGCGCACGAGCGAGACGAACGAGGCGGTCGTGGCAGGCGAGGTCTTCTGGTCGAGCGTGATCGTGAAGTCGCCGCAGCTCGTCTGCACGAGGACTCGATACGTGGAGCCGGCGGCCAGACGCTCGGTCGGAGCCTGGAGATGGGGTGCGGGTCGAGGCTTCGGCTTGGCGACGGTAGCGCAGGCTCCCTCGGCCGATGACTGGGTCGCCGAGCCGCCTCCACCGCCGCCGCACGCGCCGAGCACGAGGGCGCCGGCGACCAGCAGGAGCGCGCTAGCCGACCGCATCGAGGGCACGCCGGATCAGGGCGCGAGCGATCTCGAGCTTGTACTCCGTGCCCGGAAGCGGGGATGCCCCCTCCAGCGCCTTGGCCGAGTCCAGAGCCCACGGGATCGGCGCCACGCCGGCCAGACCGAGCCGGACGCCCTCAGGGAACCGGGCGGCGGCGACGCCGACGAGCGGGAAGGCCCATTTGCGCCGGTCCATCGCCTTGAGGTAGGTACTCGCCTCCGGCTTTGGCAGCTCGAGCTCGAGGATCAGCTCTTCCGGTTCCAAGGTGGTCAGATCGCGGTCGTCGTCGGTCGGCAGGCGGTACAGCTCGGCGACGGCGAGCTCGCGGCGGTCGGTGCGGATCCGGGCATCGAGGGCGAGCAGCGCGGCGGCAGGATCGGACGGATGGGCGGAGGCGCAGCGATCGTTCGCGAAGATCGCATGCTCGCGGTGGATGCCCTCCCGGGCGTGACAGCGCTCTCCACCGTGGAGGTAGCACGGAAAGCGCATCCGCCAGTACCAGCAGCGCGTCGCCTGCAGCAGGTTGCCGCCGATCGTCCCCATCGAGCGAAGCTGCGGGGACGCGGCCGACGCGCATGCCTCTCGCAGCGCCTGCGGGATCTGTGGATCGGCCTCGAGCTCTGCCAGCGTCGTCGCGGCTCCCACCCGAGCACCGTCGATTCCGCGCGGCACGACCCCCCGGATGTCGACCAGTGTCTCGGCGCTCGCGAGCCCGTCCCGCAGTAGCGGAACCAGGTCGGTCCCTCCGGCAAGTAACAGGCTGTCATTCGGCCGGGAGAGCTGGTCGAGGCTAGACGGCTGCAGGAGTTCCACGCGCTCTCTCCTTCGCCTCGCGCAGCGCCCGCAGCATCTCCTCTCGACTGATCGGAAGCGAGCGGACGTCCGCCCCCGTCGCGTCTCGGATCGCATTCGCGATAGCCGCGGCGGTGGGGACGATCGGCGGCTCCCCGAGCCCCTTCGAGCCGAGGTTCGTGAGGTGCTCGTCGGGGACGTCGATCAGCTCGGTGACGATCTCCGGGACGTCCGCGATCGTCGGCATCTTGTAGGCGTCCAGCGTCTGGTTGAGGACCGCGCCGGATTCCGGGTCGATCAGCCGCTCCTCCGAGAGTGTGTGCCCGAGCCCCTGGATGATTCCCCCCTCCACCTGGCTCGAAGCCCCGAGTGGATTGATCACCCGTCCGACATCGTGGATCGCGGCGATCCGGTCGACTCGCACCTCCCCGGTCTCGACGTCGACTGCGACCTCGGCCACCTGAACGCCGAACGTCAACACGCGCATCCCGGCCGGGTTCGGCCCGCGCGCTCCCTTGCCGAGGATCTGGGCGTCCTCGAGCAGGCCCGTCACCTCCTCGAGCGGCCACGAGCCTCCGTCGGCGGAGACGACCTTTCCGCCTCTCAGCGACAGCACTCGCTCCTCGAGGTGGTACCGCTGGGCCGCGATCTCGAGGATCTGCCTGGCGGCGTCGTGCGCAGCCGCACGGACGGCAGGGCCCATGCTCGGAACGGTTGACGAGCCGGCGGAGATCGAGGCGTACGGGCCGCGGGCCGAGTCGCCGATCACAACCTCGACGTGCTCGACCGGCAGGCCGAGCTCTTCGGCGGCGATCTGGGCCATCGCAGTCTTAGTCCCGGTGCCGATGTCCTGCATCGCAGTGATGACGGTGGCGCGACCGTGTGACCCCACTCGCACCCAGGCATAGGACGGAGGGCCGCCGCCGCCGAACCAGATCTGGCTCGCGAGGCCGACGCCGTGCTTCCAAGGTCCCTTGGAGCGGGCCCTGACCTCGTCGCGCCGCCCCCAGTGGCGATCGGCGCGCCGGTAGCACTCGAGCAGGTTCTTGGACGAGAACGGGCGGTCGTCGACGAGGTCGGTGTCGGTGTGGTTGCGGCGGCGGAGCTCGAGCGGGTCGAGCTCGAGCTTGGCGGCGAGCTCGTCGAGCAGGCACTCGAGGCCGAATGTCCCCTCGACGAACCCCGGTGCCCGGAAGGCCGCGTTCGGCCCGGTATTGATCTTCGCCCCGTGCTCGACGGTCGAGACGTTGGGGCAGGCGTAGAGCATCTTCATCGGCCCGGCCGTCCAGCTCTTGAATCCCGTCCAGCCGACCGCCATCACGAACTCGCCGGCGAGCGCGGTCAGCGTACCGTCCGCCTTCGCCCCCGCCCGCAGTCGCTGGATCGTCGCATGCCGGTTCCCGCTTGCGAGGTTTTCCTCGCGGCGGGTGAGTGCACAGCGAACGGGACGCCCGGTGCGCTTGGCCAGCTCGGCCCCGATGAACGTGTATGCGCCGGGGTGGTTCTTCGCGCCGAAGCCGCCGCCCATGTAATGGCAGACGACGCGCACCTTGTCTTCCGGCATCTCCAGCTTCTCGGCGATCTCCGAGCGAACGCCCCAGATGTACTGGGTGGAGATGTAGACGGTGAGAACGTCGCCCTCCCACCGGCAGACGGACTGATGGGTCTCGAGAGGATTGTGGAGCACTGTCTGCGTGCGGTACTCGGCCTCGACCACGACGTCCGCCTCGGCAAAGCCGCGCTCGGCGTCGCCGCGCTCGTAGCGCTCGGCCTCGTCGATCAGCGAGCCTCGCCGGACCGCCTCGTCGGGATCGAGCAGTGGCTCGAGCACCTCCCAGTCGACCTCGGCCAGCTCGAGCGCGGCCCGCGCCTGGCCGAACGAGTCGGCCGCGACCGCCGCGACCGGATCACCCGGGTAGCCCGGCTCACGCGTGAGAACGTCGACGTCGTCCGGCGTCAGCACGCCGCGGACACCCGGCGCCTCCTCAGTCTTCGAAAGGTCCAGCTTCTTCACACGGGCGTGCGCGTGAGGGCTTCGGAGCACCGCGACGTGGAGCATCCCGGGAAGCTGCAGGTCGGCTGTGTAGATCGCCTCGCCTCGCGCGCGCGCCGCGCCGTCGACTCGCACGGCCGGCTGTCCGACGACCTCGAGCGGGCCGGCCGGCCACTGCTCGACCGGATCCTCGTCGACCACGATCCACTGCTCGGTGTAGTTGCCCTCGACCTCTTTCTCGGTTCGGATCAGTCTCGCCACGTGAGAATTGCCTCCTCGATCTTGGGATAGGCGCCGCAGCGGCAGATGTTGCCGGACATCGCGTGCCGGATCTCCTCCCGGCTCGGGCTCGGGTTCGCCTCGACGAGAGCCGAGGCGGAGACGATCTGGCCGGGCGTGCAGAAGCCGCACTGGAGCGCGTCTGTGCGGACGAACGCTTCCACGAGGGCATGGTCCCGGAGCCCTTCGATCGTCGTCACCTCGCGGTCGCCGACCGTGTGCACCAGTGTGATGCAGGACAGAGTCGGAACCCCGTCCAGAAGGACCGTGCACGCGCCGCAGTGCCCCTCGCCGCAGGCCACCTTCGTCCCCGTCAGCCCGAGGTCCTGGCGCAGGGCGGCCGCGAGCGATCGCCCGACGGGTACGTCGAGCGCGTAGCTCTGGCCGTTGACGGTCAGCTCAAACACCGGGAGTCACTGCCCAGATGTCCGCCAGGTGAATCAGCCGAAACGTCGTCCGGCTCAGTTGGCGCCGCACCTGCTCGTCGTCGCCCTCCGGCGCGATCCGCCAGAGGTCGCGGGCGGTCGAGATCAGCTCCTTGATCCGGTCGATCTCCTCAGGGACGCGGCCGTTGCGCTCGTTGCACGCGTTGAGAGCGAGGCCGAGCACTCCGATCGTGTCCGGCTGGCGCGTCCACAGGAGCGGCGTTGCCATCGACAGGTACTGGTGAATGCGGGCGAAGACCATCGGCTGCTCGAAGGTCTCCGAGCCCCTCGCCGGCGTGGGCTCGAGCGGCGGCTCGCCGTCGGCGATGCGGGCTGCATTGCCACCGAGCATGTTGCGGAGGTCGGTCCCGTCGAGGCCGGACGCCTTCGCTGTCCGGATCGCGATCAGGAGCGACGCCGGCTGCTGGCCGTAGGGATAGTCGGAGGCGAACAGGATCTGCTCGGGCGAGAAATGGCGGTAGACGTCGAGAAGGTCGACCGGGCTCCACACGGAGGTGTCGAAGAAGACGCCGGCCTTGCCGGCGAAGAATTCTGCGAGCGCGGCGAGGTCGGCGATGCCGCCGTGGGCGATGATGAGCTGAGCCGCAGGGTACGTCTCGACGAGGCGGGCGAGGTTGTCGGCGATCGGCGGAAGGCCCCGGCCGCCGTGGATGAGGATCGGGACCCGCCGCTCGGCTGCGAGCTCGAACACGGGTGCCATGCGCTCGTCGTTCAGCAGGAAGCGCTGGGCCCGCGGGTGCAGCTTGATCCCCCGGGCGCCCAGATCGAGGCAGCGTACGGCCTCGCCGATCGGGTCCTCGGCGAGGTCGAGGCGGACGAACGGGATCAGGCGCCCTTGAGAGCGCTTCGCGTACTCGAGGGTTCGGTCGTTCGGCGCCCGGAAGCCCGGATGCCGGTCGGGCTCGTCCATGCAGAACATGAACAGGCGCGAGATTCCATATTTCTCCGCGGTCGCGATCAGCTCGTCGTAGACGCCGCGCATGCCGTCGACGTCGTCGCCGAGATGGACGTGCGCGTCGAAGATCTCCGTGTCCGCGGGAAGCTCGCGCCCGAGCTCCTCGTCGTAGGCAGCAAACAACCGCTGTGCCCTTTCGAGCACCTCCTCCATCGAGCTCAGTCTATGCAGACCGAGTAGCATGGCCGCCCGATGGCGGAGCAGGTCCTGATCTACGCGGACACCGTTCGGTCGCCCGAGCTTCGGCACGAGGTGCCGCTGCTGGTGGGCGACCCGTTCCTGTACGCGGAGCGGGACGGCGACCGGTACGTGCTGACCAGCGTCCTCGAGGCAAAGCGCATCGCGGGAGTCGGCAACTTCGAGGTGCACCTGAGCGACGAGTACGGCCTGGACGAGTTGATCCAGGAGGGGCGGAAGCCCGACGAGATCCGGAACGAGATCATGTTGCGCGCATGCCGCGACTTCGGCATCGAGGACGCGATCGTCCCGTTCTGGTTTCCGCTCGAGCTGGCCGACTTCCTGCGCGCCAACGGAATCCAGCTGCGCGCCGACCGCGGGTTCTTCGACAAGCGACGCCGGGTGAAGAATGCCGCCGAGATCGAAGGCGTCCGCCGGGCGCAGCAGGCAGCCGAGGCGGGGATGGAGGCCGCGCGTGAGCTGCTGGCCGCCGCCGAGCCGGCGAACGGGACGCTGATCGTCGACGGCGAGCCGCTCACCTCCGAGCGGATCAAGCTCGCGATCGGCAAGGCCTTCACCGAGCGCGACTGCACGGCCGACGAGTTCATCGTCGCCCATGGGCCCCAGGGTGCCTCGGGGCACGACATGGGCTCTGGACCGATCGCGCCGGGCGAGGCGGTCGTGATCGACCTCTGGCCGAAGGACCGCGCGTCGGCCTGTTACGCCGACATGACCCGCACGTTCGTCGTCGGCGAGCCGCCCGAGGAGATCGTCGAATGGCAGCGCCTGTGCAAGGAGGCGCTCGATCGCTCGCTGGAAGCTGTGAAGCCCGGGGTGAAGGGACGGGAGATCTACGACATCAGCTGCGACGTCTTCGAGGAGCACGGCTATCCGACCCAGCGGACGAAGGAGGCCGGCAAGCCTCTGGACGAGGGGTTCTTCCACGGCCTCGGTCACGGCGTCGGGCTCGAGGTCCACGAGGAGCCGGGGCTGGGGCTGATCGGGCGCAAGCAGCTGCTCGCGGGCGACGTGGTCACGATCGAGCCTGGGCTCTACCGGCAGGGATTCGGCGGCGTGCGCCTGGAGGATCTCGTGCTCGTCACCGAGGACGGCGCCGAGAATCTGACGAAGTTCCCGTACGACCCTGATGGAAGACTGTCGCCTCGATGAGCTCCAAACCCACCGGCCGGATAGACACACTCTTCCTGGAGGAGCGGCGCTATCCGCCGCCGCCCGACTTCGCCGCCCAGGCCAATGCGCAGCCGGACATCTACGACAGGGACTGGCGGGAGCTCTGGGAAACGGAAGGCCGCGAGCGGTTGTCCTGGTTCGAGCCGTTCGAGACACTGCTCGAGTGGGAGCTTCCGTACGCCAAGTGGTACGTCGGCGGCAAGCTCAACGTCACCTACAACTGCGTCGACCGCCACGTCGAGGCCGGCCTCGCCGACAAGGTCGCCTACTTCTGGGAGGGCGAGCCCGACGGGGACCGGCGCACGCTGACGTTCGGCGACCTCCAGCACGAGGTCGTCCGCTTCGCGAACGCGCTCAAGGGGCTCGGCGTCCGCAAGGGGACGCCGGTCGGGATCTACATGGGAATGGTCCCAGAGCTCCCGATCGCGATGCTCGCCTGCGCGCGGCTGGGCGCACCGCACACGGTCGTCTTCGGCGGCTTCTCCGCGGATTCGCTCTCAGGCCGTCTCAACGACATGGAGTGCGAGTTGCTGATCACCCAGGACGAAGGCCTCCGCGCGGGAAAGGCCGTCCCGCTCAAGCGGAACGCCGACGAGGCGCTCGCCGACTCCTCGACCGTCGGGAAGGCCGTCGTGCTGAGGCGCACCGGCGGCGACGTCGAGATGACGGACGGCCGCGACCTCTGGTGGCATGACCTGGTCGACGGTGCAGACGGCGACCCGGCCTCCTGCCCGTGCGAGCCGATGGACGCGGAAGACCTCCTCTACCTGCTGTACACGAGCGGGACGACCGCAAAGCCGAAGGGAATCGTCCACACGACCGCGGGCTACCTCGTCGGCGTCGCGACGACGCACCACTACATCTTCGACGTCAAGCCCGACTCGGTCTACTGGTGCGCCGCCGACATCGGCTGGGTCACGGGCCACAGCTACATCGTCTACGGGCCCCTCTGCAACGGCACGACCGGGGTGATCTACGAAGGCACGCCCGACTTCCCCGACAAGGATCGCTGGTGGCAGATCGTCGAGCGCTACGGCGTCGACATCCTCTACACGGCACCGACCGCGATCCGCACGCACATGAAGTGGGGCCCGGAGCATGCGCAGAAGCACGATCTCTCGTCGCTACGCCTCCTCGGAACGGTTGGAGAGCCGATCAACCCCGAGGCCTGGATGTGGTACCGCGAGCACGTGGGCGGCGATCGCTGCCCGGTCGTCGACACGTGGTGGCAGACCGAGACCGGGATCATCCTGATCACGCCGCTGCCGGGGGTGACCACGCTCAAGCCCGGCTCGGCGACGAAGCCGTTCCCGGGCGTCGACGCGGCCGTCTACGACGAGCAGGGCAACGAGGTCGGCCCGGGAGGAGGCGGCTACCTGGTGCTGAAGCGCCCGTGGCCGGCGATGTTGCGTGGCATCTACAAGGACCACGATCGCTACGTCGAGACGTACTGGTCGCGCTACGGGGACGTCTACTTTGCCGGCGACGGCGCACGAATCGACGAGGACGGGGACTTCTGGCTGCTCGGACGCGTGGACGACGTGATGAACGTGTCCGGCCACCGGATCTCGACGATCGAAGTGGAGAGCGCGCTCGTCGACCATCCCGAGGTGGCGGAGTCTGCCGTCTGCGGACGCACCGACTCCCGAACCGGCCAGGCGATCGTCGCCTACGTGACGCTGAAGAGCGGCGTCGAGGGTTCGGTCGACAAGCTCGAGGAGCTGCGCAACCACGTCGGCAAGAAGATCGGCCCGATCGCCAAGCCGGCGAACATCGTCTTCACGCCCGAGCTGCCGAAGACGCGGAGCGGAAAGATCATGCGCCGCCTCCTGCGCGACGTCGCCGAGCAGCGCGCGCTCGGCGACACTACGACGCTGGCCGATCCGGCAGTCGTCGAGGAGATCAAGGAGCGGGCATCGACGGATCAGAGTCGCGAGCAATAGCGGCGACCGCCCGGGAGCGCCCGGATCTCCTCGAGCCCGCGTGGGAGGCGGTCAAGGACGTCCTCCCCGAGTACAACAACCACGGCGACGTCCTCAACCGTTACTGGCCCCGGCTGGTCGACGAGCGCCCCGACTTCCAGTTCCACGTCGTCGAGGGTGACGCGATTCTCGCCCGGGCGCGCTCGATTCCGATCCGCTGGGACGGGACGCTCGAGGACCTCCCGGCCGGCATCGACGGCGCGATCGAGCGCGGTTTCGAGGAGGGTGGGGCGAACGTCCTCTGCGCGCTCTTGATCGCGGTTCCGGCCGCACAGCAGGGCCGCGGAGCGAGCCGGACGGCGCTCGAGGCCATGATCGCGATTGCGCGCGACCGAGGTCTCACCGACGTGATCGCACCGGTCCGTCCGTCCTGGAAGGCGCGCTATCCGCTCGTCCCGATTGAGCGGTATGCAGCGTGGAGGCGGGACGACGGCCTCCTCTTCGACCCGTGGATGCGCGTCCACGAGCGGCTCGGCGGCACGGTGCTCGCGCCGGAGGCGCACTCCCTGCGCATTACCGGCTCAGTGGCGGAGTGGGAGGCCTGGACGGAGATGGCCTTCCCGGAGAGCGGCGAGTACGTCTTTCCCGCCGGCCTGGCGACGGTGGAGATCGACCGCGAGCAAGACGTTGGTCGCTACTGGGAGCCGAACGTCTGGATGCGGCACGAAGTCGCCGCTCTCACGTAGCGAGACTCAGCTTGGTTGCAGAGACCGAGACAGGTGAACTGTCAGCGGCCGAGCCGCCAGCTCGAGTCGTTCGAGTTGGCCCTGAAGTCGATACACCTTGTCCTCGGCGTCCGCGAGGGCGCCGACGAGCACTTCGTTCTCCTGCTCCAGGTCTTGGAGGCGGAACGACAGATGGTCGAGCTGGGTATTCGAGGGATTCACGCGAACTCTCCTCCTCCGCCTGCGTTTTCGCGCCGAGAGAAGCTGAGACCGCAGCCGCAGGCGGTTCTTGGGTTCATGTTTCGATCACTCCGCAGTGAGTGGTGCGGCGATTCTCGCCTGCATCGGGGCAATTTGTCAAGGCGCGATCGAGGTCGTGTAGCTTGAGCCCATGGCTGAGGGCCTGACCTTCGAGCAGCGCCGGCGGCTCGCGGTCGATCTCTTCAACCACGTCTGGACCCTGCTCGAACGGCCCGAACGGACACCGGAGCAGGACGATGAGATGATCCACGCCGCCCACGCCTCGCGGCACCACTGGAGCGAGGTCGGAACGACCGCGAACCTCGCGCGCGGCGAATGGCAGGTCTCGCGCGTCTATGCCACGCTCGGCCGGGCCGAGCCCGCGCTCTTCCACGCAAGCCGCTGCCTCGCCTATTGCGAGTCGAGGCCCGACGAGATGGAGGAGTGGGATCTCCCATATGCCTACGAGGCGCTCGCGCGGGCGAACTCGATCGCCGGTAACACCGAAGAGGCTCAGCGCTTCGCGGCCCGTGCGCGCGAGCTAGGGGATCAGATCCAGGACACGGGCGACCGCGAGCACTTGAACGCCGACCTGGCCACGCTTCCTTGATCGAGACCAAGCGGCTGCTGCTGCGGCGCTTCCGCCTCGAGGACGCACCGGACGTGCAGCGGCTAGCGGGCGCGCGCGAGGTTGCGACTGGGACGCTCACGATTCCGCATCCGTATCCGGACGGCGCCGCCGAGGAGTGGATCTCGAGCCAGCCCTCCGAGAGGTCGGTCACGTTCGCGATCGAGCGGAAGGAGGACGGAGCGCTGATCGGAGCGATCAGTCTCGGGTTGGAGCGCGACCACGACCGCGCCGAGCTCGGCTACTGGATCGGAGTCCCGTACTGGAACCAGGGCTACGCGACCGAGGCGGGGAGGGCCGTCGTCCGGCACGGATTCGAGGCGGAGGGCCTGAACCGCATCTACGCCTTCCACTTCTCGAACAATCCGGCTTCGGGACGGGTGCTGCAGAAGATCGGGATGACCTACGAGGGCAGGCGTCGCTCCCACACGCTCAAGTGGGGCGAGTACCTCGACAACGAGGCCTACGGGATCCTGCGCAGCGAGGCTTGACTCTCTCCCGGCGGGAGACCCTATGCTCGGCGAGATGAAGGTCACCGCCCAGGGATTGCTTCCGATCGGGCGTTTCGCCCGGATCAGCGGATTGAGCATCAGGACGCTCCGCCGCTACGGCGAGCTGGGGCTGCTCGAGCCCGCGCACGTCGACGAGGACACCGGTTACCGCTACTACTCGCTTGCGCAGGCGCGCGAGGCGGAGGCGATCCGGCGCCTGCGCTCGCTCGACGTCCCGCTAGAGGAGATCCGCGCGATCCTCGAATCGCCTCCCGAAGCGATCCGCGATCGGCTCGAGGCGCATCGGGCGCGGCTCGAAGGCCGCGTCGTCGAACTACGGCGGGCGGTAGCCGAGCTGACCACGGTGATCGAAGGAAAGGGGCCGCTCGTGCCAGAGAAGGAGAAAATGGTGCGGTTCGAGATTCGGGTCGATGACGTGCCGGAGCAGCGCGTGCTCGCGATCCGCGAGCGCGTCCATCAGGATGAGATGAGCGCAGTCGTGCCGAGGCTCATCGACGAGGTGCGCGACCACATGCAGGGGCTTGGGCTCGGGTTTGCGGGGCCGCCGTTCTGCGTCTGTCCGTTCCCGGACGAGCAAGGGATGCTTGAGACGAGCATCGGCTGGCCGGTCGTCGGTGAGGTTGCCGGCTCGGATCGAATCGAGCCGAAGACGCTGCCTGCGACGCGCGCGCTCGTGATGAAGCACGTCGGCCCCTATGACGCGCTGTCGAGGTCGTACCGGCTGATGTCCGAGCTGATGGAGGACAACAAGCTCAGCGCGGCGGGCGACCCTCGCGAGATCTACGTGACGGACCCGGAGTTGGTGGCCGATCCGAACGACTACGAGACGTTGATCGTCTGGCCGATCGGGCCCGAAGGTGAGCTCGACCCAGGGGAGAAGTTCAAGAAGCGCATCGAGGTCTAGGCAATCACCTTCTCTGCTTCCTAGGCGAAGGAGAATCAAAGCGCTCTGCAGCGCGGCCGGGAGTCAACGCGTGCTGTTAGACAGAAGGGCGCAGCAAATCCGTCGCAGGCGCCCGGCTTCCGAGTTAGCTGATCAGCTTCTCGAAGTGCTCGGCGTCGTCGAACGGCCCGATCACGGCCAGCGCGAGCCCGTTCCGCGCGATCACGTCCTGGGCCACCCGCTGGACGTCTTCGGCCGTCACCGCCTCGACCCCGTCGAGCACCTCCTGAGGCTCGACCGCGCCTCTCTCGAGCACCTCGCGCCGGAGGCCGAATTGCAGCATCCCCTGCGGGGTTTCGGTCTGGAGAACGAACCGCCCCTTGGAGAAGCTCTTCGCCTTCTCGAGCTCGTCGCTCGGCACCGGCTCGTCGGCGATCTTCTTCAGCTCGCCGGCGATCGTGGTGACGGCGTCGTCGATGCGCGTGAGGTCGACGCCCGCCTGCGAGTAGAGCGTCCCCGTGTCGGTGTAGCTGTGGTTGACGCCGAAGACGTAGTAGGCGAGCCCGCGGCGCTCCCGTACCTCGGTCCACAGCCGCGACGACATACCGCCCCCGAGCACCATCGCGAGCACATGTAGGACGTAACGGTCTCGATGCATGAGTGGATAGCTGGGGACGCCGAGGCAGAGGTGGGCCTGGTCCGAGTCCTTCTGATGGACCTTGACCCGCGGCCGATCGGCCGGCTGGAGCTCGGCGGGCGGCGGTCCGGGTGGGCTTTCGCCCTGCATGTCGCCGAACAGCTCCTCGAGCCGCGGCAGGAGGTCGCCGTCGATCCGACCACCGACGCCCACGACCATCCGCGGCGGCGTGTACCAGCGGCCGAGATAGTCGAGGAATGTGTCTCTCTTCGCGTTCTGGACGGCCTCCTTGGTTCCCAACACCATCCAACCGAGCGGCTGGTCGCCGTAGAGAACCTCCTCGTAGACGTTGTCGACGAGGTCGCGCGGCGTGTCGTAGTACATGTTCATCTCCTCGATGATCACGCCCTTCTCACGATCGATCTCTTCCGAGTCGAACTTGGAATGGCGGAGCATGTCGGTGAGGACGTCGAGGGCGATGTCGCGCGACTCGGCTGCGCAGCGGACGTAGTAGCCCGTGTACTCCTTGCTCGTGAAGGCGTTGAACTCGCCGCCGATCGCGTCGACCTCGCCGGCCAGGTCGCGCGCCGTCGGGCGCTTTTCCGTTCCCTTGAAGAACATGTGCTCGGCGAAGTGCGCGATCCCGTTGGTCTCTTTGGTCTCATAACGCGCGCCGGCCGCGAGCATCACGAAGCACGTGACCGACTGGGCCTGCGGCATGGGCGCCGTCAGGACGCGGAGGCCGTTCGGGAGCGTGTGTCGCTCGAAGGTGCTCATCCAGCCAGCAGCTTACGCCACACGTCCGGGAGCGGCTTCGACTCTCCGCGCTCGTAGTCGAAGGCGACGAGGACCGTCTTCGCCTCCGCTACCAGTCGTTCGCCCACCCGCATCTCGTAGGCGAGCTCGAAGCTCTTCGTGCCGACGCGGGAAGGCCACAGCGTGATCTCGACCGTCTCGCCGAGCTCGACCTGGGCGCGGAAGTCGATCTCGACCCGGGCGAGAATCATCGAGGTCACCTCCGCTCCGTGAGGGCGGAGAAAGGCGATCCGCGCCTGCTCGAGGTAGGTGGAGTAGACCGCGTTGTTGACGTGACCCAGGGAGTCGAGGTCGCGAAAGCGGACGGTCTCGCGATGCAGGAACGGGAACGCCGTCACTCCGCGCGGCCCATGAACTCCATCAGCGACGCGAACGGGGACCGCACCTCGCGGGACTCGAGGTCGACGACCGCCACCGCTGGTAGGGCGATGGCGCGCCACTCCTCGACGGAGGGCGAGTCGAGCCCGCGTAGGTGCGCGAGGTAGTGGCTGAGCACGAGCCCATGGGAGACGATGCAGGCTGGGCCGTCGCTCTCCGACGCGATCCGCTCGATGCAGGCGACGACTCGCGCGCTCGCCCGGCCCGCGGGCTCCCAGCCGCTCACGCTCTCGTCGGGCGCGGCGAAGTGCGCGGCCACGAGCGCGTGGTACTCGTCGGCGCTGACGAGCGGCGTGGCTCCGCGGTCGACCTCCCGCAGGTCGGGCTCGACGCGAACCTCGAGGCCGGCCGCCTCGGCGATCGGCCGGGCGGTCGCCCTCGTCTTCTTCTCGGGGCTCGAGGCCACAAGGGCCACCGACGACCAGAGGGGCGCGCGGGCCAGATCGTGGGCATCCTCAAGGCCTTGGGGCGACAGCGGCCACTCCGGCGGCTCGCGGTCGCCGCGGATGATCACCTCCGCGTGGCGGACGAGATAGAGCAGCGGCGCCGGCACCCGCGCAGTATCGTCGCTCGCCATGGCCGGAGAGCTGACCCGGACGGCAATTCTCGCCCAGCCCGACTGGCTCGCGCGCGTTCCAACCGGCCGCCGCCTGCCCGAGGGGCGTGTGCTCTTCACCGGCTGCGGGACGTCCTTTCACGCCGCCCAGACCGGAGGCGAGGCCGTTCAGGCGCTCGAGCTCGTGCTCGACCCGCGGGAAGCCGATCTGCTCGTCCTCGTAAGCCACGAGGGCGAGACGCCGCTGACGCTCGAAGCTGCAAAGGCCTTTCCCGGACCGAAGTGGTGTGTGACCGGCGCGCCGGAGAGCCCGATTGCCGCCGTGTGCGAGAAGGTCGTGGTCGTCACACCCGAGCTCGAGCGGAGCTACTGCCACACGGCGGGCTACACGTGCGCGGTGGCGGCGATCGCGGCGCTTCGGGGCGAGGACGTGTCCCGGCTGCCGGAGGCGGTGGCCGGCGCGCTCGCAGACCCGTTCTCGGTCTCGCCGCACTCGCGCTGGCTCGTGGCCGGCGCCGGCCGCGATTGGCCGACCGCGCAGGAGGCCGTGCTCAAGCTCCGGGAAGGCGCATTCCTTCCTGCGGAGGCTCATCACACCGAGCAGCTGCTGCACGGCGACCTGGCGGCGGTCGACGAGACCGTCCGCGCCTTCGTGCTCGAGGGCGAGGGACGCGCGGCCGAACGGGCCCGTGATGCCGTCGCGGCGCTGGAGCAGCTCGGGTGCGACGTGGCGCTCGTTCCCACGAGCCATCCGGTGGTCGACATCGTCCGCTTCCAGGTCCTCACCGTCGAGCTCGCCCAGGAGCGCGGCGTCAACCCGGATCTGATTCGCCGTGACGACGAGCGCTGGCTGCGCGCCCGCGAGGCGTACGCCTAGAGCTCAGGGTAGAAGGCGCGCGCGAGCTCGCCAGTCTGCCGGCGGACGATCTCGATCTCGTCCGGATCCAGCCTCCGGCTCCAGCTCTCGAGGTTGGCGCGGCTGTCGAGCTCGATCGCGTCGGGCTCGGCCACGGCCGTCTCCGCGGGGTTCGCCGGGCTCGTCGTCCGCTCGACAGCGCGCCGCGCGCGGCCGGTGAAGGAGAGGCCGAGGTCGCGGTACAGACGCTCGAACTCGGGGACGGGATCCCGTGACAGGTCCTCGTGGCGGATGACGCGGATCTGCGGCAGCTCCTGCTGCTGGTCGTGGACGAGCCCGTAGACGAGTCGCCAGAGCAATGCCGCCTGGCCGATGATGTTCGTCGGGGGTGACTCGAGCTCCGGGCGAACGGGCTCGAACCGGTCGCGGAGCAGGAGCGGCTGCGAGAGCAGCGACCTCGTGTCGAAGCCCCAGTTGAGCCGCTTCGTGCTGCCGACGACGGCGAGCGGGTGGCGAACGACCACGACGACCTGGGCGCCGAGCCGCCTCGCGAACCACGGGATTGAGAAGACCGCGAATGGATCCTTGAGCACCGCCCGCGCGCGCGTCAGCTTTGCGTGCAGGAGACGCCCGACCCTCCGCAGCTGCTGCCCGCGGCTCTGCTCCAGCAGCGCGGAGTCGAGCGGGAAGGAGAGGAGGCGCCGAAACGCATCCAGGTACTCGCGCTCGTTCTCCTCGGTCACGTAGAGGTACTGGGTCTCGACCTCCCGCCGCAGCAGGACCGGCGCGCACGTCGGATTGAGCGGCTCGTGGAAGTAGACGGCCTCGCGCGAGGCCGACAGCATCCGCCCGACCCAGGTCGTGCCCGACCTGTGCATGCCCGTGACGAGGATCGGCGCCCGGCTCAGGCTTTCCATGCGGCGATCAGCTCGGCCTCGCGCTCCCGGCTCAGGCCAGCCGCCGGCTCGTAGTCGCCGCGGCCGGCGTCCCAGTCGAGCGTGTCGCGGATCGTCTCCTCGACCGGACGGAAGGCGAGCCCCTCGCGCACGGCCGCCGAGACGTCGGCCTCGTGAATCGCCGAGAAGGCCGGATCCGCGCTCCACAGGGGCAGCTCCTGCTCGCCCAGGCCGTGCTCGACGAGAAACTCGTCCGGCACCCAGACGACGTCGGCGCCGTCGACGAGCGAGCGCCACGGCACGCCCTCGTCGGTGGCGTTGTACACACCTGAGCTCCCCTGCTCGACCAGGCGGAGGATCCACTCGGCGAGGTCGCGCGCGTCGATGAACTGCACCGGGCGCTCGGGCGGCCCCGGAGCGAGCATCGTGCCGCCCTGCGCTGCGCGACGGGGCCAGTACGTGAAGCGGTCGGTCGGGTCGTGAGGGCCGACGATGTAGCCGGGGCGGACGATCAGGCTGCGGTCGCCGAAGGTCTCCTGAACTGCCCGTTCGCACAGGGCTTTCAGCGGTCCGTAATTCTCGAACTCGGGTCCGAACTCCTCGACCGTCTCGTCCTCGAGCGTCCCCAGCGGGCTGGACTCGTCTACCGGCTCGCTCAGGTCGGCGTAGACGGAGATCGACGAGATGAACGTGTAGTGGCCGACCGAGCCCTCGAGCAGCTCTGCCGACGCGCGCACCATCCGCGGGAAGTAGCCGGACATGTCGACGACGGCGTCCCAGCTCCGGTCCTCGAGCGCGGACAGGTCGCCGTCGCGGTCGCCGCGGAGCCGCTCCGCGTCCGGGAACAGGTCGGGGTTCGTCTGCCCGCGGTTGAAGAGCGTGACTTCGTGACCGCCGGCGAGCGCAGTGTCGACGAGATGGCGCCCGAGAAACTTCGTCCCGCCGAGGACGAGGAGCTTCACAGCTCGCCGAGGGCCGCCAGGAGCCGATCGACCTCCTCGGCCGTGTTGTAGTGGACGATCCCGGCGCGGACCGCGCCTTCCGCCTCCAGGTCGAGCCGGCGCATGATCTCGAGTGCGTAGTAGTTGCCGTGCCAGACGGCGATGTCGCGCTCGCCAAGTCGCTCCGCCACATCGCGTGCCGTCCGTCCCTCGACGTTGAGGGCGAAGGTGGAGACGCGGCCGTCCATCCCCGGCGGGCCGTAGAGCCGGCAGGAATCGGGACGGCCGGCCAGGAACCGCTCTCCCAGCTCGCGCTCGTGGGCCTGGATCGCCCCCCAGCCGATCGAGCCGATGTAGTCGACGGCCGCGACGAAGCCGGCCAGCAGCTCGTGCGGCAGCGTGCCCGTTTCGAAGCGATGTCCCAGCGGCTCGTTCGGCGCCGGCCGCACCTTGTACGGCCGCCAGCGCTCGAGGATCTCGGCGCGGCCGAAGGCGATCCCGAGGTGCGGGCCGTAGAACTTGTACGGCGAGCAGATCAGGATGTCGACGCCGAGCTCGGCCACGTCGATCGGCCCATGCGGCGCGAAGTGGACGGCGTCCGCCCAGGCGACTGCGCCGGCTTGGTGGGCGAGCTCGGCCACGCGCTGCACGTCCACGAGCGTCCCGACGGCGTTCGAGGCGATCGGGAAGGCAACCACGCGGGTCCGGTCCGTGAGCTGCCGCTCGAGGTCGGCGAGATCCAGCCGGCACTGCTCGTCGATGTCCGCGAAGCGGACTACCAAGCCGAGGTCGCGCTCCAGCTCGATCCACGGCGAGACGTTCGCGTCGTGGTCGAGCTTCGTGACGATCACCTCGTCGCCCTCGGAGAGCTCGCGGGCCGCCGTCCGTGTCAGCGCGAAATTGAGCGTCGTCATGTTCGCGCCGAAGACGACCTCGTCCGACGAGCAGCCGAGGAAGCCGGCCGCGGCCAGCCGTGCATTCGTGATCAGCGTCTCGGTGGCGCGGCTCGTGGCGTAGGGCCCGCCGACGTTCGCGTTCGACTCGCGGAGGTAGCCGGCGATCGCGTCGATCACCTCGTCCGGGACCTGTGTCCCGCCCGGCCCGTCGAAGAAGGCGAGCGGGCTCTGGAGCGAGGAGAAGCGGTTGCGGACGGCCTCGACGTCGAGGCGGGATTCGACCTTCACGACCTAACCGTATCCTTGCCCTGAGTTGCCCGACCCGGAGAGACCGCTCGCCGTCCTCGGCGCCACCGGCTACACGGGCGGGCTCGTCTGCGCCAAGGCCCGCGAGCTCGGAATCCCGCTGCGCCTCGTCGGGCGCCGGCGCGACGCGCTCGATACGATGGCCCAGCCGGGTGAGGAGGTTCGCCTCGCCGACGCGCGGGACGAGCAGGAGCTCGGCCGCGCGTTCGAGGGTGCCTTCGCCGTCGCCTCCTGTGCCGGGCCGTTCGTCGAGGTCGGGACCGCGCCTGTTGGCGCGGCGATCGCGACCGGCGCTCACTACCTCGACACGAGTGGGGAGCAGCCGTTCGCGCGCGCCGTCTACGAGCGGTTCGGCCCGGAGGCCCAGCGCTCCGGCGTCGTCCTGCTCACCTCGTTCGGCTTCGACTACGTCCCCGGCGACCTCGCGGCCCGGCTCGCCGCCGAGGGACTGGAGCCACTGGACGAGATCGTCGTCGCCTACTCGGTCGCCGGAGCCGCATCGAGTCGCGGAACGCGTCGCTCGCTCGCGCGCATCATGCGCCAGCCGCTCGTGGTCTGGAGCGGCCGCAGGCTCGTCCCCTCCCGCATCGGCGCCACCGCTCGCCGGGTCAGGTTTCCCTTCGGCGAGCGCGAGGTCCTGGAGTGGGGAGGGACCGAGCCCCTGTCCGTGCCTCGCCACACCGACGTCGGCGAGGTCCGCTCGTACGTCCGCGCGCCACGGCTGGCCGCGAAGGCGGCATCGCTCGCCCGCGCGTTCGCTCCGCTGATCCGGCTGACTGCGTCGATCGGCCCTCCGGGGCCGCCTGAGGAACGGCGGCGGCAGGCTCGATTCGCCGTCGTCGCCGAGGCGCGCGGCTCCTCTGGGAGCAGGCGGGTGACGCTTACCGGCAGGGACGTCTACGGCCTGACTGCGCTCCTGATCGTGAGGGGCGCCGAGGCGCTGCGAAAGGGCGAGGCACGCGGCGCGGGTGCCCTCGCGCCCGCGGAGGCCTTCGACGTCTATTCGTTCGTCGAGCGCCTGGCGCCGCTGCTCGTTCTCGAGCCGGTGTAGGGGTCCGTCCGAGGGCGGACCTAGGCTTCGGGCCGTGTTCCGCCGACTCAGGCCGATGACCGAGGCCGAGTGCTACGAACGCTGTTACGGCACCTCGAAGCGAGTCGTGGGGGTCCGCATCCGGCGCTCTCGCCCGCGGCTCCTCGCGACGGTGTCCGGCGAGCAGCTCCGCCGCCTGTTCGAGCAGCGGCTCGATTCCCGCGACCGCGAGGCGGCATAGTGCCGCGGTGGACGACGTGCCCGAAGCCGAGAACCCGCGGTCGGCTCCCGCGCCCGAGGCTCTGGAACGGGCCGCGCCGGCGGCTTCCGTGCGGGCCCGTCGCGCGCCGTGAACGGCACGCGCGCTGCCAAAACACCTAGCGACGTACCCGACATCCTCGCGCCGGGCCTGGACGCGATCTTCTGCGGGATCAATCCCGGACGCGTGTCCGCCGCCGCCCGCGCCCACTTCGCCAACCCGAGCAACGACTTCTGGCGGCTGCTCCACGACTCGGGTCTGACGCCGCGTCTGCTCGCCCCGGAGGAGCAGTGGGAGCTGCTGCACTATGGCTTCGGACTCACGAACGCGGCCTACCGAACGACGCCCGGCTCAGGCGACCTTCGCCGGGCCGACTTCGCAGGCTCCGCCGAGCGGCTGGAGCGGATCGCCGCCGAGCTCGAGCCGCGGACGATCGCCTTCGTCGGCAAGGAGGCCTACCGCGGCGCGTTCGGCGAGCGGCCTGCTCTCGGCCTCCAGAAGCGGCGCCTCGGCGGCACGCGTCTCTTCGTCCTCCCCTCCACCTCTCCGGCGAACGCGGCCGTCCCCTACGCCGAGCGGCTGCGCTGGTTCCGCCGTCTCGCCAGGCTCCTCGCCTGAGAACGGTCTACGCTTGCCGCCGTGGGCTTCGGCAAGGCCATCGGCGAGAGCTTCGGGGCGCTGTTCCCCGTCGTGAACCCGCTCGCCGTCGTCCCCGTCTATCTCGTCTTGACCGCGAACAAGCCCACGTCCGAGCGGATGCGGGTTGCGCTCAAGTCCTCCCTCTACGTTCTGGGGATCCTGCTCGTCTTCCTTCTCGCGGGCGAGCCCCTCCTCCACCACTTCGGAATCTCGCTCGAGGCGCTTCAGATCGCAGGCGGGATCGTCGTCGGCCTCGCAGGGCTGCAGATGGTCACGTCGGCGGTGCAGGTGAGCGGAGAGGAACAGAGCGGGGACATCGCGTTCTCGCCGCTTGCCATGCCGCTGCTCGCGGG
>WNGB01002004.1_pt1 | contig 33216 bp, 30 predicted proteins | sample 5400681 | NCBI WGS metagenome assembly WNGB01 (sample SAMN13153367, study PRJNA577476) | soil metagenome | isolation source: 115 cm soil or saprolite under grassland replicate 2 | place: USA:California | collected 2016-06-15
GAGAGCGACCTGGAGTGGGTTCACGAGCTCTTCCCGATCGTCAAGGAGTCCGGATCGAGGCAGGCGGGTGTCCTGTCGGGGGGCCAACAGCAGCAGCTCGCCATCGCGCGGGCGCTCGTCGCCGGTCCGAGGGTGCTGCTCCTGGACGAGCCCTCGCTTGGACTCGCCCCCACCCTCGTGAACGTCGTCTTCGACGCGCTGGCCCAGATCCGGGAACGAGGGGTCAGCGTCCTCCTGGTCGAGCAGCGGGCACAGCGCACGGTGGCGTTCGCGGATCGGACCTATCTCATCTCGAACGGCCAGATGCGCATGACGCTGACGCCGGCCGACGCCGCCGACACCGACAGGATGATCGCCGCCTACCTCGCCTGATGAGCGTCCCGCTCGCCGTCACCGGCACCGAGTCTCTCCAGATCCTGGTCGACTCGGTCGCGCTCGGCGCCGTCTACGCCCTGATGGCGGTCGGCATCGGCCTCGTGTTCGGCGTCCTGCGGCTCGTCAACTTCGCCTACGGGCAGCTGATCATGGCCGGCGCGTACGCCCTGGCGCTCACCAACGGCTATAGCCCCGTCGTAAGCATCCTCGTCTGCTTCGGAGTCGTCCTCGCCCTCTCCGCAGCGATGGAGGTCGCCGTCTTCCGCCCGCTGCGCGCCGCCACTCCGGCGACCATGCTCGTCGCCACCTTCGCGATCAGCTTCCTCCTGCAGAGCATCGCCCAGGTCCTGCCCGAGCGCTGGGGGTTCGGCTCGCTCGGGAGGATCGTCGCCACGCTTCCGCGGCTGAACCGGCCGGTCTCGGCAGACAGCCAGGTGCTGATCCGCTGGATCTGGATCGTCGCCATCATCGTCGCGGGGGTTGCGCTCGCAGCGCTCGCCCTGTTCCTGGCCAAAACGAGCATCGGCCTGCAGATGCGGGCGGCTGCGGCAGACTTCCGCACCGCGCGGCTGCTCGGCGTGCGGGCGAACGGCGTGATCGCCTTTGCCGTCCTCCTCTCGGGCCTGCTCGCCGCGACGGTGAGCGTGATCATGTCGGTCGAGCAGCCGCTGGTGACGCCCGACTACGCGCTCAGGGACACGATCCTCGTTCTCGTCGGTGTGGTCGTGGGAGGGATCGATCGTCTCCTGTCGGCGACGCTCGGCGGCTTCGCCGTCGGCTTCGCGGTCGAGGCGCTGGGCGGCTTCCTGCCAAGCACGGGCGAGTGGCCGTTCACGAGCAGCCTGTATCGCGACTCCGCGCTCTTCGCCCTCGTCATCCTCGTGCTGCTGCTGCGCCCTGCCGGCCTCTTCGCGCGCAGGGGCCAGGGAGCCGCGGAGCGGGTGTGAAGCGGCTCGAGCACATCGTGGCGCTCGCAGGCCCGGTGTGCGTCCTCGTCGCGGTGGGCGTGATCGGCACTTTCGTGTCGCACGCCCGCGAGCTGGAATTCCTGAAGGCGCTCGTGGCGGTCTCGATCGTGGTCGCCCTCTATGTGTTCGTGGGCAACTCCGGCGTCCTGTCCTTCGGGCAAGTCGCCTTCGCGGCTCTCGGCGCCTTCGCAGTGGCCGTCATGACCGTATCGACCGAGGTCAAGCCGAGCATCCTGCCGTATGCCTTCCCTTTCCTGCAGCACCACTCGATCGGGAACGCGGAGTCACTGCTGCTCGCCACCGGCCTCGGAGGCGTCTACGCCTTCCTCGTCGGAGTCCCGCTGATGCGGCTCTCGGGACTCGCGGCCGGAATCGCGACCTTCGCCGTCCTCGGCATCACGCACAACGTCCTCCGCTACTGGGAGAAGGTCGGGCCCGGGGCGGGCACCCTCTCGAGCATCCCGGAGACGACGGACCTCCTGCAGGCGACGCTGGGCACCGTCGCTGTGGTCGTGCTCGCGTTTCTCTACCAGCGCAGCCGACTCGGGCGGCAGCTGCGCGCAGCGCGAGAGGATCCCGCCGCCGCCCAGGCGGCCGGCATCGACATCCACCGGCAGCGTCTGTGGGCCTTCACCCTCTCGGGCGCGTTGTCCGGGTTCGGAGGCGGCCTCCTCGTCCACTACGCCGGCACGCTCAACGTCGAGGACGTCTACCTGGAGCTGACCTTCCTCAGCCTCGCCATGCTCGTGGTCGGCGGCGTCGGGAGCCTATGGGGTGCAGTCGTGGGAGCGCTCGTGATCAGCGGTCTCGACTCGTTCCTGCTCGACGCCGAGAACGGCCAGGTCGGCTTCACCCTGCCCGGAGGAACGCGACTGGTCGTGGTCAGTGCCTTCATGGCGCTCGTCCTCGTCTTCCGCCCATCCGGAATCACCGGCGGCAAGGAGTTCGCAGTCCCGCGCCTGTTCCGGCGCGAGCGGGTGAGCCCGCCTACGAGCCCCGCTCCGACCCTGTGAAGATCCGGAGCGGGAGGTCCGAGAGCGGCACGCCGCCCTCTTCGGTGACGAGCCACGTGTCCTGCATGTAGAGGCAAGTGCTCTCGTCCGCCGTGATCGCGTGTGGGTGCATGGAGACGACCATGTTGGCGCGCAGCTCGACCTCGTTTCCCTCGCCGATGCGCGGATGCTCGATCATGGTCATGCCGATCGAGTGGCCGGTGACGTGGCCGAGCTGGAAGCCGCGCTGGACGAAGCCCTTGGAGACGGCGCGATGGACGTCGTGGGCGGTGGCGCCCGCTCTCAGCGCCTGCCTCGCCGCCTCAAAGTACTCGAGGTACGCCTCCATCGCGGCCAAGGTCTCCTGCGAGGGCCGGCCGGCGCAGATGGGACGCGAGAACTCGACCCAGTGCCCACCTGCTCCTGCGATCTCGAGCCCGTAGAGCAGCAGGTCGTCCTGCTCGATCCGCCGCTCGTGGTCGGGGAACCTGAACTCCGGGCCCGCGCTGCCCTCGGGACCCGTCAGCACCATGTCCATCGTCGTTCTTGCGGTACCCCCAGCGGCGAAGAGGCGCTCCGCCTCGCCCATCACCTCGGCCTCGGTCTTCCCCGGCTCGTAGGCCTCGAGCACGGCCCAGAAGCCCGCTTCGTTCAGGTGCATGCTCTCGCGCACGGACACGAGCTCCTCCTCGCTCTTCGCGGCCCGCGCGAGGTCGAAGCCCTGGTCCCAGGGGACGACGTCGGAGAAGCCGTCCACCAAGACCCGGTAGTCGCGGACGGGCATCGTGTAGTCGAGCCCGTAAATGCCGACCCGCCGCCAGCCGTCCTCGTGAGCCCGCTCGCGCAGCCACTCGCCGGGGTGGTCGGCGAAGACCCGGTTCTCGATCCACGTCTCGGAGTGATCGCCGACCCAGCGCGCCTCGCGTGGAAAGAGGATGGCCGGCTCTTCCTCGAGCGGGAGCACCACATAGGCGTAGCGGTGCAGGATGCGGAAGCCGGACAGGTAGCGGACCGAGCCCTCGAAACCCGTGTACTCGGAACCGCAGACGACGACGGCGTCGAGGCCGTCGCCCACCGCCGCCTCGCGGACGGCCGCGTAGCGTCGCTCGATCTCAGCGGTCGAGGTCACGTTCGGCTGCGCTCCAGCCCCTTGACGAGCGCGGTCAGAGCACGGTTCAGCGGCGCGTCCACCCCGTGTCGCTCGCCGAAGCTGACCACGGCCCCGTTCAGGAAGTCGATCTCCGTCTCGCGGCCCGCCTCTACGTCCTGCAGCATGCTCGGCTTGTGGTCGTACGCCACCTCCTTGCGTGCCGCGTAGTCGAACAGTTCCTCGGGGCTCGTGTCCAGGGTGATCCCCTGCGCGTCGGAGACGGCCCGGCCTTCCGCCATGACCCGCCACGCCAGCTCACGCGTCGGCGGCTCCGCGATCTGCCCGTGCGTGAGCCCGGTCAGTGCCGCGATCGCGTTCGAGGCGGCGTTGAAGATCAGCTTGCGCCATTGCGCGCCCCGCGCGTCCTCGAGCGCCTGCGTGGGTAGGCCGGCGCGCGTGCACGCGTCGGCGAGTGCCTCCACCTTCTCCATCGGGGCCGGGCTGGGCTCGAACGGGCCGATGTGCGTGTCGCCCTTCGTGTCCCAGCCGACGTGGCCGGGTTCGACGACATGACCGGCGGGAAAGGTCGTGCCCCGGATCACCTCGGCGACGTGCTCGGCGATGAGCTCCTCGTTGCCGGCGCCGTTCTGCACCGAGCAGACGGCACCGTGCCGGAAGGCCGGCGCCGTCGCGCCGAGAGCAGCGCTCGTGTGCATCGACTTCGTGGCCACGATGCCGAAGTCGCAGGCAGGCAGGTTCTCGGCGGCCGTCGTCGCCCGCACGCGCCCGACCAGGTCGCCGGCGCCCGAGAGCCGCAGACCGTGCTCGTTGATCGCCTCCACGTGCTCGACCCAGAGGTCGTACGCCCAGACCTCGACGTCGTCCAGCTGCGCCAGGTTGGCAGCGAAGATCGAGCCCACCGCCCCGCAGCCGACGACGGCGATCCTCATGCGCAAGCTCCGCGCGCCGCAGGGACAGTCCCTGTGACTGTCCCTGTGACTGTCACCTGTACGAGTCCTCTCTGGCCTTGACCAGCCGGTACATCGCCGTGTGCAACGGGACCGGGACACCGAGCCATTCGGCCTCGCGGACGAGCGAACCGGTGATGAAATCTACTTCCGTCGGCCGGCTGGAGCGGACGTCCTCGAGCATCGACGGCACGTGGGCGTAGTGCCCGGCGGCCGCTGCCGTCTCCCCGCGGCGGACGGCAAGCACGTTCATCTCCCACGGATCTTCGTGCAATTCGATCCCGGCCGCAGCGGCCACCCGCTTCCCCTCGTCCATCAGGTCGCGGACGAGAACACCGAGGTCGCCGGGTCGCTCGACTGCTGCGAACTGGCTCACGTGCGGGAGATCCGTGAGCGCGGCAACGGTGTTGACGGTGGCGTTGAAGATCAGCTTCGACCACTGCGCAGGCCGCAGGTCGCGGAACGCCCGGGCCCGTAGGTCCGCGCCGACGAGCAGCGAGGCGATCTCGTCGACGAGCTCGTACGGCGTCTCGGTCCCGGCATACGGCCCGAGCCAGGTCTCCGTGTCCAGCTCGTACTCGACGTGCACGTCCGAGTGGCGCACGCCGGCCATGAAGGTGATCGCCGAGACGAGCGGCCAGTCACCGTGCGCGCCGACGATCTCCTCCGCGCCGAGGCCGTTCTGGATGGTCATAACCGTGGCGCCCGGAATCCGCCCCGCGAGACGCATCGCCGCCTCCTCCAGGTCCGGGGCCTTCGTCGCCACGATGGCCAGGTCGACCTCGGGAAGGGCCGCCGGATCGGCCGTGGCCGAGAGCCGCGCGGTGAAGTCGTGCTTGCCGGAGACGCGAAGGCCGCGCTCGACAAGCTCGCGTGCGTGGCTCTCCCGGCGGGTGAGAACCCAGACCTCGGCCCGCTCCGCGAGGTGCGCCGCGTAGAGGCTGCCGATGACCCCGGCTCCCACGACGCAGACGCGTTCAACGGCCATGGGCAGAACCTAACGCGTTAGGTTCGGCCGATGGCCGCCGTTCCTACGCGGGGGAACCCATGGTTCCCCCGCGTACCCCCTCCTTTACGGCCGTTAGGGTCGAGCGGTGACTGCAGTCGGTCTCGCGCTCGTCTCCGCCGCGCTCTTCGGCTTCATGTCCGCCGCGCTGCGCTTTGCTCTGCAGCGCCGGCCGGATCCCGAGGCCGGCGCCCTCGCCACCGCGATCGTCGCGCTCGTGCCTTGCGGCGCCATCGCCCTCGCCGGCGGCGAATGGCACGGCGCCGTGTGGCCGTTCCTGCTCGCCGGGCTGCTCGCGCCCGGAGCATCCCAGATCTTCTACGTCGTCGCCGTCCGCGACATCGGCCCCTCCAGGGCGGCGGTCCTCGTCGGAACCGCACCACTCGTCTCCGTGACCATCGCACTGCTCGTGCTCGACGAGCCGCCGACCGTCCCGCTCATCGGAGGGGGGCTGCTGATCGTGATCGGAGGGCTGGCGCTGGCCGGCGAGCGCGTCCGGCCCGAGACGTTTCGCGGTATGGGCGTGGTCTACACGCTCGTCTGCGTCGCGTTCTTCGCGACACGCGACAACGTCGTTCGGTCAATCGCCACGGACACCACCGTGCCGCCCCAGCTCGCGGCCTCGACGACGATCGTCGCCGGCGGCGCCGTGATGGGCCTCTATCTCCTGATCCGGCGAGGTTGGCGAGCCCTCGGCGACACGGGTCACGCCGTCCGTCCGTTCGCGCTCGCCGGCTTGGTCTGGGGCCTCTCCTACGCCTCGTTGTTCGAGGCCTTCTACCGGGGGCGCGTCAGCGTGGTCAGCCCGCTCGTGGCCACGGAAGCCCTGTTCGGCGTGCTCTTCGCAGCCTTGCTCATCGGGAGAAGTGAGCTCGTCGGCCGCCATGTCGTGATCGGGGCGGCGCTGATCGTCGCCGGCGGCATGCTGATCGGCGCCTTCCGCTAGAGGCTTGATGTGAAAGGGATCGCCCGCTCCGGCGCGCTTCCCGGGCGGCGCGGGCGCCCGGGACTGGCGAAGGCAAGGCCGGCATGCCTTGGCAAGGCAGGACCGGGCGCAGCGAGCGCCCGCTGCGGGGCCGCCGCGGCTGCGCGGCGGCTGTGCAGGGCGGGAGCGACCGTGGCGTCCGGAAGCGATGCCGGGCGCCGCGAGGATTTCACATCAAGCCTCTAGCTGCGCTCGACGGGCAGGCCCCGCCTCGACCACTCGCTCCACGAGCCCGCATACAGGCGGGCGTCCGTTCGGCCGGCCCGGTGCAGGGCCAGCAGATCCACGCACGCGGTGACGCCCGAGCCGCAGTAGACAACGAGCTCGGGCGCGAAGAGCACCTCGTCCGGCGGTGGAAACGCCTCCGTGAAGGGGACGTTGCGCGCACCGGGAATGTGCCCGGCGACCGGGTCGAGCGGCTCGACCTCGCCGCGGTAGCGCTCGGGCGGCCTCGCGTCGAGCACGACCACATGCGGATGCTGGATGCGCTCGAGCAACTCGTCGGCCGAGACAGCGTCGTCATCGCGCTCGGCGGCGACGAATTCGCCCGGGGCAACGTCCTCGTCGCCCGAGCGGAGCGGTCCCAGCCACGCGCCGATCCCGCCGTCCAGGACCGCCACCTCCTCGTGCCCGAAGTGCCGCAGCAGCCACCAGAGCCGAGCGGCGCCGCCGGTCATGCCCTGGTCGTAGGCGACGACGAAGACGCCGGAGCCCATCCCCGCATGCCCCGCCAAGGCGGCGAAAGCCTCCGCACTCGGAAGCGGGTGGCGCCCGGCCTCCGGGGCCCGGGTCATGTCTGAGAGGTCCGTCTCGAGGTCGAGGAAGGACGCGCCGGGGACGTGCCCTTCGAGATACAGCTCGCGGCCGCGCCCGGGCTTCCCGAGCTCGTAGCGGCAGTCGACGAACTGGTACCGCATGGCCCAAGCCTAAGCTTTGCCCGATGATCGTCGCCCACCTCGACCTCGATGCCTTCTTCGCCGCGGTCGAGGAGCTCGAGGATCCGGCCCTCCGCAGGGTGCCGCTCGTCGTAGGCGGAGACCCACACGGTCGCGGAGTCGTCGCCACCGCAAACTACGTGGCCCGGCGCTTCGGCATCCATTCGGCGATGAGCTGCGCGGAGGCGCTGCGACGGTGTCCCCAGGCCGTGTTCGTGCGTCCGCGCCATTCCGTCTACCGCCAGTACTCGCAGGCCGTGTGGACGGCCGTCCGCGAGGTTGTGCCCACGGTGGAGCGGACAGGTCTCGACGAGGGCTACCTCGACGTGGGCGGGGTCGCACCTGACTTCCTCGAAGCCCGGCGGGTCGCCGAGGCCGTCCAGGCGGCCGTGCGGGGCTCGACCAGCCTGACGTGCTCACTCGGGGTTGCCTCGTGCAAGGTGGTCGCGAAGGTGGCGAGCGACCGGCGCAAGCCCGGGGGTCTTACGGTCGTTCGTGCGGGGCGCGAGGCCGCGTTCCTCGCGCCGTTCGACGTGCGCAAGCTGCCCGGCGTCGGTCCGAAGGCCCAGGAACGGATGCAGGCAGCGGATGTGGAGACGATCGGACAGCTGGCGGAGCTCACGGACGCGGAGCTTCGCAGCCTCCTGCCCGGCAAGCTCGGTCTCCTCCTCCGCAGCCGCGCACGTGGGATCGACCCGCGTGGCCTCGAGCTCCAGGCCGAGCGCATCTCGATCTCGACCGAGGAGACGTTCGAGCGGGACGTGTCGGACCACGAGCTCCTCCACGCCGAGCTTCGCCGCATGGCCGTCCGGCTCGCCGATCAACTCGCCGCGACCGGCGACGCCGCGCGCACGGTGACGACCAAGGTGCGCTACCCCGACTTTTCCATCCGCAGCCGCTCCACCACGCTGCCTGCAGGGGTCGACGACGCCGATGTGATCGGCGAGCTAGCGTGCCGCCTGCTCGACCGCGCGCTCCGCGACCGGCCGGGAGCGCTTCGACTTGTCGGCGTCGGGCTCTCCAACCTCGAGCCGTTCCGTCAGCTCGCCTTCGGCTAACGGGTTCCGACGCGCAGCCCGAGACGGACGCGGAAGCGACGCGACCAGCTGGAAGAACGTGTTGCTGCTCTTCATCATCGGCCCGTTCTTCGTCACGTACCTGATCCGCACCCTAGCCTGCTGAGGTCGTGTCGGAGCCGGGGAGAGCCCCTCGAACCTGTGTGCGTCCATCCTCTTGGAGGGAGCGGCTTTGCCGCTCCCTCCAATCGGGTTTCGCTAGGCCAATTTCACGGCCACGTGCTTGGTGCGCGTGTACTCCTCCATCGAGTACAGCGACATGTCCTTTCCGTAGCCCGACTGCTTGAAGCCGCCGTGCGGCATCTCGGACGCGAGCGGGAAGAGGTGCTCGTTGACCCAGACGGTGCCGAAGTCCAGCTTGGCCGCGACCTTCATCGCCCGGCCGACGTTCTGGCTGAAGACCGACGCAGCCAACCCGTAGCGGACGTCGTTCGCCATGCCGACCGCGTCGTCGTCGCTCGAGAAGCGCTGCATGCTGACGACCGGGCCGAAGACCTCCCGCTGCACGATCTCCGAGTCCTGGGTCACGTCCGCGACGATCGTGGGCTTGACGAAGAAGCCGCGGTCTCCCGTGGCCTCGCCGCCGGTGACCACCGTCGCCTTCGCCTCGAGCGCCCGCTCAATGAAGCCGAGGATGCGCTCCTGCTGGGCGGCCGAGATCACCGGGCCCATCTCGACGTCCTCGCCCTCCGCCGGGTCGCCCACCTTGAGCGACTCGACCGCCCTGACCGTCTCGGCCATAACGTCGTCGTACACGTTCTCCGAGACGAGGATCCGGGACGACGCGGTGCAGTCCTGGCCCGAGTTCCAGTAGCCGCCGATCTTCACCGACTCGGCGACAGCGGCCGGATCGGCGTCGTCGAGCACGACCATCGGCGCCTTGCCGCCGAGCTCGAGATGCACCCGCTTCAGCGTGTCGGCTGCGTTGCGGGCGATGGTCTTGCCGGTCTCGACGTCGCCCGTGAGCGACACGAGCGCGATGTCGGGATGCCGGACGAGGCCGTCGCCGACCGGGACGCCGTCACCGGTGATCACGTTGAGGACACCCGGCGGGAGCACCTCCTGGGCCAGCTCACAGAAGCGGAGCGTGGTCAGCGGCGTCTGCTCTGCAGGCTTGAGGATCTGGACGTTCCCGGCCGCGATCGCCGGGCCGAGCTTCCAGACCACCATCATCAGCGGGTAGTTCCAGGGCGTGATGCCGGCGACGACGCCGAGCGGCTCACGGCGGATAAGCGATGTGTACCCGGCGACGTACTCGGCGGCCGACTTGCCCTCGAGAGTCCGCGCGGCCCCCGCGAAGAAGCGCAGGTTGTCGACCATCATCGAGATCTCATCGCCGAGGATCGCCATCGGCTTGCCGACGTTCTGCGACTCGAGGCTCGAGAGCTCGTCGCCGTGCTCCTCGATCACGTTCGCGAGCGCGAGCAGGAGCTCCATGCGGTCCTTGGGAGTCTTCTGGAGCCACTCGGGCAACGCCTTCTTCGCCGCCTCGACCGCACGCTCCACGTCCTTCTCGGTGCCCTTCGGCACCTGGGCGATGACCTCGCCAGTCGCCGGGTTGAGCACGTCCATCGTCTCGCCGCCGACCGCGTCCACCCACTCGCCGCCGACGAAGTTCTTGTGCTGCGTGACTGCTACGGCCATTTGGTTCCTCCTGTGTACGGCAGAACCCTAGCGCCCTGCCTGGTGATGTTGCCGAGCTTCTGGCGAGCGAAAAGCGAGTGCTGCAAGGACACAGGGAGCGTCCATATCCGACGATATGGGCGCGACCGAGGACGCCGCAGCGCGACGCTTTGCAGCCGCCAGAAGCCGGAGGGCATTCCCGGGCAGGGCGCTCAGCGCCGCCTGATCACTCCGGGGTCACGCGTGAGCCGGACCGAGATCGTCACCGGAATGACGGTGAGCAAGATGACGACCAGGACGACCACGTTCACGACCGGGAGATGGAGCCCGTTGCGGATGTACCCGAAGATGAGCAGCGGCAGCGTGTTGTTGGCGCCGGCCGTGAAGTAGGTCACGATCACTTCGTCGAACGAGAGCGCAAACGCCAGCAGGCTGCCGGCGACGAGGGCCGTCGCGATCGTCGGCCAGGTCACGTAGCGGAAGGTCTGCCACCCGTCCGCGCCCAGATCGAGCGAGGCCTCGACCAGCGATGGGGACGTGCGGCGCAGGCGGGCGATGACGTTGTTGAAGACGATCACCATGCAGAACGTCGCGTGCCCGATGACGATCGTCCACAGCGAGGGGTCGAAGCCCGCGACGCTGAAGAACCTGTTCAGCGACATGCCCGTGATGATCCCGGGCAGGGCGATCGGCAGCACGAAGAGGAACGAGATCGCGTCGCGGCCGAAGAAGCGGAAGCGGTAGAGCCCGAACGAGAGCAGGCTGCCGAGGAGGATCGCGACGCCCGTCGCGCCCAGCCCGGCCTTGATCGACAGCCAGAACGCGTTGCGGACCTCTTCGCTGTCCCACGCCTCCCCGAACCACTTCAGGGAGACGCCGGGCAGCGGCCAGCTCTGGATGTTCGACTCGTTGAAGGCGTAGACGCCGATGAGCACGAGCGGGGCCCAGAGGAAGAGGACGACCAACGTGGCCCAGACGGCCAGGCCCAAGCGTGTCGCCCGCGACTCCATCAGTGGCGGGCCACTTAGAGCGCCTCGAAGGCCCCGAGCCGCTTGGCGATCGTGAGGTAGACCGCCATCACGATCACCGGCACGGTCGCGTAGGCAGCCGCGAACGGGATGTTGTTGGCGACGCCGATGTTCGCGAACACGACATTGCCGATGAACTGGGACCCCGGGCCGCCGATCAGGACCGGCGTCAGGTAGTCGCCGAGCGTGAGCGAGAAGGTGAAGATCGAGCCGGCCACGATGCCGGGCAGCGCCAGCGGCAGGATCACGCTGCGCAACGTCCTGAAGCCGCGCGCGCCCAGGTCGCTGGACGCCTCGAGGTAGGTGTCCGGGATGCGCTCGAGGGCCGCGAAGACGGGCAGGATCATGAACGGGAGCCAGACGTACGAGAACACGATCCACATCGACGTGTTCGTGAAGGCGATGTTGGCGTCGGGCAGGCCGAGCCGGTTCAGGGTCCAGTTCAGCGCGCCGTCCTCCTTGAGGATCACGCGCCAGGCGTAGACCCGCACGATGTAGCTCGACCAGAGTGGGAGCAGAACGAGAACGAAGAGCACCGACCGGGCCCGCGAGCTCCCGATCCGGGCCATGAAGTAGGCGATCGGGAAGGCCAGAACGATGTCCGTCGCGGTGACGGCGGCCGCCATCCAGATCGTCGTCCAGGCGATCCGAAGGTACGTGGTGTCGCTGAGGCTGAAGATCTGCTCGAAGTTTGCGGTGTTCCAGACGTGCACGATCTGGCCGGTGAACGAGTCGGTCGTCCAGAACGCCGACACGAGCAGCGCCGCGAGCGCGGCGAGGTAGATGAGCACGAGCCACGCCAGCGGCGGGCCGAGCAATGCCGACGCCTTCACCCAGGGACGGCGCCAGAACGCCGCCGAAAGGCGGCGGCGGGCCCTTCTCAGCGAAGAGCCCGCCTGTGCGACGTCAACCGCCACTCGAGTCGGTCAGCTCGCCTTGATTTTCGTCCAGGCGTCCACCCACTTCGAGTAGTCGATGCAGTTCTTCTGGCCGTTGCCGCAGTCCGCCACCGGCGTCTTCCAGAAGTAGAGCGACCGGTAGTAGGCGACCGACTCGTTGGCGTGGTAGATCTTGCAGGACCCCTTCGAGATCTTGTTCATGAAGGCGCAGGCGTTCGCGTTGACCGGCGTCTCGCCCCAGGTGGCGCCCTGAAGCGCCTGGACCTTGGCCCCCGAGATGTACCGGTACCACTTGTACGCGCAGTCGACGTTCTTCGACTTCGCGGACAGCATCCAGGTATCGAGCCAGCTCGTCGCGCCCTCCTTCGGAATCAGCTCCTTGACGGGGACCTTCTTCGCCAGCAGTGAGCCCGTCGTGATCGGCCAGGTCGGCCCGAGCCAGGCGTCGCCGCTGGCGATCAACTCGGCGTTGTCCGCGGAGCCCGACCAGTACTTCTTGATCAGCCGCCGCTGCTTCTTGAGCAAGGCGACGGTCGTGTTGAACTGCGCCTTGTTCAGCTCGTAGGGATCCTTGATTCCGAGCCCCCGTTGTGTCTTGGCCAGGTACAGCGCGGCGTCGGCGATCTGGATCGGGTTGTCCGGAATCGTGACGCGACCCTTGTACTTGGGGTCGTAGATCGCCGCCCAGCTCTTCGGCGCCGACTTGATCTTGTCCGTCCGGTAGAGCAGCGTGTTCGGCCCGAACTGCAGCGAGATGCCGTAGTGCTTGCCCTTGACAGTGTTGTTCAGCGGCGACTTGAACGGCGCATGGAACTGCTTCCACTGCGGGACCTTGCGGACGTCGACCGGCTGGACGTCACCGCCGTAGATCAGCCGCAGGCTGGCGTCGCCGGAGGCCGAGACCATGTCGTACTGGCCGCCACCGCCCTGCCGCATCAGCGCGACCATCTCGTCCGACGTATTCGCGTACTTGGCCTGGATCTTGCAGCCGGACTGCTTCTGGAACGGCCCGACCCACTTGGCATCGAGATACCCGTCCCACGCGATCATCTTCAGCGTGCCGGCCTGCTTCGCGCCGATGCTGACCGCCGGCACGACCAGCGCAGCGACTGCCGCGACGACACCTGCCGCGATCAGCGCATGCCGCTTTCGAACCGTCTTCATGCATCCTCCTCCTTGTCGCGACCCCTGATTGTGAACGCGTCCTCCGCTGACCAGGCGAGCAGGACGCGACGGCCCGGCTCCGTGAGTACGTCTGCCGACGAGGACTCGAGGTTCTGACGGACGACGACGAGCGTCTCGCCTCCGTCGAGATCGACGATGTAGCGCGTGATCGCGCCGAGATAGATCGCCTCGTGAATCCGACCCGGCTCCGACGAGCGCCCCGCCTCGGCCGCGTTCACCTCGTCGAGGATCCTGATCTTCTCGGGCCGGATCGTGAAGCGCCTCCCGTCGCGCTCGAGGATGTTGGAGACGCCCACGAAGCCGGCGACGAACTCGGTCGCCGGGTGCTCGTAGACCTCCGCGGGGCTGCCCACCTGCTCGATGAGGCCGAGGTTGAACACGGCGATGCGGTCGCTCATGGCGAGCGCCTCGTCTTGGTCGTGGGTGACGTAGACGAACGTCTTGTGCAGATCCTGCTGGAGCTCCTTGAGGAAGACCTGCATCTCCTGGCGCAGCTTGAGGTCCAGCGCGCCCAGCGGCTCGTCGAGGAGCAGTACCTGCGGGTCGTTGACGAGTGCGCGTGCAAGAGCCACGCGCTGGCGCTGGCCTCCCGAGAGCTGCAACGGCTTGCGCTCGCCGAGCCGCTCGAGCCGCACGCGGTCGAGGGCGGCCCCGGCACGCTCTCGGCGCTCCTTCTTCCCCAGTCCCTTCACCTTGAGCCCGTACTCGACGTTCTCCTGGACGCTCATGTGCGGGAAGAGCGCGTAGTCCTGAAAGACGGTGTTCACGTCGCGCAGGTAGGGCGGGCGGCCCGCGACGTCGTCGCCGCCGAGGAGGATCCGACCGGCGTCGGGCTTCTCGAAGCCGGCGATCAGCCGCAGGGTGGTCGTCTTCCCCGAGCCCGACGGGCCGAGCATCGTGAAGAACTCGCCGCGCCCGATGTCCAGGTCGACGTCGTCGACCGCGACCACGTCGCCGAAGGTCTTGCGCACGGAGACGAGCGAGACGTCGGCCGCGCGTGCCATGTCCGGCGCCCTGCTAGCGAGCGCCTGCACTTGCGTCGACAAGCGACTCCTCCAGGATCTCGAGGCCGTCCTCCAGGTCCTCGTCCGCGATCGTGATCGAGGGCAGGATGCGGATCACGTTGCCGTGGAGGCCGCAGGCCAGCAGCAACAAGCCGCGCTCGCGGGCCAGCGTGACGGTCCTCCCGGCCAACTCACCTGCGGGCTCCTTGGTCTCGGGATCCGTGACCAGCTCCAGGCCCAGCATCGGACCGAGGCCTCGAATCTCACCGACCGCCGGAAGCCGCTCTGCCAGCCGCGCGAGGCGTTCGCGCACGCGAACGCCGAGAGCGTCGGCCCTCTCCCGAAACGCCGGAGTCCCCACCTCGTCCAGGACGGCGAGCGCCGCCGCGCACGAAACCGGGTTGCCGCCGAAGGTGCCGCCCAGCCCGCCGGGCGCCGCAGCATCCATCACCTCGGCGCGGCCGGTGACTCCTGCCAGCGGGAGTCCTCCACCCAGCGACTTGCCCGAGACGAGGAGGTCCGGCTCGGCGTCGTAGTGCTCGATCGCCCATACCGGCCCCGTCCTCCCCACCCCGGCCTGCACCTCGTCGTCCACGTAGAGGATCCCGTGAAGGTCGCAGAGCTCTCTGAGCCGCGGGGGGAAGTCAGGTGGCATGGGGATGAATCCGCCCTCGCCCTGCACTGCCTCGAGCACGACGCAGGCAATGCCTTCGGGCTCGACCTCGGTCTCGAACAGACGCTCGAGCGCGGCGATCGCACCGTCAGACGTGAGGTCGCGGTAGGGATACGGAGCCGGGACGCGGTACACGGCCGGCGGGAAGGGCCCGAAGCCGCGGCTGTACTTGACATTTCCCGTCATCGCCATGGTCAGCAGCGTGCGGCCGTGGAACCCGTTCTCGAAGACGACGACGGCCTGCCGGCCGGTCGCGGCACGGGCGATCTTGACCGCGTTCTCGACGGCCTCGGCACCCGAGTTGACGAGCAGGCTCTTCTGGTCGGCGCCGCGGCAGGGGGAGAGCTCCGCGAGCCGCCTGCACACTTCGACGTAGGGCTCGTACAGGCCGACCATGAAGCACTGGTGCAGGTAGCGGTCCACCTGCTCGTGGATCGCGGCCACCACCGACGGAAAGCCGTGTCCCGTGTTCTGGCAGGCGATGCCCCCGGCGAAGTCGACGTAGCCGCGCCCATCGAGGTCCCAGACGCGGGAACCCTCGGCCCGGGCCACGACGAGCGGCGTCGTCGAGACCCCGCGCGCAACGTAGCGCTTCCTGCCCTCGAGCACGCGCGCCGCCTCGGTGTCGGGCTGAATCGCCACTATGCAGCCCTGAATGCGCCGCCCACGCGAGGATTGTAGGCTTCCTCGGCCGAGCAAGCCAGGGGAGGAGCCAGGTGGCCCGGACACCGCTGTTCAGCGAGTTGCAGGGCGCCGCCTCGGCGGTGGTCGAGGCACGCGAGCGGAAGGTCGACGTGGACCACGTTGCCGCCGAGCGACGCGCGACCAGACGCGAGTTCCTCGAGCGGGCAGGCGCAGTGGGCGCGGCGGCGCTCGGCGCGGCGGCGTTCGGCCGGCTGGCGCCCGCGACTGCCGCGAACCCGCCGCGAGTCGTGATCGTCGGGGGCGGCCTGGCCGGCCTCATCTGCGCCTACCGCCTGCAGCGGGCGGGTCTCTACGCCGACGTCTACGAAGCCTCCTCGCGCATCGGCGGCCGCTGCTGGACGATCCGCGACGTCTTCGCTCCCCAGATCGCCGAGCACGGCGGGGAGTTGATCGACCAGGGCCACACTCAGACGCGCCAGCTCGCCCAGGAGCTCGGCCTGAAGCTCGACAACCTCCTGCGCGCGCAGCCCAACTCGACCGACGATCTCTACTACTTCGACGGGGAGCCGTACACGTATGCCCAGGCCACCGACGACCTGAACGGCGTCTACCAGAAGCTGCACAAGGACGTCTCGGCCGCGAGCTATCCGACGCTCTTCGACAGCTACACCCAACGCGGCTTCGAGCTCGACCACATGTCGATCGTGGACTGGATCGAGGAGAGCGTGCCCGGCGGGATGGGCTCGAAGCTCGGTCGGCTGCTCGACATCGCCTACACGATCGAGTACGGGGCCGACTCGAGCGTGCAGAGCGCCCTGAACCTCCTCTACCTGCTCGGCTACTCGGGCCAGGGCCAATTCCGCGTCTTCGGGCCCTCGAACGAGAAGTACCACGTCGTCGGCGGGAACGACCAGCTCGCGACCCTGATGGCGGCACAGCTGTCCGGCCAGATCCACACGGGGTACGAGCTCGTTTCGATCAAGCTCGCCTCCGACGGCGCGACCTACACGCTCACCTTCAAGCAGAAGGGCGGGACCTCCGTGATCGTCGCCGACCACGTCGTGCTGGCCCTGCCCTTCTCGATCCTGGGCTCCTCGGTCGACTACTCGAAGGCCGGGTTCGAGCCGCTGAAGGAGACCGCAATCGCTGAGCTCGGCATGGGCACGAACTCGAAGCTGCACGTCCAGTTCTCCAAGCGGCACTGGTACGACCTCGGCTCGAACGGAAACACGTTCGCGGACACCGGCTACCAGAACACCTGGGAGGTGACGCGCGCGCAGGGCGGCAAGCCGGGCATCCTCGTCGATTACACCGGAGGAACGATCGGGGCGAGCTTCGGGCAGGGCACCGCTGCGAGCCGGGCTACGCAGTTCCTGGAGCAGATCGATCCGGTCCTGCCCGGCCTCTCCGACTACTGGAACGGCAAGGCGGCGATCGACTTCTGGCCGGGCTACGAATGGACGAAGGGCTCGTACTCCTACTGGAAGGTGGGCCAGTACACGACGTTCGCAGGCATGGAGCGCAAGCGGCAGGGCAACTGCCACTTTGCCGGCGAGCACACGTCGATCGACTTCCAGGGCTACCTGAACGGCGCGGTCGAGTCGGGCGAGCGCGTCGTCTCAGAGATCCTCGGCGACCTGAAGTAGACCCGCCAGGAGCGCAGTAAGCTTCTCCTCGTGACGCTCGCGGATCCGGGCGAAGGCATCAGCCGCGAGGAGCTCCAGCTCGCCGCGCGCAATCACGCGATGCCGCTGGAGGCGCTCCGACACCCGATCACGCCCGTGGGCCTGCACTACCTCCTCGTCCACTACGACATTCCGGCGGTGGACCCGGCGACGTTCCGGCTCGAGGTGGGCGGGAACGTCGAGCGGGAGCTCTCGCTCACGCTGGACGACATCCGGGCCCGGCCGGCGGCGGAGCTCGCGGTGACCCTCGAGTGCGCCGGAAACGGCCGGGCGCTGCTCGAGCCCCGGCCGATGAGCCAGCCGTGGCTCCTGGAGGCGGTCGGGACCGCACGCTGGCGGGGGACGCCGCTTCGGGCCCTGCTCAAGGAGGCGGGCATCCGCGACGGCTCGGTCGAGATCGCCTTCGCAGGGCTCGATCGGGGCGTCGAGAACGAGGAGGAGCAGCGTTACGAGCGCAGCCTCTCGATCTTCGAAGCCATGCGGGCGGACGTGCTCCTGGCGTACGAGATGAACGGCGAGCCCTTGCCGCCACAGCATGGCTTTCCGCTGCGCCTGGTCGTTCCGGGCTGGTACGGGATGGCGAGCGTCAAGTGGCTGACGGAGATCACGGTGCTCGACCGGCCCTTCCGCGGGTTCCAGCAGGCGTACGCCTATCGGCTACGCCAGGAGGAGGACGAGGAGGGAGCGCCCCTCGCCCGGATCGTGCCGCGGGCCCTGATGGCCCCGCCGGGCATCCCGGAGTTCCACTCGCGCTGCCGGATCGTGGACGCCGGCCCCTGTCTCCTCGAGGGGCGAGCGTGGTCCGGCTTCGGCGCCATCGACGTCGTCGAGGTGAGCGCGGACGGCGGGAAGACCTGGACGGCTGCCGAGCTCGAGTACGACGTCGACTCTCCGTGGGCTTGGTCGGCCTGGCGCCTCGAGTGGGAGGCCGAGCCCGGGGAGTACGAGCTCTGCTGCCGCGCCCGCGACGAGGCTGAAAACGTACAGCCCGTCGAGGCGGAGTGGAATCTGGGCGGCTACGCCAACAACGCCGTCCAGCGCGTCCCCGTGACCGTGCGGTGAGGCGCCGGATCGTCGTCGTCGGAACGAGTGGTTCCGGCAAGACGACGTTCGCCCGTGAGCTCGCGGGTCGTCTGGGCCTCCCCCACGTCGAGCTCGACGCCCTCCATCACGGCCCGAACTGGTACCAACCGAGCGCCGACGAGTTCCGGGCGACGGTCGAAGCCGAGCTGTTCAGCCTCAATGGCTGGGTCTGCTGTGGGGCCTACCACCACAAGCTCGGCGACCTGGTTCCGAGCCGCGCCGATACGCTCGTCTGGCTGGACCTGCCGCTCCGCGTCAAGCTCTGGCGCCTCTTGGGGCGGACGGTGTCGCGCCTCGTACACCGAACGGAGCTCTGGCAGGGAAACCGCGAGTCGCTGCACGGCGCCTTCTGGGGCCGGGAATCGCTCTTCGGCTGGATGCTGACGCGGCACTTCGAGGACGCGCGGACGGAGCACTGGTTGCGCCACCCACAAGCGGTCCGGTTGCGCTCGTCGCACGAGGTCAGGCGGTGGTTGGAGGCGCAGGCGCCTTCGTCGGCATGGCTGGCGCGACCCGGGGCGTCGCTGGCAAAGGAGGCCAGCACGTGGCCCGAGGACAGTACATAGAGGTACGGCCGCGGGCCGAGCGCGCAGGATCCTGCCGCCAGCGGCGCCAGGTGCCGGCGGAGCCGGGCTACGCCCGGCGGGAGCCGGAGCCGGCCGGGGCCGCCAGCGCGGGGATGATCTCGGAGCCGTAGATGTCCAGGGTCCGCTCCTGGTCGCGGGTCATCAGGTAGATGTTCCACTGGTCGACCCCGGCCGCCTCGAGCCGGCGCAGCTTCTCGACATGCTGCTCCGGCGTGCCCAAGACGCAGAAGCGCTCGCACGTTTCGTCGGAGACCTGCTGGCCGTGCTCGGCGCCGACGCGGCTGTGCTCGGAGTAGTCGTAGCGCTCACGCTCCATCCGCGCCACGTAGTCGGTCAGCGCTGCCGGGAGCTCTGACTTGTCGTGCTTGGAGAGCAGGTCGAAGACGTGGTTCGAGACCATGGCCGGGAACCAGCGCACCTCCTCCGCGCACTTCTTCTCGTCGTCGCCGATAGAGGCGGGCGCGCAGGCCACGACACGGATCTGGTCGGGGTCGCGACCGGCCTCCTCTGCCGCGCCGCGAACCTGACCCACGATCCACTCGACGATCTCCGGGTCGGCGAGCTGGATGATGACGCCGTCCGCGTGCCGCCCGGCCACCGCGAGCACCCTCGGGCCGTAACCGGCCACGTAGAGCGGGAGCTGCGGTAGCTCCTTGGCCCACTTCAGCTCGACCTCGGTCTCGTTCCACTGCACCGGGCGGCCGTTCATCAGCTCGCGGATCATCGCCACCGCCCGCTCGAACTCGGCCACCTTCACGGGCTTCTGTCCGATCGTGCGCCGCGCCGAGTCGCCGCGCCCGATGCCCATGACCATGCGGCCGCCCGAGATGTCCTGGAGCGTGGCGAAGGCGCTCGCCGTCACCGTCGGCTCACGCGTGCCCGGGTTCGTGACGTTCAGGCCGAGCTTGATCTTCGAGGTCGAAAGCGCCGTCGCGGTAAGCAGCGGGTAGGGGTCCTGCCAGAGGATGTGCGAGTCGTACGTCCAGCCGTACTCGAACCCGTTCTGCTCGGCCAACTGCATGAGCTCCACCAGCCGCGTGTACGGCGGATCGGGCAGAACGGTGACGCCGAAGCTGAGCATCTGGAATCGAGTCTAAAGCGTGCCGGATCCGCTGCGCGACGAGCGTGCTGCTCGGATCACGCGAGTGTGACCGGATCGCCACGCCGAGTCGTGCCGCCCGCGATCACGTCCGCATACACCCCCACATTCGCCTGATTGTGCTGCGCTGCGGTGCGCAGGATGCCGGAGTCCTTTGGTAGATCCCCCTGCGGCAGTGTGGTCATGACGCAGCGAGGGCAGGGGCCCGTGATCTGCAGGCGGACCTGGTCGCCGATCGCGACGGTGTGACCGATCCAGTCGTTCTCCACAAAGCCCTGCTCATCCGGTCCGGTGGAGACGACGATGTTGGGCCGGAATCGCCGAGCCTCGAAGCGTCCCTCGGGATACAGCTCGCGCAGGCGATCGATTGTCGCCGTGGTGAGCAGGTGCACGACGGCCAGATCGAAGAACGTCCCGGCTGGCATCTCGAAGTCGGTCACGGTGTCTCTGTGGTCGAGACCGTCCACATCGGGCCAGTACTCCTCTGCCGTCACGCCGGACGAGGCTCCACTGTGCTGCGCCTCCCCAAACGCGACCTCGCGGCCCAGGGCTCTGGACAGGATCTGCGTGAAATCGTCCTGCTCGCTCGTCACCACAGTCCCGTCAGGCAGCGTCAGGCGAACGGGGGGCAGCTTCGAGCCGGTCCGTGGAGGCTCGACATAGGCGGCGCGAAAGTCGAAGAAGTTGCCCCACTTCCTCGGATTCTTGGCGCCTGCGATCTTCCCCGTCGACATGTCGACCAGCGCGAACTGCCGATCCCCGACGAGGCCGCGTTCCGTCACCTCGGCGGCGTTCAGCTCCTCTCCCAGCATCGACTTCACCGGGTAGCGCCACAGGGCGACGACCGAACCACCTTCGACGTGCCCGGACGAGTGCGACGGATCTACTGACATGCCGGCCCCCTCGGCTCAATGCTCGATCGCATCCAGGGTGTCGGCGAGGCGACGTCCTGTCAAGGAATTCGCTCCCGAGAGCCGCTCAATCGAGGAACGCCGCGTGCCGATAGAGACGCGGTGGAAGCCGGGAGCCGCGACTTCGCCCCTGCCGCCGACGCGGCGAGAGGAGCCTCGACGCTGTGGCTGCACGGTGCCGCCGTCTTCAGCGCCGCCGCCCTGCTCTTCGTCGTCGAGCCGATGGTGGCGAAGATGCTGTTGCCGTCGTTCGGCGGGACGCCCGCGGTCTGGGCGATCTCGCTCGTCTTCTTCCAGGCCGTACTGCTCGCCGGCTACGCCTTCGCCCACGTCTCTTTCCGCCTGCTGCCGGTGCGCCGGCAGGCCGTCGCCCAGCTCGGCCTGCTGATCGTTCCGCTCGCGCTCCTCCCCATCGCCCTTCCCGGAAACGCGGCCCCGAGCGCAGGGGGCGACCCCTCGCTTTGGCTGCTCTGGATCCTCGTGCTCATGGTCGGGCTCCCGTTCTTCGCCGTGACCACGGCCAGCCCCGTCCTGCAACGCTGGTTCTCCGAGACCGGCGAGATGGGCTCACGTGACCCCTACTTCCTCTACGCAGCCGGGAACGCGGGCAGCCTGATCGGCCTGCTCGCCTACCCGACGCTGATCGAGCCGAGGCTGACGTTGCACGAGCAGGCGCGGCTCTGGACAGTCGGGTACGCCGTGTTCGTCCTCCTGGCCGGGCTGTGCGCGCGGCGCGTGCTGGCCGTCGCCGGCGGTCACTCCCCGGTACGAGCGGTGACCTCGGTGGCCGCGCTGCGCTGGCCCATACGGCTGCGCTGGGTGGCCATGGCGGCGCTGCCCTCTGCCCTCATGCTCGGGGCGACGACATACCTGACCACCGACGTGGCCGCGGTGCCCCTGCTCTGGGTGATCCCGCTGGCCCTTTACCTGCTCAGCTTCGTGGCCGCCTTCGCGCGTCGCCCCCCGCTCTCGACCACCACGGTCAGCCGCGCCGCCGTCGCCTCCTCGCTCGCCGTCGCGGCAACGCTCCTGCTGTCCGCGCTCCTCCCCACCTTGCAGCTGCCCATCTGGGTGCTGGTGGCCGTCCACGGCGCCAACCTCTTCTTCATCGCACTCCTCGTCCACGGACGGCTGGCGGCGGAGCGGCCTCCGGCGGAGCGGCTGACGGAGTTCTACCTCCTGCTGTCGACCGGAGGCGTCGTCGGGGGCATCTTCGCCGCGCTCGTCGCGCCCCTGGTCTTCTCCTCGGTCGTCGAATACCCGCTGGCGATCGTCCTCTGCCTGTTCTTGCGCCCCGGTCCGTTCCGCCCGCCGAAGGCCGGCCTGCTGCGGCGCAACGCCGACCTGCTGCTGCCGTTCCTCGTCCTCTTCGGGACGCTGTTCCTGGCCAAGGCGACGACGGGCCCGCTTCGTCTGCTGCCCCTGCTCGCGATCGGCGCCGTCGCGTTCTTCTCTGCGCGCCCGCTTCGCTTCGCGCTCGGCCTCGGCGCGCTACTGTTCATCACCTCGGTTCCGCCCTCCTCGCTCGTCTCCGACCGGACCTTCTTCGGCGTCCTGCGCGTCGAGCAGGACGGCTCCAAGCACGTACTGGTCAACGGCACCACGGTTCACGGCGTCGAGCGCTTCTCCGCCGGCCACCGCGACGAACCACTCAGCTATTACACCCGGCAGGGGCCGCTGGGACAAGTCTTCCGCGCCTACGGCGACCGCATCTCACGCGTCGCGGCCGTCGGCCTCGGCTCCGGGGCCGTCGCCGCCTACGGTCGACCGGGAAACCGCTTCACCTTCTACGAAATCAACCCGGCGGTCGCCCGGATCGCCTCCGACCCGCGCTACTTCACGTTCGTGCACGACTCCAAGGCCCGGGTGAGGATCGTGATCGGAGACGGCCGCCTCCAGTTGGAGGAGGCCCCCGACAGCTCCTACGACCTGATCGTGCTGGACGCCTTCAGCTCGGACTCGGTGCCGGTGCACCTGCTCACGCGCGAGGCCGCGCAGCTCTACCTGAGCAAGGTCCGGCCCGGCGGCCTCCTCGCCTACCACATCTCCAGCCGCTTCTTCGACCTCGAGCCGGTCGTCGGCGGCGTTGCTTCCTCGGTCGGGCTCAGCGGGCTCTACGAGATGCACCGGGTCTCGGCGTCCGCCTCACGCCTCGGAGCAACCGACTCGCAGTGGATCGTGCTCGCCCGGAGCCCGTCGACGCTCGAGCCGCTCGCCCGCTCGGGTCGGTGGCGGCCGGTCCGCGCCGGCGGCACGCTCTGGACCGATCAGTTCTCGAACATTCTCGGCGTCGTCCGCTGGCTCCACTGAGCTAATCACACGGAACAGAACGGCTAGGACGGGCGAGACGGGCTCCACCTACACTCAGCGCGTGAAGGCGCTGCTGTCTCTCGTGCGGGCTGCGAGTGTCCTCCTCGCTGTCGCAGTGCCCTCCGCCTCAGGCGCCAAGGTCTTGCACAGCAGCCACGCGTCCAGCATCTCGTCGACGATTACTCGGGCTCGTTCTCGCCGGACGGGAAGACGATCGTCTTCGAGAGGTTCGTCTCGACGCAACGCCGTGGCGTGGACACGCACCCGGTTCCGCAGCGCGCGGTGCTGCTCCTCATGCGCGCTGACGGATCGCGCAAGCGGATAATCCGCCGCACGGGAGCAAGATTCGAGTATGACGCCACCTTCTCTCCCGATGGTGGCTCGATCCTCTTCATCCGCGGCGAGCGGATCTACCTGATGCGCCGGGACGGACGCTCCGCCCACCCCTGCACCGCGATGTCCTCGAGCAGGCGTGCCCGCGCATCTCCCGCGACGGGCGGAAGATCTCCTTGGCGCGGTCGGGCCGGCAAGAGCGGCGCCTACTTCGTGATGAACGCCGACGGGACCCCGCCTTCGGCGCATCAGCGGGGACAGCGCTTCGACTGGGGCTGCCCCTCCTGGTTCCCGGACGGGAAGCGGCTCGTATTCGCCAAGGACTACAAGCTCCATGTCGCCTCGGTGGACGGCACGAACATCGAGCGAATCACCGACGACAAAGATGGCACGCTCTACGCCCCTCCGTCTCGCCCGATGGTCGGTCGATCGCCTGCGACGGCTTCGCCAATCGGTACGGGTACGGGATCATCGTGATGCGCGCCGAGGGGACAGCGATAAGAAGGATCACGAGGGGATCGGGCGAGATCGAGAACGACGCGGGAGCGTCCTGGTCGCCCGATGGTAGGCAGATCGCCTTCTCCGGCTATCGGGGCCGATTCAAGGGCGCCGGCGTCTACGTCGTCGACCGAGACGGAAGCGGGTTGCGCCGCCTCTCGAACGTTGCTCGTCTCGGGTGGAGCCGTTAGCGTGCGGCGATCCAGGCGATCGCCTTCGAGGCCAGACGGTCGAGCGCCCGCACGGAGAGCTCCAGGTGCTCCGGCTTCGTGTCCTCCAGCTTCGTGTGCGAGAGACCACGCAGGCTCTGCACGAAGAGCATCACGGTGGGAATGCCGGCACGGGCGACCTCGGCCGCGTCGTGCAGCGGCCCTGACGGCAGACGGTGCGAGTCTCGGGCCACCTCGCGAATCGCCTCGTCGGCGAGCTCGATCAACTGGTCGTCAAAGAGAATCGGCTCGATCGACCAGATCTTCTCCCAGGAGACCTCGACGTCCTCCTCCTGAGCAAAGCGCTCGGAGGCCGCCTTCGCCTCTTCGAGCATCCCGGCGAGCTTGCCCGCGTCCAGATGGCGCTGGTCGAGCAGCTGCTCAGCGGTCTCGACCACCGAGGTGACGATCCCCGGCTTGCAAACGACGCCACCGGAGGTGCAGACGGCGCCGGCGCCGGTGCTTTTGGCGATCTCATAGATCTCGAGGGCGAGCTTGGCCGCACCCGCAAGCGCGTCGCGACGCTTGTCCATCGGCGTCGAGCCGGCATGCGCGGCCTGTCCCTTCCAGGTGATCAGGTGGCGCTCGACGCCGAACGTCCCGAGCACGACCCCGAGCGGCAAGTCGAGCGACTCCAGCACCGGGCCCTGCTCGATGTGCAGCTCGATATAGGCGGCCGCGCCCTCCAGCTGCGTGCGGGCATCGAGTGCACGATCGAGCTCGACGCCGTGCGCAGCGAGCGCGTCGGGGAGGGCGGCTCCGTCCGCATCGCGGCGCTGCCGCAGTTCCTCCTGATCGGCCATGGAGCCTGCGGCCCCGCTCGAGCCGAACAGCGAGCGCCCGAAGCGGGCGCCCTCCTCGTCGGCCCAGTTGACGAGCCGCACGGTGACCGCGGGCTCGCCCTCTTCGGCGATCCGCCGCACGACCTCGACCCCGGCGATGACGTTCAGAGAGCCGTCCAGCCAGCCGCCGTTGGGCACCGAGTCGATGTGCCCGCCAATCAGAAGCGCCCGCTCCGAGGCACCTCGCAGCGTGAACCACTGGTTGCCGGCCTCGTCGATCTCCTCCTCCACCGGGAGACCGGCGAGCGTGCCGCGCAGCCACTCGCGCGCCTGCTCCCACGTGTCCGTCCAGGCCACGCGCTGGGCGCCGTTCTCGTCGCCCGTCAGCTCCCGGAGCTCGCGGAGCTCTTCGACGGTGCGAGAGGGAGTCAGGGGCACGGCGAGGGGATCCTAAACGTGGTACGAAATAGCGCTGTGGCGACGGTCCGGCGCGGATGGGCTCGATGAGGATTCGCCGGCGGTACGTCCTGGCCACTGTCGTGGTGATCGCCGCGGCAGCCGGAACGACGGTCGGCATGGCGACATCCAAGAACGGTGGCGTCGCGATCAGCAGGAACACGCTCACCCTGCAGCTCGCGTGGACGACCCAGACACGGTTCGCGGGCTACTACGCGGCGCTGGCCAAGGGCTTCTATCGGAGGGCCGGGCTCGACGTCGAGATCAATCCGGGTGGGCCAGACGTCATCCCGGAGCAGGTGGTTCTCGGCCGGCGGGCCGAGTTCGGGATCGACTGGCTGCCGAGCCTCCTGCAGCAGCGCGACGCGGGCAAGGACCTCGTCAACATCGGACAGGTCTTCGCGCGTAGCGGCACGAGTGAAGTGACCTTCAAGTCGAGCGGCATCGACGCCTTCGAGAAGATGCGCGGCAAGCGGTTCGGCGTGTGGAAGTTCGGCAACGAGTACGAGCAGGAAGCCGCCCTCGTGAAGTACGGGATGGATCCGAAAAAGGACGTCACCCTCGTCAAGCAGGACTTCACGATGGTGCCGTTCTTGAACCACGAGGTTGACGCCTCCTCGGCCATGACCTACAACGAGCTCGCCCAGGTGTTCGAGGCCAAGAACCCGAAGACGGGCAAGCTCTACACGCTGAAGGATCTGAACGTCTTCAAGTACGAGAATCTTGGCACCGGGATGCTCCAGGACGGCATCTTCGTCAAGGGCGACTGGATCAAGGACAAGGCGCACCAGGCCACCGCGGTCAAGTTCCTCCAGGCCTCTTTCAAGGGCTGGGCGTACTGCCGCGATCACTTCAAGGAGTGCGTCAACATCGTTGTCGCGCAGGGCACTGCGCTGCCGAAGGGGCACCAAACCTGGCAGATGAACGAGGTCAACAAGCTGATCTGGCCGAGCAAGCTCGGCATCGGGGTGATGGATCCCACCGCGTTCAAGCGCACGGCGAACATCGCCCACACGTTCAAGGTGATCAAGAAGCCGGCGGCGAACGCCGCCTACCGCTCCGACCTGGCCAGGAAGGCCGTCGCAGCGCTGAAGAAGCAGGGCGTCGACGTCACGGGTAAGAGCTTCAAGCCCGCGGTCGTCAAGCTCAAGGCCGGAGGGAAGTAATCCAGAGCCGAAGGAGGGGGAATGGTCGAGCTGCTGGCACGAACCCGGCGAAGCTGTTCGGCCTCTCCCCTGGAAGGGGACGATCGCGGTCGGCTCGGACGCCGACGTCGTGATCTTCGACCCGGAGAAGAAGGTGACGATCACGGCTGCCGACCAGCGCTCGAAATCGGACTTCAACCTCTTTGAGGGCACGGAGGTGACAGGGTCGCCCGAGGGGGTGCTCGTCCGAGGAACGGTGGTGGTCGAGGACGGCGAGCTCACGGTCCAGCCCGGATACGGCTACTTCGTCAAGCGGGCCCGGGTCGGCGAGGAGTTGAAGCCGGCCGCTTCGGCCGTGGCCTGAGTCGAGGCCGAGGACATGCCCTTCCGGCCATGTCCAGGGGCCAGGCCCCCAGACATGGCCCTAACCGCTCAAAGCGGGCCAAAGTGCCTGCAGCTGACGTTTAGAGCATTTGCAACGGTGCGCAACGCGCGACCTCGCAGGGGCCAGGCCCCAGGACGTGGCCAAGAAGAACCGGTGGTCGCCCGGCGCTACGCCGCGACTTCCCGTCGCTAGCGCGTCTGCGGAAAGCCGAGGTCGACCTTCGAGGTCGCCGGGTCGGGCCAGCGGCTCGTGACCACCTTGCCGCGCGTGTAGAAGTTGATGCTCTCCGGCCCGTAGGCATGCGTGTCGCCGAAGAGCGACGACTTCCAGCCGCCGAACGAGTAGTACGCGACCGGCACCGGGATGGGCACGTTTACGCCGACCATCCCCACCTGGACGTCGAACTGGAACTGCCGGGCGGCCCCGCCGTCACGCGTGAAGATGGCCACGCCGTTTCCGTAGGGGTTCTCGTTCACGAGCCCGACAGCCTCGTCGTAGGTCTTCGCGCGCACGACCGACAGCACCGGCCCGAAGATCTCGTCGCGGTAGCAGTCCATTTCGGGCGTCACCTCGTCGACCAGCGAGACCCCGAGGAAGAAGCCGTCGCCTTCGGGCACGGTCTCCCGCCCGTCCACGACCACCTTCGCGCCCTGCTCGCGCCCCTTATCGAGATAGGACGCGACCTTGTCGCGGTGCTCCCGGGTGATCAGCGGGCCCATCTCCGACTCCGGGTCGAAGCCGTCGCCGACCTTGACCTTGGGGATCCGCTGCTCGATCGCGCGCACCAACCTGTCGCCCACGTCGCCGACTGCGACCACGGCCGAGATGGCCATGCAGCGCTCGCCGGCGGAGCCGTACGCGGCCGACACCGCTGCATCGGCGGCCATGTCGAGGTCCGCGTCCGGGAGCACGACCATGTGGTTCTTGGCGCCGCCGAGCGCCTGGACACGCTTGCCCGCCTTCGTCCCGTTCTCGTACACGTAGCGCGCGATCGGCGTCGAGCCGACGAAGGAGACGGCGGCGATGCCGGGGTGCTCGAGAATCCGGTCGACGGCCACCTTGTCGCCGTGGACGACGTTGAAGACCCCGTTTGGAAGTCCAGCCTCCTGGAGCAGCTGGGCCACGTAGAGCGACGCGCCCGGGTCCTTCTCGGACGGCTTGAGGACGAAGGTGTTGCCGCAGGCGATGGCCGGGGCCCACATCCACATGGGCACCATGGCCGGGAAGTTGAAGGGCGTGATGCCCGCGACGACGCCGAGCGGCTGGCGGATCGAGTAGACGTCGATTCCGGTCGAGGCCTGCTCCGAGTAGCCGCCCTTGAGCAGCGTGGGAATGCCGCAGGCGTACTCGATCACCTCGAGCCCGCGCGCCACCTCGCCGAGGGCGTCGGAGAGCACCTTGCCGTGCTCGGAGGTGAGGAAGCGTGCGATGTCCTCCCGATGCTGGTGCAGCAACTCGCGGATGCCGAAGAAGAGCTCCGCGCGCTTCGAGAGCGACGTGGCCCGCCAGGCCCGAAACGCTTCCGTCGCGGCTGCGACTGCGCGGTCGACCTCCTCCACGGAGGCGAAGTCGACCTCGGCCTGCTGCACGCCCGCCGCCGGGTTGTAGACCGGGCCCGACCGACCGGACTCACCCGGCACGATCTCTCCGCCGATCCAGTGACTGATCCTCCTGAGCTCCTGCGGCGCGCGCTTCTTCGGCGCGGCTACGACTTCCGTCATTCCACTGCCTCCTCGTCGTCAGGGGCAGGGTAGCGCGTTACGATCAGGCTGATGGCAACGCTCGAGGACAGGACGGCTGAGGGCGAGAGGGTCGTCGCCGAGGACCGGCAGTACCTGATCCACTCGTGGTCTGTACAGTCGTCGATCTCCCCGCTCCCCGTCGCCGGAGCCGAGGGACGGTACTTCTGGGACTACGAGGGCAAGCGCTACCTGGACTTCGCCTCGCAGCTCGTCAACCTCAACATCGGCCACCAGCACCCGAAGGTCGTGGCGGCGATCAAGGAGCAGGCAGAGAAGCTCTGCACGATCGGGCCGCCGATGGCGAACGACAAGCGCTCGGAGCTGGCTCGGCTGATCGCCGAGGTCATGCCCGGCGACCTCAACCGGACGTTCTTCACGAACGGGGGCGCCGAGGCGAACGAGAACGCCGTCAAGCTCGCCCGCTGGGTGACGGGCAGGCACAAGGTGATCGCCCGCTACCGCTCCTACCACGGGGCGACCGGCGGCGCGATCACGCTGACCGGCGATCCTCGCCGCTGGTTCGCCGAGCCCGGCCTCCCCGGAGTCGTGCGCATGCTCGACCCCTACACGTACCGCTGTCCCGCCGGCCATCCGGACCCGTGTCCCGTCTGCACGGGCGAGCCGCACCTGGAGGAGATCCTTCAGTACGAGGGCGCGCACACGGTCGCGGCCGTGATCCTGGAGACGGTGACGGGGACGAACGGCATCATCGTCCCGCCGGACGGCTACCTGCAGGCGATCCGGGAGGTATGCGACCGCCACGGCATCCTGCTGATCCTCGACGAGGTGATGGCGGGCTGGGGCCGCACGGGGCGCTGGTTCGCCTGCGAGCACTGGAACGTCGTCCCGGACATCATCACTACCGCCAAGGGCATCAACTCGGGCTACGTGCCGCTCGGAGCGATGACCGTGCGCGAGCCTGTCTACGAGGCGATCGAGGATCGCTTCTTCGCCGGCGGGCTCACCTACTCGGGCCATCCGCTCGCCTGTGCGGCTGCAGTCGCGTCCATCGAGGCCTTCCGGGAGGAGGGCATCGTCGAGAACTCGGCCGCGATGGGGGACGTGCTGGAAGAGGAGCTTCCGGGTCTCACCGAACGCCATCCGTCGATCGGGGATGTCCGCGGCCGCGGCCTCTTCTGGGGCCTCGAGCTCGTGCGGAACCGGGAGACGCGGGAGCCGCTCGTGCCGTTCAACGCGACCGGCGACGCCGCGGCGCCGATCTTCAGGCTCACGAAGGCGGCGCTCGAGCGGGGTCTCTACCTGTTCGTGCACTGGAACGTGATCGTGATCTGCCCGCCGCTCACGATCACCCGCGAGGAGCTCGACGAAGGTCTCGCGATCCTCGACGATGTCCTCTCGCTTGCGGATGAGTACTGCACGACCTGAGGCCCTCTCGCGCACGTGGGGCACCGCTGGCAAGGGAGACAAGCGAGCGGCGCGCAGGACAGTACAGGTGAGTACGGCCAAGCGCCGCGAAGGCAATATCCCGCCGCCAGCGGCGTCAGGCGTCGCGAAGGCCGGCTTCGCCGGCCGTGAGCGGAGCCGGCCAGGAGTGCGAGACGTCTGAGATCCCGGAAACGGTTCGGCAGCTCGCCGAGAACCCGACGGTCTACGGCCCGCTGCCGCCCGGCTTCGAGCGCATCCTCGACGAGCGCTACTCCCTCTTCTGCGGCCCGATCGCGCAGATGAACATGGTGCAGCGCGTCCGGCTGCGCCCCGAGCAGGTCGAGCCCGCTGTGACGGAGGTCCGCGAGCTTGTGCGGGAGCGTAGTCGCACACGGGTGACCTGGTGGATCGGCTCGTCTTCGACGCCCGACGATCTCGAGGAGCGACTGTTGTCGCTCGGGCTCGTGCACGCGGCCATGCCGATCCATGAGCCCACATACGGAGCCCTTGCGCTCGTGCATCCGCCCGAAGGCTCCTCCTCGGATCTCGCCGCGCGCCGGGTCGAGAGCTACGACGAGTTCCTCGTCGCGTCCGACATCGCGCACACGTCCTTCCAGCAAACCGAGGAGCAGCGCGAGAGCTTCCGGAACTCGGCTCCGCTGCTCTACGAACTCGAGCAACAGGGCGTCTCGGCAACGTATCTCGCGTTCGCCGACGGCCGGCCGGTCGCCTCGGCCACGGCCGTCTTCGCCGACGCCGGGGTCATGCTCCTCGGGGGCGCGACCGTACCGCAGGCGCGCGGCCGCGGGTGCTATCGCGCGCTCGTGCGGGCGCGCTGGAATGACGCGGTCCGCCGAGGCACGCCGGCGCTCGTCGTGCAGGCGGGCCGGATGTCGCGGCCCATCCTCGACCGCCTCGGCTTCCAGCTCGTCTCGGAGCTCCGGGTCCTGGTCGACGAGCTGGAGTGACGCGGCCGCGCGTCTTCGCCACGCGGCGTTTCCCCGAGCGTGTCCGCGCCGAGCTGGAGGGGTCCTTCGAGCTCGACCTGCACGACTCCGAGTGGCCCCCATCACGCGACGAGCTGCTCGCGCGTGCGGCGGGCCGCGACGGGCTGATGACCATGCTCACCGACCGAATCGACGACGAGCTGATCGACGCGGCCGGGCCGCGGCTCCGGGTCGTCGCCAACTACGCAGCCGGATACGACAACGTCGACCTCGAGGCCTGCACGCGTCGAGGCGTACTCGTCTCGAACACGCCGGATGTGCTCACTCCGGCGGTCGCGGAGCTGACCGTTGCGCTCGTGCTCGCCGTTCTCCGGCGCGTAGCCGAGGGCGACCGGCTGATCCGCCGCCGCGAGCCCTGGATCTGGGGGCCGAACATGATGCTGGGCCGAGGGCTCGGGTCGCTCGTCCTGGGGCTCGTCGGTTACGGCAGGATCGCCCGTCAGGTCGAGGCACTCGCCCGGGCACTCGGCATGGAGGTCGTGCACTCGACCCGGACGGCCGGGCTGCCGCTCAGGGAGCTGCTGGAGACAGCCGACGTGGTCAGCCTGCACGTTCCACTCTCGGAAGAGACTCGCCACCTGATCGACAGACGCGCCCTCTCGCTGATGAAGCCCACGGCCGTGCTGGTGAACACGAGCCGCGGGCCAATCATCGACGAGGCCGCACTCGCCGGCGCGCTCGAGAGCGGCGAGATCGCCGGCGCCGCCCTCGACGTCTTCGAGCGCGAGCCCGAGGTCGAGGAGCGGCTGCTCTCGCTCGAGAACGTGGTGCTCACGCCGCATCTCGGCTCGGCGACGCTCGAGACGCGCGAGGCGATGGGAATGGTCTGCGTGGAGGCGCTGCGCGCCGTGCTGCTCGAGCACCGCGTTCCGGCGAACGCCCTCAACTCCGAGGCCGCTCGATGAGAGCGCGGCCGGCCGGCCCGGACGATGCCGAGCCCATCGCCCGCATCTACAACGAGGGCATCGAGGACAGGCTCGCGACGTTCGAGACCGAGCCGAGGAGCGCGGCCGACGTGGCGGCCTGGCTCGACGGCGAGACACCCGTGGTCGTCGTCGAGGACGACGCGGGAGCAGTCGTCGCCTGGGCCTCGGCGCCCGAGTATCGGTCTCGCCGCGCCTACTCGGGCGTACGCGAGTTCTCGATCTACGTCGCACGCTCCGCGAGAGGCCGCGGCCTGGGCCGGATGACCCTCCAGGCTCTGATCGACGAGTGCGAGGCGCGAGGCTTCTGGAAGCTCGTCAGCCGGGTCTTCCCCGAGAACGAGGCCAGCCTCGCGCTCTGCCGCTCGCTCGGATTCCGGGAGGTCGGCGTCTACCGCCGGCATGCGAAGCTCGACGGCGAGTGGCGCGACGTCGTGATTGTCGAGCGCCTGCTCGGCGACGCCGCCTCAGACGACTAGAGGCTTGATGTGAAACTCAGTGCGCCTGTTGGCTTGTCGAGGCCGGGTCAGTAGGACGGATGATCCACCCTGAAGTGCACGCACCGGAGACTCAACTGATCTCGGCCGAGGTGCCGCCCCATTCCTCGGGGGCGACATCGGCGATCGACTGGGAAAACGACCAGCGGTGGCCGCCCAGATCCTCAGCCGTGTACTGGCGCTCCCCGTAGGGGTAGTCGGTCGGAGGATGGAGGATCCGCGCGCCGCGATTCCGGGCGTGCTCGTAGTGGCTGGTCGCGTCTTCGATACGCACCATCACGGAATGGCAGCCATGGCCCTGACGAGGCGGCTCAGGCTCCGCGCTGGCCGGCGAGTCAGAACCTTGACTGACACGCCGTTCGGTCACTACGACCGCCCCGTCGCCGACCGCAAGTTGAACTCGATGGTTCCCGGCTCGCCAGCGCTCTTTGAAGCCAAACGTCTCGCACAGCCACACGGCTGCCTCTGCGACGTCGTCATACATGAGCACCGGGATCACCGTGCACGACGGCATGGAGCGGTTCACGAACATGATGACCTCCCTGGTCGTGGTCTCGCGATCGTCAGTTTCACATCAAGCCTCTAGTTGTGCTGACTACACACCTGCGCGACACCTGACGGTGTTGTCCGGGCCTCCCGAGAGCCTTGCGGTGTCGAAACCGGAGGCGATCGAAGGAGGCCCGGACAGATGAACGCTACGTATCGGCCGCGACGGAAGCGGCTGTC
>WNGB01002006.1_pt1 | contig 33188 bp, 26 predicted proteins | sample 5400681 | NCBI WGS metagenome assembly WNGB01 (sample SAMN13153367, study PRJNA577476) | soil metagenome | isolation source: 115 cm soil or saprolite under grassland replicate 2 | place: USA:California | collected 2016-06-15
GTCCGGAGCATGGAAAGAAGCGCGGCGAGCCCATTTCGCACTCCTGCCCGTGCACGAAGTCATGTTCATCGAGGCGAGCCCGGCACCCGTCAAGTTCGCCGTATCGCTGCGCGGTCGGATGAATGCGGCCGTACGTCCGCCGCTGGTGACCGCCAGCGAGCCAGCGCGAACCAAGATCACCGACGTCCTGCGGCGGTTCGAGGCGGGGGCATGAGAATCGCGTTACATGGGGCGACGGGTCGGATGGGGCAGGCGATCGTGCGTCTCGTGCACGAAACGCGCGAGGCACAGATCGTCGGTGCCATCGCCGCCGTCAACGAAGTCCAGCAAGGTTGCGACGTCGGTGAAGTCGCAGGCATCGGCCATCTGGGCGTTTCGGTCACCGCCGATCACGCCGTTGGCCTGCTCGGGGCGGACATTGCGATTGACTTCTCCGCAGCTCCGGCCATTCCGGCGCTGGCCCGTGCGGTCAAGCGAGCGCGCGTCGCGCTCGTCAGCGGCACCACCGGCATCGATCCCTCCGGCGCGGCGGCCTTGAGCGAGGCCGCCGAAGTTGTCCCCGTGCTGTGGGCTCCCAACATGAGCCTCGGGATCGAAGCGGTCGCCCGGATGGCGCGCCTCGCGGTCGCTGCCCTCGGCGACGAGTTCGACGTCGAGATCGTCGAAACCCACCACAGGCAGAAGATCGACGCTCCTAGCGGAACCGCTCTGCGGCTCGCCGAAGCCGTCCGCGAGGCGCGCAAGGACCTGGTGTTGGGTCACGGGCGAGAGGGGGTCACCGGCGCGCGCAAAAAGAACGAGCTCTCGGTCTTCGCGATCCGAGGCGGCGACGTCATCGGCGATCACACGATCCACCTGCTCGGGCCAAGCGAGCGCATCGAAATCACCCATCGCGCGACGCAGCGCGATCTGTTCGCGCGAGGCGCCTTGCGTGCGGCGCGCTGGCTCATCGGAAAAAAGCCCGGTCGCTATTCGCTGGGCGATCTCGTGGGCCTCGGCTGAGTCGTCCGAGATGCTGTGTGGCGACGAGGCGCGACGGCTGACGGTCGAGCTCGAAGCGGCTCTCTTGCGCGAGCTTCGCGCGAGCTACCAGGACCTGAATGCCGCCTATTTCAAACGCGCGCTTCGTGCGGCAGAGATCCGGCTGACCGACAGCGAGCGGCGTCTCGGCCAGTGGGATCTGGCGCGGCGCACGGTCGAGATGTCCCGCCCATTGCTGGTTTCGCAGCCATGGGGAACGGTGCTCGAAGTCCTGAAGCACGAAATGGCGCACCAATACGTGCACGAGATTCTGGGGCGCACCGCCGAGCCGGCCCACGGCCCGGCGTTTCGAGAGGTGTGCGACAAGCTCGGGATCGACGCGCAAGCTTCCGGCGTTCCGCGGGGCGGCAAACCGGAGCTCGCAGAACATCGGGAGGAGCAAAGGAAGATCCTCGAGCGGATCTCGCAACTGCTCGCGCTCGCGGAGAGCTCGAACGTGCACGAGGCGCAGGCTGCCACCAGTCTCGCCCAGAAGCTCATGCTCAAGTACAACATCGAGGCCAGCACGATCGGCTCTCGCCAAGGATACGAATTTCGTCACCTCGGCGTGCCTTCCGGTCGGATCACGGAAAGCCAACGGCTGCTCTCGATCATCTTGGGCGAGCACTTCTTCGTCGAAACCATCTGGGTGCCCGTCTATCGACCGCTCGAGCAGAAGCGGGGGCACGTTCTGGAAATTTGCGGCACCTTCGCCAACCTCGAGATGGCCACCTACGTTCACGCTTTTCTCACCGAGTCGGCCCAGAACCTGTGGCGCGATCACAAGCGTACGCTCGGCATTCGAGGAGACCGCGATCGCCGAACCTATCTGGCCGGCGTGATGGAGGGTTTCCGCGAAAAGCTGCAAGCGGACACGAAGAAAAACAAAGAACACGGCCTCGTGTGGATCGGCGACGCCGATCTCGAGACCTATTATCGAAAGCGCCATCCTCACGTCCGGCACACGCGCACGATGGGTCCCGCTCGCACCGCCGCGCATGGTGCCGGCCGAAATGCCGGTCGGCGACTCGTCCTTCATCGCGGCATCACGTCATCGCCCCAGGCCAGCCGCCCCGCGCTCCTGCCGGGTCGCCGGGGTTGATGGGCATGGAGACACACGCACCAAAATTCCGCGCAAGAGAAATCGTGCAATGAGAACATAGCGAGAGCTCGACCAGCGAACCGTCGCATGCGCGATGGAGTAGCGAAATGACGCGGGATCGACCACGCTATCGCTTCGTCCTCCTGGTTACCTCGCTCGAACCGGAGACAGCTTCGATGGTTCCGAATCCACCTGCGCCAACACGGCTGCACTTCGGGGGAACACTTGGATGCGTCGTGCTCGTCTGCGCGGCGTGGGCCGCCGGATGTTCGACGGATCGGAGCGTGGGCGAAGTGCTCCCCTCGCTGCGACAATCCCCACCGGCCGATGCGGCGAACGAGACGGTGGGATCGACCGGAACCGCCGGCGACGGAGTGGGCACCTGCGCACCGCACGCAGCACCGTGCACGAAGTCCGTCGACTGCTGTTCTCGATTCTGCATCGACGGAGCCTGCGTCGATCCCAACGTCTGCAGCAAACCCGAGGTCGAATGCAGCAAGAGCAGCTCCTGCTGCAGCGGTCGCTGCGTGCAAGAGTCGACTGGGTCGGAGATGGAATGCAGCGAGTACTGTTTCGTCGACGGGGTTGCTTGTTCCGAGGCTTATGACTGCTGCTCGCTCGGCTGCTTCGGGGGAGTCTGCGGCGGTGGTCTTTGCCACGTTCGCGGAGAGACCTGCACGGCCAATGCCGAGTGCTGCTCGAACGTTTGCATCGCCGGGACATGCGACCTCAATCCCGCCGCCCTCTGCCGGGAGCCGGGCGACGTTTGCACCTCGGACCCAGGCGGGGGTTGCTGTTATGGGTGCGACGCGGCCACCCAGCGGTGCAAAATCGATCCCAACCAGTGCCGTGCGCAGGGCGCACCCTGTGCGAGCGACGCCAACTGCTGCAAGGGAGTCTGCTTGCCCAATGCGAGCGGCACCTACGTGTGCCAAATCCCGTGCCACGGAGATGGCTCGTCGTGCGGTCAGGATGCCGAGTGCTGCAGTTTCAACTGCACGGGCTCTCCCTCGACGTGTCGAGCACCCGGTAGCGGCACGACGGACGCGAGCATCCTGGCAAGCTGCGGGGTGACCGGATCGCGCTGCGGCGCGGGCAGCCAGTGTTGCTCTAGGTTCTGCTCGGGTGGCTTCTGCGACCTACCCTGCAGGTTGACGGGGATCACGTGCGCAGCAGGCCCTGATTGTTGCTCCGGTCTATGCGCCGGAACATGCCAAGAGACTCCGCCGAGGTAGCACTACTGCCGCAGATTTCCGCTACCAGATCGATCGTCGGAGCGGCCATAATCCCACTTCAACTGACCGAACAGGCGGATTTCTCGGTGTTGCGGAGCGAGGCTGGCCAGGGCGTCGCGGCTCGTTTCGTATATCGGAGTGATTCCGACGGCCTCGCCGTAGTTTGCGTTGGGTCGGCGCCGAATCTGCAGATCGTGATCTGCCGATGCCAAGACTGCGGCAGTAATGGTAGTTCGGCGGCGAGAGCTTGCCTGGCTCAACTATCGAGCCGCCACGCCGGCGGTGCGCGGCGCGGTTCGGAAGGGGAACCGAGTCGGAAAACCCGCGCCACGTCGTCGGTGAGCGGAGCGAGATTCTCACCGCCAAAGCAGACGACGGAATCCTTGACCTTTTCGGTCATCGCGCGCGCGCCCTTGGCCCCGAGCTGGTGGCTCCAGACCTCGGTCACCAAAACGACGCGCCCCTCGGCGTCCACGAAGTCCGATGGCGCCAGAGCGACTTCGCGATGAAGACCGTCGTCGGCGACGGCTGAAACAGCCGCCCACCGACCGTCATCGCGCTGCTCGTAAACCACCCGCGCTCCTTCGATGTCTCCCGGTCCGTGGATGAACCGCTGCGCCCCCGGAAACATGAAGAAAAGGTGGCTGTAGAACGCGTCGATGAAAAGGGCCGGCAAAAGCGAATAGGACAGCGCGTTGTCGCCCCATGGTCGCTCGGTTGTCCAGTAGACGAAATAGCCGACATGCATGGTGCGGCCGTGCCGCTCGTAACGGTAAAGCACGGTATTGCCGAGTTCTCCCGCGGACCAAGATCGCGAGCCAATGCAAATAGGCATGTCTTTGACGAGATCGGAATCTCGTTCCGAAGCCGGTTCGGTCCGCCGGAAGACCGGAGCGGACGTGGCGTAGTGGAACGCGGAACGCGGCCAGGTAGGAGAACTTCCCACGTTGAAGCACGACAAGACGAGGGAAATGCCGAACAGGCCCGCCAGGCGGGTCAATAACTTCATCCGTTCGGCAGAATATCAAAGGCATCCGACTTTCGAACCACCAAAGCGGCTGCATTGACGATAAATGGCACACGAGCTCGCTCGTTCGAAGACGCGTTCGGGTGGTATCGCGCTAACGCAATGCATTGCGAATAGCGTCGCGCGTCGTGCGGGCGGCCTCTTCGCTTTCGTATTTCTGGCGCGGCCAAAAAAAGCCGCGCAGTCCATCCTTCTTGCGCCGGGGAACGACGTGTACGTGCAAGTGAGGAACGCTCTGGCTTACCCGATTGTTCATGGCCACGAATGTGCCGTCGGCAGCGAGCCCGCTTTCGACCGCACGGGCGACGCGCTGCACGCAGGAAAAGATAGTGGCGACCTCTTGCGACGGCACGTCGTTCAGCGTTCCGTAGTGGCTCTTCGGCACGACGAGGCAGTGTCCGGGAAACAGCGGATGGTGATCGAGGAAGACGATCATTTCCGGGCCATCGTCGACGACGTGCGCGGGAAACTCGCCGGCCGCGATGCGGCAAAACAGACAAGAGGTGTCGGTCATTGCGACCTGATCAGAATCCCGGGTTCCGCACCGGAGGAACGAAGCTCGTCGAAGAGGGTTTGGGGGGAGCCGACGATACCGGCGGAACTTTCGATGTGGCGCGTGGCGAGGACGCACGTGAGTTGGCCTTCGCGCGCACGGGGGGAGATTCCGCGTCGGGCGCGGTTTCGGTGACGTTGTCGAGAGGAACGAGCGGAGCGATCGTGGCGTCGACGGGCGCCCCGGCCAACGGCGTGGCGGGCGGGTCCGCCGCCGATGTCGATGGGGGCTGTGCCTCCGGGCGAGGCGTTCTCGGCTTGCGCACTTCGTAGACGCCTACTCCGACGATCAAACCGAAACCGATCGCCAAGAGCGCGAGCCGCGACTCTCCGATGGTGCGCAACGCCAACGAGCTCCAGGTCCACTTGGTCTTGGCGTTCAGTCCGGCGCCCGATTCGCTCGACGGCGGCGACGTATCGAGCTCCGGATACCGACTGGTGGGGTAGCTCGATCGGAGCTCACGTGCGGGCAGGAGGCTGGAGACGTTGCTCGGAGGCGTGAATCCTGAATGCGATACGGCATCCATTTCCGAAAGCACGATGGAGGAGCTCGTTCGTCCTTGCGCGCGTTCGTCGGCCAAGCGCAGCGCCGTGTTCAGCGCCTTGCGGCGCTGCTCATGGCGATCGCCGAGGAGCTGGCGCATGAAGGCCGCCACCTCGAGATCGGTGCTGATCCACTGCGAAGTGGGCAGGGCCAGGTCGAGCGCGCGCTGCAGCTCGTTGGCCGTCGCGAAACGGCGATTTCGATCTTTCTCGAGAGCCTTCATGACGACCGCCTCGAGACTCGGCGGGTAGCGGCTGATGAAGCGGCTCGGTGGCTCGACCGGCGTTTCCGATGCGACGTTGTAGAGCGTCGAAATGTCGCTGTCGGACCGGTACGGGTGACGTCCGGTAGTCATGACGTAGAGAAGAATCCCCAGTGCGAACACATCGGTGCGCCGATCGAGCAGCACGCCGCGCACCTGTTCGGGCGCCATGTAGGATGCTTTTCCTTTGATATGTCCGGCGCCGGTATCGGGGCTCGCGCGGCCCATCGCTTTGGCTACCCCGAAGTCGACGACTTTGACGACGCCATCGAACGTAACGAGGATGTTCTGAGGCGACGCGTCGCGGTGGACCAGGCCAAGCAGGTGGCCTGATTCGTCGCGTAGGTCGTGAGCGGCGTGCAGCCCGGCGCAGGCCTGGCTGATGATGCGCACGGTAATGGGGAGGGGAATGCCTCCCTGCTTGCTCGCGGCTTTGAAGACGACGCTGAGAGGCTCTCCGTCGACCCAATCCATGACCAGGAACAGAACGCCGTCTTGCTCGCCGAGGTCGAGAATCTCGACGACGTGCGGATGCTTGATGCGCGAGGCGAGCGAAGCTTCGTCGAGAAACATCTGCTCGAACTGGGGATCGTCGCTCAGCGCCGGCAAAATGGTCTTGATGGCGACAATCTTCTGAAAACCTCGGGTGCCCTTGAGGCGGGCCGCCCAGACGGTGGCCATTCCCCCACTGGCGATCGGCATCAGCAGTTCGTAACGTCCTAGGACGTGTCCGGCGCCTACATCGCCGAGATGTTTCACGGTTTTCGCTCCAAGCCTAGGCTAGTCTTGCAGATCTCGATCTGGCTCTCAAGAGAGGGATCCGACGCAGTAATGTTAGGCAATGTTAGGCGGCGCGCAGGGTGAGGATCGCGATCTCGGGGGCGACACCCAGTCGGATGGGCGGCCCCGTCGTCCCGAGACCCGGATGCACGTACAGCGTGGAATTGCCGTCCCGATAGAGCCCGAGGTGAAAACGGTGGGCGAGCTTTCCCAAACTGAGGAACTTGGGAAAGAACGGTAAGGCTACTTGTCCCCCGTGGGTATGGCCGGAGAGCACGAGATTGGCGCCCCGTTGGGCGGCGGCGGGGAACAATGCCGGGTCGTGGGCGAGCAGCAACGTGAAAACGCCCGGCATTCGGCCTTCGAGTGCCCGCGCCAAATCGGCGCGCCGCGTCCATGTGTCGTCGACCCCCGCCACGAAAAGGCTCGCATCGCCGCGGGTGACGGTTCTGCCCTCGTTGCGCAGCACGACGGCGCCTTTCGAGCGCAAGAGCGTGATGAGCGGCTCGCCGTCGCCGAAGTAATCGTGATTGCCCATCGACACGAAGACACCGTCGTCGGCCCGCAGGCTTCCGATGACGTGGGCAATGTCGCCGTGAAAGTCGACGCCACTCGACACCATGTCACCGGTGACAACGACCAGATTCGGCGACGCGGCGTTCGATATTTCGGCCCATGCCTTACCCCAGCGAGGTGGAGTGAAACCGCCGATGTGAAGATCGCTCAGCTGCGCCACCCGATAGCCGTCGAATTCGGGGGGCAGTCCGTGCACCACGACATCGAACTTGCGCGTCGTCACCCAACGTCGCCGAACGAAGACGCCCCACACGGCAAGCGCGAGCGCCGCAAGATAAGCGCCGAGCGCAAAGCTGGTGGGCGGATCGAACGCTCGACCCAGCACACCGAAAACGACCAGCTTGCCCAACGCGAAGATCGCGATCGGCAGCGATGATCCCAGCGCCGCGCACCAGTGCGCGAAATACGGCTCTTCCACGAGGTGAAGGGCCACGCGAGAGCGGGGTCGGTCGGGGAACAATCCACGAAAGCGAAGCACGAAGATGCCGAGCAAACCCAGCGCGAGCGCGGAGCCCGCGAAAGCTGGGTAAGGGATTCCCATGAGGCGCATGAGCTCCGTAGCCGCCAATGCGAAGGTGGCATGCGTTGCGGCGGTGATCAGAAAAATCACCTGCGCGAAGCGTGAACGGATACGGCGTCTCACCGGCTGGGACGACCTTCGAGCACCTGCCCATCGCTCGTCACGACGAGCACCGAATCCACGAGCGGCTGCACCATCAACATCGAGGTTTGTTCGTCCATGTCCACGTCGATAGGAACCCGCACCCAGGTTATACCGCGTCTTTGCAAGATGCGCTGGTGCGTAGCGCTGGCCCAGGCGGACCCATCCTTGGCCACGGCGACCGAGAGCAGATCCCGCGTGGTCTGGACGGGCTCGAGCGTTGCTTGCAAATGCGCAGAAAGTGAGAGGGCGTGGCCTCCGCTTCCGACGATGAATGCGCCCCCGTCCGGTCGCGCGGCGATGGCGAGCAAGTGCCCCGTGCGGGCCCACGGGATCGCGGCGCTCGTCGGCACGTCGATGCGCGCGAGAGCGCCATCATCGCCGCACGCGACCATCGCGCCACTCGAGAGACGCGCGACGGCACGCAGCGTCGACGTCGTCTCGATCGTCCGAACGAGGGGAGCACGTCCGAACACAGCTTCGACGAAAGCACCCTTCGGTTGCGATCGCCGGCGGCCCACCAGCATCACACCGGAGCGATCGGCGATGGCTCCCTTGCAATCGATATCTTGGTCGGGCAGACGCCACGGATGGGCTTCGCCGTTGGGCGCCAGCGCGACGATGGTGCTCCGATCGCCGAAAAGCAACAGCGTCCCATCGGGCAAACTCACCACACCCGAAAGCACACTCTGATCGAGCCAGCCGGGCAGCGTCATCCGCGTCCAGCTCCCGCCCGACCACCGATGGACGCCGTCGGCCGCGAGCGCCCAGGCGGCCCTTCCGTCGGGCGCCACGAACACGGCACGCAGCACCTCGTCGTGTCCGAGCGTGCCCAATCGCTCGAACGTGTAGTTTCCCGAGGTCGGGGGTGCGGGCGGATTCACTGAGTCCTTGGCCTTCGGCCCACCACCTGCGAAAGGCCTCGGTCTCGGCGGTGCAACGGGCTCGGGGACCGGCCGGAAGGAAGCGTCCGATGCCGTGCGGAGCAGCGGCTCCACGCAATCCCAGAACTCCCGCACCGAAGCGGGGCGCGACTCGGGGCTCGGGTGCGTGGCGCGCGCGAGCTGCGCGTCGAGCTTCGAGACGAGCTCCGGGTTTTCCCGCAGCTCGGGCGTGAGCGCGTATCCCAGCCGCGCGAGCGATGGCCGGGGACCCGACATCATGTGCTCGATGAGTCGCATCACGTTGTCGCCGGGCCCGTAGGCGAACGCCGGCGCGCCCGCGAGGCACTCGAACAGAATGGTCGCAAACGAGAAGACGTCGGTTCGTGCGGTCACCCGTTCGTTTCCTTTTTCGTACTGCTCGGGCGGCGCATAGCCGAGACTCGCCCCCGCCAGCATGGTCGTCTTCTGCGCATTGAAATCGACGAGCTTGGCGAGGCCGAAGTCAGTGACCTTCACCACCTCCGTTCCGTGCTCGGACGTGACCATGATGTTCGAAGGTTTGAGATCGCGGTGGATGATGTTCTGCGCGTGCACCGACGTGAGAGCCCCCGCCACCTGCCGCAAAAGGCGCCGCGTCCGACCCACGGCGAGCCCCCCACCTTGCTGCTCGCGAATCAGCTGCGCGAGGGTGGCGCCGTGCACGTACTCGAGCACCGTGAACGGCAGCGCCACTTGGTCGAGCGGCGACGAGTTCGGCGGGCTCAGCTGGACGATCGCATGGTCGTAAAATCGCACCAGGTTCGGATTCGGGTTGGCTTGTGCACCGAGCTGGCGCAGCACGGCGGCTTCGCGCTGAAATCGGCGCAGCGTATCTTCGGTCACGCTGTCGGGGCGCAGCACTTTGATGACGATGGGAACCCCGTCGGGTTCGTCATAGTTGCCCTTGTAGATCCAGCCCTGCCCACCTTCTCCGATGAGCTGGCGTAGATGGAATCGAATCCCGTCGGTCCCGCGCAGAACGTATCCGACCAGGTGGTCCCGCAGCAGGGCAACGCGCGGATCTGCCGGATGCATGCTCCGTCAGCCTAACATTACTGCATCAGATCCTCGCTACCAGATCGTTTCATCGGAGTAGCCATAAGCCCACTAAACTACTGACCGGACAGGCGGAACCGGCTAGCGGCGAAGCTGCAGACGCGAGGCCTGACGGCCATTCCAGTCTGGTGGCCCAACTCCGACGGCCTCGCCGTAACTTACCTGGCCGACACGCGGCAATCGCCGATCGTGATCTGTCGTAGGCAAGATCTGACGCAGTAATGCTAAACCTGGATCCGTCGAAAGGATCGGATCCCCGATCACAAAGTGCGACCGGGCTTAATCGCCGCCGGTTACTAGCTTCAGCAGATTTTCACGGCTGGTGAGGCCGACGTGCTGGGCCTTGCGTTCGCCGCCCACGAAAACCATCACCGTGGGAACGCCGCGGATTCCGTATTTGGAGCTCGTGGCCGGGGCTTCATCGATGTCGAGCTTGCCTACTTTGACTTTGCCAGCAAGCTCGTCCGAAAGCTTTTGGATGATGGGCGAGAGGATTTTGCAGGGGCCACACCAGGCGGCCGTGAAATCGACGAGGACCGGGACGTCGGACTTGAGGACCTCGTCGTCCCAGTTGAGGTCGTTGAAATGAACCACGTTGCCATCGCCTGCCATGGGTGCTCTCCCTGTCGAGCCAGCCTTCCAGAATCATCCGGAAGCGGCGCAGAATGGCGACAACGTAAGAGTCGGCTCGACCGCGGTCAAGTGGCGCCCCGGTAGCTCGATCCCAGATCCCAACCGTCGCCCCCCGCGTTCTTGGGGAGGTGCACATCGGGGGCATGGGCGCCGGCCACCCGCAATTCGCCGAGAACCCCGAGCTTGAGCGTGCGCGTGAGCACCCGGGGGGCGAAGCTCGTGAGGCGAGGTGGACGGCGCACGATCTCGCGCGCCGAAAGCGGGTCGGCCGCCGCCGCAAGCGCCACGAGCGTCGCAACCCCGGGCGCGCCGAACGGGCGCACGAGACCGAGCAGGAGACTGTAGGCGCCACTCTTACGCCGGTTCGCGAGCTCGGCGGCGGACAGCGCGCGCGCCGTCACTTCGTGACCCGGACGCGAGAGGAGCGACGACAACGTGCGGGCGAGGTCCGCGAGGTAGGCCGAACCCTCTTGTACGAGAAGCTCGCAAGGGCGCCCACCCCATTCCGCGGTGCCCGTCGCCGGGGGAAGCGCGCCGAGCCCGAAGCGCTCCAGTCGTTCCGGTGCAAGACCATCGAGCAGCCGTTGCGCGATGCCGGGCGCTCCCCAAGGACCGGCTTCGGACCCCGTTTGCAAGACGATCCACGCCACGCTGCCGAGGTCGAAAGATTGCGCACCGGGGCGCGGCGCGTGCAGACCCGAGCTGAGCCAGCCAATGTCGGTGAGATTGCCCTGAAACGAGCGGAGCGGCGCCAGAAGATCGGGTGCTTGCTCGATCGTGATTTCGTCGAGAAACGAGGCGCCGCGGGCGGCATTCGGATTGCGCCGAAGAACGAGGCGGGCGCCGCTCGTCTCCGCCGTCATCGCGCCGGTGCCATCGGGATGGGTGGGCTCGAACGAACGTGGCACGAGCGCCAAAAGCGGTGAGCTCAGCGTGCGCGCGAGCAGCGTGGGATCCGCGTTCGCGAACACCACCGCGAGCGGATCCTTGGGGTGCGGCGTCGGCGTGGGGAGATCGCTCCACCACGCGAGGGCCGCGCCGCGCCGCGCGCGCGCGATGGAAAAGACGACATCGCGAGCATCGAGCTTGCGACCTTTCGAGGTCGTCATCCCCTCGCGTAGTCGCACGATGGTTTTGCCGCCGTCGACGATCGGTACGTCGGACGCCAGTGTGGGGTAGGCATCGCCCGAAGCGTCGAGCGCGAACAGCTCATCGAACACGGCGTGACCGAACAGGGCTCCCGCCGGATCGAAGATGTCGTGCGGATCGATACTATTGACGGGCCAGGGAAGCACGAGAGCGAGCTTGCCCCCCACCGGCGTACGACCGAGAGAGCGGGCCGAGCGCTCCCAAGAGAAGGAGCCGAGCGCGGCGACGCCGGCACAGCTGCGCAAGAGCGCACGTCGCGTCGTCAGCGAACGACCCACAGCTCTCCAGACGTCGCCAGCACGATCGGTGCGGCCCCGACCCCTTCCGGTGGACACGCAGCGACGGCACGAACGCCGGCACTGACCGCTGTTCGTGCCCTTTCGCGAGGAGGCGCTCCCGGTTGCCAAGTCGTGACGACCAGCGCATCATCGCCACCCGCTTTACCGAGGACATCGAGGGTGGAGATGATCTCCGGCGAGCCGTCCTGGTCGAGGTCGGCGATTGCGATCTGCGCGCCGGCGTGCGGCAAACTCGCCGTCTGACCATCGGCGCGCAGACGAAGCTCGGCGTTGCGCGGGTCGCGCGTCGCCACGATGAAGCTGACCTTGCCGTTGGCGCGCACGAACGAGCCGACTGCGGCGGCGTCGAGTGGTGTCTCCACCTCGGCGGCGTCGACGGCAACGTCCGCCTCCGCACACTTGCCGATGCTCGCAGTGAGCGCAGAGCCTTGGAATCGCACGCAGGCGTCGCCGGACGGCGTCGAAAATGGAACGCCGCTGATCGTTCCGAGGGACCGCAGATCGCCGTCGAGGCGACTGCCTCGCTGCCGGTCGGTGATGCCGAGATCGATGTGAGGCGGCTGCGTGCTCTTTCCCGAAACGATCGCCACGCCTCCGATGGGCTCGCGCAGCGGAGCCGGTGCAATCCCCGACAGATCGCGGAGCGAAGCGGTTCGCGCGGTGACGAATCGTCCGCCCCGCAACCGTCCCACGGTGGCGCGACGGCGGCTCAAGGTGACGACCTCGATCCCGCCGTCGCCATCCACGTCTCCACAGGCCAGCGCGACGATATCGTGATCCTCGATTGGAATCTTGTCGATATGGTTCAAGAGCAGCGGGACCGGCGCGAGATATGTGCGGACCTCGCCATCGATGCGCGCGCTCGCGAAGGCGTGCGCGATCGGCAAGGGGATCGGCTGACGCGCACGCTCCCATACGTTGCGCGTCGTGCGAAACGCATCGGCGGTGAGCCGCAGTTGCCCGGTCGCGATTTCGATTTGTAGAAAGACCAGCACGGTGGCTTTACGAGCGAGAGCCTGCGCCGTCGAGAGAGGCACGGGTTCGCTTCTCGCGCTTGCGCCCGGGCCGAGGCCGCTGGCCACCAGAGCCGCCAGCTTACTCGTCAGCTCGGTGCCCCTCGGTGCCGGCTCGTCCGACTTGAGAGGTCCCACGAAAACGACGGCGCCTTTGGCGTTGGCGGAAACGTCGGCGAGCACGCTCCTCGTGACCTGGGCCATCGCGGACTGGGACGCGGGTGGAGCGGGCGGCGTTGCAGCTTGCGCGGGAACCATGACCGCCGTCGCCACCAGCGCCAAAACCCATGCGTACTTCATAGCGGCATCACCGAAAGCCCGGCGCCGACGTCGGCCGGGTGAAGCAGCGCCTTCTGGAGCACCCTTTTGGCCCATCGGACGGCCTCGAGGATAGCTGCTTCGCCGTCCGACCGGGTGGCAGCCAATCGCCCGGCGATGAGAGACGCGAGTGTACAACCTGTCCCGTGCACTGCTGCGTGCACCCGGCGACCACGCAAATGGTAAATGCGCCCGCCGATCGCGAGCACGTCGGTCGTGCCCTGATCGGCGCCTCGGCGCGGGAGGTGGCCTCCCTTTACGAGGGCGGCACGCGCCCCCAGCCCAACGAAAGCGCGCGCCGCGCGATCGGCTTCTTCGAGCGAGCGAATCCGTCCGCCGAGCAGCACCTCCGCTTCGGGCACGTTGGGGGTGATGACGGTAACCCGCTCGATCATTTCGAGAAGCGAATGGGCCGCCGAGTCCGCGAGAAGGCGAGCACGGTTGCCGCGCGACGGGCGCATCACCGGATCGAGGACCACCGGCAAGCGGGGCGAAATGGTCCCTAGCCATCGGTTCACGCCCCGCACGTTCGCACGCGAGCCGAGAGCCCCGATTTTGATGCTCTCGATGCGCTGGTGCGAGAAAAGTTCGTCTATCTGCGCCAGCAGATGACCGGTTGGAACGGGACGACTCGAGCGAAGACCGGCCGTCGACTGCACCGTCCACACCGCGACCGCTCCGCACCCCCACACCGAAGCCGCCCGAAACGCCCGAAGATCGGCGTACACCCCCGCGCCACCCGAGGGATCGAGACCGGAAATCGCGAGCGCGCAGGGCATCGAGGACATGCGAACGGGAGAGTCCTTATGTAGTCTCGTCGCGGCTTCGTGCCACGGGAGACTGGCGCAATCACGAGTCGCTGGTGGCGAGACTCAGCCCCATTTCCAATGGTCGTGACAAGGCAGCATGCCGTAGTCCAAAAGCTCGGCCACTTCCTCGGCGTCCCGCGGAACCTGGACGCACACGCTCGGCTTGTAACCGATGGTATGCAGGCGGCAGCCGCGCTCGGGCTGCAGGAACACGCATCCGCGCGGCCCAATCGCGGTGCGATAGAGCCATTCTTCTTCGTCGAGCTCCGGTCCGGTGAAGTCGTCTGCCTTCGCGACGCCGTCATCGATCATGCGTTGTCGTTCTTCGGGCCAGACATCGACTCCGGCGCTGCAGCACTCCTCCTTGCAGGCGAATGTCGTGCAGTCCGGGTGTTGGAGAACGCGGAGCGAGATCACGGAAGCAGTCTAACTGACAAACCGAATCTCCCAGAGTACTAATAGCAGCCGTGGCCGCTTCGAACTGGCTCGACCTCGGCATCAGGGGGCGAACGTTGTGGGCTGGTGCGTACCTCCTCGCGCAGATCGGGTTGGTTCTGACCGCTTCCGAACGCCCGGATCGGGTGTTCGGCTTTCGAATGTTCAATGAGTCCTCCACGATTTCGATAAGCCTCGGGCGCCGCGTTCGCCGCCCCGACGGCCATCTCGTAACGGTCCCCACCGATGGATACTGGCAAGCGCGCGACGCACGCGGCATCGTGCGCGATTTCAGCTGGCACGACCACGTCACCGATCCCATCCTGGCGACGCTCGGGCGTCCCGTGCACGCCTCCTACGGCGTGGAAGCCCAACTGTTCCGCTTACAGAAAGCGCTCGACTACGTCGCCAGCCACGTCGGCTACGACGGCGAAACCCGCGCTCTCGTGGCCGACGTGGACGTCCTGCGAAATGGCCACGATCGTTTTCAGAGGCATCTCGAAAGCTCCCCCACCCGCGAATGATGTCCCTTCTGCGCCGTTGGCAGACGGAAACGGGTGATGCTTACGTCGTCTCCCTCGTCCGGGTGATCCTCGGCATTCTTTTGTTGGTGAGCGCCGTGCGTGAGCTCGTCGAGCTGTTCCAGGCCCCCTACCGAGGCGATGTCTTCCATTTGCCTCTCGTGCCGGAGGCGATCGTTCCTTCCCGCGCCGCGTTCTTGGCGTTGGTCATCGTGGAGTGCGCTCTTGCGGCGCTCGTGATCGTGGGATGGCTGGCAAGGCCGGCGCTTTTGGCGAGCGCCATCTCGGGGATCTACCTCCTCCTTTGTGATCGGCTCGCTTATCACAACAATCGCTATGCTCTTCTTCTCTTCGCATGGCTCATCGCGTTCGCGCCTTGCGACCGCGCGTTCGTTTGGCGCGGCCGAGGGGCGGCCGACTCCGACCGCATCGGCCCGCTTTGGGCACAGCGTTTGGCGCAGGTGCAGCTGTCGATCGTCTATCTGGCATCGGGCTGCTCGAAGCTACTCGACCCCGATTGGCGGGGTGGCCTCGTCGTCGGCGATCGTTTGGTTCGATCGACGGCGCTGGCCATCGACCGCGGCGTCCCCCCCGCGATCATGGAGCTACTGGCCCGCCCGGCATTCGCAAGCGGCGTTTCCAAACTGGCCATCGCGACGGAACTCTTTCTCGCGGTTGCATTGTTCCTGCCTTCTACGCGGTCCTTCGCGTTGTGGTGGGGGGTGATGTTCCATGTGACGATCGAGCTCACCTCGAAGGTGGAGCTCTTCGGCTGGTTGTCGATCGCCATCTACGCCCTCTTTGCGCGGCCCGCCCTGCGCGAACGCGCCATCGTCTACGATCCCGACGACCCCTGGGCCGTGTGGTTGGCCCGGCTGGTTCACTGGTTCGATTGGTTGGCGCGTTTCGACGTGCGCCCCCAGAAAAACGTGGCCGGCGGTGTTCTCCTCGGTGTCATCGAACGCGATGGATCGCTGGCTTCGGGGCTGCGCGGCTTCGCACGTATCACCCGCGCGACGCCCATTCTGTTCGCGCTGTCGGTGCCTCTCTCGTTGGTGGCTTCGGTGCGCGCTCGGCGAGGCCTTCGCAGCTGAGCGCCAGCGTGGTAGTTGTCGTCGCCGATGGCCGACGACGAGAGGGCAGCCAAAAATCAACGCAGGTTTGCGGTGGGCTTCGGCGTGACCGACCTCTTGTCGGCGGTCCTCCTCTACGTCGGCGTCTTCGAGGGGCTCCCGACGCGCTACTGGCTGGTCGACCTTGCCGCAGCGCTCACGATGACGCTCTTTGCTGGAGCCGGCGTGGGTCTCTTGGCCAAAACGCATTGGGGACCGTGGGTCGCGCGCGTGGCTTCGGCCGTTGCGCTCGCGCTCGGCTTGGGATTGGTCTCGACGTTGGCCCTGACCGCGAGCTATTTGTCGGGAATCTACGGGCCGGTCGGGCGGGGGGGCGCGCTGATCTTGTCGCTCATTGCCGCGCTCGCGCTGCCCTACTTGGTCCTGTTGCCCGCGGCGCAACTGGTGTGGCTCGGTCCGTGGCGCAATACCGGCGAGACCACGGGATCCGCGCCGGCGGGCTCCTGATGCTGCGACCGCTGCTGCGTTTCATCGGTATTTATTTCTTTGCCCTGGCGGTTGCCTGCGCGCTCGTCAAAAGGGAATATTCGCTCCACCCGAGTCCCGAGGGCGAGGTGATCGCCAGCGTGTGGAAAGACGGGATCCTGATCGAACGCGTCGTCGTCGCGGACAAGAGCGTGCGCGACGCACGGATCGAGAAAGCACTGGCCGAAAGCAAAGGCGAGCTCGTGTTCGAAACCGTCATCGCGGATAGTCCGGTCCTCAAATGGACGGAGCTCGTGCTGGGCATCTCATTCGTGCCGGGAAGGGACGGCCTGAGAGCGCGTGTCGGAGACACGACCACCTACTTGACGCCGGACGATCTGCTTTCCCGGCAGCTCTACGATCACGGTCTTCACATCCAGACGCTGAGTCTCGCGCTCGGGTTGGATACGGCGGGGCTCGCGCAACTTCTCTCCGAGAGACTCAAAACCAACCCCGAGCAAGTTCTCGAGACGGCCAGTCTGCGACGCATCCGGGTCGAACGACACACGAGCTCCGAGCGGCCGCGCATCACGGCCGACAATCTGAATCGTGACGAGGTCAAAGAAGCGATCGTGGCGGGCGCCCGCTATCTTGCACGCGGGGTATCGAATCAGGGGCGATTCCGCTACACGGTGCAGGCGCCGGCCAACCGTGAGCTTCCCGGTTACGATTGGCCGCGGCACGCGGGCGCGACCTACTTTTTGGCGCAGGTAGCGGGGTTGACTCACGATCCGTTGCTGGCCGACGCATGCAGGCGCGCCGCCTCGCTCCTGCGTGGCGGGGCGCTTTCATCTTGTGGCGGCCTCCCCTGCGTGGGGGACGAGCCGGTCGTCGCGCTGGGCTCGTCGGCGCTCGCGCTGCTCGCGTTCGCCGAAATCGTCGAACGAAATATCGACCCCGGCTATCGCGCGATCGTGATCGACATGGCTCGCTTCGTGCGCTCCCAGCAGCGGCCGGACGGGGAGTTCATGCACGACTACGATCGCCGAGCCGGCCGCCCGATCGACCGCCAAGGCCTTTACTACTCGAGCGAGGCGACGCTGGCCTTGGCACGCGCTTACCCCATCACCCAAGATCCCGCCGACCTCGATGGGGCGGTCCGCGGTCTGCGTCATCTGGTGGGTCCGGCCTGGAGTTTTTTCGGCGACAGATACTACTTCGGGGAAGAGCACTGGACCTGCCAGGCGATCGCGGCCCTCTGGCCCTACGCTCCCGACGCCAAGGCTCTGGACTTCTGCCTTCGTTGGCAGGCCTTCGGCAGAAAGCTCCAGCAGCGCGAGGGGGACTCGTACTTCGACGCCGACGGCGCGATCGGCGTCGGCCCCGTCGTGACCCCACGTCTTACGCCGGTGGCGAGCCGCTGCGAGGCCGCGGTCGCTACGCTGGACGTCGCGCGTCGGAGTGGCGTTTCCGCCGAGGAGCTCGCCGTGCTCGACGCGCAGCTGCGTCGCGCGCTGGCGCTGCTCGTCCGCCAACAGTTTCGACCGGGCCTACGGCACCTCTTCAAGAGTCCCGCCGACGTCCATGGGGCCATGCCAGGAAGCGAAGTCGATTGGGAGCTTCGGATCGATTACACGCAGCACGCCGGAAGCGCGATGGTTCGTTGGCTGGAGGTCATCGCCGGCGGAGCCTAATAATCGTCGAGGGAATGCTCCACCAAACGAGTGGAAAGGGCGTGCGTTCCGATGGTGACGTAGAGCTCGCCTTCGTTGCGAACGAGGGACAGACTCGTGTGCCGTTCGACGTTCGCGGCCATTTCGTCGAGAAATCGCGGTGAGAGCGCGAAGATTCGCAGCTCGTCTTGCCTGTGGATCGCCTGTCCTCGAAGTTGCCGTCTCAGCACCTGGGGATCGTGGTGAGTGAAAACGACGACCCGCGGCGCCGCCTTGCTCGCTCTGTGCAAGCGCTCGGCGGATGGGGTACCGATGTCGAGCCACAGCGTCACGTTTCCCTGCAGATCTTTCACCCAAACTGCGGGTTCCTCGGTCGTCGAGAGTCCCTTGGAAAAGCCGATCCCCTCTTCGTAGAAGAGGCAATAAGCGATCGCCCGGGTCAACAAATAATGCAACGTCTCCGAAGGATGCCGCGCGAGTCTCAAATCGAGAACCTGGTAGACGCCGCGATCGACGTCGGAAAGGTCGATCTCGAAGTGGTAAAGCGTGGCCGTCATCGCCATCGAGGCATCCTACCTTCGATTTCGCGCGCAAAGTTGCCGTCGACTTCGACAATCGATACCGGCGATGAACTGCGATGATCCACGTCCCTGACTTTAGCCCGGCGAAGACGTGTCAATTGTTGATGCTTTTCGCGCAGCGCGTGCACAACCTCGGCTCTCCTGGACTCACCTGTCTGTGATGAGTGAGCCGATGCAAAACGTGGGAAAAGCGAATGCGCCAAAGCGGGGCGGTGTCATTGCAGATATGTGCACGGCCCTTACCCCATTGTGGCTCAACCGCAATAACCGAACGAAGATAGAATCGGCGATGCATGCCACGTCATCGCATGGGGCGCGCTACTCGGATCGAGCACCGCCCAGCTTCTCGTGCACTCCTGCCCACGGCAAAACCTCGTAAGTTGGCTCGCTCACCTATTCATCGTCGCTATCGGCAGATTTCGCACTAGCGCGGCGCGAACTCCGCTCGTGCCGCGGTCGAGCGAGCGATGTGGTTTGGATTTGAGAGGCGCGCACGCTCGGGAACTGCGTCTTCGCCGGGAACGACTCGTCAGAATGAACCACTTACGGTCGCTCCGACGGAGCCTCGCGCGGCCATCGGAGCGAGACCGACCGCGGGAGCAGAAGGCGATTTCTTCTGGGTGAACCAGAGAACCGTGCCGAGCCCCACACCCACGATACCGAGGCCGAGGGTAACGTCGGCTAGGACCGTGTAGGTCTTGCCGTTGTCGTAGGTGGACTGAGCCTCGGGAGGACAGCTGTTGCCCGGCGGAAGCACGCACTGGCTGTTCAGTGTGCTGATCGCATTCTGTCGCAGCACGAAGAAGATCGTCGACGCGCCGAGGCTCGCCACGCCGGCACCGCCGACCACGAACGGCAAGACATTGGTGCCCGAAGCGGCACGAGTGGCGCGCTCGGCGGGGGCAGCGCTCGCCGTAGCGGAGGCGTCGGCGGACGGAGGAGCGACCGGAAGCCGCTCGAGCTTGACCTCGACCTGTTTGGACTCCTTCTCCGCCACTTCGAAGGACACGCTGAATGGCTTGAAACCCGTGGCGCGCGCCTCCACGGTGTGCGGCCCCGGATCGAGAGGCAGCTTGACGCCAATCGAGGCGGACCCGAGCGAGACGCCGTCGATCGACAAGCTCGCGTACTCCGCACCGCTTCCGCGCACGAGGGTGAGCTTGGGGATTCGCGCCTGCAGTTCGTCGCGCCGGGCCGCGACTTGCGCGCTCACCTCGGCTACCTTCGCCTCGTCGGCTTCGTGCGCGGCGATTTCGTAGTCGCCCAGCGCGGCGGCCAGCCGCCCGAGGTGCTCTTCGCAAAGCCCGATGTGGAAGCGAACCTGGGGCGTGAGCTTGACGGACGCAACTTGTTGAAAGAGAGAGAGGGCGCCCGCCCAGTCACCTGCTGTTTCGAGCGCGAGTCCCTGCCGAAACTGCGTCCGCGCTCGGTCGATCGCGCTGACCTCGGCAGGCTTGCCTTCCGGTGCCGCCGAGGCCGCAACGGAAAGGGAAAGCGAGCATGCGAGCACGCCGGCTATCGAGAGAGCGCCCTTGGCCAACCGTCGCTTCATCTATGGCTCGACTCCCCAAACCAGCGTGCCGTTGCGATACAGCGTAACATGGGTCCAATCCGAAAACGTCGGGTAGGCCTTGGTCGGGTCATAGGAATAATCGTTGGCCTCGTTCCACAGCGAGCCATCGCTCTTCTCGACTGCAGTTTGCAAAAGGCCCGTTGCAGCACCAGCCGCGAGGCTTCCGGTGGTGGTGAATCCTATTTCGAGGTAACGATCGGCTCCGCTGCGGACGGGGCTCAGCACGACGAACCTGCTGGTCATGAACGTGCACCCGCCGATGGCGCTCGCGCCGTAGCAATGGAAGACGGGCGTGCCCGCCGTATCGCTCGTGTACCAATAGCGAACCTTGAGCTCGGTGTAGGGGACCGCCGTGCTGCTCAGGTTCACGAGGCTGAGCGCCGGCTGAATCCAAGCGTCGTTCGGCACGGTCGGATCGATGCAAGCATACTGCACCTTGAGCCCGCTCGAGCTCGCCGGCTGACACACACCGTTGACGCAGTTCGCGTTCTGGCAATCCCCAGCCACCGAGCAACGTCTCCCATCGGCGCATTTCTTCGTGGGAGCGCAGCTGCCACCGCAGTCGACGTCGGTCTCGGTTCCATTCTTGGTGTTGTCGCTGCAGCTGGACGTCTGGCAAACGTTGGTCGTGCAGACGAAGCTCGCGCAATCCGCGCCGGCCGAACAGCTCTTGCCGCTCGCGCAGCCGGAGCACATCGTCCCGCCGCAATCGATGTCGCTCTCACTGCCGTTCTTGATGGTGTCGCTGCAAGTGGGCGTCTGGCAAATCCCCCCGGTGCAGACGCCGCTCGTGCAATCTCCTGCCACCGTGCAGTGCAGTCCATTGCCGCACTTCTTCGTCGGAGCGCACCCGCCGCCGCAGTCCGCGTCCGTCTCGGTGCCGTTCTTCACGCCGTCGCTGCACGATGCGCCCGAGCAGCTTCCGCTGGTACAGACGAGGCTCACGCAATCGCTTCCCGACGAGCAGCCTTGACCGGTACTGCAGCGAACGCAGGTGGTAGCTCCACCGCAGTCAGTGCCGGTTTCGGCGCCATTTTTCATGCCGTCGCTGCAGCTCGGTGCCTGACACCTGTTCGAGGTGCACACGCTGCTCGCGCAGTCGCTTCCGGCACCGCACGTGGCGTTGGTGCCGCAACGCGGGCAGCTCGTCGCGCCTCCGCAGTCGATGTCGGTCTCCCCTCCGTTCTTCACGACGTCGGTGCAAGCGGGCGCTTTGCACGTTCCGGAGGTGCATACGCCGCTCGTACAGTCGCTGGCGACAGTGCAAGTCCTGCTCGTGGCGCAGCGCGGGCAGGTCGTCGCGCCTCCGCAATCGATGTCGCTCTCGCCTCCGTTCTTCGCCGCGTCAGTGCAGGAAGGCATCTGACATTTGAGCGGACTGCCGGAGCAAACCAAGCTCATACAGTCGGAACCCACGGCGCACGACAGGTTGTTCGCGCACGGGCTGCAGGTCCCGCCGCAATCGACGTCGGTTTCGCTGCCGTTCTTCGCGCCGTCGCTGCATCCGGGCGTCTGGCAGATGCCCGTCTTGCAGAAGGTGCTGGAGCAGTCGCCATCGCCGGAGCACTTCCTGCCCACCGCGCATTTCGAGCAGGTACTTCCGCAGTCGACGTCCGTTTCGGTGCCGTTCTGGACGCCGTCGCTGCAGGTAGGCGCCTGGCATGTGACGTTGCAGACGCCGCTCGTGCAGTCGTTCGCACCGGTGCAGCTCCTGCCAGGGACGCACTTCGGGCAGCTGCCGCCGCAATCGGTGTCGCTCTCCGTCCCGTTCTTGACGACGTCCATGCAGGTAGGCGCGAGGCAGATGCCGCCCGAGCAGACGCCGCTCTGGCAATCGCTCGCGCCGTTGCATTTCCTGCTGGCGGCGCATTTGGCGCAGCTCGGGCCCCCGCAGTCGGTGTCGGTCTCGCTCCCGTTCTTGACGAGGTCCGAGCAAATCGGCGTTTGACAGATGTTCGAAACGCAGACGCCACTCTGGCAATCGGCCGCGCCACCGCACACGCCGCCGGCCGAGCACTTGGGGCACGTGCCCCCTCCGCAATCCACGTCGGTCTCGCTCGCGTTTTTGACGAAGTCGGTGCAAGTGGCCGCCTTGCAGGTCGAGGGGGCGCCGGTGCACACGCCGCTTTGGCAATCTCCCGCGCCGGCACACAGCCTGCCCGTGCCGCATTTCGGGCAGAGCGAGCCGCAATCGACATCGGTCTCGGTCTGATTCTTCACTCCGTCGGAGCAGCTCGCCGTTCGACAGAGGCCACCCGTGCACACGCCGCTCTTGCAATCGCCGCCGGCCGCGCAGGCGCGGTTCGCGTCGCAACGAGGACAAGTCTGGCTCGCCCCCCCGCAATCGATGTCGGACTCGTCGCCGTTCTTGACGACGTCCGAGCAGGTCGGAATCTGGCAGCGGGAGCCGGAGCACACCCCGCTCTTGCAATCGTTTGCCAAGCCGCATGCCTGCCCCGCTACGCACGTCGATCCGCAGACGCCGCCGCAATCGATGTCCGACTCGGTGCGGTTGATGACGGCGTCGGTGCAAGTCGCCACCTGGCAGACGCCGCTCGTGCACACCCGGCTGCCGCAGTCGGCTGCGGCTCCGCATTTCTTGCCGTCGCCGCAAGGACTACATCCCGAAGCTGGACCGCCGCAATCGCGGTCTGACTCTGTGCCGTTGAGCACGCCGTCGGTGCAGCTCGGATTTTGGCAGACGTTCGACGTGCAAACGCCGCTCGTGCAATCGCTCGGCAGGACGCACCGTCTGGTCGGAGGACAAGCAACGCAGGCGCCGCCGCCGCAATCGACGTCGGTTTCGGTACCATTTTTCACGGTATCGCCACAGCCCGCAACCTGGCAGACGTTCGACGTGCAGACGCCGTTCTGGCAGTCGCTGCCGCCCGCACAAGCTTTGCCGGCCGCGCAACGCGAGCAGAGGGTCGATCCGCCGCAGTCCTTGTCCGTCTCGCCGCCGTTTTTCACCGCATCGCTGCAGCTTGCGGCCTGGCAAATGTTGGTCGTGCAGACGCCGCTGGCGCAGTCGTTGCCCCCGGTGCAGGCCCCTCCGGTGGGACAGGCGGGACAAGCCGCTCCCCCGCAGTCGACGTCGGATTCGCCCTGATTTTGCACCGTGTCGCTGCAGCTGGCGACCTGACAGACGTTCGTCACGCAATGGATGCTCGTGCAGTCGCCGGCACCCGCACATTTCTTGTTCGCTTCACATTTGGGGCATGACGGGCCGCCGCAATCGGTGTCCGTTTCGCTGCCATTGAAGATCGAATCGTTGCAGGTAGCGCCCGCGCACTTTCCGTCTTTGCAGGAGAGCGTCGTGCAGTCCGCGCCCGCCGAGCATCGCTGGGTCTCCTTGCAGGCGGGACACGCCCCACCGCAATCGATGTCGGTTTCGGTGCCGTTTTTCAAATGGTCGTTGCAGACAGCCGGCTGGCACACGAAGTCCTTGCAAACGAGCGACAGGCAATCGGAATTGCCGGTGCACGCTTGAGCGGCACGGCACGCTCCGCAATCCTTTCCGCCGCAATCGACGTCGGTCTCCTCTGCATTTTTGACACCGTCGTTGCAGGTGGCCGGCTGGCAGACATTCGGCCCGCTGGCGTCGGTCGACAAGGCACCGCCGCTCGTGTTCCCGCCTTGCACGATGCCGCCGCCGACCACCGAAGCTTCGGCCGAGGCGTCACGTCCGGCATCTGGCGTGGGCGCCGTGTTGGAGCAGACACCCGTCGCGCAGTCCTTGCCTTCGCCGCACAGTTTGCCGACGGCGCAGGGGCTACACGGACCACCGCAGTCGACGTCGACTTCTCCCTCGTTCTTCACGCCATCCGCACAGGTCGGCGGCTGACAGCTGCCCGCCGTGCACACGCCCTCCTGGCAATCTGCGTTCATCAGGCATTTCTTGAAGGTGGCACACCTGCTGAAGCAGCTTCCGCCGCAGTCGACGTCGGTCTCTTCGCCGTTCTTCACGTGATCGGTGCAGCCCGGTGTAACGCAGATGGCGTTGGTGCACACGCCATCGACGCAATCAGTTTTCGTGTTGCACGCCTTGTCGGCAGGGCAGTGTTGGCAAACGCTGCCGCCGCAATCGATATCCGACTCGTCGCCGTTTTTCACGGCGTCGAAGCAGGTCGGCGCTTTCGCGTCGCCGCCTGTCTCGCTGCCGGCAAGGCTGCCGTCGTTGGCGCTCGGCCCAAAGCCGGTGTAGTCGGGAAAGCTGCACGATGCGATGCTCACCGCCATCGCACTCAACACCGCGAAGATGGAGCGGCCCGGTACGGTCATCTTACAAGAGCATACCGGCAAACATTCGCCCGGGCGAATCGAATGTCCTCAATGCGACGTCGCGTTCGGTAAAAGTCTTGAACGCTTTATTACGCACAGGGCCCCACACGCGTTCCCGCCGTGGCCGGGTTCCCTGGAACTGCCCGACTGAACATTTAGAGTCCGGACATGGCAAAAACCGTTACCACGCGACGGCCGCCATGGATGACGACGCCCTCATCCAGTGCTTCGGACGATCTCCATCACCTCGGCATCGCTGAGGATGTGATGAGAATCCTTGGCCCGCGCGAGGATGGCATCCACGAGGACCTTGTTCGGCTCGATGCCCCGCAGCTTCAGCCAATAGGTGACGTTCGAGGTCCCCGACATGTAGCCGATGCAGATTTCCTGCTTGCGGCCGAACGTCCCGGCCGGGACGCCCGAATAAATGCGATCGGCGAGCCATGCGTCGCCTTTCGCTTGCGCCTTGATGATGGCGGCTGCGTGCACGCCGGTCGCCGTGCGAAATGCGTCGCGGCCAACCAGGGGGTAATTGATGGGGACGTCCCACCCGACGGCGCGGGCCGCGGCTTGGCAATAATCGAGCAGCCTGGTGAGGTCCTGTTCCTCGAGCAACCCGAGCAGCTTGAGATTGAGCAGAATCAGCTCCATCGCCGCGTTACCCACGCGCTCGCCGATACCGAGGGCGGTTCCGTGGACGCGATCGGCGCCGTATTCGAGCGCCCACAGCGCGTTTTCCAGCGCGAGGCCGCGGTCGTTGTGCCCGTGCCAATCGATGCCGACCTCTGCGCCCGACTCGTGGACGATCTGCCTCGTGAAGCGGACGAGATTGTGAACCCCGTCCGGCGTTGCGTGACCGACGGTGTCGGCCAGGCAGAGACGCTTGGCTCCGTGGTCGATCGCCATTTCGAACAATGTACGGAGCACCTTCGGCCGCGAACGGGTCGTGTCCTCGGTGACGTAGCAGACCTCGAGCCCACCTTTGACGGCGGCGTCGATCGCATCGGAGGAGCGCCGAACGATGAGATCGAGCTCCCAATCCTCGGCAAGCTGTCGGATCGGCGAGCTGCCGATGAAAATGAAAGCTTCCACCGCAATCCCGGCACGCTGCGACACCTCGATCATCGGCGTGACGTCGCCCACCACCGTGCGTCCGGCGCAGCCTGGGCGGATACGGAGCTTCGAGCCGGTGATCGCTTTGCACATGCGCACGACATCTTCGAACGCCCGCTCGGAGCTGCCGGGCAGCCCGATGTCCGCAGCATGAATCCCGATGTCGTTCATGAGATGCAAGATCTCGATCTTCGCCTCGACCGGAGGATCGGTGACGCTCGGGTTCTGCAGCCCGTCGCGCAGCGTCTCGTCCAAGAACATGACGCCCTTCGGGATGAGCCGCCCCCGGCGCTCGACCTCGTTCCAGTCGTAGATCAGGTCGAGGGTCGCCGGCTGCATGATGGAAATATGGCCCGCTATTCGATGAGCGGCACGCCGGTCATCGCAGGGGGTTGCAAAAGGCCCATGAGCTTCAGCATGGTCGGAGCTACGTCGCAGATCCGCCCACCCGGACGAACCCGCGCGTTTGCGTCACCGCTGTTGACGTAAAGCAGGGGAACGGGATTCATCGTATGTGCGGTGTGCGGGCCGCCCGTCGACGGATCACGCATGAGCTCGCAATTGCCGTGGTCGGCGGTGATGATCACGGCGCCGCCCACGTGTTGCGCCGCGTCAGTGATGGCGCCCACGCCCTGGTCGACGGCTTCCACCGCTCGGATGGCCGCTTCGAGCTTGCCGGTATGGCCGACCATGTCCGGATTGGCAAAATTCACCAATACAAAGTCGTACTTGCCGCTGCGAATCGCCGAAGCGGCCGCGTCGGCTACCTTCGGCTCGCTCATCTCCGGCTTCTCGTCATACGTCTTCACGTCGCGTGGTGATGGGATCATCTGCCGGTCCTCGCCGGCAAATGGTTCCTCGCGCCCTCCGTTGAAGAAGTAGGTGACGTGGGCATACTTCTCCGTTTCGGCACAACGAAACTGCGTCTTGCCCTGGCGGGCCAGAATCTCCGGAAAGATGTCGGGGTAGCTTTCCTTCGGGTAGGCGACGGGCAACGGAAACGTCTTGTCGTACGTGGTCATGCAGACGTAGACGCCGAAGGGGGCGCGCAGTCCCCCGGGGCGCGGAAACTCCGAGAAAGCCGGATCGGTGAGAGCTTGCGTGATCTCGCGGGCACGATCGGGGCGAAAGTTGAAAAAGATCGCCGTATCCTTGCCGGCGTCGACGCCTTGGTAGTCGCCGATGACGACCGGATCGACGAATTCGTCGCCTACCCCGACGGCATAGGATGCACGAATGGCCTCGAGTGCATTCGCCGATCGCAGCGCATCGCCGAGAACGATCGCCCGCCAGGCACGTTCGACTCGATCCCAACGCTTGTCGCGATCCATCGCCCAGTAGCGGCCGACCACCACGCCGATTTCTGCCTTGCCACGCAGGTGCTCGAGCACCAGCGCGACGAAGCCTTCGCCGCTCTGCGGCGGCGTATCTCGTCCATCCAGAAAGGCGTGCACCAATACGGGTACCTTCGCCGCCGACGCGAGATCCACGAGCGCGAGCAGGTGCCCGAGCGAGCTGTGCACACCGCCGTTGGACACCAGCCCGAGAAGATGCAGGCGCCCTCCCCGTGAACGGGCCCCTTCGATCGCGCTCTTCAGCACCGCGTTGTTTCCCAACGTGCCATTGGCGACGTCGACATCGATGCGCGAGATATCCATCATCGCGATGCGGCCGGCGCCGAAATTCAAATGGCCCACCTCGCTGTTCCCCATTTGACCCGGAGGAAGACCGACGTCGGGACCGCTCGTGCCGATGACCGTGTGCGGATAACGAGCACGCAGCTCGTCGAGGTGGGGAGTCCTCGCGAGCCTCACAGCGTTGTCGGCCGTCTCGGCTCGCTCCCCAAAACCATCAAGGATAACGAGAACTACGGGGCGCGGAACACTCGAAGCCGACATGCAACCACTCTAGCAGCAAATGCACCATCGAGATCGATCTGCGCGTGCGCTCGGCGATCTACCCACAGCAACCCCGATTGGAGCCCCTCGGGGACGATGCTCGTTCGAGCGCCCGCCCACCGTTTCGCTCATCGGCACTAGGCCGAACGTCCGCGCCATTCGATGCGGGAAGTTTCGACTCGCGAAGAAAGGAAGATTATCATTACAGTTCATGCCCTGGGTGCGTGCCCTTCTCCACGGCCAAGTCGTATTTGCGCGCGCAAGGCCGGACGGGAGCCTTCTCGTCGCGGGGGATCGAGTCGAGGTTTGTTATAGCCCCAACGCGAGTCGGCTCTATCGCGCGCGAGCACGGAACGTCGTCAGGCAGAACGATGCGACCGTGCTTCCCGAGGATGCTTGCGCGCCGCGTCTCGACAGTGCTCCTCGCCTGAAGAGCGCGCCCATCATGATGCGGTCGGTGACGAAGAAGCCCGCGCAGTCGACGGCGATGCCCAAAGTCAGCAAAGACACCATCGTCGCGTTCGCGGATGGGGCTTGCTCGGGAAACCCCGGACCCGCGGGTCTCGGCGTCGTGGTGTTGGACGCCGGCACGCGGACCGAAATCAGCGAACATCTTGGCCAGGCAACCAACAACATCGCAGAATTGACGGCGATCGAGCGCGTACTCGACCTCGTGCCCGAGGGGGGACGACCGCTCGTCATCTACACCGACAGTGCGTACGCTATCGGCGTTCTTTCCAAAGGATGGAAGGCGAAGGCCAATCTCCCCCTGGTCGAGCGGGTTCGCGATCGGCTGGCCAAGCGACCGGCCACGCGCCTTTTCCACGTGCGCGGGCATTCTGGCATCGAACTCAACGAGCGGGCCGACGAGCTCGCTCGGGAGGCCGTGCGCACCGGCCGCTCACGTTCGGAACGCGTGGGTTAGCGGAGCTTTTCGGGTATACGGGGGGAACGGGGGCGAGGGTGCTTCGCCAGTGCCAGTTCCCTCGGTTCGGTGCGACCATGTGGGCCTATCGCGACTCCGATGAAACGATCTGACTGCGAGGATCCGACACCGTAATGGCGAGCCGCGTGCGCAACGCCGAGTTCGGGGTACCGCGCGACGGCCTGCGCGCGTCGGCATGGAGCCGAGTGCGCGCTTATTTCCTGGCCGAGAACCCGAATTTCTGGGTGGCCATGGTGCCCGCGCTGGCGCTTTCGGCACTGCTCTTCACGCGGAGCCTCACGACGAACTTCATCTTCGACGAGCAGGAAGCGTTGCTGGCCAATCCGTACGTGAACGGCAAAAACCTGCGGTTCATCGATGTGATCCATCGCGATTTTTGGGGGCTGCCCCCGGAGAGAAGTGTCGGAAGCTACCGCCCGCTCCCCAACATGCTTTGGCGAGCGATTGCCTCCGGAATGCGCGCGCTGCACGACGTGATCGCGTCGGTCACCCACAGCCGCACGACGTACACGCTCTACCCATGGGTCTTTCACTGGTGCAACGTCATCCTGCACGCAGCCAACGGCGCTCTGCTGGTGTGCGCCGTCTTTCATCTGACCAGGCGCCGCGGTCTCGCGTGGCTCGCCGGCACGATATTCGTCGGCTGCGCCGTGCTGACCGAGGCAGTATCGGGCGTCGTCGGAACGGCCGATGTTCTCGGAGGTCTCGGCGCGTTGCTCGGGCTTTGCGCCCTTCAATGGCCGCTGTGGAGCATGCCGCTCGGCGTGTTCGGCGCGATGATGGTGGGGCTTTTTTCCAAGGAAAGCGCGCTCGTGTGCGTTCCTCTGATTCCACTCGCCGCGCTGTGGCTTGCCCCCTACACCCATCCATCGCGACCGCTCTCGTTCGTGCGTTTCCTCTTCGCGCTCGTCGCGACGGTGGCGGCTTTCGTCCTCTACGTCGAGTGCCGCAAGCGCTGGTTTCCTTCCACGATCGCTTCCGAGCTTCTCGAGCCTTTGCCCACGGGAGCGGGCCGCGTGCAGCGTGTGATGCGCTCCCTTCTGCTCTGGTTTCACCAGCCCTCTCTGCCCAGAGATCCGTTGAACAACCCGCTGGTCCTGGTCGATTTTCCGCATCGCGTCGCGGGCGCATTGCGCGTCTATTGGCGGGGGCTCTGTCAGCTCGTCTTCCCGCGCACGCTGAGCGGCGATTATTCTTTTCCGCAGGAGCCGGCGCCCGATCAAATCATCTTCCCGGAGAGCGTGCTCGGTGGGCTCGCCATGGTGCTACCTCCGATCGTTGCGGTGGGGCTCTGGCTGCGCTCGATCGCGCTGCGCCGTCGAGCCGCGCGCAGAGGGCGCACGCGGGGGCCGAACCTGGCCGGGGTTCACCATGCGCTGCTCGCGGTTTCGCTGGTGTGGATCGTGGTGAGCTACTTTCCACACTCGAACATTCCCGTGCTCCTTCCTACCGTGCGAGCCGAACGTTTCCTTTATTTTCCGGCGCTCGGCTCGAGCGTTCTGTTTGCTTGGTACTTCGCCGCCTTCCACGAGCCGGGGAGCGGAAAGGCCACCAGGGCGATCGGCATCGCGCTCTTCATCGCTATCTTCGGTTTCCAGTGCATCAAAGCCCGTCTCCACGCTTTCGATTACACCGACGACCTCGTGTTTTGGCGTGCCACGAAGGACGCCGTGCCCCGCAGTGCGAAAGCACACCTCAATTACTCGGTGATGTGGGGCGCGCGCGGCCATCTCGATACCCGGCTCGCCGAAAGCCAAGTCGCGGTCGGCCTGGCGCCCCGTTGGGCCATGGCGCACATCTACCTCGGCGACACGCTCTGCCGCCTGCATCGCCCCGACGAGGCGTGGCCGCACTACGTCGACGGCTTCAAAATCGCCGACAACGACCCCAACCTCATCGCCCTTGCCCTTCAGTGCGTCTGGGACGAGGGGGCCTTCAAGCGGCACGAAGATGAGCTCCTCACGCTCGCCGACGACCACCCCGACAGCTGGCTCGATTTCCTGGCCAAAGACGTATCGGCCAACGGAACGGAGAACGGCGGCGTCAACGCCAAGTATCGCCCGCGCGGCTACAACGAGGGGCCTAAAGATTAAGATTAGTGCACGAAGTACCGGATCGACCGCGTCGTCGTCGACCCTCGCGCCGTGACGGCCTACGAACCAGCTTTCAACGCGCTCCGCTCTCTTGGCTTTCGTGAACGAGAACCGCGAACCGCGCTCGAACATGTACAGGCAGACGCCCAGATGGGAGGTGCTAGCGTCGAAAGCATCCTACGCCGGGCACTCGCATGGCTCGCCGCAACGCCCTGACGTCCTTCGAGAAGTTCTTTATTCCTTCGTCGCGAGCGCCGATAACTTAGCGCCGTCGATGCGGCAGACGCGCCAGGCCGCGAGGAGCTCGGCGCCGAGCCCAAAATAGAATTGCTGGGCAGGATGATTCCAATCGAGCACCGCCCATTCGAAGCGGCCGCACCCCGCCTCCACGGCGCGGCGAGCGAGCTCCCTCAAAAACGCGGTGCCAATCCCGAGCCGGCGCGCGTCGGGGCGTACGAAGAGATCTTCCAGAAAGAGCGAAGGTCGCGCGAGAAACGTGGAGTAGGTCATGAAATAGAGCGCATAGCCCACCACTTCGACTTCACGCTCGGCGACGAGCAGCTCGAAGCGCTTCGCTTCGAAATCCGCGAAGAAGCGCGACTCGGCTTCGGCGTCGGGACCTTCGAGCTTCTCGAAATCAGCAAGCGCGCGCACCAGAGCGATGACGGCAGGGAGATCGCTCGAGCGCGCAGGTCGGATTACAAAGTCCATGCTCGTGATGGTCAGTACGGCAGGCAATTGGCAACTTTGAACGTGTTCAATCCCATTTGACAGGCTCCGCAGTTCGTTGCCGCAAACATGCTCGCGGTTGTTCCCGGCACGGCCGTGCCCCGCACGCACACGACCGGACCTTGGAATCCGACACCTTGCCACGCGCACTCAATCTTGCCCGTGCTGTACTCACTGATGTTGCAGGAGTGGCTGTTCGAAATGCAGCCCTCTCGTTCGCTCGTCAATGAGATGGGGATGTAGATCGGATTGGTGATGTACGCGTTGGAGTTGACCGAGAGGTTGGGCCACGTGACGAGCTCTTCCGGCGCCGGAACTCTCCAATCGCTGAAGCCATCGAGATTGAGCGCGTCGCAATGCTTGGCAGCGTCCTTGTTGGTCATCAGCGCCGTCGATGCGGCCTTCTCCCAGACAAGGCAGGTCTTCTTGTCCAACAGTGAGCTCCCGCCGACGACGACTGTGCCGGTCCCAGGCGTGCAGCTCGGCGCCGCGCTATCCGCGTTTCCTGCATCCACCGTCGTCGAACCCGCGCCTCCCGTGCCGGCCTGCCCGGACGAGCCACCCGTCGCTCCGCTCCCGCCGCCCGCGCTTGCACCACCGCTGCTATCGCTCCCTCCCACGCCGCTCGTTCCAACGGCGCTCCCTCCGGATCCGGGTCCGCTCACGCCCGCGCCCGCGCCGCCACCGGTCACGTTCGAGCTCGACGAGACGTCGTCGGCGCTGCAAGCCGCCGAAGCGACGATAAATGCGAACAGGCTTAGGCGCGAAAGATGGCGGAGCATGGGCGAGCGCCTCACCCTGCAAAGCTTCCTCCATCCTGTCAAGGTTCGTTCGCGATTGCGAAGAGCGAGACCGCCCTCGCTGCATCGCAAGACGGACGTAATCGCTTGTCACCTACCATTACTGCGTCAGATCTTGCCTATGACAGATCACGATCGGCAATTGCCGCGTGTCGGCCAGGCAAGTTACGTCGGAGTTGGGCCCCCAGACTGGAATGGCCGTCAGGCCTCGCTTCTGCAGCTTCGCCGCTAGCCCGTTCCGCCTGTCCGGTCAGTAGTTTGGTGGGCTTATGGCTACTCCGATGAAACGATCTGGTAGCGAGGATCTGACGCAGTAATGCTACTCAGCTGCTGAAAAACCGGCGGTTCGCCGACGCCATCTCGACGAGAACCGGCGCGGGCGTCCAGCGCTTGCCGAACGCGTCTTCGTAGGCGCGCATCCGGCGCAGAATTTCGCCGGCCCCGAGTGCGTCGACGAAGCGGAAAGGGCCGCCGCGGAACGGGGGAAAGCCGAGCCCGAACACGGCGCCGACGTCCCCGTCGCGGGCATTCCTGAGAACGCGCTCTCCAAAGCAATGCAACGCCTCGTTGACGAACTGGAGCGAGCAGCGCAGCTGAATGTCTTCGACGGAGACTTTGGCCTTTCCGTCCGGCTCTGCGAGGCCGAGCGTCGGGTAGATCGTCGGATCGACCTTTTTTCCTTTGCCGGCGCGTTGGGTCGCTTGGCCGTAAAGATAAAAGCCCTTTTCGTTTTTTCGCCCTTTGCGGTCGGCGGCAACGAGCTTGGCGACATTGGGGGGTGGATCGAGCCGGTCGCCGAACGCTTGGAGCATGATTCGCCCGACGTGGGCGGCAACATCGATGCCCACCTCATCGAGCAGCGTGAGCGGACCGACCGGCCAGCCCCAGTCGACGAGCGCCTTGTCGATGGCTTCGACCGACACACCCTCGATCAGCAGCCACGAGGCTTCGTTGAGGTAGGGCGCGAGCACGCGCGAGGTATAAAATCCGACGCCGTCGTTGACGACGATGACGGTCTTGCCCTGCTTCTTTCCCACCGCGACGGCCG
>WNGB01002007.1_pt1 | contig 33185 bp, 30 predicted proteins | sample 5400681 | NCBI WGS metagenome assembly WNGB01 (sample SAMN13153367, study PRJNA577476) | soil metagenome | isolation source: 115 cm soil or saprolite under grassland replicate 2 | place: USA:California | collected 2016-06-15
CCCTTCATCGATGGAGACCATAATCAATTCATGGCCACTCGCCATGGCCAATGGGAAACCGAACCTCCCACTCCCGCGGGTCGAGCGAGCTGGCAATGCTGTGACCAGGTATCTTGGTGGCGCCCCCGGCAGGATTCGAACCTGCGACACACGGTTTAGGAAACCGACGCTCTATCCCCTGAGCTACGAGGGCTTGGATTGTGAACGCCCTGGTCAGGGCGGTGGATCAACGCTACCGGATACTCGCCAGCGTGCCCGCCACCGGCACCGACCCCGACGGCGACGCGTCGTGACCGCCGGCAGCCTGGTCCCGAGCGGGCCGGCCGTGTCCACCGCGTCGGCGTAGCATGGCCTCACATACATAGCCTCCACCGACACGTACCGCTACGAGTGGAAGACGGCCAAGGGCTGGACCGGCTGCCGCCGCTTCGTCGCCACCCTCGCCGACGGCACCGTCCACTACGCCGACTTCCAGTTCAAGTAGCGGCCGATCTACTGAATCCGGAACGCGACCTCGTTGAGCGTCTGGTTGCCACCGTCGTCGATGGCGAGGACTTCGGTCTTGTACGTCCCCCGCTGCAGGAACTCAGCCGGCACCGGGAACCGGCTCGCCGTTGCCGGCAGCGTCACGTCAAGGGTGCGCTCGCCGCCGCTCGGCGCGCCCTTGTCGTCGACGACGATGACCTCGTAGGCCACGACGTCGACACCTTTCGGCGTCGTGACTGGGTCCCAGGTCACCACGAGTCCGCCGCTGTCGAGGGTCGCCCCGTCAGTCGGCGACGTGATGCGGGGGCCGTCGGGCACGTCGTGGGTGAGGACGAACGTGCTGCGCAGCCGGGCACCGTCGATCGTGACCCCCTCGAACGTGTATTTCCCCTCCGGGAAGAGCTGCTTGAAATCGTCGAACGGGAACTCCGCAAAGGACGGCTCGCTGCTCTCGGAGAAGAGCTCGGTGAGACCGAAGTTCTCGATCACGTCGTCAGCCTCGAAGTGCGCGACGGACCGTCCGCCGGGGTTCGTCACCGTGATCTCCTGCCACGGGTCCTCGGTGTCGGCGAATATCTGCAGGCCGGCGTCGCCGTCAGTGGCGTTGTATTCGATCTTCAGCCGGGCATCCTCGAAGGGCCGCGTGCGCGTCGACCGGCCGGCGCTCGATGTCGACACGAGGCCGAGGGTGGTCGCGGACGCGGCGGCCAGCACCGTTCCGACGATCGCAATGGTCCTCCAGCGTGCGCGCATGGTGCACCACTCCCTTCGGTGGGCGATGACGAAACAGCGGTATCACGTCGCCCCTGAACGCCCGCTGAACCGACCGGGCCCCGTGCGGTTAGCGTCCTGCGCATGAGCCGGCTCGAGGGCTCGCCCACGTCGCCCGCCGAGTACCTCGACCCCGCCCTGCCCGGCGGCCTACCGCTCCACGCCGTGCCGTTGGTCGACTCAACCGACCAGTCACTCGCGCGCCTCGCCAGAATCGTCGACGATCCTCGGCACCACGCCGTTGAGGTCGTGCCGTGGCCGACCTCGGGTTGGCGGCCCCTCGACCCCGGCACCGGCGTCGAAGGGGGAACGACGGCGGGGACATTCGAGGTGTGGTGGGAGGGCGAGACGCTGCTCGGCCGAAACGGGGCGGTCGGCGGCAGCTACCTGCTGGGCTGGTCGACCGATCCGCACGCGGCGATGCGCGGCGCCACGCCCGAGGACGTGCCCCCGCACGTGCTGCTCTGGCACGCCAACTACCACCCTGACGGCGGGCAGCTGTTCTTCCCCCTCGAGGATTTCGAGTTCGTGGTGCTGCTGGCTCCGCCGGGCGACGACGTCACACCGGAGGACTTCGTCGGCGTCCGGATCGGTCGCCGCCGCGGGTTGGAAGTGGCCCCCGGCGTGTGGCACGACGCCGCCTTCCCGATCGCACCCCGGGGCCGGTTTCGGAGCGAGCAAGGGCGGGTGCACGGCCGGGTCAGCTGCAACGTCGCCCGCGAGTTCGGCGTGCTGCTGTCGCTCCCGCTCACGGCCAGCTGATCCGCCATGATCCCAGTCGAAGCCGACCTCGAGAACGTCGAGTTCGGCGGATCCTTCCCGCGCCCGGGCGGGTCGAAGCCGAACGAGATCGTGGTCTGCGGGCGCTCGTTCTGAACTCCTCCGCTGCATGCATCGATAGTCGCGTCGGCAACGGGAGCGTTCTGTGCCACAGCCGTGCCACGCACACCACCGATCGCCGCTCGTTGCGAAGGGGCTGGTCAGACTCTGACAACCTGACGGCGAGCCGGATGGGCCGCACGCGTGGAGCAGCCGCGGGACTACGGTCGGCGGCGCCCGTGATCCGCTCGGCGGAGACGCGAGCGCTCCACCTGTGACCGATGCCAACCGACGAGGGAGAAAGCGTGTGAGCGGATCCATTCCTCAGGAGTCACTCGATCAGCTCCGGGCCGGGCTCTCCGGCCAAGTGCTGACAGCCTCCGATACGGCTTACGACGACGTCCGGCAGGTCCACAACGGGATGATCGACAAGCGCCCCTCGGTCATCGTGCGGTGCCAGAACACCGCCGACATCGCGGACGCCGTGAAGTTCGCCCGCGAGCACGACCTGGAGATATCGAGTCGGGGCGGCGGTCACAACGTCGCGGGTCGAGCCGTCACGGACGGCGGCCTGATGATCGACGTTCAACCGATGAAGGGCACCCACGTCGACCCGAAGAGCAGCACGATTCGCGCGCAGGCCGGACTCACGTGGAAGGAGTACAACCGGGCGGCGGCCGCGTACGGGTTGGCGACGACCGGCGGCGTGGTCTCGACAACCGGCATCGCCGGCCTCACGCTGGGCGGCGGTCTCGGGTGGTTGATGGGCAAGTACGGCATGGCTGTCGACAACGTCCGCTCGATCGAACTCGTCACGGCTGACGGAGAGATCCGCACCGCGAGCGCCGAGGACGACGCCGACCTCTACTGGGCGGTCCGGGGAGGCGGAGGCAACTTCGGCGTGGCGTCCTCCTTCGAGTACGACGCACACCCCGTGTCGATGGTCTACGGCGGCCTCATCGCGTTTGCGCTTTCCGACGCCCCAAAGGTGTGGGACTTCTTCGGTGAGTTCTCGGCCGAGAACCCCGACGAGCTGGTGATGATGATGGCGATCGTCCATGCCCCCGACGGGTCCGGTCACAAGATCTCGGCCCTGGGCATGTGCCATTGCGGCGATCTCAAGGAGGGCGAGAAGGCAGCGGACGCGATCCGCGGCGCGGCCACGCCGCTGCTCGACATGCTCGGGCCGCTCCCGTATCCCGTGCAGAACACGCTCCTGGACGACGGCTTCCCGAAGGGCGCGCGCAACTACTGGAAGTCTGCGTTCTTCAAGGACATCTCCTCCGACACCGTCGGACTGATGGCGGAGGCGTTCGAGAAGACACCGTCGATCATGACCGGCATGGTGATCGAACACTTCCACGGCGCCGTCAGCCGCGTACCGGCGACGGCCACGGCGTTTCCTCATCGTGAGCCCGGCTACAACCTCGTCCTCGCCGGCGTCTGGCCCGATCCCGATGGCGACCAAGCCAACATCGCGTGGGTGCGCGACACGTTCCAAGAGCTCGCGCCGTTCATGGCCGACTCCGTGTACGTGAACTACCTAGGCGACGACGACGCCGACCGAGTGCGTGCTGCCTACGGCCCGTGCTGGGAGCGCCTGGTCGAGTTGAAGCGCCGGTACGACCCCGACAACGTCTTCCACCTGAACCAAAACATCGACCCTCGCGCCGACGCGTAGGCGGCAGCCGCGTCTCTGCACGGAGGTGGGTCGTTCACGGGCGATGGGGTGGGATCGGGCACCACTGCGTCGTCGTGTCGACGAGATCCCAGCCCGCGAGTGACGCGCCGGCTTCGTAGGCGCTCTGAAGGAACTCGAGCAGAACGGCCTTCGGCTCGGCTGCGGCCCTGACGTCGTCGTAGCGGAGGATCGCGAGCGAACCGTTGGCTTGCGCGGCCCACGCGGCTTGCGGAGGGAGCAGGGTTTGCCGCGAGAGGCCGACGGGCTCGGGCGCGGTGTAGGAGTAGTAGGCAGGGAACGGGTTGGTTCGATCTCCGGCCCAGAATCCGAAGCTGATGACCTCGTGCGAGTAGGCCTCGGCTGTGACCGCATCGATGCCCGATCGCGTCTCGGCGCGCTTCCCGGAGAACCGGCTGGTGGCGAGATCGAAGCTGTGCCAGAAGACGTGCACCGGGCTGCTCTTGCCGCAGTACCAGCCGGCGAACTCCTCCAATACGTCGGCGCTCCATTGCAGGACGCGGAGGAAGCGGCCGACGGCGTCGGCGTCGTAGCTGGCGTGGTCGTGGTCCGCGGCGAACGGAGTCGTCATCGGCACTCCGAAGGGCTCGGCTCGGATGTCGACGCGGACGTCAAGCCCTTCGAGCATGTTGACAAGCTGGTCGTGGAAGTCCGCGACGGACAGGCCGTCGTGCAGCCCGAAGTTCGCGTCGGACTCGGTCGTGCGAGCCCACACGCGATGACCGATGAGGTCGAGTTCGATCTCGAGGTTGTGGGCTTTGACCGGCATCCGTCGGGTGGTCAGCCCCCTGGCCGATGGGTAGAGGGTGACGTTCCACCAGTGGTTGCGCATCGGCATGAGCGCGAGTCGGGTCTTACCAATGACCTGGGCCCACAGGTGAAGAGTGTCCTTGGTCCTCTGCCATTCCTCGAGGGGCAGCGGCGGCAGCTCGTTCACGCGAAGCTTCTGGGGACGAGCTGGTCGGCGGGGATGGTGCCGAGCCGGCCGGCTTGGTAGTCCTCGATGGCTTGGAGGATCTCGGCGCGGGTGTTCATGACGAACGGCCCGTAATGCACGATCGGCGCCCGGATCGGCAGCCCGCCGAGCACAAGGACATCGAGCGGCTCGGCCTGACCGCTGGCGGCGGTCACGACGACTCGATCGCCGGGGCCGAACACGACGAGCTGGTCGCCCTCGAGAGGACGGTGCTCGTCTCCTGCCGTGCCGCGGCCGGTCAAGACGTAGGCGAAAGCGGAGAAGTCCGGGCTCCAGGGGACCGAGAGCTCGGCGCCGGGGGCCAGGGTCACGTGGGCGTAGGCGATCGGCGTGTGGGTGACGCCGGGTCCGGCGAACCCGGCGAGGTCGCCGCCGATGAGGCGGACGAGCGCGCCCCCATCGTGGGAGGTCAACAGTCGGAGCCCGTCGCGGGTGATCGACTGGTAACGGGGCGGCGTCATCTTGAGGGCGGGTGGGAGGTTCACCCACAGCTGGACGGCGTGGAACGGGCCGCCGGCGCGGTAAGCGCGCTCGCTTGGCAGCTCGTCGTGGAGGATGCCGCCGCCGGCCGTCATCCATTGGGTGTCGCCCTCGGCGATCACGCCACCACCGCCGTTGGAATCGTGATGGGCGATCTCACCGTCGAGGATGTAGCTGACGGTCTCGATGCCGCGGTGGGGATGCCAAGGCGCCCCCTTCGCCTCGCCCGGCCCGTTGACCAACGGCCCGACGTGATCGAGCAGCAGAAACGGGTCGGCCTCGGCCAGCGACAGCTCGCCCGGGAACGGCCGGGCGACGACGAAGCCAGCGCCCTCGGCCTCGCGGCGCGAGGTCACGACTTTGGCCACCGGGCGCGCCTTGGAAGTCGGGTCGGGCCGGGGAAGCCGGGGGAGGACGAGGGTGTCTGGGACGGTGATGGCCGGCACGGCGATCAGCTCCTCTTCATCTTTGCTGACGTGTCTACGATACTCCTAGATGGTGACACGTCAACAAAAAGTTGGTTAGGGTATTCCCCGATGGCGAAACCGCGATGGCTCAACGAGCGCGAAGCGCACCTGTGGCGGACCTGGCTCCGCCTCAATCAGGAGTTGCCCAGCGTGTTGGAAGCGCAGATCACCCGGGACTCCGGGCTCTCGGGCGCGGACTACGCCGTCCTCGTCCCCCTGTCAGAGTCACCCGACGGCATGCTCCGCGCCCGCGAGCTCGGCCGAGAAATCCTGTGGGACCGCAGCCGTCTCTCCCATCACGTCAGCCGCATGGAGAAGCGCGGCCTCGTTGTCCGCGAGGAGTGCGCCGAGGACGCTCGTGGCGCCATGGTGCGCATGACCGAAGCCGGCCGGGCCGCCATCGAAGGCGCCGCCCCCGGCCATGTGGCTTCGACTCGCACCTACTTCTTCGATCTCCTGTCAGACAAGGAGATCAAGGTGCTCACCGCCGTGTTCGACCGGGTCCTCGCCAACCTCGACCGTGCCGCCGGCGCTCACGCCAAGTCGTTGCCGAGCGGCTCCTGATAGACGAGCGCGGTGCCGTCGAGGACGATCGTGCCGTCCTGGTTCGTGATCGTCGTGCGCAGTGTGCAGATCGGCTTGTCCTCACGGACCTCGAGGACTTCGGCTTCGGCGGTGATCTCGTCACCGGGACGCACCGGCGCCCGGAAGCTCCAGTCGACGTGAAGGAACACGCTGCCTGGTCCGGGGAGGTCTTCGGCGACGAGCGCGTTGAGGAGCCCAGAGGTGACACCGCCTTGCACGATGATCCCGCCGAATCGGCTCGCCGCCGCGAGCCGTTCGTCGTAGTGCAGGGGGTTGCGATCGCCGGTCATCTCCGTGAACAGCTCGATGTCCCTGGCGGTCACCGTCCGCGTTCTGCGGGCGATCTGACCGGCGTCCATGGTCGGGAAGGTTCCCACACCACGTCCGGTTCACGGGCGCCGTACTGGGCGGCGCACTCCCGGCAAGGGGGCTGACGGACCGCGCTCGGCGGGCGGGCGGCCCTGTCACGCCCCGGCTGTACCTGGACGGCGACTCTATGAGGCGCGCCAAATGACATCGATGTTGTTTGTCACTACCCCTGCGGATACTCGAAGTCGGAGGACACGACGAGGAGTAGGGGTCCAGTGGACGAAGCACGCTTCCGCCTCCTGGCGGAGATCATGAGCAGGATGGCCAGCGGCGATCGGGCCGCGGTGTTCACCCTGGCCGACCGATTCGGCGCCGACATCGCGACGGCGATGCGACGGCACCTGCGCCAGGTCGGGGCCGTCGGTGTCCCGCGCCAGGACCTCGACGGGCTGGTCGTCGACGCCTGCATGCTGCTGGTCGGCTTGGCCGGGGCGTGGAAGCCCGAGGGCGGGGCGCCGCCGTGGGTCTGGGCCGGTCACCGGCTGCACCAGCTGGCCGCGAGCCATGTCGGGCAGTGGTCCGACCGGTTCGATCCCGAAGAGGTCGAGCTGGGGTCCGGGCGGGCGGCGATCGGCTCGTGGGCGTCGGTCGGTCCGGCCGTCGAACCCAACCCGCTCGACGTGCTGGGCCGGCTCGCCGGCGACGAGCCGCTGTGCGGGCTGCTCAAGGACGCGTTGGCGGAAGTTGGCAGCGCGCGCGACCAGTCCATCGTGCTCGAGCTCGCCCTCCAGCAGACCCTGGGCGACCCTGCCCCCGCGCAGACCGTCGCTGACTTGCACGACATGCGGCCCGCCGCAGTCCGCCAGGTCTGGCACCGGGTGCGCCGCCGGTTGCGGGCGCTGGCCGATGGCGACGACCGCTACGCGCCTCTCGCCGGGATGGCGCTGCTGTCATGAGCCCCAATGCCCGCCACCCGTCGGCCGGCCGCTACCACTTCGACGTCGGCCGGCTCGTCGCCGCGGTCGCGGCCGAGCTGCGGGCGGCCGGAGCGGCGTGGCCCGAGGTCGGCGCGCTCGCGCTCTGCGTGCGCGGGCTCGCGGGCGCCGAGCGCCGCGACTTCGCGGCGCAGCTGGGCCTGCCCTCCGTCGAGTTGGCGCGGGTGGAGGATGGCCACGTCGCGGGATCGCACGTGCCGCTCGCGTTGCGGCGCCGCACGCCACTCGTCGATTGGGCGCGGGTCGGCGCCTGAGGCTGTGGCGATCCGGGGGGATGTGGCGCTCAGGGGCCGATGAGACCCATGAACGCCACAGCCTCAGACAAGCGAGTCGAGCCAGGCGCGGTGGAGGTCGGCATAGCGGCCGCCGCCGGCGATGAGGTCGCGGGGCGGGCCGTCCTCGACGACGCGCCCGTCGTGGATGACGAGCACGCGATCGGCGATCTCCACTGTGGTGAGGCGGTGGGCGATGATCAGCGCGGTGCGGTCGGCGAGGAGGGTCTGGAGGCCGCGCTGGACTTGCCGCTCGCCCGGGATGTCGAGCGAGCTGGTGGCTTCGTCGAGGATCAGCACCGCCGGGTCGGCCAGGAACGCCCGGGCGAACGCGACGAGCTGGCGCTGGCCCGCCGACAGGCGCCCGCCCCGCTTGCGGACGTCGGTGTCGAACCCGTCGGTGAGAGCAGAGATGAACCCGCGGGCGCCGATCGCGTCGGCGGCCGCCTCGATCTCGGCTCGCGAGGCGGTGGGCCGCCCGAACGCGATGTTGTCGGCCACGGTGCCCGAGAAGAGAAAGTTCTCCTGCGTCACCATGACCACCGCCCGCCGCAGATCGGTCTCCGACAGCGAGCGCAGGTCGATGCCGTCGAGGGTGATGCGCCCTTCGGTCGGATCGTAGAAGCGGGCCACGAGCCGGGCGATGGTGGACTTGCCGGCGCCCGTCTCGCCGACGAGCGCGACGGTCTGGCCGGCGGGGACCGCCAGTGACAGGTCGTGGAGGACGGCGTCACGGCGGTACGAGAACGTCACGTGGTCGAAGGTCACCGCGCCCGAGACGTGGGCGGGGAGCGCCACCCGCGCCTCGCCCGCGGGCTCGGGGACGGTGGGTTCCTCGTCGAGCACGCCCGACACCTTCTCGAGCGCGGCCGACGCCGCTTGGAACAGGTTGTAGAACTGGCTGAGGTCCTGCATCGGTTCGAAGAACCGCCGCAGGTACAGCAGGAAGGCGGCGAGCACGCCCACCGTGAGCCGGCCGTCGAGCACCTGGTTGCCCCCGTAGAGCAGGACGATGGCGGCCGTGAGCCGGCCCAGCGTCTGCACGCCAGGGCCGTACACCGCGGCCAGCTCCATCGTCTCGACGCTGGCCTTCTTGTACCGGTCGTCGATCGTTTCGAAGATCTCTTGGTTGCGCGGCTCGCGGCGGAACGCCTGCACGGCCCGGATCCCGCCGAGCGACTCGGTGAAGTGCACGATCACCAGCGCGATCGCCTCTCGCGTCTCCCGGTACACGGTCTCGGACCGGTTGCGGAACCAGCGGGTGAGCACGACCAGCACCGGGAAGATCGACAGCGACACGAGGGCCAGCCGCCAGTCGAGCAGGAGCAGCACGATGGAGATGCCGCTGATCAGCAGCACCCCGGTGATCATCGAGATCACGCCGATGTAGAAGAGCTCGCTGACCGCCTCGACGTCGCTCGTGAGGCGCGAGATGACCCGGCCCGACGTGTACCGCTCGTGGAAGGCGAGGCTGAGGCGCTGGAAGTGGTCGAACAGGCGCGTGCGCAGGTCGAGCAAGACGTCCTGGCCGATGCGCCCGACGACGACGACGAACGCGTTGTACGTGATCGCATACAGGCTCGCGGTCACGACGTACACGCACACGACGGTGATGAGCACGCGCGGGCTCCCGGAGCCGCCGGCCTGCAGCGGGGGGATGCCCTTGTCGATTCCTTGCTGGACGAGCCATGGCCCGGCGAGGCCCGAGACCGTCCAGAAAGCGATGAGGAAGCCGGCCCAGGCGGCCGACCGCTTGTGAGGCGCGAGGAGCGAGCCGAGCAGCCGCCGGCTGCGGGAGCGCAGCAGGCCGGCGACCCCGGCGGTGAGCTCGTCTTGGTCCTCGGTGGCGACGCCGCGCCAGGCCGAGACGTCGGTGCTCACGTCGTGACCTCCACTTCCTGCGACAGGATGCGGCGGTAGCGCTCGTCGGTCTCCATGAGGTCGTGGTGGGTACCGGTGGCCGCGATGCGGCCATCCCACAGCAGGGCGGCCCGATCGGCCAGCGCCACCGTCGAGGGACGGTGGACCACGACGAGCGCGGTGGCGTGGGCCAGCACCCGCCGCAACGCGGCTTCGACCAAGGACTCGGTCTCGACATCGAGCGCGGACAGCGGGTCGTCGAGCACGAGGACCGCCGGCTTGGCGATGACGGCGCGCGCCAGCGCCAACCGTTGGCGTTGCCCACCGGACAGCGACAGGCCCTGTTCACCGATGCGGGTGTCGAGCGCCCACGGGAGGTCGTACACGAAGTCGGCCTGAGCAAGGTCGAGGGCCCACTCGATGTCGTCGTCGCCGGCGTCGGGACAGCCGAGAAGGAGGTTCTCGCGCACGCTCGCCGAGAACAGGGTGGCGTCCTCGAACGCGAAGCCGACATGGCGCCGCAGCGACATGAGCGCGACGTCGCGCACGTCGCGACCGTCGAGCGCGACCTCTCCGGCGGTGACGTCGTAGAGGCGGGGGACCAGCGAGGCGAGCGTGGTCTTGCCCGACCCGGTCATGCCGATCAGCGCAACGGTCTCGCCCGGCTCGACGGTGAGGTCGAGGCCGCGCAGCACCGGCTCGGAGTCGGTGCCGTAGGCGAACCACACGTCGGTGAACGTGAGGCGGCCGTCGACAGTGGCGAGGGGCCGCGCCTTCGGATGGTCCGCGATGCGCGGCTCGGTGTCGAGGACCTCGAAGATGCGTTGGGCCGCGGTGGTGGCCTCCTCGTACATGGCGAGGATCCAGCCCATGGCCTCGATCGGCCAGATGAGCATCAGCAGGTAGGCGATGAACGCCACCAAGCCGCCGACGGTGAGGGCGCCGTGCCCGACTGCGAGCGCGCCGACGAGGAGGATGGCGGCGACCGCGAGGTTGGGGACGAGGCCGAGCACCCACTCGAAGGTGCCGAGCAGCCGGACCCGTTCCATCGACGAGTCGTGCAGCGTGCGCGAACTCATGTCGAAGCCGGCGCCGATCAACGGGCGGCGTCCGAACGCCTTGATGGCGCGGATGCCCGTAGCCGCCTCCTCGACCAAGGTGGCGTTGTCGCCTTGCTGGTCCTGGATGCGGCGCGAGACGTCGGCGTAGCGCATCTCGAAGCGGCGGAGGATCACGATGAGTGGCACCGCGATCGCGCCGGTGAACAACGCCAGCCCGACGTGAAGGCGCACCATCATCGCGACCACGACCGCGAACGTGAAGATGTTGATGAGGAAGAACACCGCGCCGAAGCCGGTGAACCTCCGGATCGCGCTGATGTCGCTTGTCGCCCGCGACAGCAACTGGCCCGACTGCCACTCGTCGTGGAAACCGACGTCGAGCCGTTGGAGGTGGGCGTACAGATCGTTGCGGAGGTCGGTCTCGATGGCCATCGCCACTCGGGCCAAGCTCGACCGGCGCCACCACGCCAGCGCGCCCTCGCCCACACCGAGCACCGCCACCAGCAATGCCATCGGCAGCAAGCGACCCCGCTCACCAGTCCGGAGCGGGCCGTCGATGACGGCTTTCGTGATCAGCGGGACCGACGCGCCCGCGCCGAGGCCGAGGAGTGCCGACCCGGCGATGCCCGCGAGCGTGCCCCGATGGGGACGCACGTATGGCATGACGCGCCAAAGCGCTCGGGACGGCACGGACAGACCCCCGGGGGACAGACGAGCGGTCACGTGACGCTACCGGCCGGCTACATCCTCCGGCCTGCGATTATCAGCCGGCACTCGCGGACGGCCCCTTGAAATCGGCCCGTACCGGAGTACTGTCCTGCCTTCCCTCGACATGCCCGAGAGGAGACACCATGAGCGACAGCGAAGATTCCTCCGCTGCCCCCGAGGACGAATCTGAAGAGGGCGAATCGGCGGAGGACACCGAGGAGTAACGAGCCTCCATCGCATGGGTCCCACGCAGAGCGGTGCGTGGGGCTCGCGCCGCACCCTTCTCGGCGGTGATCGCAACGTGCCAGGATCGCCGCCATGCGATTTTCGATCTGGCCTAGCCCGCTGCGGCCGTGGGCCGAAACGCTCGAGCTCGTCCTCCATTGCGAGGCGACTGGTTGGGACGGCGCCTACTTCGCCGACCACTTCATGCCCAACACCGCTGGTGACACGCCCGCCGACGGACCGACGTTGGAGTGCTGGGCGGTGCTGGCCGGGCTCGCGGCGCGGACTGAACGGCTGCGGCTCGGCCCGCTGGTGTGCGGCAACACGTACCGGCACCCCGCGGTGCTTGCCAACGTCGCCGCGACCGTCGACCACGTCAGCGGCGGACGGCTGATCCTCGGTCTCGGGGCGGGATGGCAGGTCAACGAGCATCAGGCCTACGGCATCGACCTCTTCTCCACTCGAGAGCGGCTGGACCGCTTCGAGGAGGCCTGCCAGGTGCTAAACGGCCTCCTGCGCAACCCACGCTTCACCTTCCACGGGCGCTACTACGACATCACGGATGCGCCGTGCGATCCCGAGCCGGTGCAGTCGGCGCTGCCGCTGCTCGTGGGCGGCGGCGGTGAGAAGCGGACCCTCCGGATCGCCGCTCGGTACGCCGACGAGTGGAACGTGTGGGGCTCGCCGACTTGGTTGCGCCACAAGATCGACGTGCTCGAGCGGCGCTGCGAGGAGGTCGGACGGGATCCGGCGGAGATCAAGCACTCGGCCAACGCGCTGCTGTTCTTGTCGGAGGATGAGGCGTGGCTCGCGTCGAAGCGGTCCAGCGACACCGGTCGGGGCGACGCGGTCGTCATCGGCACGCCCGCCGAGGTCGTCGAGATCGTCAAGCGGTACGTCGATGCCGGAGTCGACGAGCTCATCATCCCCGACTTCACGCTCGGCTCCCTGCCCCGGCGCAAGGACACCTGTGACCTGTTCATGACCGAGGTGGCGGGCGCATTTCGATGAAGCGGGTGGGCCGCCCGGCTCCGGGGTACGCCTCGGTCGCTATGTCGACCGAACCCGCCGACACGACCACCCTGCTCGCGGGCCGGTACCAACTCGAGGACGTGATCGCCCGGGGCGGCATGGGCACCGTGTGGCGAGGCACCGACTCCCGGCTGCGCCGGCCCGTCGCCATCAAGGAAGTCGTGGTGACCGGGGCTGGCGACGACGCTCAGCGGCGGGCGGCGCGGGTTCGGTGCCTCCGCGAGGCGCACGCGGCGGCGCGGGTGAACCACCCCTCGGTGGTCGCCGTCTACGACGTCGTCGAGGAGAACGACCGCCTGTACCTGGTGATGGAATTGGTCGACGCGCCGACGCTCACCGAGGTGGTCGCGGCCCACGGGCCGCTCGCTCCGCCCGCGGCGGCCGAGCTCGGGCTGCGCCTGGCGGACGCGCTCCATGCCGCCCACACGGAAGGGATCGTCCACCGCGACCTGAAGCCCTCCAACGTGTTGATGCCCGGGCGAGGCCGTTTGGCGAAGCTCGCCGACTTCGGCATCGCGGCCACCATCCACGATCCTCGGATCACGGCCAGCGGGCTCATCATCGGCTCACCGTCCTTCATGGCCCCCGAACAAGCCCAGGGCTTGCCGGCGTCACCCGCGACCGACCTGTGGGGGCTGGGAACGACGCTGTACTTCGCGGTCGAAGGTGTGAGCCCCTTCGCTCGAGACTCGACGATGGCGACGGTCCATGCCGTCGTCCACGAGCCCCCGCGGCCCCCGGAGCGGGCCGGTCCACTGAGCCCGCTGATCGTCGCGCTGCTGGCCAAGGAGCCGGGCAACCGCCTTCCGCTGGCCGAGGTGCGCACCCAGCTGGCCGACGTGCGCGAGGGACGGACGGAAACCGAGGGTGCCGTCGATGCAACCGTCGCGGTGCCCGTGGCCGACGATCCGGCGGGCACGGCTGTCCTGCCGTCGGCGGCGGTGGCTGCCGCCGGGTCACCGGCCGCGCCACCAGCGGTGCGCCCCCCGCACGTCTCCGAACGTCGGTCGCACGTGGGTCGGCGCCGGTTGGCGGTCGCGCTCGTCGCCGTGGCCGTCGTGGTCGTCGTCGCGCTGGCGGCGTGGGCCGTCGAGGCTGGACGCGACGGCGGCCCTGGTCTCGCCAACGCGGTGTCGACGTCCACGCCGTCCACCGCTGCGGCCGTGGAGTGGACCGACTACGCGGATCCGAGCACGGGGTTCACGATCTCCTACCCCGCTGGATGGGAGGTGTCGAGGCACTCCACCCGCACCGACTTCACCGATCCGGAGACGGGGGCGCTCGTCCGGGTCGACTGGACGGACGAGCCCGGCGACGACCCGGTCGCGGCGTGGGAGAGCCTGGCTCGGTCGTTCGCGAAGGATCACGGCGGCTACGAACAGATCCGCATCGAGCCCATTGCCTTCCACGGTCTCGACGCCGCGGTGTGGGAGTTCACGTTCGACGACGGCGATGGCGTCCGCCACGCCCTGGACATCGGCATGGTCACGGGCTCGTATGGGTTCGCGCTGTTCTTTCAGGCTCCGGCCGGCGAATGGGACGCGCTCCAGCCGATCTTCCAGCAGTTCCAGGACAGCTTCGTGCCGCCGTCCGACCCGGCGTCCACCACGACCGCGCCGAAGCGCGGCGACAAGGGGAAGGGCCACGGCAACGACTGACCGCCAGGCGCGTTCTGGCGAGCTCGACTAGTCACCACGACTAGCCACGCTCGCCAGAACGCGCGATGAGGCGTCAGCTCGTGGCGGCGATGAAGTCGGCGACGACGCGGGCGAGTTCGGGGCCCCGGTCCTCTTGGAGGAAGTGGCCGCCGCCTTCGATCGTGGTGTGGGGTTGGTCCTTGCATCCGGGGATCAGTTCCCGCAGCGCGCGGTCGGCGCCCTTCGTGATCGGGTCCTGGTCGCTGAACGCGGTGAGGAAGGGCTTGTCGAACCCGGTGAGGACTTCCCACGCCTTGCGATTCGGGGCCGCGGCGGGGTCGTCCGGCGACGTCGGGACGAGCATCGGGAACTGGCGGGCGCCCTCCTTGTAGGAGTCGTCCGGGAACGGGGCGTCGTACGCGGCGATCACCTCGTCGGACAGTTCTGTGCGGCACCCACCTTTGACGATCCCGCCGACATGGAAGTCGGGGGTCTCCTGGCTGTACCGCTGCCACGCGAGGAACGCGTCACCGGGATTTCGATCACCCGTCGGTAGGAACGTGTTCGCGGCGACGACGCGGGCGAACCGGTCCGGGTGCTCGGCCACGAGCCGCAGCCCGATCAACCCGCCCCAGTCCTGACCCACGAGTGTGATGTCGCGAAGGTCGAGCTCGTCGAAGAGGGCGGCGCGCATCCAGTCGACGTGCCGCTGATACGTGTAGTCGTTGCGGTCCGACGGCTTGTCGGAGCGCCCGAACCCGACGAGGTCCGGCGCTACGCACCGATGCCCGGCCGTGACGAGCACCGGGATCATCGTGCGGTAGAGGTACGACCACGACGGCTCGCCGTGGAGCAACACCACCGGCGCGGCATCGGCCGGGCCTTCGTCGAGATAGTGGACGCGGAGGTCGATGTCGACGTAGTGGGGGTCGAACGGGAAGCCGGGTAGGTCGACGAAGCGATCGTCGGGCGTGCGGAGGACGTCCATCAGTTTCCTTTCAGTCGGGCTCGAAGCTCGCGATGCAGGACTCGCCGGGCCGCGACGACTGACAGTCCGTGGGTGTGCCGAAGCCGTGCCCACGCATCGCCGTTCGTCGCGGCCGCGATCGTCGCGACCAGCCGGCTGCGCCGGTCGGTGTCGACGACCCGTGCCAGCTCGACGGCGAACACCTCGGCGATCTGGGCGCCGACCTCGTGCACCGAGCGATTGTGCCGGGTGACCGCGTCCCATGGCGGCTCATGACGGAACGCTGCGTCGCTGATCGGCGTGATGGCCTCGAGCACCGCGGCCCGCGCCTCGACGAACGCGGTGAGGCGCGCCGCGAACGGTCCGTCCGTGCGCATCGTGGCCGTGAACCGGCGGAGCCGTTCCAGCTGACGCTCGGCGGCGGCGTCGAACAGCGCGTCACGGTCAGCGAAGTATGGGCCCAGGGCGTCACGGGGGAGGCCGGCGCGGTCGGCGATCTCCGCCGACGTCGGGGTCGTGGCCCGGTCATGGAGCAGATCGAGAAGGGCGTCGAGCACGGCCAGCCGAGCCGGGTCCGGTCGGGCTCGCACGGTCACCGTCGGAGTCTGCCAGCAACCGGTTGCGTAGTCTCCGGCGGTGCGCCTCGGTTCGCTCGACGTCACGCCCCTGTCCGATGGCTTCTTCACCGCCACGCCCCACTACTTCGGGCCCGAGGCGTCCTTCGAGGGCCACGACCTTCCGCTCGAAGAGGATGGCAGCCTCCGCCTCCCGATCGGCACGTTCGTCGTGCGCGGGTTGCCCGGCGACCGCAGCGTCCTCATCGACGCGGGTCTCGGTGCTGGCATCAAGAACGCGATGTTCGAGGGCGGCCGCTTGCTCGACGGGATGACCGGAGCTGGCATCTCGCCCGACTCGATCGACGCGGTGGTGTGCTCGCATCTCCACATCGACCATTGCGGATGGATCGTCAACGAAGCCGACCGGGCGCCGGTGTTCCCGAACGCCACGGTGTGGGCCGGGGCCGCCGACTGGCGGAGCTTCGTCGACGAGGGCCAAGGCGTGATGCTCGACCACGTGCGCGAGGGCCTCCGCCTCCTCGCCGACGCCGGCCGCGTCGAACTCGTCGACGGCGACCACTCGATCGCACCCGGTATTTCCACGATGGCGGCGCCCGGTCACACGCCCGGGCATGTTGCGATCGTGCTGTCGTCGGGCGACGAGCGCGCGCTCCTGCTCGGCGATGCCATCAGCTGCCCGATCCAGCTCGAGGAGACGGACTGGTCGGCGATGTCCGACGTCGACCCCGACCTCGCTCGCCGGACGCGTGAACGGCTGTGGCAGGAGCTCGAAGGTGAGGACATCCGCGGCGCAGGGGCGCACTTCCCCGGCCTCGAGTTCGGGCGGGTGCTGCGAGGACAGGGTCGCCGCTACTGGGCATAGCGCTCCCAACTTGGGCTGCCATTCGGGCACGGTCCCGTCCACGGCCGCGTCACAGCCCAGGAGTACCGTCGCCAACGATGGAGGAAGCAGCACCCGACCGGGTCATCGGCCGAGTCATCGGCACCGAGGACGCGACCCCGCTCGAGTTCTGGGTGGGGGTCGCGCCCGGCGGTTACCTGCAGCTCGACGACGTCGTCGCACTGGAGCGGTCGTTGCCGGGGGACGAGGCCGGGGCCGTGCGCATCTACGGCATCGTCTCGCAGGTGCGGGCCCGCCACGAGGGCGCCCGCTTCGACAGCGACGTGTTCCTCATCGCCGACGGCGTCCTGCCCGCCGAGGTGAGCGAGACCGCTCAGGTGCAGGCCACCCGGTTCGAGCCCGAGGTGTTCATACCGCCCCATCCCGGCACCCCGGTGCGGAAGGCCACCGGCGACGAACGCAACGAGGCGCTCTTCGTCGACCAGATGGAGCGGCGGCTGCCGTGTGGCTTGAGCCGCGACGACGAGCCCATCTACCTCAACTTCGACTTCGTCGACGGGGCGAGGGGCGCCCACGTCAACATCAGCGGCATCTCGGGCGTCGCGACGAAGACCAGCTACGCCACCTTCCTCCTCTACAGCATCTTCACCTCGTCGATCCTCGGGCCCGCCGCGCACAACACCAAGGCCCTCATCTTCAACGTCAAGGGCGAGGACTTGTTGTTCCTCGACCATCCCAACCGCGACCTCGACGCCGATCAGGCCGAGCGGTACAAGCGCCTCGGGCTTCCACTCGGCGCGTTCGACAGCCTCGCGGTGTGGGCCCCGCCCATCCCCGGCGACCTCAACGCCACGCCGCGGGTCACCGCCCGCACCCAAGGCGTCCGGTCGTTCTTTTGGACCATCGCCGAGTTCTGCGACCAGGAGCTGCTGCCGTTCCTGTTCGCCGATGCCGAGGACGATCGCCAGCAATACACGATGGTCGTGCACACCGTGGCCGCCGAGTTGAAGCGAGTGGCGCGGGCGACGGCCGACCGGGCCTCGGGCAGCGTCACCGTCGACGGCGAGCGGATCACCACCTTCGAGGATCTCGTGCGGGTGATCGAGGAGCGGGTGCTCCCCGGTCCCGACGACGACCACGTCGGGCCGTGGGCGGGCCGGGCCATCGGGCTGGGCACGGTCAACGCGTTCATCCGCCGCCTTTACGGCGCGGTGCGTCACGTCGCACCTCTCGTGCGGGCCGACGTCGCCCGTCCGGAGGAGCACAGCGTCGACTTCGAAGGGCGACAGGTCACCGTCGTCGACCTCCACAACCTGCACGACCGGGCCAAGCGGTTCGTCGTCGGTGTCATCCTGCGCAAGGCGTTCGAGCGCAAGGAGGCATCCGGGCAGGCGAACCCGTTGCAGTTCGTCGTGCTCGACGAGCTGAACAAGTACGCGCCTCGAGAAGGGTCGAGTCCGATCAAGGAGCTTCTTCTCGACGTCGCCGAGCGGGGACGCTCGCTCGGCATCGTGCTCATCGGCGCGCAGCAGACGGCGAGCGAGGTCGAGCGACGCATCATCGCCAACTCGTCCATCCGGGTGGTCGGCCGGCTCGACTCCGCCGAGGCCTCCCGCGGCGAGTACGGGTTCCTGCCGACCGTGCAACGGCAGCGGGCCACGATCATCAAGCCCGGCACGATGATCGTGTCGCAGCCCCAGATGCCGATCCCGCTCGTGGTCGAGTTCCCGTTCCCGGCGTGGGCCACCCGCGCCAGCGAAGCCGACCCCATGACGAACCCCGCGTCCACCCGTCAACCGGCCGACCCCTGGGAAGGGTTGCCTTCGTGAACGCAACCTCGGCGTTCTGGCGAGATTCGCTAGTCACGGTGACTAGCCACGCTCGCCAGAACGCGGTTTGGGGTCCGTCGTGAGGATCCTGCACACGGGGGACTGGCACGTCGGGCGGATGATCCGGGGCCGGTCGCGCGCCGCGGAGCACGAGGCCGTCCTCGCCGAGATCGCCGCCATCGCCGACCGCGAGCGGGTCGACCTCGTGATCGTGGCCGGCGACCTCTTCGACACGGCCGCGCCGTCGCCCGAGTCCGAGCGCATCGTCTACCGGGCGCTGCTGGCCCTGGCGGCCACCGACGCCACCGTGATCGCGCTCGCCGGCAACCACGACAGCGACCGCCGGCTCCAAGCCGTCGAGCCCCTCCTCGAGCTGGGCCACGTCGTCACCCGGCCGGTCTTCGCCAAGCCCGACGAGGGCGGCGTCGTGCGGGTCGCCTCCCGCGACGGTCGCGAGACCGCGCTCGTCGCCTGCCTGCCGTTCCTCTCGCAGCGGTGGGTCGTGAAAGCCGACGACCTGATGGCGCACACCGCCAGCGCCTCCGCACTCCAGTACGCGGAGCGGGTACGCCGGTTGCTCGCCGGGCTCACCGACCGCTTCTCGGCCGACACCGTCAACCTCGTGGCCGCCCACTGCATGGTGCACGGTGCCGCGGTCGCGGGCAGCGAACGTCTGGCCCACACGATCTTCGAGTACGCGCTGGGCGCCACCGTCTTCCCGTCCACCGCCCACTACGTCGCACTGGGGCATCTCCACCGCCAGCAGTCGCTGCCGGGGCCGTGCCCGATCTACTACAGCGGCTCGCCTCTCCAGCTCGACTTCGGCGAGGAGGGCGAGGCGAAGGGGGTGCTGCTGGTCGAAGCGACCGCCGGCCGGCCCGCGTCGATCACGCCCGTCCTGCTCGCGGGCGGGCGGCGATTGCGCACGTTGCGGGGGACGATGGTCGAGCTCGAGCTCATGGCCCGGGCCGACGTCGGCGGCGATGACTACCTGCGGGTGGTCGTCCAGGAGCCGGCGCGGGTCGGCCTGGCCGACCAGGTCCGCGCCCTGCTACCCGGCGCCGTCGACGTCACCGTCGAACGCCCCGAAACCGACGGCGCTCCGCGCGAACGTGCTGACCGGTCCGGGCACTCGCCTCACGATCTCTTCGCGGCGTACTTGACCGAGCGCGGCGTCGACGACGAGCGCCTCACCCGGCTCTTCGGCGACCTGTTCGAGGAGGCGTCCGCCTGATGCGTCCGATCCGGCTGGAGATCGAGGGGTTCGGCCCCTACCGCGACCGCACGGTCGTCGACTTCGAGGGCGTCGACCTGTTCGCGCTGACCGGAGCCACGGGCAGCGGCAAGACGTCGGTGGTCGACGGCATCGTGTTCGCGTTGTACGGCGCGGTCCCGCGCTACGACGACCGCCGCTTGGTCGGGGCCGCGATCGCGCAAGGAGCCAACGAGGCCCGCGTGCGGCTCGACTTCACAGTGGGTGGAACCGACTACACCGCGGTACGGATCGTGCGCCGGCAGAAGGGCGGTGGCGCGTCCACGAAGGAAGCACGGCTCGAGTCCGGCGACGGCACCGTGCTCGCCGGCAACGAGAGGGAGCTCGGCGCCCGCGTCGAGGAGCTCCTCGGCCTCGGCTACGACCACTTCACGAAGTGCGTCGTCCTCCCGCAGGGCGAGTTCGCCCGCTTCCTGCACGACAAGCCCAGCGATCGCCAGACCCTCCTCGTGGAGCTGCTCGATCTCACGCTGTACTCGCGCATGGCGACCCTCGCCCGTAGCAGGGCGAGCGCGTCCGAGGGGACGATCGCCGCACTCGCGCAGCGTCTCGCCACCCTGGCCGCGGCGACACCCGACGCGCGCAAACCCCACGCCCAGCGGGTCACGGCGTTGAAGAAGCTCCGCGATCAGGTCGACGCGGTCATGCCCGCGCTCGCCTCGATGGCCGAGGCGGCGAACGCGGCGACGGCCGAGGCCGTCGAGGCCACTCGGCGGGTCGGGGTGCTGCGAGGGGTGTGCGCGCCCGAAGGCATGACCGAACTCGACGCGAGGGTCACCGACGCGTCGGCGGCGCTCGATCTCGCGGGCACGACGCTCGACCAAGCGGCCGAGGCGGTCGAAGATGCCGAGCTGACCCTGAAGGGGCTACCTCACCGGCGCAGCGCGGAAGCCGCGGCCGAGGCGTTCGACCTCCACGCCCGGCATCGTGCGCAGCAGGTGAAGGGCGAGAAGCTGCTGAACCAGCGTCGCGCCGCGGAGCAGGCCGCGGCGGATGCGATGGTCGCCGCGGAGGCCGACCGCGAACTCGCGGCGGCCGACCTCGAGCGGGTGCAGACCCGCCATCGAGCCCATGCCGTCGCCCTCGAACTCGAGGCCGGCGAACCATGCCCGGTCTGCGAGCAGCTGGTGACTCGCTTGCCGCTGGTCATGGCCCCCCCGGACCTCGACGTCGCCCGCTCCGAGCTGAGGGCGGCCGAGCTCGCCGTCGCCGACACCCGCAACGCGAGCCGCGAGGCGCACAAGGGGGTGGTCGAGGTCGAGAGCAAGTTGGCGGCCGTCGCCGAACAGCTCCTGGCGCTCGAGGCGCGGGTCGCGGACTTCACCGACGCCGCCGAAGTCGAGCTGGTGTTGCACGCGGTCGCGCAGGCGGAGGCGGAGCTCAACGCGGCGATCCATGCGGAGCGGGAGGCGCGGGCTGGGCACGTCGCGGCGCGAGCTGCGCTCGACCAGGCGCAGCGCGCGAGCGCGTCGGCCCAGTCGCGGTTCGACGCGGCGCGCGACGCCGTCGCCGCGTTCGGCGCGCCGGCGCGCACGGGCGGGGGATTGGCGTCGGAGTGGAACGCCTTGGTCGAGTGGGCCGCGGCGGAGCTCGACCGCCAAGAGCAACGGGCCGGCGATGCGACGGCACGCGCGGCCACGGTCGACGCCGAGCGCACTGCGCTCCTGCGCGACCTCGCGGAACGCAGCATCGCCTTGGACGTCGAGATCGCAGGTCGCCCGCCGCGCGACGCCGTGGTCGACGCCCTCGCGACGGCGGAGGCGACGCTGGCCCAGCTCGATCGCGACCTCGCCGAGGCCGACACCTGCCGCGCCGAACTGCAGCGCGTCGAGGAGGCTCGGCAAGTGGCCATTGCTCTCGGGCAGCACCTCAACGCCAAGAACTTCGAGAAGTGGGTGCTGGACGAGGCACTCGGCCTTCTCGTCGCAGGTGCCACGGGCATCCTGCTCGAGCTCTCGGCCGGTCAGTACTCGATGGCCCTCGACGACAAGTCGGGCAACTTCATGGTCGTCGACCACCGCAACGCCGACGAGGTGCGGTCGGCTCGGAGCCTCTCCGGCGGTGAGACGTTTCTCGCCTCGCTCGCACTCGCGCTGGCCCTTGCCGACCAACTCGCGCTGCTCGCGGCCAAGGGGACGGCGCGGTTGGAGTCGATCTTCCTCGACGAAGGCTTCGGCACCCTCGACGCCGACTCCCTCGACGTGGTCGCCGCCGCCATCGAAGAGCTCGGCGCTCGCGGACGGATGGTCGGACTCATCAGCCACGTCGCCGAACTGGCGGACCGCGTTCCCGTCCGCTTCGAGGTCACCAAGGTCGGCAACGCCGCCTCGATCAAGAGGATCGACCAGTGACTACTTCGACGTCGAACCGAAGGTTCGAACTCGGGCTCGCCCCACAACCGGGTCCGGTTCGGAGGCGAACGTGAGGTTCGCCGTAGAGGCGTGGGCGCCGGAGTACGGGGGCGCGATCGAGGAGGCCGCGCTCACGCCGAGCGACGTCGTCGTCGATCCGGAGGTCGAGGTGGCGCTCGCGGAATGGGCACCGAGACCAGCGTCCGCCGAACCGGCGACGGCGGTGCTCTTCGTCGACGGCGTGCGCCGGGTCGAGGCGCGGGTGTGGGTGACGGGCGAGGACGGCGTCGTGCGTCAAGGCATCTGCGCGTCCTACGCGGCGGGCGCGGTGCGCGCCGACGGGCGCGCCGCGATCGTGGCCGCGGCGGTACGGCGGGGTCTGTTCTGTCCCGCGGCGGGCGCGGCGCCCATCGAGACCCGCCACGGGCGCTTTCCTCACGTCGCCGCCGCGGGCGACGACGTCGCCCACCTGTCGCTGTGCCTCCAGCAGCGCATGGGCGATCTCGAGGTCGAGGTCGCCGGCGAGGCGGCCCAGGGTCACCCCGGCGAGTTGATCGTCGTCGACGGTCCGCTCCGCCAGCATCGCCATGTGCCCGGGGCCGTCGGCTACATCAAGACGATGCATCGCTCGTACGGGCCCCCGATCGTGCTCGACGTGGCCCGCCAGTTGGACTCCGGTCAGCGCACGCCGGTGATGGTCGTGGGTGAAGGGTTCACGAGGTACACGTGGTACGTCCGCCTTCCCGAGATGGGCGGACCCGCGCATCCGCTCGCGGGACTCGTGCGCTGCGAGCTGTCCGCCGACACGGCCCGATCCGAGGTCATTGCCATCGCGGACCGGGTCACCTCGACACTGCCCCGCTTCGCGTCCCGACCCCACAAGGACACGCGGGCGCCGCAGAACCTCTACCCGATCGCGGGGCTCGAACGCGAGTTGCGGCGCCGCCTCGGCGACCCCGCGTTGTTGTACCGGGCCCTCCGCCGGGCCGCAGCCGACGCGGCGTAGGAGCGCGCCCTCGCGCGGACTAGTCCGGGCGTGTCATTTTCCGGGATGGCTGATCCGGGTGCCCGTCCCGCTCCGAAGACCGGGCCGTGATACGACGTGTGCTCCTCGATATCGGCGTGGCCGCGCTCGCGCTGCTTCTCGGTTTCGGTGGGTGGCGGGTCACGCACCGCGACGACGACTCCGAGCGCATCGTCGGGATCATCGGCGAGCCATCGCCCGGCGGGCCGTCGCTGCCGTTCGACGGGACGACGCCGGCCATCGCGGGCGCCCAGCCCGTCGGCCAACTCGAAGGTGGCGGCGCGCCCGACCCGCTGACCGCGGTCGGGCGTTACCTGGAGGCTGAGGTCGCGGGCGACACCGCGGGCTCGTTCCTCGTGTTGAGCACCACCGACCGCGGGCGATACACCTCGCCGGCGAAGTGGGAGCAAGCCCACAGGGCGCTGCCCCCGATCGTCGGGTACCGCCTCGGCGCCGTCACCGACGGCGGCGACCGGACGACAGTGGCCGTCGACCTCGATCTCGCAGCCGGGCTCGACGTCGTCGTCGGTGACATCCCGGCGCACGCCACGGCGACGTGGGCGACCGTGCGCGAAGGGGACGCCTGGTTCGTGTCGCTCGACGACAGCGCGCTCGAAGCGGTGTACCCGTCCGACGCCACCGCGGCGGACGCCACGGCCGCCTGGGTCGCGGCTCGGCAGCGCTGCAGCATCGCCAGCGAATTCGAGACCGTGGTCGGCTCGCCTGCCCTGGCCGAGCCGCTCTGCGGGTCCCAGAAGGCGGCGGTGATCGGCTCACCTGAGCCGTTGGAGCCCACCGACGGCGCCCCCGTGGTCGCCGCTTTCGGCGACCGCGCCACGGACTGGGCCCGGGTCGTGAGCGTGCGCGGCCCCACATCTCTGCGGGCCGTGCTCGCTCCCGTTGGCGACGACTGGATCGTCGTCGGGGTGCTCCCGCCCCCTCCCTGATCCCGGCGCCGAGGTCTTTCGGTCCCGCTTCACACCGGCCGCGCCGCGGCCTTCGACCTTCACGTCCAAACCCCCACCAGACACGTCCCAACAACACCCACAGAAAGGCCATGCCATGCAGCTCCGCAGCAAGCCGGTGCTCGGGCTCTTCGCCAGTCTCGGTCTCGGCGGGATCCTCGCCGTCACGACGATCGGTGAAGCGCCCGCCTCGAGCCACCGAGAAGCCCCGTTGATCTCCGAGGATCCGGTGGCCGACGCGACCGACACCTACGCGTTCGTCTCACCCGACGCGCCCGACATGGTGACGTTGGTCGGCAACTGGATCCCGCTGGAGGAACCCGCGGGCGGCCCGAACTTCCATAGCTTCGGCGACGACGTGCTCTACACGTTCGAGATCGACAACAACGGCGACGCCGTCTCGGACGTCAGCTACGAGCTTCGCTTCCAGACCGTCGTCAAGAACCCCAACACGTTCCTCTACAACGTCGGTCCCATCTCGGTGGCGACGAACGGGAACGGTGAGGTCACCGACTACGGCAACCTCAACATGCAGCAGTCGTACACGCTCACCGAGGTCACCCACGGCCAGCGGCGGACGCTCGGGTCCAACCTGCTCGTGGCTCCGGCCAATGTCGGGCCCCGGTCGACCGGTGACTACGCGACCCTCGCCGACGCGGCCGTCTACGACCTCACCGGTGGCATACGGGTCTTCGCCGGCCCCCGCGACGATCCGTTCTTCGTGGACCTCGGCTCGGTGTTCGACCTCCTCGGCCTCCGACCGTTGAACGGCTTCCACGCCCTCCCGCTCCCGGCAGAGGCCGGCAAGGACGAGGTGCAGGGCTACAACACCCACACCATCGCCTTGCAGATCCCGACCGATCGGCTCGTCAACGGCGACCCGGTCCTCGGTGTCTGGACCGAGACGTACCGCCGCAACAGCCGCGTCACCCGCAAGGACGGCACCATCAGGAGCAGCGGCAACTGGGTCCAGGTCTCTCGGCTCGGCATGCCGCTCGTCAACGAGGCGGTCATCCCGCTCGGCCAGAAGGACCAGTTCAACGCCAGCGAGCCCGACGATGACGCCCAGTTCGCAGCATCGGTCGTCGACCCCGAGCTTGGTCACCTGATCCCGGCCTTGTACCCCGTGTTCTCGTGCTTCCCGACGGCGCCCCGCAATGACCTCGTGACGATCTTCCTCACGGGGGTCCCGGGGCTGAACCAGCCGGCCAACGTGGTTGGCTCCGAGCAGATCCGGCTCAACACCAGCATCGCCCCGACGCCGTATGCGGACCAGGACCGGATGGGTCTCCTCGCCGGTCAGCTCGACGGGTTCCCGAACGGCCGCCGCCTCATCGACGATGTCACCGACATCGAGCTGCAGGCCGTGGCCGGCGCGACGCCGCTGGGTGCGTGCAACGGGCAGTTCCCCAACAACGCACTCACTGATGGGGTCGACGGAAACGACGTGCCCTTCCTGACCACCTTCCCGTACGTGCCGCTGCCCAACTCGGGCTACGAGCACACCGACTGATGCACGCAAGCTCCCCTGTGGAGCTGGCGGTTCCCACCCGGGCCGGTATCACCGGCCCGGTGCGGGGACCGGACCCCGCTCGCCTGCGTAGGGGCGTCGGCATCGCGGTCGTGGCCGCGGTCGTCGGTGTCGCTGCGGCGCGGTTCTTCGCTCCGGACCACCCGGCCCCCGTGCCGCGGCCGGAGGCAACTTCCCTCGCGCCACCGGCCCAAGTGGCTGCCCTCGAGCGCAAGGTGGGCGATCATCCCGACAACGTCTCGGCGTGGCAGCAACTCGGCGTCGCGTACACCCGGGACGCGATCCGAACGGCCGATCCGTCGCTCTACGGCGCCGCGACGACCGCCTTCGACCGGGCCGACGCGCTCGAGCCCGGAGCGGCGGACACGCTCGTCGGGCGCGGCGTCCTGTCGCTCACCCTCCATCGCTTCGACGAGGCGCTGACCTTGGGGGAGCAGGCCCACCGCGCCAATCCCTTCGATCCGGACGCGCTCGCCGTCATGGTCGACGCCTCGGTGGAGACCGGCCGCTATGACGCCGCCGCCACCGACCTGCAAGCACTGCTCGACCTTCGCCCCGGTCTGGCGGCCTTCAGCCGTGTGTCGTACCTGCGCGAGCTCAACGGCGACGTCACCGGCGCCAGCGAAGCGCTCAGCCAGGCCGAGACCGCCGGATCAGGCGCGACGTTCGACCTCGCGTCGGTTATCAGCCTCGAAGGCGACTTGGCCTTCAACCACGGCGACCTCGCGGGTGCGCTGCGCCAGTACGACCGCGCCCTCGCCCTGTCCCCCGACGTGGTGCTGGCTCGCATCGGTCGAGCACGCGTCCTCGCGGCGCGAGGCCGGCTCGACGACGCCATCGCCGATCTGGTCGAGCTCACGGAGCGTTACCCGGTCGCGACTGCGGTCTCGCTGCTCGGTGACCTCCAAGCGGCCGCCGGCCGGATCCACGACGCGGCCCGGAGCTACGACCTCGTCCGCACGATCTCCACGCTGCAACAGGCGTCCGGCGCGGTCACGGATCTGGAGATGGCCGTGTTCGAAGCCGATCACGGTGGCCGCGCAGCCATCACGCTCGCCACGGCCGCCTATGCCGCCCGTCCCACCATCTACGGCGCCGACGCGCTGGCGTGGGCGCTGCGCCAAGGGGGACGGTCCGCCGAGGCCGTGCCGTATGTCGAAGAGGCACTACGGCTCTCCACGCACGATGCGCTGCTCCACTTCCACGCCGCGGCGGTCTACGCCGACGTCGGTGCTGACGAGCGCGCCCGCGCCGAACTGACGGTCGCGTTCACTGTGAACCCGTGGTTCTCGTTCCTTCACCGCGCCGACGCCGCTGACCTCGCGGCGCGCCTCGGCGTGGCCACCCCCGATGAGTGGAGGTCGCCCTCGTGACTCGGATGCGCGTTGCTCTCGTCGTCGGCGCCACCGCGCTGATCGCCCTCCTGTTGAGCGCGGGCCCGGCCTCGGCGCACCCGCTGGGCAACTTCACCTCGAACACGTACGCGGGCGTGCGCGTGGGCCGGGACCGGATCGCGGTCGACTACGTGCTCGATCTCGCCGAGATCCCGACGCAACAGACCATGCCGTCCGTCGACGCCGACGGTGACGGGCTCGTGTCGACGGGCGAGCGGGCTGCGTACGGGCGCGACCAGTGCGCGGTGTTGGCCGCGGGGCTCGCGGTGAGGATCGACGGCGAGCGGCTCGCGGTGGCGAGCGCAGGCGGGCGGCTCACCTTCCCGCCCGGCCTCGCCGGGCTGTCGACCCTTCGGCTCGAGTGCGATCTCTCCGCGCCCGTCGCCCGCTTGGGCGACGTGGACGTGCACGATGGCAACCTCGCCGACCGGGTGGGGTGGCACGAGGTGACCGCGGTCGGCGACGGGACGACGTTGCGCGACTCGTCGGTCCCCGCGGTGTCGGCCAGCGCCAGACTGACGGCCTATCCGAGCGGCGTCCCCGCACTCGACGTCCGCGATGCAACCTTTGCCGTGCGGGCCGGCGGCGCCCAAGCCGGCCCGGTCGACGCGGCGGCCTCACGCGGGTCATCGGTGCCCGGCGGCGACCGCGCGACGCGCCTGTTCGCATCGCTCGTCTCCGACCATGACCTCTCCTTCGGGTTTGCGCTCGTGGCAGTCGGCGTCGCGCTGGTGCTGGGGGCGTTCCACGCGCTCGCGCCGGGGCACGGCAAGACGGTCATGGCCGCGTACGTCGTCGGGCGCAAGGGCGGGCGCAAGCAGGCGGTGGGAATCGGCGTCGCGGTTGCGGTCACCCACACGGTGGGCGTCCTCGCCCTCGGGCTGGTCGTGTGGACCTCCCAGGCGTTCGCGGCCGAGCGCATCTACATGGTGCTCGGCGTGGCGTCGGGGTTGCTCGTAGCGGCGGTAGGCGCCGGCCTTCTGGTGCGCGTCGTGCGCGCGGCGCGGGCCGGCGCGCCGTTGGTCGGTCACACCCACGGCACCGGAGCCGGCCAGCACACCCACGACTGGCTCGACGAGCTTGAGCACGAGCTGGCTCGGGCCCCCGAGCGAGAGCTGGTGACGGTCGGCGCGCCAGAACACGACCACCCCGACCATCACGACCACGGCCACCACGGCCGCCACGACCATCACGACCACGGGCACGACGATCACGGGCACCGGCACGGGGACCACCACGATCTTCACGTCCACGAGCCGGTGGCACCGGCCACACCGCCGATGGGGTGGGGCGGCATCCTCGCGATGGGGTTCGCGGGCGGGATGGTGCCGAGCCCGTCGGCCGTCGTCGTACTGCTCGGCGCGCTCGCACTGGGCCGGGCCTGGTTCGGCGTCACGCTCGTGCTCGCCTACGGAGTTGGTCTCGCCCTGACCCTCTTGGTTGCGGGGCTCGTGCTCGTCGGGGCCCAATCCTGGCTGGAGCCGCGGTTGCGGCAGGGCGGCGGGTGGCAGCGATTGATGGCGGTACTACCTGTACTCACCGCGGTCGCCGTCTTCGGCGGCGGCCTACTCCTGGCCGCCCGGGCTGCCCGAGTGCTCTAAGCGCCGAGCTTGGTGGTGACGACGGCGAGCTTCTCGACCTTGCCGCCGCGCAGCACCTCGAAGTGCAGCTCCTTGCCGATGCGCTCCTTGGTGAGGTGGTTGTACAGATCGGAGCGCTCGTCGCAGATCTCACCTTCGATCGCCAGGATCACGTCGTCGACCGCAAGCGAGCTCTGCTCCACCCGCACCTTGGTGACTACGAGGCGCATGACCTGTTCGCCGTCCACCTCGACGGCGCGGTTCACGACGGTCACACCGATCGAGGCGCGGGTCACGGTGCCGTCGGCGATGAGCTCGCTCGCGACCGAGCGGATCGTGTCCGAGGGAATGGCAAAGCCGAGCCCGGCTCCTCGGGTGTCGACGCACTTGTTCACTCCGAGGACGCGGCCGAGGACGTCGACCAGCGGCCCGCCGGAGTTGCCCGGGTTGATGGCGGCATCGGTCTGGATGGCGCGCTCGATGGGGCGGCTCCCGGGCTGCGGGATGGTGCGGGCCAGCCCGCTCACCATGCCGAACGAGACGCTCTCCGGGTAGATGCCGAGCGGGCTGCCGAGCGCGACGCACAGCTCGCCGAGACGGGCTTGGTCTTCGCGCAGCACGAGATGGTTGGAGACGGGTTGCTCGAGTCGGAGGACGGCGAGGTCGGTCATCTCGTCGGTCCCGACGAGCTTCGCCGTCTGCTTGGGTCCCTTGGGAGTCGAGGCAGCCATGCTGTCGCCGACGCCATCGACCACGTGCCAGTTGGTGACCACATGGCCCTCGTCGTCGAGGACGAACCCCGACCCCGAGACGTCGCCGTCCTTCGTGGTCCCCGCGAGGGACACGACGCTCGGCATCACCGACGCGACCAGTTCGGTGAGCTCGTCGCTGAACCTCTCGAGTTGGCCCTTGCCCGCCATCAGACGTCCACCTTCTCGTCGCCTTCCTTCTCGTCACCCTGGTCGGCGAACATCAGATCCCCGCCGAACTTCTCCTTGATCTGGTCGTCGAACGTGTCGGCCAGATATCCCATGTTGTTGCACGCGAACTCGAGCGTGTCCTTGTCCAACGACTCCGCCCGCAGCTCCGTGGTGGCGAGCACGTCGTCGTCGATCCACTGCACCGTGGTCATCACCGACTTGCAGTTGATCTCGTTGACGAACTCGAGGAGCTTGCACGTCCTCTTCACGTTGCGGACGAGCGGGCAGAAGATCCGCACGAGCGGAGTGTCGCCGTCGAGGACCCGGACGTAGAACATGGCGCTGCCCCACCGGACGGGAACGTCGCCGTCGCTGTCGACGACCAGCTCGTCGACACCGAGGACCTCTTTCATGGTCTTCTCGACGAAGGGCTTGAAGACCTCGGCCTTGCCCATGGGAGCCCACCTCTCTACGGACCCGCCCGCGGGGTCCGGACGAAGAATCATGGCATTGTTCTCGCCTTCCGACGAAGGGAGGCCTCGTGGGGCTCGAAGGACGGGTGGCGTTGGTGACCGGCGGCGGCCGCGGGATCGGTCGGGCGATCGCGCTCGGCCTCGCCGAGGACGGCGCGGACGTGGCCGTGAACTACCGGCGGGACAAGGAGGCGGCCGACGAGACGGTCGCCGACATCGGTGCCCTCGCCCGGCGGGCGATCGCCGTCCCGGGTTCGGTGGACGTCGTAGACGACTGCCGCTCCGTCGTCGCGGCCGCCATCGAGGAGTTCGGCTTCGTCGACATCCTCGTCAACAACGCCGGGATCGCCAGCCGCGGCCAGAGTGTCGCCGACACCGACCCTGCCGAGTTGGAGCGCGTCGTTCGTATCCATGCCTTCGGGCCGCACCACATGTCCCAAGCCGTGCTGCCCTCGATGCGCGAGCGGCCCCGGGGCGACATCGTGATGATTTCCAGCGCGGCGACTCGGTCGCATGCCGCGTTCGGGGCGCCGTACAACATGGGCAAGGCGGCGATGGAGTCGCTGGCCTACACGCTGGCCAAGGAAGAACGGGCCAACAACATCCACGTCAACGTCGTGGCGCCGGGGCTGGTCGAGACCGAGATGGGTCGGCGCCTCATGAAGGCGGTCGCCGGCGTGGACGACCTGCGGAAGCTGGATACGTCGATGCCGTTCGGCCGCGTGTGCCAGCCCGAGGACGTGGCCGCCGTCGTTCGCTTCGTCGTCTCGGAGGCCTCGGGGTACGTCACCGGTGAGCGCATCTACGTCGACGGCGGCCCCACCTGACCTTCTCGACGCAATAGCCCGTCGCTTCGCCGGGCTATTGCGTCAGGAACGAGGGGATGCGACCGCGAGGCCGACTTCTTGGCCGTAGGAGAGCTCCAGGTTGTGGCCGTCGGGGTCGGCGATGATCACGAAGTAACCCACGGGCGGCCCGAGATCCTCGGGGCCGAGGACGGTCCGGCCCTCCGCGCGCGCCTCGGCGGCCAGCCGGTCGACGTCCGCCCGCGACGCGCAGCCGACGCCGAGGTGGCCGAAGCCGCCCAGCGGGTGCGTCACCCGGCGCTGCTCGATGAGCACGATGACGAACGGCCGGGTGCGGTCCGACAGCCACACGACCGTGTTGCCCGAGTCGGGGTCGACGCGGCGATGGACGACCTCCATCGCCGCGTAGCGCGCGTAGAACGCAACGCTCCGCTCGACGTCCGTGGCCGTGAGGGCCACATGGGTGAAACCGTGGTCCACGGCCATGTCGGGATGGTACGGCGCCCAGGTAGCCTGGCTCTATGCCTGAGCAGGCCACCGACACCATTGTGCGCGTCACCGACAACGCGCTGGCCAAGATTCTCGAGCTGCGGGCGGCCGAAGACGAACCCGATGGGCTCGCGCTGCGCATCGAGATCACCGGCACCCAGGGCCGTGACTTCACCTACGACCTGGCGTTCGAGCCGGTCGCCGAGTCCGACGACGACGACCTCATCCACGAGCAGGACGGGCTGCCGATCGTCGTTCCCGCGGCGAGCGCCGACAACCTGCGCGGAGCGGTCCTCGACCTGCCCACCAAGGCCGACCAGGGCGGCCTCGTGCTGCGCAACCCCAACCGGCCGTCGACGCCGGCGCTGGGCGATCCCATCGAGCTGAAGGGCACGCCGGCCGAGAAGGTGCGCCAACTGCTCGAGCAGCAGGTCAACCCGGCCATCGCCGTGCACGGCGGCTTCGCCACCCTCGAGAGGGTCGAGGGAAACACCGCGTACATCGGCATGGGCGGCGGCTGCCAGGGCTGCGCCCTCTCGGCCATGACGCTGCGCGAAGGGATCCAGACCGCCATCCTCGAGGCGGTCCCCGAGATCACCGAGGTCGTCGACACCACCGACCACGGCGCCGGCGAGAACCCCTTCTACTGATCGAGATTCTGATCGCTACGTAAACCTCCGGGCAGACCAGCGCGTCTGCAACCGTGATGGTCATCGAACCAGTGGCCCTCTCCTCCGCGGCGGCGACCTCCCGCGGCGCGGCGTGGCTCGAGCCGGTCTTCCGGGCCCACTACGCCACCCTTGTCGGCGTCGCCCGGCTTCTCGCCGATGACCGGGGCTCGGCGGAGGAGATCGTCCAGGAGGCGTTCGTCCGCCTCCACCTCAACCGGTGGCGAATTCGCGATCCTGAGCGCGTCGACGCCTACTTGCGGTCGACCGTCCTCAATCTGTGCCGCGGCCCGCTCCGGCGGCTCGAGGTGGCCAGGCGCCACGCGCCCATGCTCGTCGGGGACGCGGACGCGCCGCGCGTCGGGGACGGCACCGCGTCGAGCGATGCGAGACACCGTGTCATCGCTGCCATCCGCCAGCTTCCCGGCCGGCAGCGGGAGTGCATGGTGCTCCGCTACTACGGCGACCTGAGTGAGCGCGAGATCGCAGCCGCGCTCGGCATCGCGCCGGGTTCGGTGAAGTCCCACATCCACCGAGCGACCGCCACGCTCGCCGAGACGCTGAAGGACCTGCGATGAGTGACCTCGAGAACCTCGTCCGTGAGACGCTCGCCGAGGAGGCCGCCGGTGACACCACGGCTCCTCCCGACGCGTTCGCGTCGATCCAGGACGCAGCCCGAGCGCGACGCAGGCGGCGACATCAATTGACCGTGCTCGGCCTCGCCGCGGCCGCGGCGATAGCGACGTTCGTCGTGGTCAGCGACGGCGGCGGCCAGCGAGTTGTGACCAACCCGCCGGTCGATGAGCCTCGCACCACCGAAGCCTCGCCCCCGACGACCGCCGCACCGCCAACAACGGCAGCGCCGACCACCGGCACGATGCTGCCGACGACGGTTGCCAGCGACGGCTCCATGCCGGCCGAACTTGTCGCCGTGCACGGCACGAGACTGGTCGTGGTCTCGAGCGCCACCGGTGTGGTCGAACGGGTGCTCTACGAGCGGCCGGCCACCTTTGACGGCGACTTCCTCGGCGAAGTGGCCGTCGGCCCCGACGGAACGGTGTGGTTCGCCGCGACGCGCGGCCGAGAGCCTTCGCCCATCTACCGGGTCCCCCTC
>WNGB01006464.1_pt1 | contig 33181 bp, 32 predicted proteins | sample 5400681 | NCBI WGS metagenome assembly WNGB01 (sample SAMN13153367, study PRJNA577476) | soil metagenome | isolation source: 115 cm soil or saprolite under grassland replicate 2 | place: USA:California | collected 2016-06-15
ATGGGGACCATGGGGATTGTCCTGCTGATCGCCTGCGCCAATGTCACGAACCTGCTGCTGGTGAGGGCCGAAGCGCGGGAGCGGGAATTGGCCGTGCGCGCGGCGCTGGGCGCCGGCTGGGGGCAGATTGTCCGCCAGTTGCTGGTGGAAAGCCTGGCGCTGGGGTTGTTAGGCGGACTGTTAGGGGCGGCCATTGCCGCCGCGCTGCTGAAGGCAGTGGTGGCCATTGGTCCGGCGAGTTTGCCACGGCTGAATGAGATCTCCATGGATGGGCGGACGGCGGGTTTTGCGTTGGGCGTTTCGCTGACCGCTGGTTTGCTGTTGGGACTGATCCCGGCATGGAATTATGCGCGGCCGAAGCTCGGTCCGGCCCTGCGGGCAGGAGGCAGACTGGCCACTGATAGCCGGCAGAAGCATCGGGCGCAGAATGTACTTGTGGTGGCGCAGGTAGCTCTGGCGCTGGTGCTGCTGGTTTGTTCGGGGCTGATGATCCGCACGTTTCAGGCGTTGAACCGTGTGCAGCCGGGCTTCACCGGGCCGGAACAGATTCAGACACTGCGGGTCGCCATTCCACGGGCCCTGATTGCCGAGCCCGAACGAGTGGCGCTCACTCAGCAGCAGATCCAAGAGAAGCTTGCGGCGCTGCCGGGCGTATCGTCGGTGGGTTTTGCCAGCGCGATACCGACCGATGGGCTGCCGTCGAATTGGGACGCCATAGAAGTGGAAGGCCGGCCTCTGCCGCCGGGGCAGTCCCCGTCGATGCGGCGATTCAAGGAAATCTCGCCTGGGTTCCTGGAAGCCATGGGCACTCGCCTGATCGTCGGCCGCAGCTACGAGTGGGCCGATTTACTGGAGCGGCGGCCTGTGAACCTGATCTCCGAGAACCTGGCGCGTGAGTACTGGGGAGATCCGCGCGCCGCGCTCGGTAAGCGCATTAGGTACGCCGGGAATTTTCGCGAGGTGATCGGCGTCGTGCAGGACGTCTATGACAACGGGGTGCAAGACGTGGCCCCGGCGACCGTCTACTGGCCCACGTTCGGCGCCAACGCGTTTTCGCCCGTCACACGCAATGTAACCTTCACGCTACGAAGCGCGCGCACGGGGAGCGAAGAGTTTCTGCGCCAGGTGGAGCAGGCGGTGTGGTCAGTGAACGCCAATCTTTCGGTGGCGGCCGCGCAGTCCATGGCGGAGCTGCACGCCCGGTCGATGGCGCGAACCTCATTCACACTGGTGATGCTGGCGATCGCGGGCGGAATGGCGCTGCTGCTCGGCGTCGTCGGCGTCTACGGCGTGATCGCATACACGGTGGCGCAGCGGCGAAGAGAGGTCGGGATCCGTTTGGCGCTGGGCGCGGCGCCGTCGACGGTGAGCCGCATTTTTTTGCGGCGCGGCCTGATCCTTTGTGGCGCCGGTTGCGTTTTGGGACTTGGGGGAGCGCTTGTATCGTCCAGTCTGATGAAGTCGCTGCTGTTCGGCGTGACGCCGCTGGACCCGATGACATACGCCGTCATGCCCGTCGTATTGCTGGCGCCGGCGCTGGCCGCGTGTTACTTCCCGGCGCGAAGGGCCGCGGCCGTGGACCCTGTGGAGACTCTGCGCGCCGAATAAGACTACAGAGTTACCAACTTGGTTGCTGGTGGATGAAGCGCTTGGCCACACGACAATTCTGGGTCAGGTGTTAGATCGAACTATCAACCGTCGATCGAGTTTAAATACTCAACGGCGCGTTTGACCACATCTCCGTGGCAGGCTATCTGGCGGTCGGGCCGTTTGCACCAACAAATCAGAATCAGATCCTCTTCTCTCGATTTCGCCGCTAGCCGCCGCAATTCCCTGTAAACATCGCTCCGGAGCTTGATTTGCCGCCATAACCAGGCGCGATACCGCTCAATGACTTCCTGCCTCGTTCCGTCTTTACCAATTGCATATGGATTGCCCAATAATGAAGGCCTGCCGATGTAAATGCCGTCGCCTTGATATGTCTTTTTATTTTCTATCGTGATCATACCTTTCTCCTTTCGCCGTTTACCTACGGCAAAAATCTCTGGCCGAAGATTCCGACAGGCTCGCAGATGTGGAGGTCGCGGTGGCAAGGCGCGAGTGAAGTGAACAAGAAACACGGCTAAGGAGGGCAGTGATTTGCCGGCTTGTGATGAGACATAGGTGAAGATGATCGAAGAAAATCAAAGCCCAGGAAAGATCTTCTTCCCTGGGCTTATTGAACACAAAAAACAGCGCCTCTTTCAGAACGGCACTTCATCGTCGCCGACGGTCTCTTCGGCGAAGGCCGTTTCTTTCGTAGTGCGCTTTGAACCTTTCTTGCCCGACTTGCCCGATCCGTTCGGAGTCGGTTTCGCGACCTCCTCCACTTCCTCGGTCTGGGCGAGCCCGGCATCGGCTGAGGCTGGCCGTGCGAAGTCGTCGCGCCGTCCCAGGAATTGCATCTCGGTGGCGGTGACTTCGAGGCTCGTGCGTCTGTTGCCCTCGCGGTCCGTATATTCTTCCTGTCGCAGGCGACCTTCGATGTAGACCTGGCGGCCTTTGGCGAGGTACTCATTCGCCAATTCAGCCTGGCGATTCCAGAATGTCACGCGGAACCACGTGGTGTGATCTTCGTATTCGCCCGTGACGTTCTTGCGCCGCTCTGTGGTCGCAACCGAAACATTGCAAACGGCCGTTCCCTGCGGGGTATACCTGATCTCCGGGTCACGTCCCAGATATCCGACGATGGTGATCTTGTTGAACGATGACATAGCTATTCTCCTTTATTTGTTGAATCGAAATTGAAGTTGCGCGCCGGCTTTCTTTGCCGACGCAGGTCACGATTTATCGACCGCGAAAATCTATTACTCGGCCACAAAGCCGGATCCGCGGACACGTGAGCGGCTTTCGCCAGCCGCCCATTCCCCATAAAAGCGAAAGCGTGAGGAGAGACGAATCTCACCTCCAGCTGCAACAGAGCCTGCGAAACTCAACTCAAACGAAAGCAGGTAAGGCGCGCCTACCGCCGACCACTCCCTTTGTTGTTGCGAGATGACAAATTTGTTTTCAAGTAAGGAAAGAAGGAGACGGCGAGAAGGCGTTAGACCAGATTAGTGGAAAGTCCCATAAAGACTCTGGTTGGAGACCGCCTACCTATTGACATCCGATTGGTAAGTCTTTACCCTCTGCCCTATCGAAAAACGAGAGGTGATCCATGCGAAAAAAGAAGACGGACATGTTGCAGGGGATGCTCGACCTGCTGATCCTGCGATCGCTGCGGGGCGGCCCATTGAACGGTTGGGACATTATGCAGCGCATTCAGATCGTCTCGGGCGACGTGTTTCGCGTCATCCCCGGTTCGCTTTATCCGGCGCTCCACCGGCTGGAGGCCGGCGGTCTGGTTAAAGCCGAATGGGGAGCTTCGGAGAACAACCGGCGCGCGAAGTTCTACAAACTGACCGCAGCCGGGAAGAAACAGCTTGACGCGGAGTGGGAGACCTGGAAGCGGTTCTCGGGCGCGGTCGAGCTGGTCCTGCGAGACGCCTGATCACACTGGAGCCAATGAAAGGAAACTGGAATGCTGAGCAGATTGAAGACCGCGATGCGGGCGCTGCTGCGCAGTACGCAAATCGAGCGCGAACTGGATGAAGAACTGCGCTACCACATTGAACAGCAGACCGAGCAGAACATCCGCCTGGGGATGAGTCCAGAGGACGCGCGCCACGCGGCTCGCAAGGCTTTCGGCGGAGTGGAGCAGGCGAAGGAGCGGAGCCGTGACGCCCGAGGCGTAAAGTGGATTGAGGATTTGTGTCAAGACCTGCGCTACGGCTCGCGAATGCTGGTCAAGAATCCAGGCTTCACTTTGATCGCCGTGATCACGCTGGCTCTCGGCATCGGCGCGAACACTGCGATTTTCAGCGTCATCAACGCCGTGCTGTTGCGACCATTGCCTTATCCAGAACCTGATCGTTTGGTCTTTATCTACAACTCCCTGCGTGGCCCTTATCCGAAGTTGGGCCTGATGGAGGCCGAATACTTGCGCCTGCGCGATCAGGCGCGATCATTGGAAGATGTCTCGCTTTACACTTCGACGACGTACACGCTGACGGGAATGGGAGAGCCGGAACGTATTTCGTCGGGGACGGCTTCTGGCGATTTCTTCAAGCTGCTCGGCGCGCGGATGGCGCTCGGGCGGACCTTCAGGCTCGAAGAAGAGCCGGCGGGCCAGGACAAGGTGGTGATCCTCAGTCATGGCCTCTGGCGGCGGAAATTCTCGGCTAATCCTGGTGTTATCGGTCAATCACTAATCCTCGACGGGCGCAGTTATACCATCGTCGGCGTGCTGCCGCAGGGCTTCAAATCCCCACTCGAATTGCAGGCGGATCAAGCCGTGGAGTTATGGACGCCGCCAGGCTATTACCCGCCTAACCCTTGTTGCAGCCACGATCTGAATGTCGTGGGCCGTTTGCGCGAATGGCGGACGCTCAAGCAGGCTCAGACCGAAACAAAAGCGGTCATCGCCGGTGTGGCGAAGGATTATCCGGGCGTTTATCCGAAGGACGGATCGAAACAGATTCTGCTCAAGCCGCTCACAACGGAGATCGTAGGCGATTTGCGCCGCGCGCTCTGGACGATGCTCGCGGCGGTCGTCTTCGTCCTGCTGATCGCATGCGCCAACGTCGCCAACTTGCAGTTCGGTCGCGGCGAGACGCGCGTCCCGGAGATCGTCATCCGTACGGCATTGGGGGCCTCTCGCGGCCGCATCATCCGGCAACTGCTGGTTGAGAGTTTGCTCCTGGCCTTCACCGGCGGCGGATTGGGGCTGCTTCTGGCTTCGTGGGGATTGGACATACTCCCTGCCCTCGGCGCGGACAAAATTCCACGCCTGCAAGAAGTCACGCTGGGCGCTCGCGTCCTCGGTTTTACACTGGCGACGTCGTTGTTGACGGGATTGGTCTTCGGTTTGGCGCCGGCGTTTCAGGCAGTCAAATTCGATCTGCACACATCACTTAAAGAAGGTGGACGCGCATCGGCTTCGCCGAAAGGTCGCCGGCGGTTGCGCAACGCCATGGTTGTGACTGAAGTGGCGCTCTCGCTCGTACTGCTCGCCGGCGCCGGGCTGCTCATCAAAAGCTTCTGGCGGTTGCAACAGGTGGACACCGGATTTACGACGGAGCGGTTGCTGACGATGCGGCTCTTTCCGCCGGAGTCAAATTATCCTGACGACCTGCGAGTCGCGGCCTTCTATGAGGACCTGCTTCAGCGCGTGCGGGGGCTGCCCGGCGTCAAAGACGCGGCGGCGGCCACAAGCGTTCCCATCGGCGGCGGGAATTCGGCTACCGTGATACAAATCGAAGGAGGGCCGTCCGAAGAGGACTTCCGCAGAGGCGCTGAATTCCGCGTCGTATCGCCCAGTTACTTCCGCACACTAGGCATCCATCTCCTGAGCGGCCGTTTCCTTGAGGATGCGGATCACGAAAAGGCGCGGCCCGTCGTGGTGATTAACGAAACACTGGCTCGCGCTTATTGGCCTAATGAGGACCCGATCGGACGGCGCTTCCGATTGCTCGATGCGGGGCCGGAAGATGCGAGGACTGTCTTTCTGACGGTAGTAGGCGTCGTGGCCGACGCGAAGAACAACAGCCTCACGGGAGCGGCGGATAAAGAGGCGTACGTGCCGATGCGGCAGCGCACGGTCGCGATAGCCGGAATGGGTTTCGCGCGACAGATGACGTTGGCTGTCCGCACGTCAGTTGAGCCAATGAATCTTACCAACGCCATCCGGCAAGAGGTCTGGGCGATTGACCGCAACGTCCCGATCACCAATGTGCGAACGATGGAGCAAATTTTGGCGACAGTCACATCACAGCCGCGCTTCAACACGATCCTGCTCGGAATTTTCGCCGCCGCGGCGTTGGCGCTAGCCGGCGTGGGCATTTACGGCGTCCTGTCGTATTCGGTCACGCAGCGCAAGCGCGAGATCGGAATACGCATCGCGTTGGGGGCCAGGCGAAGCGATGTGTTGAGGCTGGTCGTCAAACAGGGAATGCTCCTCGCGCTGCTCGGCGTAGCGATTGGGTTAGCGGCTTCGTTCGCATTGACCCGCTTGATGGGAGGATTGCTGTATGAGGTGAGCGCGACCGATCCGGCGACCTTCGCGCTCATTGCGTTGATTTTGACGGTCGTCTCGTTGGCGGCTTGTTATTTGCCGGCGCGGCGCGCGACGAAAGTGGATCCGATGGTCGCACTACGTTGCGATTAGGCGCGATTGATTCCGTCGGGCGATTCAACGATGCCCGAGCAAACTCTTAGGAGGTCGATATGCTCAGCAAACTGAAAACGGCGGTGCGAGCGTTGCTGCGCAGGACGCAAGCAGAACGCGAACTGAATGATGAACTGCATCACCATATCGAGCGACAAACCGAGCAGAACATCCGCCTTGGGATGAATCCCGAAGAGGCGAGATGCGCCGCCCACAAGGCTTTCGGCGGAGTGGAGCAGGCGAAAGAACGAAGCCGCGACGCGCGCGGCGTGCGGTGGCTTGAAGAGATTTGGCAGGATTTGCGCTACGGATTGCGAATGCTCCGCCGCAAGCCAGGATTCACAGCGGCGGCGGTGATCTCTTTAGCGCTTGGAATTGGCGCGAATAGCGCGGTTTTTACATTTCTTAATGCGATCCTCATTCGTCCGCTGCCCTATCCGGAACAAGACCGTATAGTGAATCTCTGGGAGCGCGCGCCGGGATCGACAGGCCCCAACCCGGTCCTTCCTCTCAATTTCGTGGAGTGGCGGGATCGCGCTCGATCCTTCGAAGCCATCACGCTCACACAGTCATTTCCGCTGAATGCCGCGACGCAGGAAGGAGCTGAGCAGCTCTCGAATCTTTCGGTGACATCCGAATCCTGTTGGCTGATGGGGGTCGAATCGCCTTCGACCGTGTAAAGGACCTCGCCCGCAACCGCGCAACGTTCGAAGTCGAGCCGTCTCAGGCCGAGATTTGAAATGTGCTCTGCAGTGTCGTTGAAAGGCGATCCATAACTTTGTGGAAAGAAAATGCTGTGGTTGGAACGATGAATATTCTCGATTCCTAGTGACATGTGTTATTCTCCTTTTGCAAATTGATTCAAAAAAATGAGCGTGGCTAGGCGAGGCGTCTGCACGCTCGTTTTTTTATTGACCGCCGCAATCTTTGACTCACAAAAGGAGACGGATGGAGCAAAGCGGGCGCTATAATCCGCGCCGTCAGCCGGACTTGTCACTGACATTGATCATTACCCTTCGAGTGAGGACCCGATATGCCCAAAATATCTGTTTGCAAGCTGCTGCCGACTCTCGTGGACGAAATCCTGCTGACTGCCCCTGATACGCCGCCGCCAGCCATAATTTCGTAGCGACCCTGTATTGTGTCGACACCGGCGCGCTCAAACTGTCGCAATGAGCCGTCGGCGCCTCGCAAATTTCCTGCGACCATTTCACAACGTTTGTCACTAACTTCCATGTTTTCCACTTCGCCGATTTTGAACAGGAGTTGGCGCTGCGATTGGTCTGATTGCGTCGTTCGCGCTGACGCGGTTGATGAAGAATCTGCTCTACGACGTGACCGCGACCGATCCCGCGACCTTTCTGCTCATCCCGTTGCTCATCACAGGAGTCGCCCTGCTGGCCTGTTACATTCCGGCGCGGCGAGCGCCGAAAGCGGATCCGTTGGCGGCGCCCAGGTGTGACTGACAATTGCGATTGTGGGAAAGGCTGATCTCAAAATCGAACGCCGCCAAGAAGGACATATCTGAATAGAGGAGGAAGTCATGCAAACACTACTGCAAGACCTGCGTTACGGAGCGCGAATGTTGTTGAAGACGCCTGGCTTCACGTTGATTGCGGGCGTCATGCTGGCGCTGGGCATCGGCGCGAACACGGCCATCTTCAGCTTCGTAAACGCGCTGCTGCTGCGTCCGATTGCGGGCGTCGCGGAACCTGATCGACTGGCGCAGATAGGGCGCACTTACGATGGGCGCGGGTTCGACTCGTTCTCCTACGCCGACTTCGCCGATTACCGTGACCAGAACACCACACTTGCCGGGATCGCGCTTTACCGCGCCAAACCCGTTCACCTGAGCGCTGGCAGCGAAGCGGAGCGCATACGCGGGATGCTGGTCTCCGGCAATTACTTCGCGGTGTTGGGCGTGAAGGCGCTGCGCGGGCGGGCGCTGACGCCACAGGACGACGAGGCGTCCGGGGGCAGCCCTGTCACGGTCATCAGCGGTGGGCTGTGGCGGCGTCGTTTCGGCGCCGACCCGAGCATCGTTGGAAAGACGATCAGTTCTGATCTTCTCCAGCCCTCTGCGAATTAGCCAGACGCCGACCGGAAGGACCAGCAAACTGAAGCCCACCAGGTATGCGATGTCGCCCAGGACAGTCGAATCAGTCCACGGATGGCCCGCCAGCGTTAATCGGGCGCTCAACGAACATCATCACCGGGCCGCCTCCGCCTTTCCCTGTGTCGGTATAGAAGAAGATTTGAGCCAGCAGCATCCCCAGCGCAATCGTGCTGATCGCCCCCAGCAGAAGCAACCATAGCGCCGGAAGTGGATTGCCTTTCCCGACACGCACGCCAAATAGCGCGACGCCGACCAACAGAGTCAAAAGCGACGAGAGCGTACTCGCAATATAGCCGCCAGCCATCCGGCTGAAAAAGAGTGTGTAGACGCTCGTTGGAGTCATCATAATCCGCTCGAGCGCCCGGTTGCCGTAGCTCGTAATCAGCGCATTAAAGATGCCTGTAAAACTCGTCATCAGCACCGGGTTCATGGTCATCCCCAGCAGAATATAGGAGACCACGTCCGTCCCGTAGCGTCCCATCACTTCTGACTGGCCATGAAAAACCGTGGTCAGAAAATAGTAGCTGCCGGCGCCGATTGCGATGTTGACAATTTGCAAGACCAGTCCGAAGCGAAACAGCATCTGGACGCGGAAATCCGCCAATACCATGTAACGAATCTTCTTCATCTCCATCGTCAGTGAAGTCATCCTTCAATCTCCGGCTAGGCGGCGCCCGGTGTAATGTACGAACACGTCCTCCAGCGTTGGTTCCGCGACTCGCACGTGTCGCACCTTCCACCCACGCTGATGAATCCGTTCGATCAGAACAGGGAGGAATGCCCGGCTATCCGGCGTGCGAACGCGATAATTGGCGGTTCCATTCTGCGCTGAAGAGAGCGTCGCTTCGACGGCTCCCTCCATCTGTTGAATGTTCGAGAGCAATGATTGAGTTTCGCCTTCCGCGTCATTTGGCCCGCTCACTTCCAGGGTGATGGTCTCCGTGCCCTTGATGCTCGCCTTCAGTTTCGAAAGGGTATCGGCGGCAACGACCCGCCCCTCAGACATCAGCGCCGCTCTTTCGCATAACTGCTCCACGTCTTCCAGCCCGTGCGTCGCCAGAAGTACCGTCCGGCCCCGGCCCACAACCTCCTCTTTGAGGAAGACGCGAATCTCTCTGGCCGCGCCTGGATCAATCCCCAGGAATGGCTCGTCCATCAAGTAGACATCACGGTCAGTCATCAACCCCATGCCGAGAATCAAGCGTACGCGCATGCCGGTGGAATACTTCATCACGACTTCGTCGGCGCGGGGTCCCAATCCAATGACGTCCAGCACACGATCCAGGCGTCGCTTCATCTCTTCACGGGAGATGTTGTAGAGCAATGCGACATATTCGAGGTTCTGGCGGGCCGTCCACATGCTCTGTGAGCCGAACATCGGAAAAATCGGCGTGATGAAAGTTTTGGCCTGCTCTCGATCAAGCACGGTGTCATGCCCCATTACCCGGATTGCGCCGGCATCAGGCCGGATGCCTGTCGCCACCATTTCCAGAAAGGTTGACTTCCCAGCCCCGTTCGGCCCAAGCAAGGCAATTACCTCGCCGGCCTGAATTGAGATGCAGAGGTCATCAACAACCTTCTTCCGCTTAACCTCTACTTTTCCTTTGAAGGTTTCGCCCAGGACGAATTGGGCGAGCTTGAGGCGGCGAGTCGGTGTTTTCTCCGCCGTTTCACGGACGCGGTAGAATTTCGTTACGCCTTCGGCAATGATCGCTTCGGCCATTGGTTGAACTCGGTAGCCAGTTATTACTCTCAAAAAGGCAGGTCGCCCGGATCATCGGAAGAATTTACCAGCGCTGGCGCATCTTGTTCAGACTTGTTCTCTCCAGGCTTGACAAGAGTGGGCCGCAGCAAGCCCTCCTCGCGCATCTCCCGGATATACGCTTCTTCAAGCTCCTGAAGCTCAAAGTCACTCAAGTCGGGGCAGTCTACCGGCCTTCTGTAGTTTGTCTCTTTATCTCCCCAATATGGATCGTAGTTCGGATCATTCCTGTCGTTGTAGTCAATCATGATTAGTCGCCCTCCTTCGGAGCGCATATTATCAGAGATTGTTTTCCTGCCCCACAAAGAAGACGGCTCTGGATTGCTACAACTGAATGATCGGGATCCCAGAAATAAGTATGGTTTGCTTTGATCATTCGAGTGGAATGATGGCCTGTTCGAATTGTAGTGAATGGAAGGTGGCATCGATCATCGAAACTTCATCCTCGGCGAGCGGCGGATCGCATCGTTTATTGTTCGTGACAAGTAATGCGGCCTCGATCTCTTCGGCGCCCATACCGCGCCGGCGCATCGTTCCGGCCAGGCTAGTCAATGTGTCGTTGCGTCGGCCTTCAGGAATGGCGCCGCCTATCGCCGCGCTCCCGTTCGCACGCGGTCTTTGCGTTTCCCGCAACAGCCGCAGAAACCACTCAGGCGCATCCGCGATCTGCGCGGCGTTCCGCCAGCGGTACCGCTTACCGTCGGCGTGAAGCGATGGCGCGACGACTATCGCTCCGCCCTCCCCCTCGATGTCCAGTCCCAGCACAATCTCTCCCGTGAAGTTCTCCCGCAGGATTACCATATGAGGTTACCCGGGAAGAGTGGGAAGAGTTAATATCGCCGGGTCGTCAGGGAATTGTTCACTGCCTATCAACGGCGGCATCAGAAGGTTGGCGCAATGAGTATAAGGCTCGCAACACGCGCTGATATTCCCGAACTTCAGATTATCCGAAGGATGATCATCGATGTCATGGAGAAATACGGGCGGATCTGGATTTATGAACTTGAAGGATAGGCGGTGGGGTTTTCCGCTGCCGACAAGAGGACTTCCAACATTTGGGCTCTCTTCGTCTTACCGGGCTGGGAAAAACGAGGCATCGGCAAACGGTTGCTACATGAAGCAGTTCAGTGGCTTTGGTTCGAGGGCGCCAGGATCATTTGGCTGACCACCGACCCATATACACGGGCTGAAGAATTCTATCAGCGACAGGGGTGGACGCGATGTGGAATCGAGCCTGATGGTGAGATCAGGTATGAGCTGATGAGAACCTGACCGATATCGACCAAGACGTTCTCTCATCACCTGATAAGGATCAACGGGCTAAATAATTGCCCTTTGCCGCCACAAAATCACGAAAGGCGAACAGTTTCTCCCTGTCCCATTCGATACCGCCGGTGCGGCGATTTTCAGTTGTCACAGGCGTCGATGCGCGATAAACGTCGAGTGCCGACCTGAGGATCTCTCGATCTTATCTGGGGCCTGAAACTTTTTTGGGGTAAGTGTCACTTACTTTTTCTGTCTGTGATAGACATCGACATAAATTGGCATGGCTAACAGCTTTGGAACCCATCTCCGAACCTTAATGTTCTTGATGTTATGAGAAGTTAGGCATTCACTTCTCGGTCCAGCCTTGCCATTGAAGGCTATTTCAGGAATTGAGTTTTCCCTTCTGATACACGCTGGCGTCACCAATCGCCGCGCAATGTCGAGAGCGAACAAACCTACTTCTGTTGCGCGACATAGACCGACAACCTGACGGAGGATTTATGAGAGGCTTATTGCAAGACATGCGCTACGGCGTGCGAATGTTGACGAAACAACCCGGCTTCACTTTGATTGCTGTCATCACGCTGGCGCTGGGCATCGGCGCAAACACAGTGATCTTTCAACTGCTCGATACCGTGCGCCTGCGCAGCTTGCCGATCGACCGGCCGCACGAACTCGCCGAAATTCGAATTATGGGTGGAAATGGCGGCATGGGACTTAACCCCGGATCATACGGCGGCATCACGAGACCAATGTGGGAAGCGGCGCGGCGCGAGCAAAAGGCCTTTTCCGGCTTGGCGGCATGGAGCCAGTTCGGTCTGAGGCTGGGCAAAGATAACGAGCGCAAGCGCGCAAAGGGTCTCGAGGTAAGCGGCGAGTTCTTTCCCATTCTCCGAGTAGCGCCCTGGCGGGGCAGGTTGTTCCAGCCGGACGATGAATCCTTCGCGTGCCCGGCCAATCGCGCCGTCGTCAGCTACTCGTTTTGGCAGCGGGAGATGGGCGGCCGCGAATTGGCCCCGGACAGCAAGATATTCGCCAACGACCAGTCATATGAAGTAATCGGAGTTACGCCCCCCAATTTCACCGGCGTAGCAGTGGGTGAAACATTCGATATCGCGATCCCGTTCTGCCAGCCGAATAAGGAACCCCGGCGCGATGTCTTTGCGTACAGTGTCATCGGGCGGCTGCGCCCCGGATGGACGCTCGAAAGAGCAGCAACTCACATGGAGACCCTAAGCGCAGGCGTTATGGAGGCGACTGAGATCCAAGGGTACGACTCGGGCAACGTAGCGCGCTACCGGAAATTCCGCTTGACCGCATATCCTGCCCATAATGGCGTAAGCAAGCTTCGCAAGGACTACGATTCGGCTCTCTGGTTATTGTTGGGCATGACCGGACTGATTATGTTGATCGCGTGCGCTAACCTGGCGAACCTAATGTTGGCGCGTTCGAGCGCACGTGAGCGGGAGATTGCTATACGGCTCTCGCTGGGAGCCTCGCGGGCAAGATTGCTCCGGCAGTTCACTACCGAGACCGCGCTGCTAACGTTGATTGGCGCCGTGTTCGGAATCGCGCTCGCGCAGATTATGATTCGAGTCCTGGTTGCCTCGTTATCGACGCAAAGCGGCTCGATCTATCTGGCGCTGGATCTCAACTGGCGCATTCTGTTGTTCGCCGGCGCTATTGCAGCGATCACCTGCATTATTTTCGGAACGCTTCCAGCGGTTCGCGTCACGCGAATGCAGCCGGAATCGGTAATGCGCGCAGGCGGACGCGGATTGACCACCGGCCGGGATCGGTTTTCGATGCAGCGGCTGATGGTTGTCACGCAGATCGCAGTCTCGCTGGTACTTCTTTGCGGCGCGCTGCTATTTGTGCGCAGCTTCCAAAATCTGATGACCTTCGACCCCGGTATGCGTCAGAAGGGCATTTCCATCGCGTTTGTTGGAATGCCGGGGAGCATGCCCAAGGAACGTCTGGAAGGCTTTCATCGCGAGTTGCTCGAGGAAGTGGCGGCTGTTCCCGGCGTTCGAAGCGCAGGCTCGACGACCAATATCCCGCTGTTGGGGTCGTCCTGGGGGCATGGCATTGATATCAGGGGCGCGCACGGTGGCGCGATGTTCACATGGGTTAGTTCCGGGTATTTCGAGACAATGGGCATTCCGTTGATTTCCGGAAGGGGCTTCGATCAGCGCGATACGGCCTCATCAAGACGGATCGCGGTCGTCAACGAGGCTTTTGTGCGGCGATTTTGCGGCCAGGAGAACCCACTCGGACAGACGCTTCGTACCGGTGTCGAACCAGGTTACCCTTCCACGCTTTACGAGATTGTCGGAGTGATTCCTGATACCCGATACAGCGGACTGCGTGACAACATGCCTCCATCGGTGTTTGCGCCGGGCCTTCAGTTTCCTCAGTTGGGACCCTGGGCGGCGTTGATGATCCACGCCGACACCCCGCACACTGCGACAATGCAGGCTGTGAGCGCGCGGCTTTCGCAAAAATTTCCGGAGCTGGTTATGGAGTTCGAGGACTTCCGAGTCCGGATTCAAGACGGTTTAGTGCGAGAGCGACTGATGGCCGTTCTTTCGGGTCTCTTCGGCGTGATTGCCGTGATACTTGCAGCCGTCGGTCTCTACGGCATGGTGTCGTATCTCGTTGCGCGGAGGAGGAACGAAATCGGCATTCGCGCAGCGCTTGGCGCTCGAAAGGAGCAGTTGGTCCTTATGGTAATGCGCCAATCAACACATATGCTCCTCCCTGGTTTATCTATCGGAGTTGCCTTCTACCTGGCCGCAGCGCGTGCCGCGAGCGCTCTGTTGTTTGGAATCAAACCGTACGACCTAACGTCACTCGTGGCTGCGACAGTCCTGCTGGCGGGAATCGCCGCAACCGCGAGTTTCCTTCCAGCGCGCCGCGCCGCGAGTGTGGATCCGATGATTGCGCTTCGTCACGACTAAGTGGCGCGACACGAAGTCGTGTTAATTAGTGCGAAGTCTTGCGCACGCAGGACTTCACCCGCTGTTCCATCAGCGGGTGAAGTCGCGGCCCGTGCCGCTCTTCACAGTAATTGGCACGACTTCGTGTGGCGCCAGAGTACCGAAATCATAGTCATCTCAAAACTTTGATCCCAGTGGAGGCGCTATCAAAAAGCCAGGTGGAGACGGCTACTCCGCGCGCAGCGCGACGATCGGGTCCACACGTGTGGCGCGCCGAGCCGGCAAGTAGCTCGCCAGCAGGGCCGAGATCACCAGCATCCCAACGACAGCGATGTACGTCACTGGATCGGTCCTCGACACTCCGGTCCTCGACACTCCGGACAGCATCTCACCCATCAACCACGTCAATGCCAGAGCTGAGGGCACGCCGATGGCGGCCCCCACCAGGGCGAGGCGCATGCCGGCGCCGATTATCAAACGAAAGATCTCGCGTTTGTCTGCGCCGAGCGCGACGCGGACGCCGATCTCGCGAACTCGTTGCTCGACACTGTACGCGAGGATTCCGTAAAGTCCGAGAGCGGCGAGGAAAAACGCGATGATCGCAAAGAACGACACCACGAGAGTGGTGAATCGTGGCTGGCCGGAGGCCGCCGACACGATCTCGGACATCGGCCGGACGTTCGCCAGCGGCAGTCCAGCATCGATGGACGCTACCGCCACGCGCGCCGATGCGGTGATAGTAGTCGGATTCCCTGGCGTGCGGACGATAAATGTCATGGCGCGTCCCTCGTATGGAGGCCGCGGCGCCTGGGCGAGCGGGACGTAAACAGCGGGCGGGGCCGGTTCGCTGGCGCCAATGGACCGGACATCCCCCACGATTCCGACGATCTGGATGGAATGGTTCGTCTCCTGCGGGTAGTAGCGAATCGTCTTTCCGATCGGATCGTCGCCGGACCAGAAGAGACGCGCGGCGGTCTCGTTGATGACTGCGACGAAAGGTCGCCCGACGACGTCCCCTTCGGCAAGAAGTCTTCCGCGCTTCAACGGAATGCCGAGGCCTCGAAAAATTCGTGGTGTAGCCATCAAGTAGCGCGCCTCCCACGCCGGCGCCCCTGGCAAGGGTTTGGGCCGGCCTTCAATAACGAAGCCGTCAGACGGTCCTGCCGACGCCAGCGGAAGGCTTGAAATCGCGCCCGCAACCTCGACGCCGGGAGTAGCGGCGAGTCGGTCTTCGATCGCAGCCAATCTCCGCCGCGCGGCGGCGGCGTCGCGCTCGCGACCGGCTGGAATGGACACGCTAAAGGTCAGCGCGTGATCCGGTTCAATGCCCAGGTCGACTTGCTGCAGCCGCTGATAGGATCGAATCAGTAGAAGCGCGCCGATCAGCAGGATCACGCTCAATGCAAGCTGGCTGACCACGAGCGCGGAACGGGCGGCGACAGCGCGGCGGGACGATGTCGCCGTGCGGGAGTCGGTTCTCAGTATTTCCTGCATCCGCGCTCCGGTCGCGAGCAGCGCGGGAACAAAGCCGACCAGGAACCCGGCCAGGATGACCAGGGCGCCTGTGTACAGCAGTGTGGAGTAGTCGATCGTGACGGCCTGTGAGACCGGCAACCGCTGCGGATAGAGCGCAAGGAGTCCTGCAAGCAGCGCGTTCGCGAGCATGACGCCGCTGACGCCTCCGATGACTGCAAGCAGCATCGCCTCGACTACCATCTGCCGAATGAGGCGCCGGCGGTTGGCTCCGAGCGCATGCCGCACGGCAAACTCTCGCCGCCGCGCTTCTCCATTCGAAACCAGCAGCGCAGCCAGATTAACGCAGACAATCAGCAGCACGAAGAGGACGGCGCCGGCGAGAAGAACCAACGCGTCGCGCTGATCGCTCAGCGCTGACGCCGTCCCGCAGCCGCGCGACGGCGACCAGCCCATGACTCTGTCGATTGATCTGTGTTTCCTCCGTATTGATGGGCAGCGCCGTCCACACCTTCACGCGGTCGTCACGAAAACCGAAGCCCTCCGGCATTACGCCAATCACTTCGCATGGCGCATCGTCGAGCCTGATCGTCGAGCCGATTGCGCCTGCGGCGTCAGCTAATGCGCCGTGACTCAGAAGAGCGAGGCAGGATCCCCCACGCTGCGCTTCCTCTTCGGTGAAGGTACGCCCGCGGACGGGCCTGACGCCGAGCACATCGAAGAATTCCGCAGTCACGCGCATGGTGAGGACGCGCTCGGCTTCTCCATTGCCGCGCGTCAGATTACGGCCGCTGAACTGGTAGGCGGCGACGCCGGCGAACGCTTTGACGCGGCCGCGAACATCGGCGAATTCCGGCCCCGACAGGGAGAAATACCGAAAGTCAATGCCGGAAGACGGCAAATACCGTGTGTACAGGCTCAGGAGCTGTTCGCTGTGCGGGAATGGCAGCGGCCGAAGCAGTACCGCGTTGATAACAGTAAAAATGGCGGCGTTCGCCCCGATGCCGATCGCGAGCGTGAGAACGGCGGCGACTGTGAAGCCGGGCCGCTTCCAGAGCGTGCGCGCGGCGTACCGCAGGTCTTGCCAGAGGTCGCTGAGCAATCGGCCGCCGGGGGCTCCCGGAGTGATCGCTGGAGGCTGATGCGCCTGCCGGAGAGGCGCTATACGCTCCGCGAGGACATTGCCTTCCCTGAAATCGGCCAGCGCTACCCGTGTGGCCTCGTCAGGTGACATACCACTCGCAATCAACTCCCGATTGCGGTCTTCGAGATGTTGCGAGAGCTCTTCGACGATCTCGGCCTCGCGTGTGGGCGAGAGGCGCAGGCCCGATAAACGCGGGCGCACGTGTTGTGTCCAGTCAGGCATGTTCGTCTCCCGTGACGCGTTGAACAGCGTCTACGAACGCCGCCCAGGTCTTGCGTTGCTGAGCTAGCACGCGCCGACCCTTAGGCGTGACTTTGTAGAAGCGGCGGCGTCTCTCGTCGGGCTTTTCGACCCAGGAACCCTTGATCCATCCACGCTCCTCGAGGCGATACAGCAAGGGGTAGAGGGAATCAATGTGAAACGTGATCTGGCCGCCGGAGCGCGTGTGGATCAGTTTACTCAGCTCATAGCCGTGGCGGGGTCGCGCGTCGAGCAGTGAAAGGATGAGCAGCTCCGCGGCCCCCCGCTTCAGCTCGCGATCGAGCGCTCGGGTGTTACTATCTGTCATGAACAGATAGTATATAGACAGACATCGAGAAATCAACTCATTTCGATTTGATTTTTGCGTGACGCGACACGGTCTGAATGAAACTATGCGATTCCATCTCCTGGTATAATGGCTAATCCTAAGGTGGTTGAGAGCAAGGACAAACTTTTCATACTGCGCTTGGGGGATCTGAATGCGCGCTATAGCAATGGGCTTCATTTTGGGAATCGCTATTCTTCTATGCGCTGGGGCGTCGAATCAGGACGGCTGGAAGAAGATCGAGAATAGCTCGTTCTCGTTTTCCGTTCCTTCGTCTTTCAAGAAGACAGGGGCGCGCGGCATAGACTCTTTCGTCGAAGAATACGTGGCCGAGGGCATCAAGCTCAGTTTCGATTATGGGTGGTACTCGAACAATTTTGAGGGCTGGCCGAAAGACATGAAATTCGAGGACCTAAAGGTAAACGGTAAGGACGCGAGAATCGGAACAGTGGCGCACACGTTTCACAAAGGCTTTCCGTATTCGACCCAAATTCACATAAAGTTGGATGGCGCAATGGCTTTGAGCATGTTCGCGGCTTGTAAGTCAGAGGAAGAGGTGGCGCTGGCCGGGAAAATTTTCAAGACCATCTCTTTCAAGGCGAAGTAAGCCTGACATCTATTCCACTGAGCCAGACGGACGGGCGCCCAAACCACCAAAGCGCTTATCCCACGGGAACTGGCGCGCGCGCCACATAAATATTGTATCGATCATCGAAATGCCGCTTCTCCAGCTGGCTTATATCTGCACACGCTGGAGGCGACCTTTCTGACTTCATCCTCGGCGAGCGGCGGATCGCATCGTTTATTGTTCGTGACAAGCAATGCGGCCTCAATCTCATCAAATCCCATCCCGCGCCGGCGCATCGTTCCGGCCAGGCTCATCAATGTGTCGTTGCGTTGGCCTTCAAGGATGGCTCCGCCTATCGCCGCGATCCCGTTCGCGCGTGGTTTTTGCGTATCTCGCAACAACTTCAGGAACCACCATGGCGCATCAACGATCGGCGCATCGCTCCTCCAGCGGTACTGATTGCCGCTCATATGCAGCGAGGGCGCGACAACTATCGCTCCGCCCTCTCCTTTGATGTCCAGGCCCGGCCCCAGCTCTCCGGTGGAGTTCTTCACGGGAAAGTCCGGATATTTGAAAAGATAGTGGACGCCGCCGCCGCCAGTGTCAGCGGTTCGCGTCTCCGGCAATTTGTTGTGTTTGGCCTCAAGAGAAGCCAGTGATTCGGCGCCACCCTTGCGCGGATCAACGTCGAGAGCGAAGAAACCTGCGCCTTTGCCAGTCGCAACACCGATATTCGCATCTTCCCAGATTTCCCACCATCGCCGGATTTTCAGTCCATCAGTTGAGGCGTCATGCACTCCGTTTTTCGTACGCGGATGTTTGCCGGCGCTATCACAAACAGACTGATGACAGGGATGTCTGCCCCTGTCCTTGCAAGTGTTCTTATGGCATGGGTGTTTGCCAATATGCGGACAAGCGCCTCTCCGGCAGGAACAAGGTCTGGCGGTGTCTCCGGTAGGAGTGTGAACGGGAAAAACGGGCCAACCGAACTCTGCATAGCGTAACGCAATGGCAACTATCTTATTCATATTCATGAACCAATAGCCTTTTTTGCTTTCGCGCCAATCGGCCCGGATTCAGAAGGCGGCTTGAAGGTGATTAATCGAACATATTTGTTCTTGCCGTCCGAATCCTTACCAGCGCTCCGGCTAAACCAGATTGCGGACCCGAAGGAATTATCGGGCGAACGGCGCGTGAAAACCTGGCCGTTCCATTCAACCGCCGTGGCGCCGTCGCCATCTCGATTGAGAACGGTTGCGCCAATGGAGGGCCAGTCAAACGTGAGATATTCACTCAAAGGTCGGTGGTAATTGGGAGCAGGGTTTGATGAGATGGCCATCTGGCGCAGGTGCGCTTCGATGCCCTGGAGGCTCGCTGCAATCGTCCGAAGTATTCTATTCTGCTCACTGATTCGCTGGCCAAGCGTAACGATAAGTTTTTCAGCCTGATCTTTGTCTGGCATCATTCCTCCTTGTCGCCGATTGAAGAGAGCCATTGGATTGTAAGCATGATTGGTGGCCATCGGCGCTGGCGAGCGGTCAGATTTTGCGCATCCCTGCCACCCGCGCGATTTTTATTCAACCAATTCGACGACTTTACCCCATGGCGCTGCTACTTTGCCTTCGGGCACGGCCCATAAAACCGGGAATGCCGGCTCAGCGCCGGCGTCGCCTTGCAAGTCGGTCAGGTAAATCAGCAGATCCGGCTTCCACTTCGCCGCTTCGGCAATGGCTGGCTTGAAATCAGTCCCTCCTCCCCCCTTGAACTCAAACCCGCGCAGCAATTTTGCGCCTTCACGACCAGAAAATTCCTGAACCTGATGAACATCGGCGTCACAGACTATCAGACGAAGCAGCGGTTCAGTCTGTATAAGCACGGCGGCGACCTCGGCGGCGAAACGTTTGAGAAGTGATTCGTCGATCGAGCCTGAGGTGTCCACTGCGAGCGCGATGCGCCCCGTTCGAGCTGATCTAGTGGCGGGCTCGAACGGCAGATCGACACCTTCGCGTTCACTGAGATCGCTTTCCAGCGCGAGCCAGCGCCGAGAGGGACACAACGGATCGGGCCTGCCTTTGCGCCGCGCGTGTCGAAAAAGAAAATCCCGCAAAATGCGCTCCCACGGCGTCTTCACTTTCGGTAATTCACGGACGAGTCGATTGAATATTCCGGCGAGCGAGCCACGCGCCACATTCAGGCGCGAACTCCAGGCGCGAATCTCATCTTCGATCGAGCCGGCGCCTGCCGATTGTGAGCTTCCCATTGCAGGCATGATGTCTTTGCCGTTGAAGTCTGCATTTGAATCAACCACGCGCAGATTGATCCGCTCACGGTTTTTCTCAAGCAAGTGATAGAGCGCTTCTGAGGACCATTGCCGAATAATTTCGGCAGGATTGTCATCTTTCCCCCATTGGCCGAGAGGAGCCAGAACATCTTTAAGAGTAACCGCGCCATCAGTGATGTGAATGCCTCGGACTCCGTCGAGAGCGGCGTTGATGATCGCGTCGCAGGCAGTGTTATAGAGCTGCGGATCGAAACCCTCTATTCGCCGCTCCATCTCGCGCCCACGCGCCGGATGGGCCAAAGCCACGTGTAGCAGTTCATGCAAAACGATGAAGCGCCGCTCGGCGTAGTCGTATTTTTCGTAACCCGGCCCGGCTTCGACGTGAATGCTGTCCGTGCAGGCGATCAGTTCCGGGTCGACCGAATCGAGAAACTTCACCCAGAGCGCGACGCCGCCAAGCCCGGGCATGGCTTCGATGGCGTCCCTCAGATCCGGCCCCATTCTTGTCGCCACGGAATTCAAACGATTCATGACGCTCTTTCCCTTTCCGCCAACGCATCGAAGCGCGCCATATCCTGACCTCGCGCTTCCAGCCATTTCCTGAGATCGCGGCGCCCCGCCATCTTCTCGCGGGCCGGAGCCTGTTCAAGAATCTCGCCAATGTTCCAGGTCAGGCATTCGGCAAACATGTCATAGCCGCTTCGGCGGTTATACGCCCCATCGTTGTATTCCCAGGTCCAGCCCACTGGCCGGTTCTCCTTATGAGCGATATCAGCCAGGGCTTCCAGCCTCTCTGAGTAATAACCGTCACTACGGTCCAGGTGAGGTTCAGTTTCCTCCAGCGCCGTGTACAGACGAACATCCTGGTCTTCGCAGGCTTCGATGTCCGGCTCAGTCAGAATGAAGAGCCTCATCAGCCGTTCGAGTTCGCCCTGCGATCCCGTTTCAAAATAGAGTTCGCAGTCTTCGCCCGAAGGATCGAAGAACGGGTCTTCCATCTGCGGGCCGATATGTTCGTTGAAATGATCCTGGAGATAATCGCTGATCGCGTCTCTATCGTCCTCACAGTCGCGACTGACCTTTTCCAGATCCAGTTCGTGCTCGAAGAATTCGTACCAAGAATCCTCCTTGATAACGCCGATCCCGTCGCCCCGGAAGACGACCTCGAAGCTATCGGAGCCGAAGCTGATCGTCGCCGCCAGGTGATGGATATTGCTGTTGACGAAGCCGATCAGATCGACCAGCGAGCCGCCGGCGACGTCTTTGATCCGGGCGGCGATCCGATGACCGTCAAGTTTGAACTCGACTTTAGGGTGAATCTCTGACAGCAGTTCGCAGAGCTGGTTGTAATCCGCGGAGATCGGCGGGGCGCCCCGGCGTTCGCGTTGAAAGTTGAGAAAGCGCACGAGCGATTCAGTCTCGCCATAATCCAGTGTTGCTTCGCGCGTTTTCTCTTCAAGGTTGGTGAAATCCATGTCGCCTCCTCTCTGCTTAACTTCCCCGTTCAAGCGCGCGATGATCGCCGCGCCGTTTTTCATCAAAGCGAATAAAGGCCGGATCGTCGCCGCAATCGAGGCCAAGTTTGAGCGCGCGTTCGAGAACCAGACTGCCCGTGAGAGTTTGCACGTCGGCCAGCGGCAATCCGTTATGCGAAGAGCCTCGCAATTCATCGAGCGCGTTCACGACATCTATTATTCTGCTCAGGTTCCCTGCATTCACTGAGGCCGCCATCGCGTAAGCCATTCCATAGAGGCCATTGATCGTCGTGGGAATGACCTTGTGCAACTGGCGCCGCGGCGTCGTGATGATCTTCTCGACAGAAGCAAGATGCTTGAGTTCGTCAGCAACGGTCAGAAACTCGTGCGCGGTCGAGTCGCCGACCAACCCGCAGATGAGGATTTCGCGTTCGCGTTTGCCGATGCAATTCTTCCAGGCATTCGATACCCGCTCCCACGAACGCGGGCTCGGTGTGATCGCGTGACCGGCGCGGCGCATTTCCGCCGAACCGATCAGCAGATCAGGTCGAACCTGGATAAATGCCATCACTTCGGGCGCGACGTCGTTTTCCACTGCCCACGCCAGTGTAGACGAAGAAAAATGTTGTTCCCTCAAACGGCCGCAAGTTCATTGTTCAGCAACAGCGTAAGACTCGCTCGGGCCAATAAAGTTGTCTCCTGAGCCTTCCATTCAATCAATGTGGACTATCCCCGGAAAATTATCTTCTCCCGCATCTACGGTCCTCAGATTGAATCTCGGACAGCAAACTTTCCCCTCAGCTTTTCCCTACCACTGACCGCTCGCGGGGCCTTGATCATCGTTTCGGCCACATTAATAGAACGCGGATGACGCCGATGCGACGGATCATCGCGGATAAACCCAAAGAAAATCAGCGTCAATCCGCCAGCTGCGCGGCAGTCTCATAGTCCAGCTGCGCAGCCGCTCGCGTGGTAGCGGTACATTGCCCAGGTGGAAGTTGCGATGAAAACACTCTGGCAAGATATGCGATACGGTCTGCGAATGTTGCTGAAGAAGCCGGGCTTCACTTTGACCGCGGTCATCACACTCGGCCTGGGCATCGGCGCAGCCAGCACGATCTTCAGCTTCGTCAACGGCATTCTGTTGCGGCCGAAGACCGTTGGAATCATAAGCGTCTGGTGTTAACTTTGTTCATCAAGATATGAAGATCAAATCCGCCAAAACAGTAAAACAGCTTCCGCCAGAGATTGATTGCGCGTTACGCGAGCAGCGGATCACCGAGACCGAGCCGGGGACAATTGTGCGCGATTTCAACATCCTGCTCGACTTCATCGCCGCGCGCAAAGTCGCTGCAGGCGGCAAGAACCAACTGCTGCCAATGGACGCGCTGATGACGCTTAACGCGCTGATGACACGGCCCATTGAGGTCCGGCTGAAGCGTCCGATGCAGAAATCCTATCCGAATCTTCAGGGGCTTTATCTGCTGGCGCGAGCCTCCGGGTTGATGCGCGTCGAGCCGCTCAAAAAGGGCGCTATGCTCGCGCTCGACGGCCCGGCGATGGCTTCGTGGACAGGGCTCAATCCCGCGGAGCAATACTTCGCGCTGCTCGAAGCCTGGTGGCTGCGGGCGACGCCGGAGATCATCGGCGAACGCAGCGGATTTAGCGCCGGGTTTCAAATCCAGGTGTTGATGCTCTGGGAGCGAATTCCTGACAAGGGATTGAAGATTGACAAGGAGGAAGCGCGATCTCTGCCTTACTGGGGGCTGCACAACATCGCGTTGCTGAACATGTTCGGCCTTTGGCGCGTCGAGCATGGCGAAGCCCAGGAAGACAAGGGATGGATGATCGCTGAAATCAGGCGCACCCGGTTCGGCGACGCGCTCAGGTATTTGATGATGCAGGGATTCACGTTCGATCGCGTCATGGATATTGCTCTTGGCGAGGACGAAAGTACGAAGAGACCAGGCGGCGTAACGGTCTTCGACAACTACCGTGAACTGATGGCGCCATACTTTCCCGAATGGCGGAACAGCCTGACGCTGCCGCCGAGCGACGAATACCACGACGGGGTCTTCACTTTCAAAGTCTCACTCGGCAAGGTGTGGCGGCGCATCGCTATCCCCGCCAACCTGACGCTGGCAGCTCTGAACGACGCGATTCAGAGCGCCTTCCGTTTCGACAACGATCATCTGCATTGCTTCAAGTACAAGGACCGCTTCGGCCGTGATGTCAGCGTCAATCATTTCTACATGGATGAACCGCCTTACTCCAATAAGGTGCGAATCGGAGAGACGCCACTTCGGCCAGACGAGGCGATGGAATATATATTCGACTTCGGCGATAACTGGCGGTTCGATGTCCTACTCGAATCGATTGATCCGCCAAAACCGGAAATGAAGAGCGCCAAAATCATCGAATCGCACGGCAAGGCGCCGAAGCAGTATGCGGATTGGTGAGAGATCTACTTGTGGCCGAAACGATGATCAAGGCCGCTCGCAGGAATGAATTCGGGACTGGAGTGAAATCAGCGCCGCTTCTATGGCCGCTTTGACTTCCGGCATATACCACATCTGGTGACTGATGCCAGCACGCTGGGCAACTTTGGCGAAGGTCAGGGTGCCCTCTTCCTCACGTAGTCTTTCCTCCGCCCATCTGATCCGGCGAAGCGCGAAGTCAGTCTTAGTCTCAGCCACTTCATTCAACGCGGTGAAGGTAAGCGGGAGTTTGGCTGGGCAATTGCTGTTACCCAATAGATAATACTCTCCCAGATAACGTGCGATTTCACGCTTCACAACTCTAACAGGCTTTTCAGACGAGCTTTTGAGAGTGACGGCGGCTCGCCGTACTTCCTGGGCAAGTCGCGCATCACGGCCTGCCCAGTTGGCATGACACACCGACCCCAATGGTTTCCGTCGCGAAGGCAATTGCTGCGCCAGCCAGTCCCGATCGTGTTCCCATAGCCATCTGTAAGCCATCTTGACACCCTTTCTCAGCATGGTCCGAGTCGCCTCAGGCTGGCGCCGCAATGCAGACAGCAGTTGTCCTCGATACAACGTCAGCAACCGTAGTTTCTCTTCCCGATGCTCCGCCAGGCTGGATAATAGACCGGCTTTGACCGGCTTCTTCTTGCGAGACCAACGACCGCGCTTCAACTTCTCTCCGCGCGTACAACGCGGGTGTGATAAGCCCAGACTGATTGCTTTATTGACAATGTTCTCATGGGAACACTTTAGGCGCCTTGCCATCTCTATAATACTGATCTTCTGATCTACCCACATCTCTTTCAGTGAGGCAGCCCAGACTGCCCCATACGATTTCACCCAGTCATAACACAATTGATCAGCAGGAGATTGGTCGGGCCCGCGCCGCGCATAAGAAAAGCCGCAGGAACAGGTGAAATATCCTATTGGAAGATAGGGTGTCTGCAGATTTCGCTTAATGATAATCTCGCCGATGACAGGCTGATGGAAGAACTGACACGCTGGATTGAGACACGGGTACGGCCCCCTGCCGAATGGCTCGGCCTGAATGACCGGCGTGACAGTCTGCTCCTTCCGGCAATGGGCGAAAAAAGATTCAGCCGTGTATCCCAGAAGTTGGATCAGAAGCAGATGCCGTAAGGGATGATGAGTTCTTCCATTCTTCAGATCGCTAAGCAGCGCTGTCACCCAATTGGTTCTTCTCTTTTCATCGAAGTCACTCTGGAGCGCGTCCAGCAGGGCGCCTGGATAAGCCTCTCCGAAAGCCTGCATCAGCTTCTGTCTCTTCACCATTCCGCCGCGACTAAGGAGACCTCTGTCTATCAGCAGCGTGTGGTAGCTTGAGCGCAGCGACTCGTGGTCAGGATCCAGATTCTGATTCAGCAGCCAGGCCGCATCACTCGCCAAGCGAACAAGGATCTGATGACTTTTGTCTTCTCTATCCAGTGGACGGACATTCACCGACATGACTCTGATGGCTTGCTCTGCCGGGACATAGAGCCCGGGGTTCGTACGATGTCTGACCGAGACGAGACTCCTCTCCAGAAAGGTCAGATGATCCGGGCAGACTTCCACACCTGGAAGCTGATGAATGCGGCGCCAGTATGTTTCGCCCAATCGTTTCCGGTCCCGCTCAGCGCACGCCGGACAAAAACGTAACCAGTCAGGCCGCCGGATTGGACTTTTATTGATGCCCGCCACCGCATGAACTCTTTTGCCACCCCCACTCCGCATCATCTCCCTGATTTGTTCCACTCGCTCCGACGGAATGAAAGGGGCATAGAACGGAAACAATGTATGGCGCCCGATCAGGTTATCAACGCTGTAAGTCTGATTGGGAGGCAGAACTGAAGCGAGATGCTCCAGATGAAGCGGCATATCAATCACTGAAGTAGCGCTCTCTTTCCCAAGCAGATCCATGTTGAGGGAGTGTTTGTTCGGATACTGCACCGCTTCACCGTACCGTGCGCAGATGCTGTAGAGCAGTTCGTCAGGATAAGGGCTGGGAAACCATCCGATCACCTGGTTCTTCCTCCATTGGCTGCAGTACCGGGCGAATTTGCCTGGCCAGCGACGCTCCGGCGTTTCTCAAATCATCCTTGTCGAGGGCTGGTAGGGCGTCTGTCTTCCGGCGGGTCTGTTGATATGATGAGACTATTGCCATACCGCCCGAATTGACGTCGAAGTCATCAGTTGGAGGCTCAACCAGATCACTGATCGTATGCGGGCTGCGCTGTCCGCCTGCCCGCAAATCATCCAACATCTCTCTGATCAGGCGCTGGCTGTCTTTCGCCACTGAGCGGATGACGCCGACACTCACCTGCTCTCTGTCACTGGTGATCGCTCGCCGTTGCGCCAGCAGCCAGACTGTGACAGCCACAGCCGCGATGCCCTGTGATTCGTCATACAGCGCGCGACAAATGGAAGACTTCAGTAGATCATCCGGCAATGTGGTCGGGGTCTGCACGTAGTCGTAGGCGCACAGCGCACGCACGAATTCTTCCCAAACCGGATCTGCCTGTTCCGGATGCCCGCCGTTCTTCTCATGCATTCTCGACCAGATTACGTCGCCCTGCTCACTGGCGCGCCGCGCCTGCCGGAATTCGCTGCGCAATAACGGCATCGCTTTCGGCGTCCCGATGAGAACGAACGGCACGCCGATGGTGTTTTCAAGCTGCACGAAAAAATTCAACATCTGCGCGGCGCCGCCACTTCTGGACTCATGCAGATTTTGGATTTCATCAATGACCAGCACACCCAAACAATGTAGCGCAGCGACACGCGCCATGCGCGGCAGCAATTCATCCACGGTGCGCCGGCTGTTCGTGTAACGCTCGTAGTAATTCGTTCCGAGAATATCATCCACGGCCTGAAAAAAGTTCAGGCACAGCCCCTTGATTGAGCCATCCTTCGGACAGTCGAGTTTCAGCCAGACAAGCTGTTTCAGGATCAGTGGTTGATCTCCATATTGGCTGTGCAAAATCACCTGTGGATAGAGCGACAGAATATTCTCCAGCGTCGTTGATTTGCCAACACCACTCGGGCCAACCACCGCAAAGCCGCGCGCTTTCGCGGGAAGAAATACCTTTCCCGGCGGCTTCAGCCGCAGCGTTTCAATTTGGCTGTTTATCGCCGGCCAGTGGCCACGCGCCAGCGGATTGCGCTGCCCGTAGCCGCGTCTGAGCATGCAGGAAACCCTGATCTCGATCTCCAGATGAATGCCTTGTGGGGTGAAGAACTCCCGCGCGCTCTCGATCAGATGCAGGCGCAGGTGATCCGGCCATTGTCGTTGTTCTTCGCAATAGGGCGGGAAATGCGCCAGCTTCTCGGTCGCCTCGGCTCGCGTCCAGATCGGCGGCAGGGCTTCAATCAGGGGATTCCCGCGATACTCCGGAACCTCTTGCTCACTCAGGACAGCGACTTCCTGTCGTCCCCTGGGAAAAAGTAGAGGCGGTATCGCTTCAACCACTTCAGTCCGGCTTCGGCCCATACTTCATCATCCTTTCGCGAAGATCATGCAAACTAGTCGGATGCGGAAAAGGAACGTACTCACAGGCATCATCCGCCTGACCATCAGTAATGGGCTGGCCAGTCGCGGCGGGTGAATCGCCGGCGTAAAGCCGCTCGGCCTCCATCTGTTGGATCCTGCTGATCTCCTCGCTTCCGTGCAGACGAATGTCTTTCGTGCGCGCGCGTCTGCTCTGTCCCGCCACACGGGCCTGCCTTGTCTTCTCCGTGGCGCTCTTCACGGTCTGCTCGATTTCCGCCGCCAGCGTAACATCAGCCTGCAGCTTGCGTGTCATTGCCAGCTGCGCCGCGATCTTTTGCGACTCGTTGCGCCTTTCAGCTTCACCCCAGTCGCAGTCTCTGAACGCCGAGTCAGGCGCCAACTCACATCGGATAGAGGCGCCGCCGTCGTCAGGACGCAGCCAGATCACATTGGCGCAACGCGGGTCATAAGCGGCGCGGACTTTCCATCGGCCGGTGTTTCTCGCCTTGAGGTACCAGTCCTCACGCCGCGCCTGCTCGCAGGTGTAAAAAAGCCCGCAGAACCGGACGCCCTTCTCAGTGATCGTGGCGGTCTCTGACGGCAGCAGGCTGACTCTGATCAGTTCAGGATCGCGCGTGCGGAGCAATCCCTGACGATTGACGATGCCCCACTTGAACAGGTCAATCGGATACGGAGGAACCTCATCACGGATCAGATACTCGTCCAGGTCGTACCAGTCCATGCGATGCTCGTTGTTGTGGTAGATGACACACCGGATGACGATCTCCGTGAACTCGTGAATGTCCAGCGCTGCCGCCAGCCGGTAATCCGGCTCGCCGCGCTCGCATTCCTTCTTCACAGCGCCCGGCAGATCATGAATGATTCTGATATTGAGATAGTTGAAGAACTGCTCGACAATCCCTTTCCAGTCAGCGCGGTAAGGCGGCGTGTTCTCGATCTCGATGTTCAGGCTGCCGGCCAGATGATCGGCTTGAGTACCTTCCATCGGCCCGCGATCACCGATCAGCCGTTCCGGCAGGCATCTTACTGGCCACTGCTGCTCAGTGATGAGGATCCCGTATTGCGCACAGAAGGCGACCTTGTCCGTCGTCGCGTTCTCAATAGCCAGCATCACGCCCAGCCAGCCCTCAGGCTCCAGTCGCACGCAGACACCGACGATCATTCGGCTAAAGACATCAATAATGACGTGAATGACCGGGCGGCCGATGATCTGATTCCGATTGCGGCGGCTGACGAGATAAACGTCGGCCACGGTCGCATCAATCTGAAAGAGCGAACCCGGTCCGAAGGCTTCCTTCACCGCGCTGCCAGTGACTTCCCGGTGACGCAGCTTCACGCGCCGTTCGCCAAAGCGCGCCGTGAGGGCTTGGCGCAATCGGCGGTCACGATCCCGTTGATAGTGATATTTGAACTGGCCGAGCGTAAAGATTTCATCCGCGGCAGGCAGGATCGGGACCTTTACGCCATTGACGATTTCATATCTCTTCTTGCAGAAATGCGCCAGTGTTCGCTGATAAGCCTTTTCATAAGTCGCTTCCCGGCTGTGTTCATAGAACATGATGCCGCCGGCGATGATGGTTTTCCTGAGCTTAGCATCCACATTGACTCCGAGAACGCAGCGCTCAGCTTTTGCTCGCAAACTCGGCCGGCCCAGCTTCTGCTCACTGACTCTGCGTTCCTTTCCTTTGCCACCGCAATGACGATAATGGGGAAGCTGTGTGTTGATTGTCTGCCCACCCTGCCAATATCTTCTGACCCTTTTGTAGAGGGTCTTCCTTGAAACACCGGTCCGGGCGACTTGTTGCTTAATCAACCGAGCGCGCTCGCGCGCGTACAGCATCAGCACTCTGTTTTCCCCCGTGCACAGTGAAGCGATGCTCTGCCACGCCTTGTCCCTGAAGCGCCGGTCTTTCTCACTGAGTTCTTCTTCAAGCGCCGCCGGAGGACTTGCGTGATCGCGTTCCAGCACGCGTGCCATTCCCGATGCCAGACTCTGCTCCAACTCCGCGCGATCGTGCCAGACAGGTTGGGCAGTGCGACTGTCAACGTCAATCACCGCCACTCTGGCGCCGGAAGAATTGAGATAAAGTAGCCGCACGATCAGCGAGTGATCCGTGTCATTCAGGTACTCGATCAGACTGTTGACCAGAAGCTGCATCAGTTCATCTCCCTCAATCAGAGTCGGGCGGTTGCGCCTCTAGCAAAATCAGCCGCTCGCCGGGCCGGATGCGTTCGTTCAGATCCACTCGCCACTGCCTCGTCGCCAGCAAATGGCGTACGACTGTCAGGCTGCTTCCGTCAGACAGTCCACACTCGACATCACAGCGCTGGGCAACATCACATAGAGGCGCGCTCCCGTGTCTAACGTAGCGAGTCAGCTTACTAGCCGCCTTACGGATGACCTCTGCAGTTAACGGGTAGAGATCGGCGATGTTGAAGTAGGGGCGAATCCATCGGATGTTGTCTATCAATGGCTGGTGAATTTCGCACTCTCTGATGACGCCCCAATCGATGTTTCTTTGCTTCCAGTAACGCCGCTCGATCTCCAGCTTCTCCAGCACTCGCGGCTTTTTCAGCTCTGAGTCATACTTGATGGCCCGTGCTTCATAGGCGCTTCCCCCTTCACGGCGCCTGGTCACCAGCAAGTCGGTTGTCATCACCACAGGATGCTTGGTCACCGGATCAGTCGGAGGAGTCACGCCGCATTCTTCAGCGATGGCCAAAGTCTCCGCCAGCGGCAGCAGGGGAAATTGTTCGCGGATATCACAGACGGAGGGAGAATAATCAAAGGTGTAGAAAACTTTCGCTTCAAGGTCGCTGAGCAGGTGATGAACTCTACCGGTTGTGCAGCCTCTGATCCGATGAATACGACCATTTGAAGGAACATCCTGAACTCGCAGCCACGGCTGATAATCGCTGCCTGTGCCCTTTCCCCGCCCTGCCGCCAGGCGGCGATCAATGAGCTTTCCTGTCCAGTGAACATTTCGTTTTGCCATCCTTGCGCAGTTACGGAACTGAGAAGCGTTTTGGTTCTTGGCGGCGATCTTTTATGGCAAAACTTTATTTGTCAGGGAACAACTTTATTCTCTATCTACAGCCAGCCAGTCCTGCGCGGTCGGCTCGATGACCAGATGTACCAGGCGGTCATTCATCGCCGTGCCGAGATCGCAGGAGATCGCGCCGTCCTCCGGGCGATTGCCCGCGGCGATGATCCGCCATCGGTCGCCGAGCGTCCAATCGGCGACGCGCCGCTCCAGAATCAGGCCATAGGCGGCGATGCGTGTCTGCTCATCCGCGCCAGGCAGTTCATCGAGAAAGAGAATGCCGGTCTCGTCTTCACGCGGCAGAAAGTCCGGAAGATAAAAAGTCGTCCGTTTGTTTTGATGGTCGAGCGCAGGCAATCCGCCGATGTCCGAAGCGGTCTTCTGTGAGAGCCTCACATCACGCAGTTTAGCCTCGCGCCGCCGAGCAAGCTCGACGACTAACTGTGATTTGCCAACGCCGGGGCTGCCCCAGAGCATTACGGAAAACTTGAGAGGCCAGAGCGCATTAATCGCCGAGATCGCTTCCGACGGCGTACACGACATTGTGTTGATCATATGTGTTCGAACCTCTGAAAGATTAATGAATTGAATGGAGAAGATCAGTTGCGCTCGACTGCCGCCCGCTCATTTGTTCTGCGAGTCTTCAACGCGGCTCTGACTTTCGTTCCGCACATCCAGAGCCTCAACTTTGTGCGTGCGGCGAGATTTCCGGCCGGCGGGATAGAACCGATTCGTGCATAAACGAGGTCTTCAGCGGCTGAGCGCGTGGAGATGATCTGCGGGAATTGGCGCGAGTCATTCGTCTCGGTGAGAGGGATAACTGTTCCCGGCAGTTCTTCGGCGAGGAAGATTCCGAAGCTGTTATGCGTGATCATAGCGGCCGCGGCTGGATTTTCTGGCGCGAACTCATATGACTTATCAAAGAAGTCGATCAGCGCGAGATAGTCATCGGCAACGCCTCCCCATCGCGCCGCCAGGCCTTCGGCAGGTTCTTCTCTGATCTGCTCGAGTTGGCGCGGCGGCTTCCTGCGGCGCATCCAATAATTGGTGTCGACCTCATGCAACCATTCCGCTAGCGTAACGACTCGCCCCAGATCTTCCACCTAATGATCGCGGAACAGATCGCGAGTCGTTACAACAGTTCCGGATTTGGACCTGATCGCTTCGCCGTGAATTTTGACCGCCAGCCACTCTCCGAAATCCGAATGGAGGAACATCCGGTGCTGCATGCTTGGGAAGATCGCCTTGCTGCGATCGATCCAGTCGTGGATCGCGATCCAATCCTGCCATTCGCCGCCGTAACGGCGAGCGGTGATGCGAGCGTGTTGTAGTGGCTTCATCTTCGATTATCCTCAAAAAGACTTCCTATTTGGCGCGACGGGGATTGAATTGGGTACTGCCCTTACCTCCAGCGCGATTGGCGCCTGTCACAACCGGCGATTAATCGCTTTCGCCTTGATGCCGTCCGCTTAATCTTGAGGGAAAAAAGAATGTGGAAGGAGAATCCAGATGATATGTGGATGGTCTTAAGTTTGATGAATTTCTCTTCACAAATCTCTTGAGACTGGGCGCGAAGATGATTAGAAATGGGCATCGGGCTGTCACATCAAGAACGATGAACTTCTTTTCTCGGCATCAAGGCCCATCGTGATAGATGTCGCTAAAGACTTGTCATTAATCGGTCAAACAAAAGTTGAGTAGATGCTGAAGAGCAGGATTGGTGGCCCTACCCATTGGATCGACTTGCCTTACCTGTGATCTATTGCCCCCGAGATATTCTGGATCGCATCAAATCAATGTAAGTTGCCGCATACTCACCGTAAGTTGCCGCATACTCACCTGGAGAGATCCATGAAACCTCATGCAATGCTTTTGCCGCTTGTCCTCTTGCTTCTAGGCGCAGGATCATTATGAGGTTTCGGCAAGCCGGCTTGTCGAAACCTCAGATTACGCCCGCTCGCCGGAGGAACACAATCAGACACAAATCCAGTTCCTTACAATCCGCGTATGTATTGATGTAGGTTCATATTCCTATTCAACTGAAAACCGCTGTAACAAAATTACCCCCACAGCATTGAATATCGAACGGAAAATTCTTAAGGCATAAGTCTGTGCGAGGCTCCTATACTCTTCTTGCGGCCTTCTTTCTAACTCTTTTCTTCTGCGAAGCGCCTGGCTTGGCTAATGTTGTCGTCCAACAAAAACAGGGCGATTCAACACGAGAGATAGCCGAGCAGATGGCCGAGAATCTGCGGCGTTTGCCGCAACAACTCTCCAAGGCTTTGGCCG
>WNGB01006765.1_pt1 | contig 33180 bp, 33 predicted proteins | sample 5400681 | NCBI WGS metagenome assembly WNGB01 (sample SAMN13153367, study PRJNA577476) | soil metagenome | isolation source: 115 cm soil or saprolite under grassland replicate 2 | place: USA:California | collected 2016-06-15
ATCGAATCCGTGGATGGCCGGCGTCGCGAACCTCTTCTCGCGCGACTTCTACCGCCTGGCCAGAGAGCGGCTGGCGGATGGCGGGATCATGGTCCAGTGGCTGCACGGCTACTCTCTGTTCCCCCGGGAGCTGAGGATGGTCGTCGCCACCTTTCGCGGCGTGTTTCCGCACACGACGCTCTGGCGCACCATCAGCGGCGATTATCTTCTGGTCGGCACCCCGGCGCCCCTCGTCGTCGACTACGCGCTACTGGAGCAGCGGATGGGCGGCCCGGGAACCGTCAGGGAGGACATGACGAGCCTCAGACTGGACTCGCCGGTGGACCTGCTGACCCTGTTCTTCGTCGACGAGGCGGGGCTCGCCCGCTTCGCGGCAGGCGCGCCCGAGAACACCGACGACCGGCCCCTGCTGGAGTTCGCCGCTCCGCTGGCGCTCTACGCTCAGACGACCGAGGGGAACTCGAGATTGCTTCGCGAGGCCCGCACCACTGAGTTCCCCGCCGTCAGCAACTTGCCCGCCGGGCTTCTGGAGTCCAGGCGCGTTCACTTTGCGCGCGCCTACTGGTCGCGCGGCGAGCGGGAGGAGGCTCTGGACCAGCTCCGCAAAGCGCCCGCGCCCGAGGCGGTGGACATCGCCTCGCGGCTCGAGCGGGCCAGGCTGCGCTTCTCGCTGGGAGAGCTCGCCGCGGCAGCCGAGGAGTTCGCCAGCCTCGCCGAGGGCCGGCCGGGGGACCAGCTGATCAGGAGTTACCTGAAGGCGGGAGCCATCCTGCGCCGGATCGGTGTCGAGGAGGTGCTGGGCCAGCACGGGCGCACCCGCTTCGGCAATCCCAATCCCGCCGAGGCGCACAACAACCTCGGGGTCTTCTACACGAGCCTCGGAATCCGTTTTGCCGAGCCGGCCTTCTTCGACCTGGCCGTCGACGCCCTCGAGGCAGCGCGCCAGATCGAGCCTCACGCGTATCCCGTGATCAACAACCTCGGCAACGCGTACTTCGAGCTAGGCAGGCTGGAAGCGGCGGCCGTGGCCTACCGTGAAGTGATCCGCATGGCACCGTTCGAAGCCCAGGCCCGGTTCAATCTGGGGCTCGTCTATGAAAAGCAGGGCATGCTCGATCTGGCGGGGCGCGAGTTCGAGGCGGCCAGCGCGCTGCAGCCTGCCTGGCCTCTCCCGAGAACGCGCCTCGAGCAGATCCGCCCCCCCCGGGCTCCAGACAGGCGATGAGTCGGCGCGCCACCGCCCTCGCCGTGAGTGCAGGAGCCGTCGCCCTGGCGGCGCTCGCCGGGTGCGGCGCGGAGACGCGCCAGAAGATCCTGCCCTACTTCTTCGACGGCTTCTCGGCCGCCGAGCAGAGGCCGCGCCCACCGACCCGGCGTGTCCGCCGGGAACTCCTCCAGGAGATCGACCAGCTGCAGCGTGAGCTGACTGACGCGCGCGCGGCGGCGAAGACGCAAGAGCGTCCACCCGAGGAGACGCGGCCCCCCGTCGAGCAGGCCAAGCAATGGCAGGAAGTCGCCGAGCTGCTGCCGAAGGACAGCTCGGGCCGCGTGGACTGGGCTCAGGCGCTCAAGGCCGGGACCGTCGCCCCCCGGCCTGCCATCGATCCCAAGAAGCCGGGCCATGCGCCTCTCGACCTCGATCTCGAGCTGACGACGTCAGGCTCGCCGGCGTTCGCCGTCAAGTACCCCCATGCCCCGCACACCGAGTGGCTGACCTGCGCGAACTGCCACCCGGCGATCTTCCCGCTGAAGCGGCAGGCGACCCCGACCCTCATCACCATGGCCAAGATCAGGCAGGGCGAGTACTGCGGCGCCTGTCACGGCAAGGTGGCGTTCGGGGTCGACGGCGAGTGCGCCAGGTGCCACACGAAGATCCCGGCGAAGGCCGAATGGCGGCGTGCCGAGGAGGCGCGCAAACCCATCGAGCGCGCCGCCACGTGGGAGGAGGCGGTGAAGCTCTTGCCGCAGGCGGCCGGTAGCCCCGACTGGGCCAAGGCTCTGGCCGATGGCGTGATCGCCCCCCGCCCGGGCATTGATCCCAAGGCGGAAGACGAGGCGATCTTCCCGCTGGACGTGGAGCTGATCCCGCCCGACGCTCCGAACTTCAAGGTGGTTTTCCCTCACGAGGCGCATACCGCCGTGCTGTCCTGCGCGACCTGCCACCCGGGGATCTTCCAGATGGCCGCGGGGGCGGATCCCATCACCATGGAGAAGATCTTCGCCGGGGAGTACTGCGGGCGATGCCATGGGAAGGTGTCGTTCCTCCCCGCAACCGCGTGTGGCCGCTGTCATCCCGTGATGGCGGGAGGGTAGCGTGCGCTTCCCCGCATGGCTCGCGCTCGGTCTTCTTCTCGCCGGCATTCTCGTGAGCTCCGCGCTGGCGGTCGAAGGGGACGTGGACCTCAAGCGCCAGGGGGGAGGAACGGCGCCGCCGCCGGCCGTGTTCCCGCACTGGGTCCATCGCATCCGGTTCAAGTGCTACGTGTGCCATCCGGCGATCTTCGAGATGAAGGCGGGAGCCAACGCCATCACGATGGACGCCATCCAGGAGGGCAAGTTCTGCGGAACCTGCCACAACGGCAAGATCGCGTGGGAGGTGAGCTTCGAGACCTGCAACCGATGCCATGTCGAGAAATGACCGGCCCGCCTCCTGGCACCGCCTGGGACTCTTCCTCGCCGTCGCGATTCTTTCTGCAGGCGCAACCCCGGCATTCGCGCAGGCGTTTCGCCTCGGCATCTGGGACGGGAGCCTGGAGGGCACGACCTCGTTCACGCATGACGACACGAGAAGCGGCGACCAGCACTCACGGTCGCAGGAGATCCTCTCCGAGGAGCGGCTCAATCTGCGGAACACCGGAGCGTATATCTTCGATCCGAGGCTCGTGACCCTGTCGCTCGGGGGAAGCTTCGGGCTCTTCCAGGAACGGTCCACGTTCGATGGGGACACCAGGACGAGCTTCGGCACGCTCTGGGGATACGACACGTTCGCCAGCGTGCTCGTCGACCAGCCCTTGTCGCTGAACGTGTTCGCGAACCGGAACCAGTCCGTCAACACCCGCGAGCTGGCCGGCCGGAGCGAGGGAACGACCGAGACCCGGGGGGCGACCCTCTTTGCCAGAGGGCTGTACATCCCGTCGACGCTGAGCTTTCGCCAGGAGCTGCTGGACGAGGAGACCAGGGTTTCCGACATCGTCGCGCGCCGGTCGGAGCGGAGGAACATCGTCAGGTACGAAGGGCAGCGCGGCTGGACCGACAGCGAGATGGGCCTCGTGTACGAGTTCGTCGACGACACGGATCGGGTCTTCCCGGGGCTCAGCTTTCGGAGCCACGAGGCGCAGGCGAACTACAGTCTGGACTTCGGGGAGGAGCTGAACCGCCACTGGGACTCCAGGCTGCGCTACTTCACGCGCACCGGACTCATCGACACGACGCTCTGGACGGCGGATGAGTCGCTGCGGCTGGATCACGCCGAGAACCTCCGCAGCGACTACCGCTACCTGTTCGTCCGGACCGAGGCCGCCGCCGGCGCCAATACCACGCACACGGCCCGGGCGAGCGTGCACCACCGGCTGTACGAGAGCCTCACCACGACCGCTACCGTGGACGGTGTCCACCAGACCTTCCCCCAGGGCGAGAAGGACAGCATCCGCGGCGGCCTCGGTTGGGTGTACACCAAGCGCCTGCCGCTGGGAGGCCGGCTGACCGCGGGCCTGGGAGGAAGCCTGCAGTACGAGAATGACCGCTTCAGGGCCAGCGAGGCATCCGTCTCGCAGGAAACGCATACGGCCGGAACCCCGTTCGCGCTTGCGATCCCTCTCAGCAACCCGCTCGTCGTCGCCTCCTCGGTGGTGGTCACGAAGATCGCCCTCGGCCCTCTGCCGATCGGCTGCATCCCGCCCCCGGGACCTCCGGTGCCGCTTGTTGTGGGAACGGACTTCACCCTCCAGACCGTCGGTGACATCACCCAGATCGTTCCGATCCCCTGTTCGGGAGCCACGGTGGGCATCAACCCCGGGGACACCATCGCGGTCGACTATTTCTTCAGCGTCTCACCCTCGCTCGCCTTCACCACGGCGGTCTGGCATGCCGACCTCAACGTGGATTACCGCTGGATCCGTGTCTTCTTTTCCCACGACCAAACGGAGCAGAGCCTCGTCTCCGGCCGAGATGGTCGCTTCCTCTCGGACCAGCGGTCGGACACGGTCGGCGCCGAGCTGCGCTACGACGGCTCCCGCCTGCACGCCAGCCTCCTCGGTGAAGCCACCCGATTCAGGTCGACGCAGGTCGACTACGACACTCTCCGGGCGAGTGGCTTCTTGGACTTCGCGATCCTGCCCGAGCTGACGCTCCGGCTGAACGCCGACTACATCGTCACCGAGTTCTCCGATCCGCGCCGCGAGACGCGGAGCCAGGCCGCGCGGGCAGCGCTGTTTTACACGCTGGGGAGCAGCCTGCTGGTGGAGGCCAGCGCCGGCTACCGGCGGCTCGAAGACACCGCCCAGCCGACCGACCAGCTGATCGAAGCCCGGCTCCAGGCGCGCTGGTTCTACCGAAAGGTCGAGATCAGCCCCACCTTCGAGTTCTTCGATCGGCAGCGGGGCAACACGACCACGACCGAGTACCGGGCAATCGTGAGAACCATCCGCCGGTTCTGATGCGGACAGCCGCGAAGAGGAGGATCGCGACCCTCGGCCTGCTGCTCATCGCCGCCCTGGTCGCGGGCTGCGCGCCGCCGAGCGGCCGGCAGGGCGCGGAGCCGCCGCCCCCGTCGCCGGTGTGGCCGCAACCACCCGCGCGCCCGCGCGTCCGCTTCGTCAAGGCCGTGGCGCGGCCGGCCGATCTCGGCGTCAAACCCTCCTTCTGGGAGCGAGTCGGGCAGATCATCGTCGGGCGGGAGGAGGAATGGCTGGTCCGGCCCACGGCGGTCGTCGCGGCGGGTCAGGTGATCTACGTCGCGGACGCCGGAGCCCAGGCATTGTGGGTCCTGGACGCCGGCGCCGGCCGGTTCAGGAAGATCCAGAAGGCGAAGCAGGAGCCTCTGGTCTCGCCGGTTGCGGTGGCCCTGGGCGCAGAAGGCCGGGTCTACCTGGCAGATTCGTTTCTGGCGAAGATCTTCGTCTACGACACCGAGCTCAAGCTCGTCGCGACGATTGCGGACCCGAACTGGCGGCGCCCTACCGGCCTCGCCTTCGATGCGGCCAGAGAGCGGCTGTACGTGGTGGACAGCGCCGCGCATCGGGTCTGGATCCATGCCCGCGACGGGAGGCCTGTGGGAGGGATCGGCCAGCGCGGGACGGGCGATGGCGAGTTCAACTTCCCCACCCATGTCGCGGTGGGCGCGGGAGACATGGTCTATGTCACGGACTCCCTGGGGTTTCGCATCCAGGCATTCGCTCCGGATGGCCGGTTCGTGTCGAAGTTCGGCCGGCACGGCGATTCGTCGGGCGACTTCGCCATGCCGAAGGGGGTCGCCCTCGACAGCGAGGGGCACGTCTACGTGGTCGATGCCCTGTTCGACGCCGTCCAGATCTTCGACCGCGGTGGCCGCTTCCTGCTGGCTTTCGGCGAGCGGGGGCTCGGACCCGGGCAGTTCTGGTTGCCGGCGGGTGCCTTCATCGACCCCGGCGATCGGATCTATGTGGCGGATGCCTACAACCAGCGGATCCAGATCTTCGAGTACCTCGCGGGCGGCGGCGATGACTAGAGTCCTGACTCTGAAGTTCGCCGACAAAGCGCCGGGCGGGGCGGGGCCGGGGGCGCGGTCCCCGGGACCGTGGCTTCTGCGCGTTGCCGAAGCCGGCGACGTTAATCTCGTGGCCCCTTGCGAGCCGGCGAGCGGGTTGCCGGGCAGCGTGTCCCGGGGACCGCGCCCCCGGCCCCGCCCCGCCCGGCGCTTTGTCCACAAGCTTCTAGGACAGGACACGAGATGGCTCGTGGCGTTCGGCTTGTGCGCCCTGCTGGGCAATGCGTCCAGCGCGCGCGCGACCATCCTCGAGACCGTCCACAACCTCTCGGCCACGGGCCCGGGCTCGGTGAAGGCGCCCGGGGTGGGCGAGGTCTGCGTGTTCTGCCACGCCCCTCACCGGGCCGGCCAGACCCGCGCGCTCTGGAATCGCGAGCTGCCCCCGACGACCTACAATCTGTACAGTAGCTCGACCCTGGAGGCCACGCTCAGGCAGCCCACCGGAGCCTCCCGCCTCTGCCTGAGCTGCCACGACGGGACCACGGCGCTCGGGAATCTGAGGGTACCGCCCAAGACGGGCGCAGTAAGCCTGGGCGCGCTGACGGGGCGCGCCTCGCTCGGCACCGATCTCTCGGACGACCATCCCCTCTCCTTCGTGTTCGATTCGGCGCTCGCCCTCAAGCAGGGGCAGCTCGCGGACCCGTCGACCCTGGCCAAGACCGTCCCGCTCGACAGCACAAAGCAGCTGCAGTGCACGGGCTGCCACGACCCGCACGAGAACCGCTACCGGAAGTTCCTCCGAGTGGACGACCGCGCCGCCGCTCTCTGCGCCGCGTGCCACAGGCAGAGGAACTGGATCGCCTCGAGCCACGCCACGTCCCCCACCGCGTGGCGAGGCACGGGCACGAACCCCTGGCCGAATTCGCCGTACACGACGGCCGCGGACAATGGCTGCGGGAGCTGTCACCGGCCCCACGCCGCGCCGCATCCGCCACGCCTCCTGAGCAACGCCCAGGAGCCGAGGGTCTGCCTCGTGTGCCACGACGCGAGCGTGGCGGCGAAGAACCTCGACCCGGAGTTCCTGAAACCGAGCGCGCACCCCATCACCTCGACCAACTGGACCCACGAGCCGCGCGAGGACCCCAACATCATGGCCCGTCACGTGACGTGCGTCGACTGTCACAACCCGCACCAGGTCGCGTCCGTTGCGGCCAGCCCGCCGGCCGTGTCAGGGCGGCTCCGTGGCGTCCGAGGCCTGAACATCTCGGGGGGCACGATCGCCGAGGCGCAGCAGGAGTACGAGGTGTGCCTGAAGTGCCACGGGGTGCGCGACCAGACGACCCCCGGCGTCGTGCGGGACGACAATACCCGGAACGTCCGTCTGAAGATCAGCCCGAGCAACCCCTCCTACCACCCGGTGGCGGCGGCGGGGAGAAACGCCACGATCTCGGGGTTCGAGCCGGGATACACGGCCGCGAGCCTGATCTACTGCACCGATTGCCACAACAATGACGAGTGGACGCCGACGGGTACACGCCCGAAGGGGCCGCACGGGTCACGCTACGCGCCGATCCTGGAGCGGGAGTACCAGATGAACGATCCGACGGCGGAGGCCTTCCAGACCTACGCGATGTGCTACAAGTGCCACAACCGGAGCTTCCTCGTCCAGGACCAGGCCCATACTTTCCTGCACAACAAGCATGTCGTCGGGAACCAGGCGCCATGCGCTGCCTGTCATGACGCCCACGGGTCGCGGCAGAACATCGGGCTGATCAGCTTCATGCTCCGCGACCGGACGGGCAAGACGGTCGTGAGCCCCTCCCAGGTCCAGAGGCGCCTCCAGTTCATCTCACTCGGGCCGGGCCGCGGCCAGTGTTACCTCCTCTGCCACGGCAAGAATCACGAGCCCGCGACCTACCGCTGAGGCGGGGCCTGGGCGGCCGTTCGGCATTGAGCGGCTGGGGCTGGAGGCCCCATATGGGGCACCCATGCCTCAGCCCCGGCGTCACCCGCTTCGTGCGCCGAAAGGACCCGGCGTGTGGAAGATGGTGCCGAATCAAGAAGTTAGGGAAGAGCCGGGGCGGACTAGGACGTGTGGCAGGCCGATTGCACCCTTGAGCCAGCAGGAGCTGCCATGTACCGACGAGCGCGCACCACCCGATGGCCAAGCCAGGTTGCCGTGATCGTTCTGGCGGCAGCAGTCACCCTCGCCATCGGGCTTTGCCTCTTCGACGGCCATCAGGACGAGATGAGCCACCACGGCATGTCCCCTGACCTCTGCTTGGGGCTCATCGTACTCGCCTTCGCCGTGACACTTCTGGGGCTCGCCGAGATCGACCGTCTGCCGGCCGAGCTCTTGTGCCCCGTCCGAGCCGTTTCGGTCCACCGCCTCGATCCTCCTCCGAAGTCCGTCCCGATCTCCTAGTCGTCTCCCGTTGTCCACGTCAGGCGCGCATGGGCGCCGGACGGGCATGCCCGCCGCCTGACAGGAGATCTGTGCTCGACGCCAGCACTCGGAGCCTGGCGTCGAAGGGGGGAGTCATGTCAGGGCGTGTTCGGAATCACCGGACGGTCATTCTTGGGAGCCTCATCTTAGCCTTGGCCTCGCCATGGCCCGCCGTGTCCGAGGCGCGGCCTCGGGTCGACGGCCGCGCCCGGGTGCCGGCCATGGTGGCGCGGGTGCTCCCGGCCGTCGTGAGCATCACGACCCGCCAGATCGAGCGAGATCAGTTCAACCGGCCCGTGCCGACGCGCGGGCTCGGGTCGGGCGTGATCGTGGACCGGCGCGGGCATATCCTGACCAATAGCCATGTGGTGGAAGGCGCCGAAGAGATCAAGGTGACGCTCCCCGACGAGCGCACCTTTCCAGGGACTCTGGTCGGCGCCGACCCGTTCACCGACCTTGCGGTAGTCAGGATCGAGGGCAAGAAGCTGCCGACGGCGCGCCTCGGGGACTCGGCCAGGCTGTCCGTGGGGGAGACCGTTGTCGCCATCGGCAACCCGCTCTGGATCGAAGGCGGGCCTACGGTGACCGTCGGCGTGGTGAGCGCGCTCGGGCGGTCCATGGAGCAGCCGGGCCTCCCGATCCTCCACAACCTCATCCAGACCGACGCCGCCATCAACTCCGGCAATTCCGGCGGCCCCCTCCTGAACCTCGCGGGCGAGGTCGTGGGCATCAACACCGCGGTGATCGCCTCCGCCCACGGGATCGGCTTCGCCATCTCGGCCAACATGGTGAAGCCCGTCCTCGCGGCGCTCATCGCCGCGGGCCGGGTGGTCCGCCCCTCGCTGGGACTGGACGCGGTGAGCCTGACTCCTCAGGTGGCCTACGCCAACAGGCTTCCAATCGAGCGCGGCGCTCTTGTCATCCGCGTCGAGGCGGACGGCGCGGCCGCGGAGGCGGGGCTGGAGCCGGACGACGTCATCACCGCGGTAGACAGCAAGCCGATCAGAGACCTGCATTACCTCCATGAAGCGCTGGAACGCCACAAGGCCGGACAGGCGGTGAGCGTGACGCTGTGGCGGGCCGGCGAGACGCTCACGCTCCGGGCCGTCCTGAGGGGGGAGCCATGACGCCAGCACAAGTCCCATGGCGAAACGTCTCGAAGCTGGCGAGAGTCGGTTTCTTCACTCTTCTGACCGCTGGGGTCATGGGATCGGGCTCATCGGCGGCGGAGGGGGAGATCGTGATCGGCGCGGCGGCGGTGGAGCCGCACGTGTTCCACGCGGTAACCGGCCAGCGCGTGGAGTTCGTGAAGCGCGTAGACGCTCCGGCGCATGTGGAGTTCGGCGAGGACCCGAGCCAGCACCAGGTCTATCAGCTCCCGGCGATCGGGCCCATCTGGGCGATCTTTCATCGTCCGGGAACGCATCCGTACGTCGTTCACATCTACCGCGACAGGGGCGTGGCCGTCCTGCACGGGATCGTCGAGGTCGTCGAGGATCCGGAGCATCCGTGGGGACCTGGGACCTGTGGCGCGGTCGTGATGGGGGAGTGCCTTGAGCCCTGACCTGACGAAAGACAGCGGACCTGCCCGGGGCCGCGGCAACATCAGCCGCTGGTCCATCGAGCACCCGTACATCGTCACCGCTTTTTATCTCGGCGTGGCGCTCCTCTCGGTGCTCGTCATCTTCTTCCAGATGCCGCGGCGGATGATGCCGTACGTCGAGAGCCCGATCGTGGGGGTGGTGTCCATGATGCCGGGGCTCTCGGCCGAGGAGATGGAGACCTACTTCTCCAAGCCCGTCGAGGAGCGGATGGTGGATCTCAAGAACGTCCACTTCGTCCGCTCGACCTCGCAGGAAGGCTTCTCCATCGTCAGCATCGAGTTCTGGTACGGCACCGACATGAAGAAGGCCCTGTTCGACGTTCAGTCGCTGATGAACGTCGTGCAGGCCGACCTGCCGATGACCGGCGCCAACCTCAAGCCGTCGTGGGTCCTGGCCATCGACCCGCTCAATATCCCGGTGCTGACCTTCGCAGTCACCGGGGAGGGCTATGACCCGGTCCAGCTGCGCACCCTCGTCGAGAACCAGATCGTCAACCGGCTCAAGGTCGTCAAGGACGTGTACTCCGTGGTGCCCTTCGGCGGGCAGAAGCTGCAGATGCAAGTGGTCGTCGACCGCGAGCGGCTGGCCGCCTACAAGCTCACCCTGCTCGACCTCAAGAACGCGCTGGACATGCAAAACGTGTCGCGGCCCGCCGGCACGTTGACGTTCCAGGACCGCGAAGTCCTGGTCCGCAGCGACTTCCGCGCCCGCACGCCGGAGGAGGTGGCCACCTATCCGATCGCCAGCCAGGAGGGGCGGACCGTGTACCTCCGCGACGTCGCCCTGGTGATGGATACCCCGCGGGAGCAGCGGAGTCTCTACCGCTTCAACGGCAAGCCGGCGGTCGAGATCTCGATCGTCCAGCAGCCCGACGCCAGCTCGGTCAAGGTCATCGAAGGGGTCAAGGCGAACTTGAAAGAGATCCAGCAGGACTTCCCGCGACTCAAGTTCGAGGTGGCCTACGACAACTCCACCTTCGTGGGCTCCCTCATGGACAACATGGTCGAGGAGCTGGCGCTGGCCGTGCTCCTCACGGGCGTGGTGGTGCTGTTCTTCCTGGGCAATGTCCGGGGCACCCTCATCTCTGTCATCACCATTCCGGTCTCGCTCGGCATGGCCCTGCTGGCCATGGTGCCCTTCGGGATGACGCTCAACAGCTCCACGCTCATCGGCCTCCTGCTCTCCATCGGCCGCCTGGTCGACGACTCGATCATCGACATCCACTCGATCGAGCGCCACCTCCGCATGGGGAAGTCTCCCAAGGAGGCCGCCATCGACGGCATCAGCGAGGTGCGGCTGGCGGTGCTGGCCATCACGTTCATGCTGTGCGTGGCGCTCCTGCCGCTGGCCTTCTCGGGCGGGATCGTCCAGTTGATGTTCGAGGGGATCGTCTGGGCCATCATCCTGGCGCTCTTGTCCTCGGCGCTGGTGTCCTTCACCCTGACGGCGCTGCTGGCCGCCAACCTGTTCGCGCCCTTCGCCGATGAGGCGGAGCGGCGGCGCAATCCCCTCCAGCGCTGGCTGCTCGACCCCTTCCAGCGATTCCTGGAGCGGGTGGAGGCGCGCTACCGCCGGAGCCTCGGCTGGGCCATTCGCAACCGCTTCACCGTGTTCACCGGGGCCGCGGCCATCATCCTCGTCGGCGTCGCGCTCTACCCGCGGATCGGGAGCGAGATGATGCCGCTGGCGGACGTGTCCCAGGCCTTCGTCCAGCTCGAGGCGACGCCGGGCACCTCGTTCGCCAGGACCTCGGAGATCGCAGCCGAGGTCGAGCGGCTCCTGATGAAGCAGCCGGAGATCGTGAAGGTGTCCTCCGAGGTCGGCTTCGAGCCCGGCGGCACCTACTTCACCGGCTACAGCATGGGGTCGGTGAACTCGGCGTTCATGATGATCACGCTCGTCGACTCCTCCAAGCGCAACCGCGACATCTGGCACGTGATCGACGGCGTCCGGGATGAAGCGGTGCGCGCCATCCCGGGGATCCGGCGGCTCACGATCAAGGAGATGGGCGCCGACGTGATGGCCTCGAGCGCGGCGCCGATCCAGGTGATCTTCTTCGGACCGGATCTGGAGAAGCTCTCCGAGATCGGCGAGCGAGCGAGGAAGCTGGCCGAGGAGATTCCCGGCTTCTACCAGGTGGCCACTTCCTGGGCGCAGACCTTGCCCCAGCTCCATGTCGTGGTGGACCGCGCCCGCGCCCAGGAGATCGGCCTCACCGTCGGGGAGGTGGCCGATCAGGCCTACTACGCCCTCAAGGGCGGGCTGACCAACGAGTTCTACCGGCTCGACAACAAGCGGCAGTTCACGATCCTGATCCGGTACCGGGGCGACCAGCGGCGGGATCGGACGGACCTCGAGCAGGTCAGGATCGTGGGGAAGAAAGGCGAGGTGATCCCGCTCAGCTCGGTCGCCCGGATCGAGGAGCGCCGTGGCCCCACGCTCATCGAGCACGACAACTTCCGCCGGGTCATCTCGGTCCTCGGCTTCTACCGCAAGGGCGGTCCGCCCAGCATGGACCTGTCCATGGATCTCCTGATGGCGGCCCACGGCAAGGTCGACTTCCCACCCGGCTACGGGGTCGAGCTGCGCGGGGACATGACGCAGATGGAAGAGTCCTTCCAGCGGCTGCTCCGCGGACTCTATCTCGCCGTCATCTTCATGTTCCTCCTGCTCGTCGCGCAGTTCCGGAGCCTCATCGAGCCGTTCAACATGATCTTCTCCCTCTCGCTCATGCTCACCGGGATCCTCGGCGGGCTCCTGCTGGCCCACCAGACCTTCTCCACGGTCTCGATCCTCGCGGTGGTCATCCTCACCGGCATGATGATGACCGTCGCCGTGCTCATGATCGACCTCGTCCTGCGGCTGCGCTCGGAGGGGATGGCGCGCGACGAGGCGATCTTGACGGCCGCGCCCATCAGGCTCCGGCCCATCGTGATGACCTCGCTGATCAGCATCGTGGTGTTGATCCCGGTGGCGTTCTTCCCGCGGACGGGGATCGACGCGTACGCGCCGCTGGCGACCGTGACGATCGGTGGGCTCACGATCGGTACCCTGCTCGCGCTGTTCGTGGTGCCGGTGCTTCACACCTACACGGATGATTTGGCCAGGCTCGTCCGGGCCGCCCTGCGCCGGCTTCGCCCCCGGCGGGAGCCCGCGGCATGAACCGGCCTGTCCGCTACCTCTCCACGACCGTGGCCCTTGTGACCGTGGCTCTCGCCTACGTCCTGCTGCAGAGCCGAGGGGAGCGGCCGGCGCCTCGGCTCCCCGCCCCGGCTCTCTCCGCTGCGCGCCCTGCCCCGTTGCCTCCCGCGCCGCCCACCGCGCGTGAGATCCTCGATCGGGCCGGGATCCTGGACCTCAGAGGGGACCAGCTGGTTCGTCTCGAAGCCCTCGACCGGCTCTGGAAGAGCGAGGTCAGCGGGCTGGAGGCGGCGATCCACGGGGCTCGGCGGGAGCTCTCCAGCTTCATGAAGGAGGTCCAGGGCGGGAGAGGGGCGAGCGTCCAGGAAATCCAACGCCGGTCGACAGAGTTCAGCCAGCTGAGCGCCCAGCTCAGGCAGCGCCGCCAGCACCACGCCGAAGCGGCGCTCTACGTGCTGACCGACTGGCAGCGTCAGCGGCTGGCCCAGTCGAGGCCGCCGGTCATCGAGAGGAGGACCAATGAATCTGCGAGGAATTGAGCGCGAGAGGGCCCCGGAGGGCAGTGTGGACGAGATCAGCGGGAACCGCTGGCGCCGACGGATCACCTTGAAACGAGCCGCCTCGGTGTTGCTGAACCTGGCGGTGCTGGCACTCCTCGTCGCGGCCGGTGCCTGGGCGCTCCGCGCCAACCTGAAGCCGGATCGCCCGGCGATGGACATGAGCATGCGAGTGACCTCGGGCGACACGCCGTTCCCGGTCTCCATCGCTCCGGTGGAGCGGAGCTCGATCGCCGGAAGCGTGGTCTACACCGGAAGCGTCGCGCCGTTCAACGAGGAGGACGTCTATCCGCGGGTTACCGGCCGCATCATCGAGATGCCGGTCTATCCGGGTGACGCGGTCCGCCAGGGGCAGGTCGTGGCGCGCCTGGACAGCGTGGAGCTGTCCTCCCGCGTCGGAGAGGCCGAAGCCGGGCTGGCCGCCGCCCAGGCGAGCCGCGCCCAGATGGAGGCCGACCTGAGCGCCGCGCGGTACGCGATCGCCCAGATGGAGAAGGAGCTCGCGATGGTCGACGCCGAGCTCACCTACTCCCGCTCCCTGATCGCGCGCACCGAGCGCCTCTTCAACACGGGCGCCGTCTCGCGGCAGGAGTACGAGAGCGACCGGGCGATGGCGGCGTCCACGGAAGCCAAGCGGGAGGCCGCGCAGGCCAAGCTGGAGCAGGTGCGCGCGAGTGAGACCGCGGCCAGGAAGAAGGTCGAGGCGGCCGACTCGATGGTGTCGCAGGCCCGGGCCTCGCTCCGCACCGCCACCATCGTCCGCGACTACGTGGAGATCGTCGCGCCGGGCTCGGGCTACGTGGTCAAGCGCCTGGTGGCGCCGGGTGTCCTCGTCCAGCCGGGGATGGCCATCCTCAAGATCGCCCAGATCGACCGGGTCCGCCTTCAAGCGAACGTCGGGGAGAGGGATGTGGCGTCGATCCGGGTCGGGTCGCCCGTCACCGTGATGACGACTGCCCCCAGCCAGCCGTCCATGACCGCGCGGGTCACCGCGGTCTTCCCCTTCGTCGACCAGGGACCACGAACGGCGGTGGTGGAGGCCGTGGTGGAGAATCCCGGGCGCCGGTTCCTGCCCGGCCAGTACGTGACCATGCAGTTCGTGACGGGCGAGCGTCGCGGTGCGCTGACGGTCCCCGTGCCGGCCGTCACGCGCATCGGAGGGAAGGCGACGGTGTGGGTGGTGAAGGACGGTCGCGCCGAGCCCCAGACGGTGGTCACAGGGCTCGAAGGTCCCGAGCGGGTGGAGATCACTCAGGGACTCACGGGTGTTGATGAGCGGGTCATCGTCCGCGGACACGAGGGGCTCTATGCCGGCGCTCGTGTCAGCGACGCCTCGGGCGCCGCGACCGCTTCTCCGGACAAACCGAGCTCGCAGACGACGATGCCGGACATGCCAGGGATGCCGGGCATGAAGGGAGGAGAGCCGCCTGCCAAACCAAAGGAGACCATGCCGGACATGCCAGGGATGCCGGGCATGAAGGGAGGAAACCCGCCTGCCCAGGCGGAACCGCCTGCCAAGCCAAAGGAGGGATCACATGTCGGCCATTGAGATCCGGCTCGCTCGCCGTCTGGCGCGCCACCTGGTGCCTGTCGCAGGGGGACTGGCGCTTCTCGCCACGGCTGTCACCGCTCAGCCGCTTCCACGGATCGACGGCGCCTTGACGATGGAGCAGGCTGTCGATCTCGCGCGTGAGAAGAACCTCCGCGTCAAGGCGGCCGATGCCGATGCCCGCACGATGGACTCGATGCGGCGCGAGGCCCTGGCGCCCTTCTGGCCCCAGCTCTCCGCCAACGGGTACTTCAACGACCAGCGGATGGCGCCGAACGTGTTCACCTCCGCGGGCAACACGATGGCCCGGAACTACCAGGTCTTCAACGCGGACCAGACGCGCGACGCCAACGTCACCGCTATGTACTCCCTGTTCGCCGGCGGCCGGGATTACTACGGCTACAAGGCGGCGACCGCCAGGGCCGACGCCGCCCGGCAGATGTTCCGCGGCGCCGAGGTGGACGTGGCCATGCAGGCGCGGCTCGACTACATCGCGGCGCTCCGCGAAGCGGAGAACCTGCGCGTGACGGGCGAGCTGGTCCGGGACATCGAGGAGCGCCTGCGCGTCACCCGCGAGACGTTCGAGGCCGGCCGGGTTCCTCGCTTCTACCTGCTGCGCGACGAAGCCGAACATGCCAACGCGCTCCAGATGGATGCCATGGCGCTGAGCCGGGCGGAGCAGGCGCTGGTGGCGCTCAAGACCACCCTCGGCGTGGACCTCTCCTCGGGGATCACGCTCGTGGATCGGCTGGAGTTCGTGACGGCGTCCGTGTCCATCGAAGAAGGGATCCGTCAGGCGAGCCAAGTGCACCCGGAGATCAAGGCCGCGATCAAGCAGCGAGAGGCCGCCCAGGCCGAGGTACGGGCCGCCTACGGCAACTACTTCCCACAGGTGGCGCTGAGCTACATGTACGACGGGCAATGGTCGAAGAACCGGGGCGAAACCTCGACCACGGCGGATGGGTACTCGGTGGGCGTCGTGGTGACGCTGCCGCTGTTCGACGGGTTCCAGCGGGAGAACGCGCTCAACACCGCGAAGGCCAAGCTCGACCGGGCCGCTCAGGGGGAAGGGCTCGCCCGCCAGCAGATCGCGAAGGAGGTCAACCAGGCCGCCCTCATGCTCGCGGCGGCCCAGAAGAGCGTGGAGGCCAGCGGGAAAGGGCTGGAGCAGGCGGAGGAGGAGTTCCGTATCGTCAAGGAGCGGTTCCAGAGCGGGCGCGGGATCCAGCTCGAGATCCTGGACGCGCAGGTGAGCCTGACGCGCGCCCGGTTCAACGCGGTGTCGTCGCTCGCGGAGTACAACAGCGCCCTGGCCATGTGGCTCAAGGCGACCGGCCGGGTCCGCTGACCCGGGCAACGTCAACCAGAGGAGGGAGCGATGAAGAAGCTGACGGCAGTGCTGGCGGCTTCGATCGTGCTCACCGTCGCGCTGGGGGTCGGCGGCGCGTGGGCGGAGGGGAAGGTGAGTATCACGCGCGAGGAGAACAGGCCGAAGGACGTGGAGATCAAGGCCGGCGAGGAGGTCCGGTTCATCAATTCGGCCGCCCAGACGGTTCACGTGTGGTTCGCCGGCAACGACGCCGTCCGCTTCTACGTGCCGGCAGGCAGCGCGGGGGCGAAGGTGAAGTTCGACAAGCCACGGGCACGGTGGTGGTGAAGTAGCAGCGGAAAGGAGACGAGGGCATCACCGCGAAGCGGTGGTGGTGTTCCCGGCGATCGAGGGGGCGACCGAGGTGCGGATCATCGTGAGGGACGTGGGGGGCATTCCCGAGCGCGTCTTCGCGTGGGAGGTGCCGGTCGGCCGGTGAGGAGGGAGGCGGTGCGGAAGTCGTTCGGGGGGGCGAGGGATCTGGCTCCGGTCGAGTGAACCGCAAGAAGCGAGGAGGTCGGTGATGACGAAAGATCCGGTCTGCGGAATGAGCGCGGACGAGAGGAAGGCGGCGGTCACGTCGGTCTATCAGGGCAAGACGTACCACTTCTGCTCCGAAGGCTGCAAGACAACCTTCGAGAAGGAGCCGGGGAAGTATGCCAAGGCGTGAGCGGGGGAGGACGAGCCGACTCGGGTGGTCGACGGCTGGCGGCGTCGCGGGCGCGGCCATGCCCGTGGCGGTGACGGCGCAGGAGCGCGTGTACGAGTGGGGCTGGGGAATGCATCCGATGTGGGGCGTCTGGGGCGTGGGCATGATGCTGATGATGCTCGTGTTCTGGGGTGTGGTGATCGTGGGCATCGTGCTCGCTATCCGATGGCTCGTGAACCAGAGCAGAACACCAAGCTCTGACACGGCGCTCGAGATCCTCCGGCAGCGGTATGCACGAGGCGAGATCGACAAGCAGGAGTTCGAGGCGAAGAAGCGGGACCTGAGTTGACCGGATGATGGGTTCGGGTCCGTCGGGGGAGAAGCACAGAGAGAGAGGATCGGCGGGCATGGGTCCTATGCCCCATGATGGGTCAGTCCATGATGGGTCGCCGCCCGATGATGGGCATGGAGACGGGACCGGGCATGATGGGCGGGATGATGGGAGCGTCCAACCCGAAGACCATGGCCCGGATGCTGAAGCTGCGGGATGAAATGATGAAGGCCATGGGTGAGGTCATGCTCAAGCACGCGCAGGCGCTGGAGCAGGAGCAGTAGCCGGGTTCTCCACGGTGGTGCACACCAAGTCCTCTCACGCGCCGTCGGCGACGACGGGGGTCGGCGCGCCCACCGCCGCCCCCCGGTGCATCGAGCTGCTGGTGCACAACCTCTACTGTCCCACCTGCGGCCAGACCGTCGAGCACGCGCTCAACGCCGTGCCCGGCGTCGCGGCCGCCACGGTGAACCGCGCCTCGGGTGTGGCCTTCGTCGATTACGACCCTGCCCGGACCTCGGTGGGGGCCCTCTACGAGGCGCTCAAGGCGGCGGGCTACCGGGCGGGTAGCGGGCGGATCCGGTTCCAGGTCCACGGCATCACCTGCGCATCGTGCGTGACGCGGATCGAGCACGCCTTGCGCGCGACGCCGGGTGTCCTCAGTGCTCACGTGAGCGTCGCGAGCGAGGAAGCCCTGGTGGAGTACGTGCCGGCGACGGCCGACCTCGGGACGCTGAGGGTGGCCGTGGCTTCGGCGGGCTACGAGATTTCCGAGGTGCCACCACCCGCCAGCCCGAGCGAGCTCGACCGGGAGACCGAGGCGCGGGACCGCGAGTACCGGACGCTGATGCGCCAGTGGTGGTTCGGCGCCGCGGTCGGCACCTTCACGATGATCATGAGCTACCCGTGGCTGTTCCCCGGTCTGGGGAAGCTCTTCCCGCGCGAGAGCCATGGGCTCTGGTGGATGTGGGCCGGGATGGGCGTGGCCTCGCTGGGCGTCATCCTCTACAGCGGCCGGCATTTCTTCACGGGCGCCTGGCAGGCCCTCAAGCACCGCTCCGCCAACATGCACACGCTGATCGCGCTGGGCACGGGCGTCGCCTGGATCTACTCGACCATCGCGCTGGTGTTCCCCCAGATCTTCCCGTCGCGCGAGTTCGCGGACGTGTACTACGACGTGACGGTGGTGGTGATCGCCCTCGTGGACCTGGGGCTGGCGATGGAGCTCCGGGCGAAGGGTCGCACCTCGGAGGCGATCAGGAAGCTCATCGGGCTGCAGGCGAAGACGGCGCGGGTCGTGCGCGACGGCAAGGAGCTCGATATCCCGGTCGAGGAGGTCCTTGTCGGTGACGTGGTGATCGTGCGTCCCGGGGAGAAGATCCCGGTGGATGGCCAGGTCGTCGAGGGGGCGTCGGCCGTGGACGAGTCCATGGTCACCGGCGAGTCGCTGCCGGTGGAGAAGCGGGTGGGGGACGAGGTGATCGGGGCCACCATCAACAAGACGGGCGCCTTCCGGTTCCGGACCACCAAGGTGGGGAAGGACACGGCGCTCGCCAACATCATCCGAACGCTCATCAAGGGGAGTCTTCGCGGGGTGGTCACCGCGATCCAGATCAGTCGCGCCACGATGCGCAACGTGTACCAGAACCTCACCGGGGCGTTCATCTACAACGTGCTGGGGCTGCCGGTCGCGCTGGGTATCCTGTACCCGTTCCTGGGAATCCTGCTCTCGCCCCTGCTGGCCGCGCTCGCCATGTCCTTCAGCTCGGTCACCGTGATCAGCAACGCGAATCTGCTCAAGCGCTGGAGGCTGTCATGACCTGGGACCGCGTGCTCGTGGACGTGATCGGCCTCGGGCTCATCGCCTTCATCGTCTGGTTCTTCTGGCTCGTGAAGGCCAAGGGCATGCGGGCTGGGGTCACCAGCGGCGGCTACCAGGAGCAGATGGTGCTGGTAAAGGGTGGCTACACCCCCGACGTCATCGTGGTTGAGGCGGGCAAGCCCGTGCGCCTCAACTTCGTCCGCCAGGAGTCGGCCTCATGCAGCGAGATGGTGCTCCTGCCGGCCTTCAACAAATCCGCGAAGCTCCCGGAAGGAGAGACCGTGCCGGTCGAGTTCCTCCCCAAAGACCGGGGCGAATACGAGTTCGCCTGCCAGATGGGGATGTTCCGAGGGAAGATCATCGTGGAGTAGCCACGAGCACGCTATGGCGTGTGAGCGGGGCTGATCCGCGGCGTTCGACTCTTGACAGGCCTCGGCCCCGCGCCTAGACTCGGGCCGCTGCTCTCAGGAAGACTCGCGTACGTCGAAGGGAGGGTGGCATGGACTACCTCCTCGACTAGTGCTGGCATGGCGGCGCGCCTTCTCATCACCGGGGCCGGCAACGGGCCCGGCAACAATCTGATCCGAAGCCTGAAGGTGGGCGACCCCTCCCTCTTCGTGGCTGGATGCCACAGCGACCGCTTCGTGCTCAAGAAATCGGCCGCGGCTCGCAACTTTCTCGTTCACCCGGTGACCCATCGCTCCTTCCTCCGGGACGTGGAGCGCGTGATCGCGCGGGCCCGGGTCGAGCTCCTCATCCCGACCACGGACGTGGACGTCCGGGTGCTCTCCCGTGCGCGCCGGCGACTCCCATGCCGTGTGTTCCTGCCGCCTCAGCCGGTGATCGAGCTCTGCCAGGACAAGTATCGGCTCACTCGCTTCCTGCGGGCCCGCGGCGTCGCCGCCCCGCTGACGTACGCGGTGAGCAGGCTGGGACGGGTGCCCGGGATCTTTCGGAGCCTGGGACGCCGGACGCCTCTCTGGTGCCGGGTGCGCGCGGGCAGCGGCTCCACGGCGGCGATACCGGTCCGGACCCCCCAGCAGGCGCAGGCCTGGATCGCGTATTGGTCGACGATGCGCGGCGTCCCCGTCAGGTCATTCACCCTCTCCGAGTACTTGCCGGGCCGGGACTTCGGCTGCCAGAGCCTCTGGGACCGAGGCCGCCCGGTGCTGACCAAGGCCTTTCAGCGCCTGTCCTACATCGCGGCCGGCGGTCATCCAAGCGGGGTGTCGTCGGTCGCCGCCCTCGCCAAGACCGTGGCCGATCCGCGGGTGCAGGAGGTGACGACCCGCGCCGTGGGCGCGCTCGGACGACGCGTGTCGGGCCTCTTCAGCGTGGACCTCAAGGAGGACGGCGAGAGAACCCTGTGCGTCACCGAGATCAACGTGGGGCGCTTCCTGGCGGGGACGAATCTGTTGGACCTCACCGGCAAGCACAACATGGCGGTGACCTACGTCCGACTGGCCCTCGGCGAGCCGGTAGGACCCCTCGAGGAGCCCGATGGGCCGGGCGACCATTACATGGTCCGCGACGTGGACACGCTGCCCGGAGTGTTCCACGCCGAGGAGTTCTTCGAGGGGGTCGAGGATGCGCGGGAGTAGGACGCGGATGCGCGATCCGCTTGCAGCACACCCACCACACGGAGGAGGACCAGCATGCCCTTTCCACCAACTCCCATACCGGCCAAGGCGACACGAAACGTGGTCATCCAGCTCAAGGGGCCCAAGGACAAGAAGCAGCTGGCACGGCTCAATAAGGAGCTGAAGAAGGTCGCGAGGAGGCATGGGGCGAGATTCAAGAAGCGGACGACGAAGAAGCGCCGGTAGCGGGCGCGGCGGGCGTGCGGCCGGCAGGCGGACGCGGACCACCGCCACGGGGGCGGGCGTGCGCGGAGATGCCGGCACCGTACACCGCGTCGAGATGACCGGGGTCATAGACGCCGCCACGATCGAGGCTCTGGAGTTGGAGGTCCGCCATCTGGCGCGGTGCTACGGCGCCGAGATCGAGGATTTCCGAGTTGAGGCGCGGCACGGATCAGGCTAGGCGTTCAAGCTCCGTCCGTGCATGCTGGAGCCATGCCTGCATGTCCATCTCCCTGAGGAGCTGGAGGGCGGCGGCCAGGTGCCGTGTCGCAGCGTCCGGGTCGGCCGCCCGCGCCAGGCTGCGGCCGAGCGCGAGGTGGCAGCGCGCCATCAGCGGGCGCATGCCGAGCTCCTCGGCCACTGCTAAGGCTTGACGAGCATAGCCCGTCGCCCGCGTGGCGTCCGTGGGGTCCGATCGGAGGGCGATGTCCGCCAGGAGGCAAGACGCCCAGCCCTCGTATCCCCGTTCCTTGTGATCGCGCGCGAGGTCCAGCGCCCGCTCCGCGCTCTGTCGCGCCTCTTCGCGCCGGCCCGCGAGCAGATAGGCTTCGCTGAGGTACGCCAGCAGCAGCGAATGGCCCCCCACCAGCTTCATGGAAGCTGCCTCCGCAACGGCTGCCTCCGTCAGCGCGAGCGCGTCTGTCAGCCGCCCTGCCAGGGCGTAGGCGTAGCCCAGGGCGGAGGCGACCCTCGGGAACCACAGCGGGCTGTTCCCGGCGCGGACGGCTTCGAGGCTCCGCTCGAGCGCGGCGATGGCCCTGTCCGCCTGCCCGCGGCGAAGGTACGCGGAGCCCAGGCCGGCATACGCGACCGTTCGGCTCAGCGGGTGATCGACGGATCCGGCGATCGCGACGGCCTCCTCGCCGAGCGCGACACCCTCGGCGAACTCGCCGAGCTCCGAGAGACACCACACCAAGCACGTGCGTGAGTGGATGGCGGGCGGCTGGGGCATATCGAACCGCTGCAAGATCAGCTCGCCGACGAGGGACTGGACGTTGTGACGGAACAGGCCTACGGCGCGCTGGTAATCACCCCTTGCGAAGTGAACTTGGCCAAGCCGTGTGTTCGCGACCACCTGCAGGCCGAAGTCCCCGAGTTCGCCGGCAACGGCTAGGGCGCGGCGTCCCCATTCGATCGCGCGGTCTTGGTCGCCCGTCAGACGGAAGTAGTCGGTCAGATATGCCGCAACTCGCCCGAGCCTGCGCCGATCGCCGAGGGCCGCCGCGAGGGCCTCGGCTTCATGGAGGCGCTCGAGCATCGGCCGGAACTCGCCGAGCTCCTGCAGCGGGTTGCGGAGGTCGAGACGGAGATCGATCGCCTGCTCGCGCAGTTCAGGGCTCTCCGGCAGGTGCTGGATGGCCGTCAGCGCCTGGTCGAAGTACACCGCGGCTTCACGATTGGCCGATCGCGCGAAGGCGCGGATCCCGGCCTGACGGAGGTACGTGAGCCCTTTCGCCCAGACCTGGCCTCGCCAGGCGTGGTAGGCCAGGCGGTCGATGCACTCGCTCAGACGATCGGCGTACAGTCCTTCCATGATGTCCAGGACCCGGGCGTGAAGCGCGCGCCGCCGCTCAGGCGGCAGACTCTCGTAGGCGACCTCGTGGGTCAACCCGTGCCGGTAGCCGTACTTGATCTCGGGGTAGCCGCCCATCTCGTAGAGGAACTCCGCCGCGCTGAGGTGTCGGAGGACGTGGCGCAGCGTGTCCTCGGGCATCCCGGCGAGGGCCGCGAGGATCGGGAAGGCCACGTCCCTGCCGATCACCGCGGCGGACTGCAGGAGGGCCTGCTCCTCTTCCGGCAGCCGCTCGATCCGTGTCATCAGCACGCCCTGGACGGTGTCCGGCAGCACGAGGTCCGCCTCGATGTCCAGGCGGCCGTGGACGGCCAGGGTCAGCTCCTCGAGGAAGAACGGGTTGCCCTCGGCCCTGCTCAGAATGACCTCGGCGACCGGCTTCGGGAGCGACCCGCTCGGCACGATGGACTCCGCCACCCTCAGGCTGTCGTCGCCGGACAGTGGCGCAAGGGACAGTTGGGTCGCGAACGACCGGTCCGCCCAGGGCGGCTCGTAGCCGGGTCGGTAGGTCGAGATGAACAGGATGCGGGCCCCGGGCAGGCCGTTCACCATCGAGGCGAAAACCTCCTCGGACGTGCGGTCGATCCAGTGGAGATCCTCGGCGATGAGGATGAGCGGCTGGTTCCGGCTCGAGCCGAGGCACATCTCGCGCACCGTCCCGAAGGTGTGCATCTTGATCGCGTCGGGGCTCAGCGATGCCAGCCTCTCGGTGCCGACCTTGTCCCCGAGGAGATGCAGGAGGTACGGCGCGTGCTCGTCGGGGTCCATACCCACGACCTCGAGGCCGCGGCGAACGCTGTCCGCGACCACCTCGGGGGTATCGAATTCGGAAATGCGACAGCCCGACCGGACCAGATCGAGCACAGGGAGGTACGGCATGGTGGTCCCGTACGACAGGCACCGCCCCTCGAGAAACGTGATGCGCTCCCCGGCCAGGCTCCGACGGAACTCAAAGAGCAAGCGCGACTTCCCGATGCCGGCGTCCCCGACGATGCCGACCAGCTGCCCCTGACCGGACAGCGCCGCCTCGAGCCGACTGCGCAGCACCGCCATCTCCTGGCTCCGGCCAACGAAGGTGGCCATGCGTCCGCGGGGGCTGAGGCCCAGGCCTTCGCCTCCTCCGAGTCGGTAGGCCTGGTACTCTCCCCGGTCGGCCGTGCCGATGGGCTGGAGCTCGAACCGGCGTTCGAGCAGTCGGGCCAGCGCGGTGCTGACCAGCGCCGCGCCGGGCTCCGCAGCCGCGATCAGCGCGTCCATCGCCGCCCCGGCCTGACACTTCGCCTCGTAGTCGATCCGGGGGATTCCGCCGGCCTCGCCCACCATGAACTGGCCAGAATGGATGCCGATCCTGAAGGAGAACGCGCCGGCGGAGGTGCCACGTGCGCGCTCGGCCGCCTTCTCGATGGCCACGGCCGCGTGCGCCGCGCGCCGAGGCGCATCCTCCACCGGCTCGGCGCCGAAGGAGGCCTCGATGCTCGTCTGGCTCAGCCCCTCCACCCGGCCGCCGAAGCTCTGCACCTTCGCGATCAAGGTCTCGAGCACGCGGCTCGCGTCGGACAGAACCCCGGTGGTATCCGGCACGGTCAAGACGACCCGCATGAGCGTGATGCGGCGACGGCTCCAGCGGACCGGCGCCGGTCTCGACGCGATCTCGGCCGGAGCGCGCGCCGGGCGCAGCGGCGGGGCGGCGCCGGGCCGGAGCCCGAGCTTCTCGATACGGGCGCGGAGGGTGTTGCGGGAAATGCCGAGCGCCGCCGCCGAGCGCGAGATGTTCCAGCCGGTCTGCTTGAGCGTGGCTACGAGGTGCTCGCGCATCACCTCGTCCAGGGAGGGCGAGACCGTCGCCGCGGGCACAACGGGCTCGGCCCCCGGCGGGCTGTCGGGCAGCTCCAGCAGGTCGGCGGTGATCACCGACGCATCCGCCAACAGCGCGACGCGCTCGATGACATTGGCGAGCTCGCGGACATTGCCGGGCCAGGAGTAGGCGAGCAGGCGCGCGTGGGCGTCGGGGGCGAGGCGGCGCGCCGGCAGGCCGTAGTCGGCGCAGACGCGGGCCAAGAACTGCTCGGCAAGCGCGACCACATCCCGACCGCGTGCGCGCAACGGTGGCAGCTGGAGCGTGAGGACGGCCAGGCGGTGGTACAGGTCCTCGCGGAAGCGCCGCGCGCGGATGGCGGCCTGGAGATCGGCGTTGCTAGCGCTGATGACCCAGACGTCGGCGGCCTCGGGCTGGGTGCCGCCCAGCCGGCGCACGGCTCTTTCCTCGATGACCGTGAGGAGCTTGGCCTGGAGCGGCTCGGGCAGCAACCCCACCTCGTCGAGAAAGAGAATGCCGCGATGCGCGGTCTGGAACAGGCCGGGCTTGGAGCGGCGCGCGTCGGTGAAGGCGCCCCGTTCGAAGCCGAACAGCTCGGCCTCGAGCAGGGTGTCGGGGATGGCGGCGCAGTTGACGTCCACGAAGGGCCCCTGCCCCCGCGGCCCCAGGCGATGAATCACCCGGGCAAGGAGCCCCTTGCCGGTGCCGGTCTCGCCCTGCAGCAGGATCGCGGGAAGCCGCCGGCCGGGCTGCTGGTGGGCGAGGAGCTTGCGGATCGTGGCGCGGACCGCTTCGATGGCCGGGCTGGTGCCCAGCAACTCGCTCAACGGATCCGTGGTGACCCGCATGGGAAACGTGTCAGTTGGTCTCCTACCACATCCGCGAGCTCCGAGGCGTCCGTGGAGTACAGGAGACGCGAGTGGGCGCCGAAGCGGACATCGGCCTCGACGATGCGGCGCAATTCGTGCTCGAGATCGGTCACGCGCCAATTATACTGTGCCCGTGCTCCGCCTTCTGACCGCGCTTGTCCTGGTGCTCGACCCGCTCGTGACGGAGCGCGCGACGCCGAAGCCCCCGGCGCGGCTCCGGTAGTCTCCGAGAGTCCTTCCGGCCCTTCCGGGGAAGGCGTTTGGACCTCAATCTCCTTGTCCGCGGCTTGGTCATTGGCTTCTCCATCGCGGCGCCCGTCGGTCCCATCGGGCTCCTGTGCATCCGCCGCACGCTCACCGACGGACGCGCGGCGGGCCTCGCGTCGGGGCTCGGGGCCGCGACTGCGGACGCCGTGTACGGCGCCATCGCGGGCTTCGGCCTCACCGCCGTCTCGAGCTTCCTCCTGGCCCAGCGCGCCTGGCTCCGGCTCATCGGGGGCGCGCTGCTCTGCTGCCTCGGGCTCAGGATCTTCCTGGCGAAGCCGGCGTCCCAGGCCGCGTCGGCTCCAAGCGGCGGGCTCGGCGGGGCGTTTGGCTCGACCCTCCTCTTGACGCTGGCCAACCCCACGACCATCCTCTCCTTCGTAGCCGTCTTCGCCGGGCTTGGAGTGGCCGATAGGGGGGGCGATTACGCCGCCGCAGGGGCGCTGGTGCTCGGGGTGTTCATGGGTTCCGCGCTCTGGTGGCTCCTGCTGAGCGGAGGAGTCGGCCTCTTGCGCGAGCGGATCTCCCCGCGCGCGCTCCGCTGGGTGAACCGCCTCTCGGGAGCGATCATCACGGGCTTCGGCCTGGGCGCGCTCGGCGCCCTCCGCTGACGCAGGGGACCTGCCGTCGACGCCGACCCTGGGCTGATGGCTACGGCGAGATACAGACCTCCCTGATTACCAAGCCCGTGCAGACGGGCGGCTCTCGGCCATGACTCGGGCTCGCATCTACCTCAACGAGACCGTGGAGATGACTCTCGTCGGAATCCCCGAATGTGACGATGTAGGAGTGCCGACCAGCGCGGTGAAACACCACCGTCAGCTGGCCTGACGACTCGGACACGTGGTGCATGCCCCGGTATCCCAAGAACGTCACACCGATGGGCTGGCCGGAACGATTGACGAACAGAATCGTGCGGTCGATGGCAATTCGCAGGAGCGCGGGCTTCACGGCCTGGCGCTCGATAAGCACCTCGACCGGATCATCAGCCCGTAGCGATCCTGGAGTACAAATGACGACACCCATGATGAGCCCATACTCAGCGGCCATCAATGCGCGCCGACCGAGAATCATAGTGCCTCCTTCTGACGCGGGCGCCTGTCGAGCCGCTTGCCATGTCGCCACCGACCTCCAGACGCCTCGGGAGTGGGCGTCCCCTCCTTCTTCACCGTTTAGGACTCAGGGCACAGCACGCCGATGAACGAAGCGCACGTCGTTGTCTCGCCGCGACATCAGCGGAGCTCATCCAGGATCACACGGACGCCGAGAGTCTGCCCGTCGCGCCACACCCTCAGTTCCAAGCGGCGAGCCAGCGCCAGCCCCACGATCCGGGCGTTCTTCATGCTCGTCCCCCTCCTCGGAAGCGCGCAGTGGATCGCCTGCCGGACGGCGGTTCGTTCAGTCGATGTTGTTCTTACGTTGGAGCTCCCGGATGTAATGAGTGATCGCGTCGACGTCATCTCGGCTCGTATCGGGCTGGGGCGGCATGTCGCCAAACCGCCAGTGGTGCGCGCTAACGCCCCGGCGAACGGCTAGCGCGAACGCGAAGTCGGCATGGTGCGCTAGCCGGTAGATGGGATGCACGAGCGGTGGGCCGGCGGCAGTGCCTGCCCCATGGAGACCGTGGCACTGTAAGCATCTCCGGTCATAGGCAGCGCGCCCTACTTCTGCTGCGGCCGATAAGGGAGGCACGTCAACGACGATCGTCACGCCGGAGCTGGGGCCGAAAGAATCCCACAACCCCCAGCCCGCGTAGCCGATAGCGGCAAAGGCAGCGAACAACGCGAGCGGGATCGCCCACCGCATGAGCCGTCGCCTCGTCATCACACCGCGTGAGCGCTGCGCTCTCGCCCGGGTGACTCCCACTCGAGCGCACCGTCAGACCTTTGCAACACGCCATGCGTGACGACGTCACGGGCCTCGTCGAAGAGGCCGAACACTTGATCGGGCGGGCCGTAGACGTGGCCGAAGGGCAGGAGATCAGGGCCCGCACCACCGCCGGCCATCGCGAGGACGACGATCAGCGCGCCTTGGTCCAGCTCAGGCATTATGGCGCAGTCTTCCGCACCGAGCGCTTATTGGTCGTCGACATCGACGGCGTGCCGCCCGAGGTGCGAAAGCTCGATGTACGAGGCCGCGAGGTACATCCCTAGGAGCTTGCCCCGCTCCTCGTGTGAAAGCATCTCCGGCCAATCATCTCGTCCCCATCGATCTGCGACATGGCTGCGCACCGCCTGCTTTGAACGTCCGGAACTTGTTGCGGAACGCCTTGGACTCAGGAAAGCTCCAGAGCTTGCCATGATGGTTGAGCCGGTGCGAGGTGATCGCCTGGGGCTTCGCCAGGTAGTTGGCGAGGAGCTTCCGGTACACGGCCTCCTTGTCGGCGACATTGTCGGCGGCGAACGTCAATGGCCCCTGTGTCCAGCAGGCATCCCGACCGGCGGTTTCAGCGCCCCGAGAAAGGCCACCAGGTCGATCAGCTCCTGAACGGTCAATGAGTCGTTGAACGACGGCATTTTCGAGCTACCGTCCGCCGCCTGGTATCCCTTTCCCTTCTCAATTACGGCGCCAGGATTGATGACCGCTTCGGCGAAGTACTCCGCCTCGTGCAAGGGGCCCATCATCGACAGCTCCGGGCCCACCTTGCCCTTCTCGCGCGGCACCGGGAATTTCTCACCTTTCACTTCATGACAGGTGTAGCACTCGATCTTTGAAAACACCTCGCGGCCTTTGGCCGGATCACCTTTCGGCCACGTCAACCTCCAGCCCTCGGGCGTCCCATGGTCGCCGTGCGGCTGAAACCGCGTCGAGGGGGCTTGGGCGGGGCGACCAGGCCTGGCCGGCTGCTGCCCCGTGGCAACGGTGAACGAAGAGATGACGATCACGCCAGCGAGAGCGACGGCGCGCCGTCGGAAGTTCTGCCTCATCGCTCCAGCACAACCTTGATGAGGTCGGCCACTTCCTTGTTCCCCTCGTGCTTGGTGGCCACGCTCACGATCCACCCCGGTTTCAGATCAGTGAGCGCGGTCGTCTGCTCGACGAAGCCAGCCTTGCCCGGCTCAGTCGAACGAACGAACCGGACGACTTTCGCGCCCGGTTTGAGATGGACGACAACCTGCCGTGTCTTGCCCCCCGCGGTGGACTCGATCGTCACGGTCTGGGCTGCCGCGTCCACCATCTTCACGGATCCAGAAATGGGCGCTTCGTCAGCCACTACGATCGTCGACACGACGGTCAGCATCACCATGATGGTCATCACTCGAATCACGACGGTCCTCCATCCTTCGATCTCATAGCCTATCGGCCCGCCTCGGCCGCCCGCGAGCCATCCCGGGACAGCGACAGCACGTAGAACACCAGATCCCACGTCTGCTCAGGCTCCAGCGCATCGCCATAGGACGGCATCGGCGTGCCGGCCAGACCCGTGACCAGCGTGCGGTAGATATCTTCCGGTCGCGCGCCGTTCTTGAACCGACGCGGGTTCCGCAGATCCGGCGCTGCGATCGATAGCTCTCGGCTGTCCTTCAGGGTCGGCGCCGAGGGGCCGTCGCCCCGACCGGTCTCACCATGGCAGGCCAAGCATTCGGCATCCGCATAGAGCTTCCTGCCGCGAGCGATGCGTTCGGCCGTCATCTGCGGCCGCGGCGGTATCTCCACGACCTTCAGCGCGCCCCGATCCCAGAAGGCGCGGTTGAAGCTCTTGACGTACTCGATGACTTCCAGGCGCTGCTCCGCCGGCATGTGGCGGAAGCTCGGCATGATGCGGTGACCTCTGAGGCCGATCGTCATCGCTCCGCCGCTGCTCCGAACGCCTTCCGTAACCGTTCTGAAGAGATCGGCAGTCGTCGGCAGCTGTCCCGACGGTGTCGAGCGGAATTTGAACTCCCCGGCAGTGAAGTCACGCGGCTGTGGCGCGCGCCGGGGCGACAGGGTTGAACCGACCGACCCGTCGCCGCGACCCTCGGCTCCGTGGCAAGCCAGACATGCCATCGCGTAGATATCGCGGCCCACGATCATGCTCTCCGGGTGCTCCCACGGCACGTGGGGCCCCTGGTGCCCTGAATACGTGTGCTGGTAGGCCATGACCGCCCAGCGATCCTGAACGGATAGCTCCCCCTTCCACGGCGGCATGGCCGAGCCCTTGCCCTTGAACGGCTCGACCTGTCCGCCTTCGCTGACGCGCCAGAACCAGTAGTTGTCGCGCATCTCGGCCACGCCCGCCGTGTCGCGAAAGTCCGATGGTTTCAGCGGCAATGCGAGGCCGGCCGGCCCCTTGCCGTCACCGGCGTCGCCGTGGCAGACGGCGCATCTTGCTTCGTAAATCCCCTTGCCCCGGGCGATCGTCGCCCCGTCGGTCCAGAGGCTCAACGGCATGTGGACGTCGGCGTACTCGATCGGCGCCGGCACGTGGGCGTGTCCGCCCTTCTCGTCGTCCTTCTCGCCGTTGGCCCGGCTGGCGGGCGGTTGGGCGATCCACAAGCCGAGCAAAAGTACCCCTACGGCTCCTGCGAGAAACGCGAACGGCTTGGTACGCATTTCGACCGTCTCCCTAGAAGTCCCAGTCGATGCCAATGAACACCTGGTTCTTCCAACTGCGCAGCGGATTACCTTCGTGGAACTTGCGGAGGTTCACGCTGTCGCGAACGAAGAACGCGATGTTCTGCCACGGGTAGTACTTCGCCTGGACCGTGAGCACCGTGCCGTCGAGCTTCTGGTCCTTGAGCCCGCCGGCCCAGAGCTGGTCGAAACGCGTGGACAGCATCACGTTCTCGTGCACGAGGTAGTCGACCTGGAGGGTCAGACCCGCCGCGTCGCGGTCGAACTGGCCACGCAGCTCGCCGGGTACGCCGAACAACTGGTCGAAGATCAGGGCGCCGTATACGTCGAGCTGTTTCCACCGTGCGTTGGCGGCGACACCGTAGCGGAGCCGGTCGAGCCGCCGACTGCCGGCATGGACCTCGCCGGGCTCGTCCGGATCGAGGACGGGCGCTCGGACCACGCCGAAGCCCCAGTTCACGAGAGGGGAGAGATGGACGACTAGCCCGCGGCTCTCGCCGAGCTGCAGGTGACCGACGCTGTAGATGTTGAAGCCCTCGTTCTCCTGGAGGAAGCCCACCTGACCCAGGAGCAGGTTGTTCTGGAACATCGCGTGGAAGTCGGCCCCGTACGCGCCACGCGTGTTGTACATGACCTGGTCGGTCACGAGTTGGGGCTCGTCCTCGTCCCGGTTCTTGAAGAGCCCGAAGAACTTCGACGTGAAGGCGTACGGGACGACGGGGAATCGGTGGACCTCGCCGCGCGTCTCACCGGGCTCCCGCTCGACCTCGAGCTCGGTCTCCTCGATCAGCTGGCGGTTCGTCGGGTAGGCCCAGTTCGTCGAGGGGTCGACCTTGCCGGCCATGATCATCGGGCCGTGCATGTTGAAGCCGCCGTGGCGGCCCACCATGGTCATGCCGCCCATTTCCATGGTCGGCGCGCCGAGCAGGCCGAACAACCCGCCGAGGTTGGCCATGAAGAAGGCTTCCTTGCCGAGCCCGAAGCGAGGCTCGTTGTAGAACCCCTGGAACTTTCCGAACTTGACCGCGTTCGGCTCGTACTCCAGCTCGACGTACAGGCTCAGGTCGGGCGTCAACGCGCGCGCGATGAAGAACTCGATCTCGTGCGGCGGCTCGAGCTTCACCTCGGTCTCGCGCGGTGATTCGGAATACTCGAAGAGGCCTCCGACGATCCGGAGCGCGAGGCTGTCGATCAGCGCCTTCGCCGGCCCCTCCTCTTTGACGCTGCCGATGATGCCATCGAGGCGCGCGGCGCTCGGTATCTGGAACCCCATCAGATGGAATTGTTCGCCGAAGCTGTTCAGCCGCGGCGGGCGGGTGTGGCAGGCGTTGCACTGCATGTCGTACTGCCGGGCAAAGGCCGGCACGGCGTGCGACGGTTTAGCCTGCAGGTATCCGATCAGGGCTCCGACAACCGCGATACCGAGAAGAACGCGTCGGACCATGCTCTCTCCCCTCGTTGCGACATAGGCTGCTGCCTTGGGCGGAACGAGACGCGACTTGGGAGGAGACCGGTCGGTTCAAATCAGGAACGAGGCGTGCAGCAGGAACAGGGGCGGGCCCGCGTGGCCTCGGCCCGGTCGAACGAGGACGGACACGACGGTCGTTGGAGGCGCACACTGCACAGGCGAAATGGGCTGCGCAGTGAGGGCGAGCACCGCGCCGTGTCCCGTGACCGCCGGCGCTGGGCGCGACATCGTCGCATCACAGGATGCGACGTGCGAGGCCTCTGCAGGGCTGTCGGATGGCCGGTGCGATTCCGTCGATGTGGTAAAGGGAGTATGAGCCGAGAAGGGCAGCGGAACGATATGCCCGAGGAACGCCAGGATTGCGAGCGCCAGCAGCATGGGGCGAAAGAGATTTCCACGCGCCAGGGCTGTGCCAGCCATGTGCCGGATAATACACGGCGTAAATTGGACCTGTCAAGGTGAGCCGCCACACTACCTGCGTCCGTCCCGAGCTCTTGAGCCGTGAGGTCCGGCGCCGCGGCGCTGCATCACCACGTGACTTCCGCGCCACCGCACCTGCACGAAGCCGTGTCGTTCGAGGATCTGGCACACCTCGCGTCCCGATAGGACGCGAAGCCTACCCATGCGCGGCTTCGAACCTCGTCACGAACACCTCGGTGTGAAGCCGCTGCTTGATCTCTTCCGGAGACGCGCCCTCCAGAAAAAGCTCGACCGCTTCCCTCAGATTGACCGTCGCCTCCTCGACCGTCGCCCCCTGGCTGGCCACGTCCAACTCGGGACACAACGCCACGTAGACGTCGCCTTCCTTCTCGATGATGCCGGTGTAGACGCTCTTGGCCATCCGGGGGTCCTCCCCAGCTCGAAACGAATTCCCTGCTCTTCGACCTTGCTTATCTCGCCCACGTGGCAGCTCTGCGGGCGAGCGTGCCGATGACCATCCACCTGCGACACTCATTATACTCGCTCAGCATCGACCGAGGACGGGACCGGGTGCTGGAGCGGCATCGCTCCCGGTTCGACGCACTGTCGATCTCTCAGCAGAATGTGACGGCTTCCCCGGCGCGCTGGCGCTCGCAGGTCGTCCGCTACGGCCGCCCGGCCCCTGACGGCACCGCCCTCGAGCGCGAGGCCAGCCCCCGCGCCGCCGGCCCCACGCACGCCTGGAGCTGGGCGGCGTTGACGCGCCGCGTGTTTTGCGGTGGACGTCCTGGCGCGCGCTTGCTGCGGGGGACGGCGGCGCGTGGTGGCGGTGCTGACCGACCCCGCAGACCCGGGGATTTCCTGGGGCAGACTCCGTGATTTTTCTCCTTTCATCCTCAGATTTCACCCGCTTGTCGGGCCGCCCGCCGGGGCTCATCTTTGATGCAACACATGCTGGTGTGACCACCTTCACACGATAGGAGGGACGACAGATGCGACAGCTACATGTCGGGCTCGACCGGGCGGACGAGTGGATCACCGCCTGGATGGCGCGCCACGGCATCGCGGTGCTGCGGACCAGCGTGGGGATCGTCTTCTTCTGGTTCGGCGTGCTCAAGTTCTTCCCCGGTCTCAGCCCCGCCGAGGACCTGGCGGCGCGCACCATCAGCGCCCTGAGCTTCGGCCTCGTCCCGCCCGTCG